>ERZ1673748.75-NODE-75-length-157564-cov-9.613813_pt1 | contig 157564 bp, 145 predicted proteins | sample MGYA00580196_ERZ1673748 | MGnify/ENA primary metagenome ERZ1673748 (study PRJEB41218, sample SAMN15661796) | gut metagenome | host: Homo sapiens | place: Canada: London | collected 2015-08-20/2019-03-30 | study: EMG produced TPA metagenomics assembly of...
TGCCGGAAGAAACCTATAAGGAGTTGCGGTGATACGGTTTGATGTACACCCAACCACGATGAAACAAAAACAGGATGCGTCCACCCGGACGCACCCTGCCAAAAGCCACAGACGATAGCGATATGGCCTATGCGGAAAAGAATGGCATCACCATCGTCAAGCACTACATTGACCGTGCCATCTCTGCCAAGACAGACAACCGCCCAGAGTTCCAGCAGATGATCAAGGAAATGACCGAGGTATATCCCCTGCGGGGGGATGTACCTCGGTCATTTTTATTTTTCGGTTGTCTCTGCCGGTACCACGCCGTACTCGTCGGCGCTGACGGGGTCTGCATAGACGGCGTAGCGCTGGGGGGTGTGGGTCAGGATGCCGAAGGGGTAGCAGGTGTACAGGATGCAGCTGGGCTCCTCGGCACCCCAGCGCACCTTGTCGACGTCGGTCTCCTGAATGACCTGCATATCGGTGACTTTATAGGTAAAGTCGCCCCAGTCGGTCTCCAGATGAATGATGGCACCGAGCTGCGTCGAGCCAAGGTCCGAGAAGTACGTGCCCGTATGCCCGCCGATAAAGACTGTGCCGTTCTCGCCGGGCAGGACGCAGTCACTCTCGGCGCGGCAGCCCGCACCGCGGCCAAACTGGCCCTCGCTGTCGCCCCAATAGAGGGCGCAGTCCACGTTTGTGCCTTCGACCCAGATGCGGCCCAGCTTATCGCCGTACTGCACGCTGTCGTGCTCGGCCTGCGCAGCGGTGACCTGCTCGGCACGCTTCGCGGCGGCTGCTTCGGCGGCCAGGCGTTCTTCCTCCTGACAGGCGGCCTCGGCGGCTTCACTGGCGGCGCGGGCAGCCTCCTCCTCGGCGGCTTTGGCGGCGGCCTCGCTGGCTGCAGCGGCACTGGCCGCAGCGGCAGCTTCGGCAGCTCTCTGCCGGTTTTTGGAGATGACCAGCGCCGCCGCTATGCCGACGCAGACGGCCAGCGCCAATGCGCAGAGGGCCAGGCACTTTGCCATCCGTTTGCGGCTCATGCGTTGTGCTCCCGGCTGGCGAGGTAAGCAGCGGGGCCGCTCCGGTACAGGTCGCCGCCGTGGGTGTCCAGCAGGACCGTCAGCGGGAAGTCCTTAACCACCAACTTACGCACCGCCTCACAGCCGAGGTCCGGCCACGCGATGATCTCACAGCTCTGCACACTGCCGGCCATCAGGGCACCGGCCCCGCCGATGGCGGCCAGATAGACCGCGCCGTTTTTGACGACGGACTGCTTGACGGCATCGGTGCGCTTGCCCTTGCCGATCATGCAGGCCAGTCCCAGATCCAGCAGCCGCGGCGTGTAGGCGTCCATACGGCCCGAGGTCGTGGGGCCTGCCGCGCCGATGGCACAGCCCGGGCGCTCCGGCGTGGGGCCGACGTAGTAGATGGCCGCGCCCTCAATGGGGAACGGCAGCGGCTCGCCCTTGTCCAGCAGCTCCATCATGCGGGCGTGGGCGGCGTCACGGGCGGTGTAGACCACACCCGACAACAGCACGGTATCCCCTGCTTTCAGCGGCGCAAGGTCCTGCTTGGAGAGTGGCGTTTTCAGTACATATTGCATCGTTGCGCCTCCTTACAGCGTGCGGCTGGCGCGGCGGGTGACGTGGCAGCTGATGTTGACGGCCACGGGCAGGCAGGCCACATGGGTGGGCTTTTGCTCAATGGCAACCCCCAGACAGGTCGTGGCACCGCCAAAGCCCTGCGGGCCAAAGCCTGTGGCGTTGATGGCGTCCAGCAGTTCCTTTTCCAGCGCTGCATAATACGGGTCGGCGTTGGGCTCGTCCAGCGGGCGCAGCAGTGCCTTTTTGGCCAGCGCTGCGCAGTGGTCGAAGCTACCGCCGATGCCGATACCCAGCACAATGGGCGGGCAGGGGTTGGCTCCGGCCTGCTCCACCGTGTCAAGCACGAATTTTTTCACGCCCTCGACGCCGTCGGCTGGCTTGAGCATGGCAAGGCGGCTCATGTTTTCACTGCCTGCGCCCTTGGGGGCGACGGTGATTTTGCAGCCGCTGCCCGGCACAAGATGCACGGTCAGGAATGCCGGGGTGTTGTCCCCCGTGTTGACGCGCTGCAGCGGGTCGGCGGTGATGGATTTGCGTAAGAATGCTTTCTCGTAGCCGCGGCGCACGCCCTCGTTGACGGCATCGGTCAGGTCGCCGTCAATGTGGGCGTCCTGGCCCAGTTCGATAAAGACGCAGGCCATGCCGGTGTCCTGGCAGATGGGCAGGTCTTTCTCTTTCGCAACGCAGAGATTCTGCTGCAATAAGCCCAGTGTCTCCTTTGCCAGCGGCCACGGCTCGGCGGCCTCGGCGGCATCCAGTGCAGCCTTTACGTCGGCGGGCAGCCGGGTGTTGGCCTCGATGCAGAGAGCCTCCACTGCGTCGGTGATGGCGGCGGCGGGAATTTCACGGATGCTCATACGCGCGCCACGCCGCTTTCTCTCGCGGCCTGTGCGACAGCAGCGGCGACGGCATCGGCCACGCGGGGGTCAAATGCCTTGGGCAGGATGTTTTCCTCGTTCAGCTCGTCGTCGGGGATGAGGCCCGCGATGGCCTTGGCGGCGGCCATCTTCATGGCGGGGTTGATGTCCCGCGCACGGACGGACAGCGCACCCTTGAAGATGCCGGGGAACGCCAGTACATTGTTGACCTGGTTCGGGAAGTCGCTGCGGCCCGTGCCGATGACGCGGACGCCCGCCTGCTTAGCGAGATCGGGCATGATCTCGGGCGTGGGGTTCGCCATAGCAAAGACGATGGCGTCCTTCGCCATCGTGGCGGCCAGTTCGGGGGTCAGTGCGCCCGCAATCGACGTACCAATGAAGACGTCCGCGTCCCGTATGGCCTCGGCCAGACCGCCGGTCAGCTTGTCGGGGTTCGTCTCCTCGGCCAGTCTGCCCTTGTGGCCTTCAAGGCCCGCGGGGCGGTTCGGGTAGAGGATGCCGTGCTCATCAACGGCGACGATGTTCTTAGCGCCCGCGACCTGCAGCATGTGGATGATGGCCGTGCCCGCCGCGCCGGGGCCGTTCTGGACGATCTTGACGTCCTCAATGCGCTTGCCGACGACCTTCAGGGCGTTGAGCACACCCGCCAGCACGATGATGGCTGTGCCGTGCTGGTCGTCGTGGAACACAGGGATGTCGAGGTCACGCTCGAGTTCGGCTTCGATTTCAAAGCACTCGGGGCTGCGGATGTCCTCCAGGTTGATACCGCCGAAGGTCGGGGCAATGGCCTTGACCGCAGCGATGACCTCCTCCTTCGTCTTGGCGTTCAGGCAGATGGGGAACGCATCAACGCCGCCGAACTCCTTGAACAGGACGCACTTGCCCTCCATGACCGGCAGACCGGCCTCAGGACCGATGTTGCCCAGACCCAGCACGGCAGTGCCGTTCGTGACGACGGCGACGGTACGGCCCTTCATCGTGTAGGTGTAGACGTCATCGGGGTTTGCCTTGATCTTGCGGCACGGCTCGGCCACGCCGGGGGTATAGGCGGTGGACAGCGCGTCGCGGTCCTTGCATTCGCAAAGGCTCTGCACGGCGATCTTGCCGGGGAACTTGCTGTGGAGCTCCAGAGCAGCTTTGTTGTAGTCCATGGGGATACCTCTCCTTTATATAGTTTTACTTTCCGTAATGGTGCCCGGTAGGGGCCGGACATGTCCGGCCCGCAGGCTTGCCGCCACATCGCTATGCATTTTACGTTGAGGGCAGGGCATGCCCTGCCCCTACCGAGTTGCTTCTTTTATTCGTGGTGCACCGGTGCATAGTCCGGTTCCAGCTTTATGACACAGAAATGGTCGGGCCACTTGGCCTGTACGGCATTGCGCAGGGCATTGACGAGCTTGACGCCCCGGTGCTGTTTGTCGGTCATGTACTCGGCAGGGACGGCACAGTCAAAAATCACGTTTGTATGTGTCGGGCCGGGCACAATGCGCAGGTCGTGGATGTTGGCCATCGGCGCGAGCTCCTCGACCTCACGCTGCAGAAACGCCTTCAGCTCGTCCGCGTGGGGGTCACCGGTCACGACGGGGTCAAAGTGGATCGTCGCGATCAGCCCGTCCTCCACAAGCAGGTCCCGCTCAATGCGGTCAATGACATCGTGGCTGTGCATGACGTCGTCCTTAGCGTCCATTTCCAGATGGAAGCTGACCAGGCGGCTGCCGGGGCCGTAGTCGTGGATCATCAGATCGTGCACGCCCAGCACGCCGGGATAGCTCAGGGCCTTTTTCTCGATATGCTCGACCAGATCCGAGTCAGGCGCTGCACCCAGCAGCGGATTGATGGTGTCTCTGACGAGCATTGCACCGCTGTACAAAATGAACGCCGCCACACCGATACCCATCAGTCCGTCAATGCGGGCAAATCCGGTGAGCTTTGTCAGAATCGTGGCTACCAGAACCGCTGCCGTCGTGATGACATCGTTGCGGGCATCGGCGGCGGTGGCCAGCAGCGTTTCCGAGTCGATGGCCGTGCCGATCTGCCGGTTCAGCCTGCTCATCCAGAGCTTAACGAGGATGGACGCAATCAGTACTGCAACCATGAGCCAGCTGAAAGCGACCTCCGTCGGGTGCAGAACCTTGGCAAAGCTCTCCTTCAAAAGCTCCACGCCGATGACCAGGATCATGACAGAGACCGCCAGCCCGGCCAGATACTCATACCGGGCATGGCCGTAGGGATGCTCCGAGTCCGCCGGGCGCGCACCGAGTTTGAAGCCGACGAGGCTGACGATATTGGAGCTGGCATCGGACAGGTTGTTCATGCCGTCGGCGGTGATGGCAACGCTGCCGGTCAGTACACCGACGGCGATCTTGCCGCCCGCCAGCAGTAGGTTGCACACCACGCTGACGATGCAGGCCAGATTTCCGTAGGCCGTGCGGACGGCGCGATCCGCGGTGCTTTTATAATTTTTGACGAAAGCCCGTATTAAAAGCTGAATCAGTGGGAATACCCCCTCTTTTAGAAAAAGACAGACCTTGTAAGGGTCTGCCTTTTGGTTGGCTATAAGTTCTTGCCTCCTCTGGGAGGGGGCCAAGGAGAAAAATTACTTCCGCACGATGCAGGCATCGCGCTCGGGGCCGACGGAGATGTACTTGATCTTGCAGCCGACCAGCTCCTCCAGACGCTTTACATAGTCCTGAGCAGCCTTGGGCAGGTCCTCAAACTTGCGCACGCCGGTAATGTCGCAGTGCCAGCCGGGCACGGTCTCGACAACGGGCTGGGCGTCGTCCAGCGTCTTGCCCATGGGGAAGCGGGTGGTCGTGCTGCCGTCGGTCAGCTTGTAGGCAGTGACGATGGGCACTTCCTCCATGTAGTCGAGGACGTCCAGCAGGGTCAGGGCCAGTTCATCGCAGCCCTGGCACTGCACGCCGTAGCGGCTTGCCACAGCGTCGAACGGACCGACGCGGCGGGGACGGCCCGTGGCGGCGCCGTACTCATGGCCGTGCTCACGCAGCACGTCCTTTTCCGCCTCGGTCATAGCCAGCTCCGTGGTGAAGGGGCCCTCACCGACGCAGGAGGAATAAGCCTTCATAATGCCGATGGAGAGGTTCAGCTTGTGGCCCGGGATGCCCGCACCGATGGGTGCATAGGCGGACACAGTGTTGGAGGAAGACGTGTAAGGATAGATGCCGAAGTCGATGTCACGCAGAGCGCCCAGCTGGGCCTCGAACATGATCTTCTTGCCCTCGCGGTCAGCCTTGTCCAGATAGCCGCCCACATCGCAGATGTAGGGGGCAAACAGCTTGGAATATTTCTCGCACCAGGCCCACATCTCGTCAACGCTGACGGGCTTCTGGCCGTAGATCTTCTCCATGGTCAGGTTCTTGGACTCGACGATGGTCTCCAGACGTTTCCTGACACTGGCGTCCATGTGGACGAGGTCGCCCATGCGCAGGGTCTTTTTCATGTACTTGTCGCCGTAGCTGTAGGCGATGCCGCGCTTGGTGGAGCCGAACTGAGCGCCGGTCTTGGACAGGCGCTCTTCCTCAAGGCCATCCTGTGCGACATGGAACGGCATGGTGATGGTCGCACGGTCAGAGATTTTCAGGTTTTTGGGGCTGATCTCAACACCCTTCTCGGTCAGGGAGGCGATTTCCTTCTCGAGGTGCTCGGGGTCGATGACCATGCCGCCGCCCATAACGCAGACAACGTCGGGGCGCAGAATGCCGGAGGGAATCAGGTTCAGGACGAATTTGCCGCGCTCGGTCTTGACGGTGTGGCCTGCATTGTCGCCGCCCTGATAGCGCGCAACAATGTCATAGTCCTGGCTGAGCAGGTCGACCATGCGGCCCTTGCCCTCGTCGCCCCAGTTAATGCCGGTAATGGAAGTAAGCATACGTTTCTACCTCTTTTGTAAGTAAATAGGCATTTCAGCCTTTTCCGGAATCTCCGGGATCCGCTGCCGTTCTGTATTATATCATATTTGTCAAGAGAATACTATAGCTGTTTTGTACAAGATTCAAATGTTTCCGTTGGCGCAGTTGCAGGGGCAGATCAATGCTTAGAGAGCTTCGCATACTCGGCATAGGGGATCTTTGCGCCGTCCGCAGTCTGGACATAGGTGCTGTCGAGCTGCTGTTTGAAGGCCGCGCGCATATCGGCCAGATACTCCTTGCGCAAAGCGTCGCGCTCGGCGGTCTCGCGCTCGGTCAGACCGATGGCCTTGGCCTTTTTTGCCAGCGCGTTGATGCGGTCAATTTTGGATTTTTCCATGGTGTATGTCTCCTTGTTGTTTGTCTATTTTCCATTATACCACATTTTCACAGCAATTTCATTTTACTTTTCCGAAAAAGCGTGTATAATAAGAAAGTATGCAATTTTGAAAAAGACAGGAGAATTCCATGAAACTGAAGAATTTCCGCCGTGTGGCAGCCCTTGGCATGGCTGTCGGCATGACCGCTGTGCTTGCGGCCTGCGGCAATACCGCTGACACCGCCTCCTCCGAGGCCGCTGAATCTACCGCCGAGACGGCTGACACCGCCGAGAAGGCCAGCGCTGAGACCGCGGACGCTGAGTACGCCTATCTGGCTGATTTCAGCTTTTCCGATGCGTTTGACGAGAACGGTTATCTCAAGGGCGTGACCGCCGCCGATTATGTCACCCTGCCCGACGACTACGCGGACATCACGATCAGCGCCGACCTGGGCCAGGTCAGCGACGACGACATCAATGATTACATTGATTCCAACGTGCTGTCCAACTTTGCGACCACGAATGAGGTCAAGGACCGCGCAGCCGCGGACGGCGATACGGTCAACATTGACTATGTGGGCCGCATCGACGGCGTTGCTTTCGACGGCGGCGACACCAAGGGCAGCGGTGCCGACCTGACTTTGGGCAGCGGCACCTACATTGACAACTTTGAAGATCAGATCGTCGGCCATACCCCCGGCGAGACCTTTGACGTCACGGTTACCTTCCCCGAGGATTACGGCAATGAGGACCTGAACGGCAAGGAAGCCGTCTTTGAGACGACCCTGAACTACATCAAGGAGTCCGTCACCCCCGAGCTGACCGACGACTGGGTCAAGGAAAATCTCGGCGAGAGCATGAGCCTGAACAGCGTCGATGAGCTGAAAGCCTTCGTCAAGTCCACGATGCTCTATGACAACCAGGCCAGTGACGTTTACACTGCCCTGCATGACAAGGCCAGCTACGCGGACGAGCTGCCGCAGACCGCGCTGGACTACTACCGCGATGTGCTGCTGTACCGCATTTACACCAACGCCCAGAAATACGGCACCGACATGAACGCCCTGCTTTCCTCCGGCATGATGGGCAGCAGCTATGACAGCGTGGATGCCTATCTGGCAGATGCCAACGACAGCATCAAGTCCATCACCCAGCAGGCCCTGCTGATGCAGGCCGTGGCCGAGAAAACGGGCTTCAAGTGCGACACCGCCACCATGAGCGCTGACTTTGGCCGCTACTACGGCACCACCGACCCGAGCCAGTATGTCTCCGCCTACGGTGAGAACTACATCAAGATGAACGTTCTGCAGAGCGACGTCATGCAGAACCTGATCGACAACGTCAAGTACGAATAAGCGGTAAGCGCCGCCGCACTCCCGGTTTTGCACCGGGAGTGCTTTTTTGTTGCTTTTTGCGGGGGAAACCTTTATAATAAAGGTATTCTGAACAAGGAGTCCTTCCCTATGCCTCTTATCATCCCGAAAGACCTGCCTGCTTACGAGGAATTGCAGCAGGAAAATGTATTTGTCATGCACCAGGAGCGCGCGATGAGCCAGCATATCCGCCCGCTGCGCATCCTGATTTTAAACCTGATGCCGACCAAGATCGTGACCGAGACCCAGCTGGCCCGCCTGCTGGCAAACAGCCCTTTGCAGGTGCAGGTCACCTTTTTGCAGACGGCGACCCACAGCACGACCCACACCGCGCCCGAGCACATGAAGGCGTTCTACAAGACGTTTGACGAGATCAAAAACGAGCGCTTTGACGGCATGATCATCACCGGCGCGCCGATTGAGGACCTGGACTACGAGGACGTTGACTACTGGGACGAGCTCTGCCGCATCATGGACTACACCAAGGAGAACGTCTACTCCACCATCCACCTGTGCTGGGGTGCGCTGGCGGGGCTGTACTACCACTTCGGTATCCCCAAGGTGCATCTGGACAAGAAGATGTTCGGCGTGTTTGAGCATCGTGTGACACGACCCTCCAACCCGCTGGTGCGCGGCTTCGACGAGGTATTCTACGCCCCGCACAGCCGCTGGGCCGGGCTGGACCGCGCCGCCATCGACGCCTGCGGCGACCTGCGCATTCTGGCCGAGAGCGACATTGCCGGGCCGATGCTGCTTTCCACCGAGTCCGGGCGGCAGATATTTGTCATCGGCCACCCCGAGTACGACAAATATACGCTGGACGGGGAGTATAAGCGCGATGTGAAGGCCGGCAAGCCCATCAACATCCCGTGCAACTACTACCCCGACGACGATCCGAGCCGCGACCCGCTGTTCCGCTGGCGCGCCCACGGGTATCTGCTGTACACGAACTGGCTGAACTACTACGTATATCAGGACACGCCGTATGATCTGAGCCGTCTGGAAGCGTTGGAAAAGTAATAGCCTATTTGCAGGGACGGATGCTTACATCCGCCCCTACAGGTTCCCCGATAGTAGAATTTTGTCTCAAGGAGCTTACTATGCCCAAAATCAGCGCCTGCATTGTGGCGTACTGTGATTATGACGAGGTCTGCGCCGCGGTGCGCAGCATCCTGCACTATACCCCTGCCCCGGATCTTGCCCTGTATGTCGTGGACAACGGCAGTCCCGACGGCTGCGGCAGGCAGCTGGCAGAGACGGATTTCGGCGACAGCCGCGTGACTGTGCTGCCGCTGGAAAAAAATATCGGCTTCGGCAAAGGCCACAACTATGTGCTGGATCGTCTGACCAGCGACGTACACTTTATTCTGAACCCGGACATCCTGCTGACCGGCGATGTGCTGGAGGACATGGCCGCGTGGCTGCTGGCCCGGCCCGGGGCCGCCATGGCAACGCCTCAGCTGCGCTACCCGGACGGCAAGCTGCAGCACCTGCCCCGCCGCAAGCCGACGCCCTGGCTACTGCTGGCGCGGCAGCTGGCCCCGAAGCTCGGCGGCTGCTTTAAGAAGGCCGACGACCACTACACGATGCAGGATGAGGATCTGACCGTGCCCCGCCGCATCGAGTTCTGCACCGGCAGCTTTATGGCCGTGCGCACCGATGTGTTCAAGGAAATCGGCGGGTTTGACCCCGGGTATTTCATGTACGTGGAGGACGCCGACCTGACCCAGAAGGTGCTGCAAAAGGGAACCGTCTGGCTGGCTCCGCAGTTTTCCGCCATTCATGCGTGGCACCGCGCCCCCATGCGCGACGCAGGCAAGTTCAAGATGCAGCTTGTCAGCATGGGACGGTATTTCAAAAAATGGGGCTGCGGGAAAGGCAAGGTTTGATACCAGCATTGCAAAACAAATGAAAATTGTGCAACCACCCGTTTTTGCGGGTGGTTGTAGTTTTTTTGCGCGGCTATTGTGACATTTCCTGCCGTGCGGCCGTTTAGTGGGTACAAGGCCTTGAATCAGAAAGGAAGAATCACAACGCCATGGAGGATAACAGAATCATAGATGCCCTGCTGGCAGAACCCGAAACGGGGCTGCAGTTGTTGCTGACACAGTACGGCGGGCTGATCCATACCGTCATTTGCCGTATTCTGCCCAACAACCCGCAGGATGCCGAGGAGTGCGCCGCCGATGTTCTGGTGGCAGCATGGAAACACGCAGCCGAATTTAAGCAGCAAAACCGTCTGCTGCGTGCCTGGCTGTGCGTGACGGCGCGCAATGCAGCCATCGACCGTTGGCGGGCGCTGCGGCCCCGACAACAGGAATGTGAGCTGAACGACGAACTGGCGCAGGACTGGATGACCGAGCGCCGCTCCACCGAGGCGGAGGAACTGATTGCCCAACTGCTGACCGAACTGCCGGAACCGGACAGGGAGATATTTTTCCGCCGCTATTATTACAGGGAGTCCTGCCGCGAAATCGGCCGCAGGCTGAACATGCAGGAACATACCGTCAATGTCCGACTTTCCCGCGGGCGCGAAAAGCTGCGCAAACAGTTTGCCGCGCTGCGCAATACTTATTAAGAGGGGGTTGCAGCTTATGCGTAACTATACAGAAAACGCTGATTCCCTGTTGGAACAGTATCCCACAAAAACCGTGCCGCTGAGCAAGCAGGAAGAAAAGCGCATCTATGACATGGCGCTGAAAAAAATAGAGAAGGAGGGCAGCTATACGCCGCCTAAGCTGAAAAAGCACCGCCGTGTACCCGTGTGCGTGGCCGCTGCCGTGGCTGCCACCTGCGTGCTCTCGGCAGGCATTGCCGCAGCGCCGTATATCAAGGAACTGGCCGGCGGAAAAATCGGCTTTTTCACCGATGCCAAATCACAGGCGCAGGTGCAAAACGTGCTGGACGCCCCGCGCGGTGAGTATGGCGGGCAGCAGTCCGACACCGAAGCCCACAACACCGAAATCGGTCAGACGCAGACGCTGGACGGCGTCAACTACACGCTGGATAAGGTGTCCATGGACGCCGCCACGCTGGATTGCTTCTTTACCGTAAGCGGTGAGAATGTGGTGTCGAAATTTCTGGACGCCGACAGCATCTACCCCGAATGGGAACAGCTCAGCAGCAATACGCCATGGATGGCAGCGCAAATCAACGGCGGCGAGGAAATCTACACGATGCAAAGTGATTTCTACCGGCAGGGTGACGATACCTTCCGGCTGTGGCTGCACTACCAGCTGCCGGAGGAACCGCAGGGCGATACCGTTATGCTGCGCCTGCTCGATTCCCACGCTGCTGCGGGCGAACCGGGACTTAGCTACACAATGGAGCTGAACGGCGAGCAGGTGCGTGCCGGGGCGCGCCGCGTTGCGCCGACGGTGCTGGATTTCGGCATTGCCGATGCCCTGCTGGGCGATAACCCCATCACGCTGGACAGCCTGTGCTTCGGCACCGGCAGCGGCAGCCTTGCGGTGCATTCCGAGGCGGATGAAAAATTTGCCGAAACGCATCCCAATGGTGTGGCAAGCGAGGATGAGGAAAAGAAGCTGCGCGGTGAGGATGCGGACAACCCTGTGATCTTCAACGGCGGAATGATCCTGACCGACGATACGGGGCGGGAACTGCTGCCCAGCTCCCCCGACGGCGTATCCGGCGGTGCTGTTGCCTATACCGTGCCGGCCGAAAATGCCCAAAGCATCACCTTTACCCCCGTGTACCACAGCGGTGTGTACGAATACGAGGAGCGCACCGTGACCGTGGACGAAATGCAGCAGGGCGTGAAAATTGCCACCAGCGATGCGGGCGGCTACACCCTGCAGAACTTTGCCGTGCAGGGGCGGGCACTGACGTGGCAGATGGTACCCTACGGCTATGCGCAGAGCTGTGAGCTGACGCCGCAGGACGAGGAATATATCGACACGAACACCAATTCCTATGCCATGCGCAGCAGCACCGTGGACCCGACCACCGGCATCATCAGCTGCCGCATCGACTACTACACCGCAGACCCCGCGCAGGTAGCAAAAATCAGCGAGTTCCGGTATCTGTTCGGCAGCGGATACCATGCGGACGAAAGCCGTGCTGTCACGCTGCCGTTGCAATAAAAAAAGTCGCCCTTGACAAACCTGTTGGTAGTGTGGTACAGTAACACTATGCAAGGCCGCCGACCGACGGAATAGCGTGGGGTTTACCACGGGGGACGCGGCATAACAGCTTGCTTTTTAAGCCGACCGTCTGGGCTGCATACACTGGTGTATGGTGTGTGCAGCCCATTTTTGTTTAACATGGAGGTATCGTTATGCTGAGCGACATCGAAATTGCACAGGCCGCCGAAATGAAGCCCATCACGGAGATTGCGGGCAAGCTGGGCCTGCAGGGCGAGGACATCATCCCTTACGGCCATTATAAGGCCAAGCTCAACCATAAGCTGGCCAAAAGCGATAAACCCGAGGGCAAGCTGATTCTGGTCACCGCCATCAGCCCCACGCCCGCGGGCGAAGGCAAGACCACGACGAGCGTCGGTCTGGCGGATGCCATGAACGCGCTGGGCAAAAAAACGATGCTCTGCCTGCGTGAGCCGTCGCTCGGCCCCGTGTTCGGCATCAAGGGCGGCGCTGCCGGCGGCGGCTATGCTCAGGTCGTGCCGATGGAGGACATCAACCTGCACTTTACCGGCGACATTCACGCCATCGGCGCGGCCAACAACCTGCTGGCTGCCATGATCGACAACTCGATCCAGCAGGGCAACCCGCTGAACATTGACCCCCGCCGCATCACCTGGAAGCGCTGCATGGACATGAATGACCGCCAGCTGCGCTTTATTGTGGACGGCCTGGGCGGCAAGGTGAACGGCACCCCGCGTGAGGACGGCTTTGACATCACCGTTGCCAGCGAGGTCATGGCGGTGTTCTGCCTGGCCACCGATCTGGAGGACTTAAAGGCCCGCCTGTCCCGCATCGTCTGCGCCTACACCTACGACGGCCAGCCCGTCACCGCCGGGCAGATCGGCGCGGCGGGCGCGATGACCGCACTTTTGAAGGATGCGCTCGACCCGAACCTTGTCCAGACGCTGGAGCACAACCCCGCCATCATCCACGGCGGTCCGTTCGCCAACATTGCCCACGGCTGCAACAGTGCCATTGCCACCAGGCTGAGCCTCAAGCTGGCCGACTACGTTGTGACCGAGGCCGGCTTCGGCGCGGATCTGGGCGCGGAGAAATTCCTTGACATCAAGTGCCGCTATGCCGGGCTGCACCCCGCCGCCGTTGTGCTGGTGGCCACGGTGCGCGCGCTCAAGTCCCACGGCGGCGTGGCCAAGCCCGATCTGGGCAAGCCCAACGCCGAGGCCGTGCGTGCGGGCAGCGTGAATTTGGCCCGCCACATTGAGAACCTGCAGGGCTTTGGTCTGCCGGTCTGCGTTGCCATCAACGCCTTCCCCACCGACACTGCGGAGGAGATGGATGTTATTTATGACGTCTGCAGCAAGACCGGTGTGCCCTGCGCCCTGAGCGAGGTCTTTGCCAAGGGCGGCGAGGGCGGCAAGGCGCTGGCCGAGACCGTGCTGTCCATCCTGGACGACAGCGCCGAGGTGCGGTACACCTACGAGCTGGACGCGCCGCTGACGGATAAGATCGAGGCCGTCGCCACGAAGATCTACCGCGCAGGCCGCGTAAGCTACACCGCCGCCGCAAAAAAGACGCTGGACGAGCTGACCGCGCTGGGTTATGGCAAGCTGCCGGTCTGCATTGCCAAAACGCAGTATTCCTTCAGTGACAACGCCAAGCTGACGGGTGCGCCCGAGGGTCACACGCTGAATGTGCGCGAGGTGCGTTTGAGCGCCGGTGCGGGCTTTGTGGTCGTTGTCTGCGGCAGCATCATGACGATGCCCGGCCTGCCCAAGCACCCCGCCGCCATGGACATTGACGTGGATGTACACGGGAAGATCACGGGTCTGTTCTGATTGGTGAAATTTTGGTAAAATCGTAAAATAAAGAATCCCCCTTCCGGGAGGCTGTAGGGGCCGATGCTTGCATCGGCCCGCGAGTGGATGACGAGCATCCGCCCCTACAGAGTTCCCGGAAGGGGGATTCTTATTTATAGTTATCACGCAGGCTTACAAATTTTCGCCGTTCGCACCAATGGCCCCCGCATACCATGCGGCGCTGTCCCCGGGGGCGGACCGGCGTTATTCCGCCATGTCTCCCGCTTTTGCTTCCGGGGTCTCTGCGGCCTTCTGCTCCATGTCCGGGGCAATTTTGCCGCCGGGCATCTTGTGGCCGAAGGACGGCACAAAGAAATACTTGCGGATGATGAAGATCAGTGCGATGGCCCCCACGCTGACCAGGTTCTGCACGGCGTCCTCATGGCCGACGATCATGTGGCGGGCAATGGCGTAGAGCAGCACCTCCAGCACGCTGCCGGGGCTGTGCTTGGCCAGCATCTTGATAAACTCGATGCCGATGACGATGTCCAGCGCACGTTCCAGAAAGGTGCGGATCTCCAGGCTGTCGGCATCGGTCAGCAGACCGGGCATCAGCTCCACCAGCGGGACAATGCTCATGAGCAGGGCCGCCAGCACAATGCCGGAGAGCACGACTTCGAGGATGCCCGCAGCCTCGGCGATCTGGTCGCGGAAGATGCGCTTGAACCATTCCTCCCTGCCGTGCAGGGCGTGATTTGTCAGGCGTCGTTTGGGTGCAATCATACAAAGCTCCTTGTTTATGTATTTTTTCTATTTTATCATATTTTTGTGCCCTGTACCAGCAAAATTTTACAGGCCGTTTTAAAGTATGACAACTACCCTCCAAGACCCATCAAAAACGACAAAAAGCGACGGTCAAAACCCTTTTGCACCGTTTTTTGGCTGAAATGTCCGCCGGGCGCTTGCATTTTTTTTGCCCAGCGTTTACACTACAAGTACAGGGCACATCTTACTTTTATTAAAGGGGGATCTTCCGTGGCAAACGCAATGCAGCGTATTGGCTTCTTCGCGGGTGTTCTGTACCATCATACCCTTTTTACGTCGACACCACAGCGCAGTGTATCCTGATGCGGAGCACTGCGCTGTTTGCTTTGTAAGGGAGGTTTCAAAACGTATGAAAAAAGTTGCGATCATCATGGGCTCGGACAGTGACTGGCCGGTGGTCAAAGGTGCCTGCACGGTGCTGAAGGATTTCGGCGTGCCGTATGAGGCGCACATCCTTTCGGCCCACCGCACACCGGAAGCCGCCGCCGCGTTCGCCAAGAGCGCCCGTGCCGAGGGCTACGGCGTCATTCTCTGCGCTGCCGGCATGGCCGCACACCTGGCCGGTGCCTTTGCCGCCAACACCACCCTGCCCGTTGTGGGCATCCCGATGAAGGGCGGCGCCATGGACGGTCTGGATGCCCTGCTGGCCACTGTGCAGATGCCCAGCGGCTTTCCCGTGGCTACCGTAGCGCTGAACGGCGCGAAGAACGCCGCGTATCTGGCTGTGGCGATTCTGGCCGTAGCCGACGACGAGCTGGCCGCGAAGCTTGACAGCTTCCGCGCCGACACCGCCGCCGCGATTGCCAAGAAGGACGCCGCCATTGCCGCTGAAGCCGCAGCACTGTAAAAGAGCCTTCCCCAAAAGGGGGGGGGAAGGTGGCCCGAAGGGCCGGATGAGGAGTGGCCTTGCCGCTGTATCCCGTAAACGGACTGTCCCGGCAGCCTTTCCCTCATCACCCGCCTGCGGGCGGGAGCTTCCCCCAAGGGGGAAGCCAAAGACAGGTACACATACATACTATATTATACTATAAAAAGGAGCGTTTCTCATGAATTACGAAGTTAAAGAGCAGCTGTACGAAGGTAAGGCCAAGCAGGTTTTCGCTACCAACGATCCCGAGATCGTCATGGTTCACTATAAGGATGACGCCACTGCCGGTGACGGTGAGAAGAAGGGCACCATTCGCGACAAGGGCATTGTCAACAACAAGCTGTCCAACGCTCTGATGCAGAAGCTCGAGAAGGAGGGCATCCCCACCCATTACGTGCAGGAGGTCAATGACCGCGACACCTTTGTGAAGAAGGTCGAGATCGTGCCTCTGGAGGTCATCGTCCGCAACGTTGCAGCCGGTCACTTCAGCCTGCGCATGGGCGTGCCCGAGGGCAAGGTCTTTAAGACCCCCATCCTCGAGTACAGCTACAAGAACGACGATCTGCACGACCCGTTCATCAACCACTACTACGCCCTGGCCCTCGACCTGGCTACCCAGGAGGAGCTGGACACCATCGCGAAGTATGCCTTCAAGGTCAACGAGGTGCTGAAGAAGATCATGCTGGACGCCAACATCCGTCTGGTGGACTTTAAGCTCGAGTTTGGCCGCCTGTCCGACGGCACGATCATCCTGGCCGACGAGATCAGCCCCGACACCTGCCGTTTCTGGGACGCCACCACCGGCGCACATCTGGACAAGGATCTGTTCCGCCGCAACATGGGCGGCGAAGCCGACGCTTACCAGGAAGTCATGAAGCGCCTGCTGGGCTGATTGCACCCGCATAATTTACCGTGCGCTTTCCCGTAGGGGCGCATTCCCTATGTGCCCGCAAGAGGCAGCCGACCCACGGGCGGATATAGGATTCGCCCCTACGGCTTTACCATTCCGACAATTGGAGCAAATAAATGAGCGAAATTTCCCAATACACCGAGTCCCTGCACGAGGAGTGCGGCGTGTTCGGTATGTATGACAAGACCGGCGAGACCGATATGGTCAACGCCGTCTACAGTGCGCTGTACGCCCTGCAGCACCGCGGCCAGGAGAGCTGCGGCATTGCGCTGAACGTCGACGGCGTGCTGTCCGGCTACCGCGATCTGGGCCTTGTCAGCGAGGTCTTTACCAAGCGCGTGCTGGAGGAGCTGCCCCGCGGCGCAAAGATGGCTACCGGCCATGTCCGCTATGCCACGGCGGGCCAGCGCAGCCGTTCCAACGCGCAGCCGATGGTTCTGCATCACTGCAAGGGCGCTATGGCGGTCTGCCACAACGGCAACCTTGTCAACGCGCCGAAGCTGCGCCGCAAGCTCGAGATGAGCGGTTCGATCTTTCACGGCACGTCGGACACCGAGGTCATCGCCTATCTGCTGACCCAGAACCGTCTGCTGACGCCGAACATTGAGATGGCCGTCAGCCGCACGATGGACGACATCGAGGGCGCATACTCCCTCGTCATTATGACCCACACCAAGTTGATCGCGGCGCGCGACCCCAACGGCTTCCGCCCGCTGTGCATCGGCGAGCTGCCCGACGGCAACGGCTATGCCTTTGCCAGCGAGAGCTGTGCGCTGGACGCCGTGGGTGCGAAGTTCGTCCGTGACGTGCGCCCCGGCGAGATCGTTATTGCTGACCGCAACGGCCTGCGCACAATGGAGGATCACTGCGGCGCCGCGCCGCACACGATGTGCGTCTTTGAGTACATCTACTTTGCCCGCCCGGATTCCGTCATCGAGGGCACCTGTGTGCATGAGGCCCGTCTGCAGGCGGGCCGGTTCCTGGCGCAGGAACATCCCGTGGAGGCCGATGTCGTCATCGGCGCGCCGGACTCCGGTCTGGATGCAGCTCTCGGCTATGCGCAGGAGAGCGGCATCCCCTACGGCGTGGGCTTTATCAAGAACAAATATGTAGGCCGCACCTTCATTCAGGGCAGCCAGGCCCAGCGCGAGAGCAGCGTGCGCATCAAGCTGAACGCCATCACGTCCACAGTCAAGGGCAAGCGCGTTGTGCTGGTCGATGACTCCATCGTCCGCGGCACGACGAGCGCCCGCACCATCCGCCTGCTGCGCGAGGCCGGTGCTGCCGAGGTACACTACCGGATCAGTGCGCCGCCGTTCGCCCACCCGTGCTACTTCGGCACCGACATTCCCGACGAGAAGGACCTGATTGCCACCGGCCACACGGTGGAGGAGATCAACGAGCTGGTCGGGTCTGACACGCTGGGCTATTTGAGCATTGAGCATGTGCAGCAGCTGGCCATCCACAGCAAGTGCGGCTTCTGCACGGGCTGCTTTACCGGCAAATACCCCGTCGCCCCGCCCACCGAGACGATGGACATTGTCTACGACAAGCCGCTGAGCCAGTCTAAGACGAATAAGAAGCTGTAAGGTTCAAAGGCTTCCCCAGAGGGGGAAGCTGTCACCGAAGGTGACTGATGAGGGGCGGCCTTACCCCGGCCACCCGCTCACGTGATGCAGCGGCAGGCTTACCCCCTCATCCGGCCTCGGTCAGGGCCTCGGCCACCTTCCCCCACAGGGGAAGGCATTTCCCCATTCATACGATTTACTCGCAAGGGAGATTATTCTACTATGGAAAAAAGCTATTCTGCCAGCTACGCCGCTGCAGGCGTGGATATTACCGCCGGGTACCGCTCTGTTGAGCTGATGAAGCAGTATGTGGCCCGCACGATGACCGAGAGCTGCATCGGCGGTCTGGGCGGCTTCGGCGGCCTGTTTGAGCTGGACTGCACCGGCATGGAGCATCCCGTTCTGATTTCCGGCACTGACGGCGTCGGCACCAAGCTGCGCATCGCCATGCTGCTGGACAAGCATGACACCATCGGCATCGACTGCGTGGCCATGTGCGTCAACGATGTCATCTGCGCCGGTGCCAAGCCGCTGGTTTTCCTCGACTACATCGCCTGCGGCAAGAACATCCCGGAGAAAATTGCCGAGATCGTCAAGGGTGTGGCCGAGGGCTGCGTCCAGGCGGGCTGCTCCCTCGTGGGCGGCGAGACCGCCGAGCACCCCGGCATGATGCCCGAGGATGAGTACGACCTGGCCGGCTTCACCGTCGGCGTCGTGGACAAGGCAAAGATTTTGGACAACTCCACGATGCAGCCGGGCGATGTCATCATCGCACTGCCCTCCACGGGCGTACACTCCAACGGTTTCTCGCTGGTGCGCAAAATTTTTGACATTGACAACAACCCCGATGTGCTGAAAAAGACATTCGACGGCATGGACAAGCCCCTGGGCGAGGCCCTGCTGGCCCCCACGAAGATCTACGTCAAGCCCGTGCTGGCTGTCATGGACGAGATCACGGTCAAGGGCGTGTCCCACATCACCGGCGGCGGCTTCTATGAGAACATTCCCCGCAGCCTGAAGAAGGGCTGTGCGGCCCGTATCGCCAAGGCCGATGTGCGCACCCCTGCCCTGTTCGACGTCATGCAGCGCGAGGGCGGCATCTCCGAGCACGATATGTTCAACACCTTCAACATGGGCGTCGGCATGGTGCTGACCGTCGCGCCCGAGGATGCGGACAAGGCCATTGCCATTCTGAAGGCTCACGGCGAGGACGCCTACCGTCTGGGCACCATCGTCGAGGGCGACGGGGTCGAGCTGGTATGAAGCGTGTAGCGGTACTGGTATCGGGCGGCGGCACGAATTTGCAGGCCCTGCTGGAAAGCGAGCGCCGCGGCGAGAACCCGAACGGCAAAATCGAGCTGGTCGTTGCCAGCAAGCCCGGCGTCTACGCGCTGGAGCGCGCCGCCAATTTCGGTGTAGAATCCGCTGTTGTCAGCCGCAGGGACTACGCTGACAGCGCAGCGTTTGACGCCGCTCTGCTGGACACCCTGCAGAAGCACAGTATTGACGTGGTCGTGCTGGCAGGCTTTTTGAGCGTGCTGGGCGAAAAGGTCATTGCGGCCTACCGCAATAAAATCATCAATGTTCATCCCAGCCTGATCCCCAGCTTCTGCGGCCCCGGCTTCTACGGACTGCGCGTGCACGAGGCCGCGCTGGCCCGCGGCGTGAAGCTGACCGGCGCTACCGTCCACCTTGTAAACGAGGAATGCGACGGCGGGCCCATTCTGCTGCAAAAGGCCGTGGCCGTGGAGCCCGGCGACACCCCCGAGACGCTGCAGAAGCGCGTCATGGTCGAGGCCGAATGGCAGCTGCTGCCCAAGGCGCTGGCGATGGTGTGCAGTGACGAGGTGTAAAATCGCAACAATGGCAAAGTTCTCTCCCCCACCGCCTGCGGGCGGAGCCCCCTCGCAGAGGGGGCCAAGGCTTCCAGGCTCCCTCTGCGAGGGAGCTGTCCGCGCAGCGGACTGAGGGAGAGAGCCTTGCCACCACATCCCGTTTTATGTTTTTGTATATACCAAAACGAGGTCATTATGAAAAAAAACATCTACAAATATCTTGCCGGGAATGACTACCCCGGGCGTGGCATTGTGCTGGGCAAAAGCCCCGACGGCCAGAAGGCGTTCGTCGCCTACTGGATCATGGGCCGCAGCGCCAACAGCCGCAACCGTGTGTTTGAGCCTATCGACGGCGGCATCCGCACGGTGGCCGCTGACCCGGCCAAGCTCGAGGACCCGCACCTCATCATCTACAACGCTGTGCTGACCCTGCGGGAGACCACCGTGGTCACGAACGGCGACCAGACCGACACGATTGCCCGGTTCATGAACGGCAACCTTTTCCCCGGCTACAGCTTTGAGGCTGCACTGGCGACCCGCACCTATGAGGACGACGCGCCGAACTTTACCCCGCGCATCTCCGGTGTCGTCGATATGCGCCGCGGCGGCTACAAGCTGTCCATCGTCAAGTCCGACGAGGGCAACGCCGAGAGCGTGCAGCGCCAGACCTTCGACTACCCGCAGCCTGTGGCCGGTGAGGGACACTTCATCAGCACTTACGTCAAGAACGGTGCTCCGATCCCCAGCTTTGCGGGTGAGCCGCTGCGCGTCGCCATCGACACGAACGACGCGGACAAGTTTGCCGACAAGCTGTGGGCGAGCCTGAACGAGGACAACAAAGTCAGCCTGTTTGTCCGCAGCATCGAGCTGGAAACCGGCGAGTACGAGGACATTATCCTGAATAAATACACCGCTGTGGAGGGTTAATATGAACGAATTTCAGCTGAAATACGGCACGAACCCCAACCAGAAGCCCGCCCGCATCTACATGGCGGACGGCAGTGACCTGCCCGTGCAGATTTTGAACGGACGCCCGGGCTACATCAACTTTCTGGATGCGTTCAACTCCTGGCAGCTCGTGCGCGATTTGAAGAAGGCACTCGGCCAGCCCGCTGCCGCCAGCTTCAAGCACGTCTCCCCCGCTGGTGCGGCCATCGGTCTGCCGCTGGATGAGACCCTGCGCGCCATGTACCACATTGCGCCGGAGACCGAGCTTTCCCCGCTGGCCTGCGCCTACGCCCGTGCCCGCGGTGCGGACCGTATGTCCAGCTTCGGCGACTGGATCGCGCTGTCCGATGTCTGCGACCTGAGCACCGCGAAGCTGATTCAGCACGAGGTCTCCGACGGCATCATTGCGCCCGGCTACGACGCCGACGCGCTGGAGGTGCTGAAATCCAAGAAGAAGGGCGGCTACGCCATCGTCCAGATCGACGCCGACTACGAGCCGAAGCCGCTGGAGACCCGCACGGTCTTTGGCGTGACCTTCGAGCAGGGCCGTCAGGACCTGGACATTTCCAATGAGACGATGCTGCAGAACGTTGTGACCGAGAACAAGGTCATCAGCGACGAGCAGCGCCGCGACCTCATCATCAGCCTGATCGTGCTGAAATACACCCAGTCCAACAGCGTCTGCTACGTGCAGGACGGCCAGACCATCGGCGTCGGTGCGGGCCAGCAGAGCCGCGTGCACTGCACCCGTCTGGCGGGCCAGAAGGCCGACAACTGGCAGCTGCGCCACATGCCGAAGGTGCTGGACCTGCCGTTCCGCGCTGACATTGCCAAGCCGAACCGCGACAACGCGATCGATGTTTACATCGGCGACACGCCGGAGGATGTCATCGGCGACGATGTCTGGGCCGAGACCTTCACCGAGCAGCCGGCCCCGCTGACCGCCGAGGAAAAGCGCGCCTGGCTGGATGCCGTGACCGGTGTGAGCCTGGGCAGCGATGCCTTCTTCCCGTTCGGCGATAACATCGAGCGCGCGCGCCGCAGCGGCGTGACCGCCATTGTGCAGCCGGGCGGCTCCATCCGCGACGCACAGGTGATCGACACCTGTAACAAGTACGGCATTGCGATGGCGTTCTGCGGCATCCGGCTGTTCCATCATTAAACGCAAAAAACAACTCGCCTGCGGCGATTTTTCGTCGCGGGCTGTTGTGCTGTCAAGGAGGACGCTTATGAAAATTCTGGTTGTCGGCGGCGGCGGGCGTGAGCACGCCATCATCCGCACGCTGAAAAAAAGCCCCCGCTGCTCCGAGATCTGGTGTGCGCCCGGCAACGGCGGCATCAGCTATGACGCCCACTGTAAGGCCATCCCGGCCACCGACGTGGACGCCATGGTCAAATTTGCCAAGGAAGAAGCCTTTGACTATGTCGTCGTCGCCCAGGACGACCCGCTGGCGCTGGGCATGGTCGATGCGCTGGCCGCTGTGGGCATCCCGGCATTCGGTCCCGACAAGGCCGCGGCCCGCATTGAGGCCAGCAAGGTGTTCAGCAAGGACCTGATGAAGAAATACGGCATCCCTACGGCCAAATATGAGACGTTCGACGACCCCGAGAAGGTCATGGACTACATCAAAGCCGAGGGCAAATACCCCGTCGTCATCAAGGCGGACGGTCTGGCGCTGGGCAAGGGCGTGCTGATCTGCCAGAATGAGCAGGAGGCTGCCGACGGCGTCAAGGAGATCATGCTGGACAAAAAGTTCGGCGCGTCCGGCAACCATGTGGTCGTCGAGGAGTTCCTGACCGGCCCCGAGGTCAGCGTGCTGTCCTTCTGCGACGGCAAGACCGTCAAGCCGATGGTCTCGAGCATGGACCACAAGCGTGCTCTCGACCACGACGAGGGCCTGAACACCGGCGGCATGGGCACCGTGGCCCCGAACCCCTACTACACGCCCGCAGTCGCCGAGCGCTGCATGCAGGAGATTTTCCTGCCCACGGTTGCGGCCATGCAGGCCGAGGGCTGCCCCTTCAAGGGCTGCCTGTATTTCGGCCTGATGCTGACCCCCGACGGCCCGAAGGTCATCGAGTACAACTGCCGCTTCGGCGACCCCGAGACGCAGGTCGTGCTGCCCCTGCTGGAAAGCGACCTGCTGACCGTGATGGAGGCCACAACGAACGGCACGCTGGACAAGACCGATGTCAAATTCAGCGACGGCGCAGCGGCTTGTGTCATCTTAGCCAGCGGCGGCTATCCCCTCGCCTACGAGAAGGGCAAGGAGATCACCGGCCTGACCGCGGGCCAGCTGGACGCCGCCGATGTGACGGTCTACCACGCCGGCACGGCCATCAAGGACGGCAGGCTCGTCACGAACGGCGGGCGCGTGCTGGGCGTGACCGCCACGGCCAACACCCTGCCCGAGGCGCTGAAAAAGGCGTATGCTGCCACGGAGAGCATCCATTTTGACAAGCTGCACAAGCGCAGTGACATTGGAGCAAGAGCGCTGGCAGCAATGCAGTAAAAAGGCTTCCCCATCGAGGGAAGCTGTCACCGAAGGTGACTGATGAGGGCAAACTTCCCGCAGCTTTCCGTCAACGGGATACAGCGGTACACTTTCCCCTCATCCGGCCTCGGACGGGGCCTCGGCCACCTTTCCCCCAGGGGGAAGGCTTTCCGTCCGTCACTTCCTGCAAATTTAACTCTCAGGAGGAAATACAATGGTATATCGCATTTATGTTGAGAAAAAGCCCGGCTTTGACGGCGAGGCACAGGGGCTTCTGCATGAGCTGGTCGATCTGGTCGGCATCCAGAATCTGACCGGTCTGCGCCTTTTGAACCGCTATGACGTCGAGGGAATCGACGCAGTGCTGTTCCAGCAGGCTGTGCCCACCGTGTTCAGTGAGCCGCCTGTTGACGTGACCTACGACAAGTTGCCCGACGCCAAGACCATTTTTGCCGTCGAGTACCTGCCCGGCCAGTTTGACCAGCGCGCCGACTCTGCCAGCGAGTGCATCCAGCTGCTGAGCCAGGGCGAGCGCCCCGCGGTGCGCTCCGCCCGCGTCTATCTGCTGGACGGCGACCTGACCGACGCCGACCTGGCCGCCATCAAGAAGTACGTCATCAACCCCGTCGAGGCCCGCGAAGCAAGCCTTGACGAGCGCAGCACCCTGAAAATGGAGTTTGCCATCCCGACGGAGGTCGAGACACTGACCGGCTTCACCGCGCTGGACGACGACGCGCTGGAAGCGTTCCGCAATGAGAAGGGCCTGGCGATGGACCATGCGGACATCGTGTTCTGCCAGAACTACTTCAAATCCGAGCACCGCGACCCGACCATCACCGAGATCCGTCTGATCGACACCTACTGGTCCGACCACTGCCGCCACACGACGTTCGGCACGATCCTGGACGACGTGAAGATCGACGACGAGCTTGTGCAGGCCGCATTTGACCGCTACATGGCACTGCGCGCCGAGACGGGCCGCGACAGGAAGAACCGCACCCTGATGGACTGCGCGACCATCGGTGCCAAGGCGCTGAAGCAGCGCGGCATTCTGAAGAACCTTGACGAGAGCGAGGAGATCAACGCCTGCACCGTCAAGATCAAGTGTGACGTGGACGGTGAGCAGCAGGACTGGCTGTTCCTGTTCAAGAACGAGACCCACAACCACCCCACCGAGATCGAGCCCTTCGGCGGCGCGGCGACCTGCATTGGCGGTGCCATCCGTGACCCGCTGTCCGGACGCAGCTATGTCTATCAGGCCATGCGCGTGACCGGTGCGGCTGACCCGCTGAAGCCTGTTTCCGAGACAATGCCCGGCAAGCTGCCCCAGCGCAAGCTGGTCACAACGGCTGCCGCGGGCTATTCCAGCTACGGCAACCAGATCGGCCTTGCCACCGGTCAGGTCGCAGAGCTGTACCACCCCGGCTACGCCGCCAAGCGCATGGAGATCGGCGCAGTTGTCGGCGCGACGCCTGCCAGCCATGTCCGCCGCGAGGAGCCCGCCCCGGGTGATGTCGTCATCCTGCTGGGCGGACGCACGGGCCGCGACGGTGTCGGCGGTGCCACCGGTTCCTCCAAGGCGCATAAGCTGACGAGCCTTGAGACCTGCGGTGCCGAGGTGCAGAAGGGCAATGCGCCCATCGAGCGCAAGCTGCAGCGCCTGTTCCGCCGCGAGGACGCCTGCCGCCTTATCAAGCGCTGCAACGACTTCGGCGCAGGCGGTGTGTCCGTTGCCATCGGTGAGCTGGCCGACGGCCTGCACATCGACCTGAACAAGGTCACCCGCAAGTACGAGGGTCTGGACGGCACCGAGCTGGCCATTTCGGAGAGCCAGGAGCGCATGGCCGTGGCCGTTGCCGCCGAGGACGCCGAGACCTTTATGAAGTACGCCGCCGAGGAAAACCTTGAGGCGACTATCGTTGCCACCGTCACCGAGGAAAAGCGGATGCGCGAGGTCTGGAACGGCAAGACCATCGTTGACCTCTCCCGCGAGTTCCTGAACTCCAACGGTGCCGAGCGCCACGCTGATGCGCACATCCTGCCGGGCCATGTCTGGCAGCCCCAGTTTGCCGGTGCAACGTTTGAGCAGAAGCTGGAATCCATGGTCAGCGACCTGAACGTCTGCAGCCAAAAGGGCCTGGGCGAGCGGTTCGACTCCACCATCGGCGCAGCCACCGTGCTGATGCCCTACGGCGGCAAGTACCAGCTGACCCCGACAATGGCCATGGCCGCCAAGCTGCCCGTGGACGGCGAGACGACGACCTGCTCCGGCATGGCGTGGGGCTTCAACCCCTATCTGACCGAGGCTGACCCCTACCGCGGCGCGTATATGGCCGTGGTCGAGAGCGTGACCAAGCTGGTCTGCGCGGGCTTCCACCACGAGGATATGTACCTGACGTTCCAGGAATATTTTGAGCATATGAACGATAAGCCCGAGCGCTGGGGCAAGCCGCTGGCCGCCCTGCTCGGTGCGCTGGATGCCCAGATGGGTCTGGGCATTGCGTCCATCGGCGGCAAGGACTCGATGTCCGGCAGCTTTGAGGGACTGGACGTGCCCCCGACGCTCGTCAGCTTTGCAACGGCCATCGGCAACACCCGCGACGTGCAGAGTCCCGAGTTCAAGAAAGCCAACAGCTCCGTTGTCATCCTGCGCCCCAACTACAAGAACGGTCTGCCCGAGATCGGCAGCCTGATTTCCATTTACAAGACCGTCGAACAGATGATCGACGAGGGCAAGGTGCTGGCTGCCGCCACGCCGGGCTACGGCGGTGTGGCCGAGGCACTGTTCAAAATGTGCGTCGGCAACCACGTGGGTCTGCAGCTGTCCAATGACATCGACCTGAACGATCTGTTCAAGCCCGCCTACGGCGCGGTCATTCTGGAGCTGCTTGATGCTTCCGCCGGTGAGTTCCTCGGCTTCACCACCGTGGACTACACACTGGAGGCCGAGGGCAAGGCCATTGACCTGGCCCGTCTGCAGGAGCTGTGGGAGCAAAAGCTCGAGCCGGTATTCCCCTACCGCAAGGCCGGTGAGTTCGTCCCCGCACTGGAGCATGACTGCCCCGCCAACAAGCGCGTGGCTCCCTCTGTGCGCCTGGCGACGCCGCGGGTCGTCATCCCCGTATTCCCCGGCACGAACTGCGAGTACGACACGGCCCGCGCGTTCCGCCGCGCAGGCGGCGACCCGCATGTTCTGGTGCTGAAAAACCTGACCCCCGCCAACGTGGCCGAGAGCTGCGAGGCGCTGGTGAAGGAGCTGGACGAGGCGCAGATCCTGATGCTGCCGGGCGGCTTCTCCGGCGGCGACGAGCCGGACGGCAGCGCCAAGTTCATTGCGGCGTTCTTCCGCAATCCGTCGGTGGCCGACGCAGTCAACCGTCTGCTGAACCAGCGCGACGGTCTGGCTCTGGGCATCTGCAACGGCTTCCAGGCACTTATCAAGCTGGGCCTGGTCCCCTACGGCGAGATCCGTCCCATCACCGAAAGCGACCCGACGCTGACGTTTAATACGATCCACCGCCATCAGTCCATGCTGGTGCGTACCCGCGTGGCCAGCAACAAGAGCCCCTGGCTGAGCAAATGCGACATCAACGACGAGCACCTGATCGCCATCAGCCACGGCGAGGGCCGCTTTGTCTGCAACGAGCAGCTGCTGAACCAGCTCATCGACAACGGCCAGATTGCGACCCAGTACGTTGACCTGCTTTGCCGCCCGACGATGGACATGCGCTACAATCCGAACGGCTCCGTGCTGGCAATCGAGGGCATCACGAGCCCGGATGGCCGTGTCTTTGGCAAGATGGGCCACAGCGAGCGCAGCGGCGAGCAGCTCTATAAGAACGTCACCGGTGACAAATACCAGCCGATCTTTGAGGGCGGCGTGAATTATTTCAAGCTTTGATATTTCGGAAAGTTTCTGCTATACTGGAACTATCAGCTTAAAAGATTGTGAGGATTTGACCCAATGGCACAACACGACAAATATATTTCGCCGTTCTCTACCCGCTATGCGTCGGATGAGATGCAGTACATTTTCTCTGACGACAACAAGTTCCGCACCTGGCGCCGGCTGTGGATTGCGCTGGCTAAGGCCGAGCAGAAGCAGGGCTTGGCCATCACCGATGAGCAGATTGCCGAGTTGGAGGCGCACAAGGACGACATCAACTATGAGGACGCCATTGCGCGCGAGAAGCTCGTCCGCCATGACGTGATGAGCCACGTCTACGCCTACGGCCTGCAGTGCCCCAAGGCAAAGGGCATCATCCATCTGGGCGCGACCAGCTGCTATGTCGGTGACAACACCGACGTCATCATCATGCGCGAGGGCCTGCAGCTCGTGCGCAAGAAGGTCATCGGCGTGCTGGCAAATCTGGCCAAGTTCGCCGACGAGTACAAGGCCATGCCCTGCCTGGCCTACACCCACTGCCAGCCCGCACAGCTGACCACCGTCGGCAAGCGCGCCACGCTCTGGATGAACGAGCTGTACATGGATTTGGAGGAGCTTGACCACCAGGTCTCCCAGCTGGCGCTGCGCGGCGTTAAGGGCACCACCGGCACCCAGGCCAGCTTTGTGGAGCTGTTCAACGGCGACTCCGCCAAGATCAAGGCCGTCGAGGCCGACGTCTGCGCCCAGATGGGCTTTACCAAGGTCGTGCCGGTCTGCGGCCAGACCTACAGCCGCAAGGTTGACTACAATGTGCTGTCCGCCGTGGCGGGCATCGGCCAGTCCGCCATGAAGATGGCGACGGACATCCGCCTGCTGGCGAACTTCAAGGAGATGGAGGAGCCGTTTGAGAAGAACCAGATCGGTTCCTCCGCTATGCCCTACAAGCGCAACCCCATGCGCTGCGAGCGCATCTGCGCGCTGAGCCGCTACCTGATGGTGGACGTGCTGAACCCCGCCATCACTGCCGGTACCCAGTGGTTTGAGCGCACGCTGGACGACTCCGCCAATAAGCGCATTGCGATGGCCGAGGGCTTCCTGGCTGCTGACGCCATCCTGAACATCCTGCTGAACGTCTCCGACGGGCTGGTCGTCTACCCGAAGGTCGTCCGTGCCCGCGTCATGGCCGAGCTGCCGTTCATGGCAAGCGAGAACATCATGATGAAGGCCGTCAAGAAGGGCGGTGACCGTCAGGAGCTGCACGAGCGTCTGCGTGAGCACGCCGTGGCCGCCGCTGCCGTTGTCAAGCAGGAGGGCAAGCCCAACGACATGATTGCCCGCGTCGAGGCTGACCCTGCGTTCGGCCTGACCCGCGAGGAAATCGAGGCCGAGCTCTCCCCCGAAGCCTTTACGGGCCGCAGCGCCGAGCAGGTCACCGAGTTCCTGCGCGATGTCATCCAGCCCGTGCTGGACGCCAACGCCGAGGACGTCGGCCAGCATGTGGAGCTGAACGTCTGATTGATTGCATCGTAAATTGTAGGGGCGAATGTTTGCATCCGCCCGCAGGTCGATGACAAGCATCGACCCCTACAACATAGTAAAAGCCCCGCAGCGTCTTTTGTTGAACAGCACCCCACTTGTTAGATAGTATATCATATTGTCTAACAAATGGGGTGCTGTTCATTTTTTGAATTCTGGCGTATATCGTTTGTTTGGTACTCCTTTTGGCATAGCAAAACACCCCACTTGTTAGATAGTATACCATACTGTCTAACAAATGGGGTGCAGTTCACATCATCAGTGCAACTATCTTTTTAACCTTTTTAAGCATTTTTTTCATCTCCTTGCAGATTGTTAAATAGTGCCTTCACATCATCTATAAGCATTGGATTAACAGTTGCCATACTGTTATAATAAGGTTCACTTCCGTCAATAGAGAAAAGCATCTGATAACTACTTCTCCCTTGGAGAAAATACAAATCCACCCCATCATATTCAGTACCACCACGGTATTTTGCAATGAATCGCATATGTAGCGGATCTGAAACGAGGCTTGCATCCGATGCGTCCGTCACCTGATGTCTATATACAATATAGAGACAGATTGTCTTATCTGACGGCAATTCAATACATTGCCCATAAATATCAGGTCCTATCGTTTTGCATTCATCAATCCACTCATTAATTGCCGAATATTTTTTTAGTTGTATAGCAGGAACAGAATAAAAAGCTTTATGTTGATAATTTTCTCTTAGAACAAACCCACTTGCAAGTATAGCAACTACTGCCAGTATGGCAAGCCCAATAAAGCATATTCCGCCGAGAAGAATCTTCATCGGTGAATCTGTCTTCTTTCCCCTTACTTCCTGCACTACAATAGCAACTAATATTAGGACAACCGATATTGCAGGGATAAAAAACAATGCCACAATTCCAATAGAAAAAAAGCAGAGAAATGCTATCCCAACATATACTGCCCAAAGTTCAATCAACAATCTCTTTGTTAATCTCTTTTTACAAATAGTTCTTGCATTGCCTTCATCTTCGGTAGACGATTTATTCTCCATTTCCTGTAGGCCTAGAATATCTATCAGTCTATGTGCATTTGTAACACTGGGTGTTGAAATTTCTTGTTCCCATTTTGCAATCGTTTGTCTCGATACTCCAAGTTCTGCCGCCAAGGCCTCTTGCGTTAGTCCTTTTCGCTTTCTTGCCTCGGCAATTTGTTTTCCCGACAACATGCACTACACATCCCCTTTCTATTATCTTCTTCTAATACTAATTAAATCAAATTCGTCGCATACTTTCAAGCAATTTTATGACTACTTTATGTTAACTCCTTGATTTTTTGCTTATTATCTTAATATAGTTTCCTGCATTCTCCACAATAGTCTGATAGCATCCGCGCTAATTTCGCTCTGCCCTTTTTGGTTTTCGCTTACTCTCGCCACGATGTACGAACACGACACTGCTGCCATCAACTGCTACAATGCCACCTTGACCACAGACGGCAACTTTGCAACGGGCAGGGCCTCGGCTGGTGCCGACCGATAATGCGCAGAAATATCGCCTGTTTGAATTCATCACAAACGGAGAAAGAATTTGGATGTGTTAGACACATGTGCGTTGCGGATTTTTCTGAATCGGTGAACAACAACAATCCCCAAGGTAGCTCATGTGTAAGGCGCTGCGGGGTGTTTTTTATACAATTTTTTCTGTCGGCTTGTACAAAAAACGCCTGTTGCTTTGCAAAAAAATTGAAAAGACTTTGATTTTAAAATGAAAAAGAAATAGCGGGATTTCCGCTCAATTTGAGAAACAAAAAAGGCGTTTTAGAAGTGTTTAAATACCTCTAAAACGCCTTTTTTTGTTTCCCGCTTATTGTTTAGTTTTTCGGTTTCCGTGCTGTTCTAAGATTAGGTCTTTGCCCGTTTTGCGCTGCCGAGAAGGCACTCGTTCCAGAAGATCACTTACATCACAGTCGAGAGCTTCGCAAATGCGATCCATGTGCTCGTAACTGATGCGCTCCGCCAGTTCGTTATAGTAGGCGGAAATGGTCGACGGACGGATGCCTGTTTCTCGTGCAAGTCGCGCCTGTGTCCAGCGTCGTTCACCTAACAAGCGGGAGAGATGATTTTTTATCACCTTATCGCCCCTGCGACCATTCTAAAATAATCCTTAGTGGGGCGTCTTCATTTTGGTAGGATATAACGCTTTCCGTTACAATTCATAGTTGCGAACAAGGACTTCTTTGTAGCCGTCCACACTTTGCGCAGACAGCGTATTACGCCGCGAAACAGGCTCAATAATGCAGTCGGCATACAACTCCCGCACCTGTGGGCAATCATTGTAGGACAGCAGGAAGCGGCCCTTGATGCTGTGAAGCACGTCGGCCAGCCGTTTGTGGTCGCTTTCTTGAAAGCGGGCGCGGTAGTATTTTTCGGTTTCAAAATATGGCGGATCGCAATAAAACAGCGCGTTTTCCCGGTCATAGGTTTTAATCAGATGCTCAAAGTCAAGGTTTTCAATTATGACCCGGCGAAGCCGTTCCTGCACTGCAGGGAACGATGCAGAAATGTTGCAGACGCCTTTCGGAGCAGTTGCAAATGTGTGGCGGTCTGTTCCAAAGCTGGCCTTAATAAGGTATAGGCTGCGTGCCGCTCGCTGTATGTCAGTCAACCCGCGCACCTGCTCCTGTGCCAGACAGTCAAAGAACACTTCCCGCGCATCTGGGAGCATATCAAGTTCATGCTGCAGGGCGTCCGGGTGGTACTTGATGCAGCGATAAATGTTGACAAGTTCTGCGTCATAGTCATTGAACACTTCCATAACCTTGCTGCTCGGCTCTCGCCCAAACAGCACCCAGCCTGCGCCGCCGAACACCTCAATATAGCGTCCGATGTCCGCAGGCATACGCTGCAGAATCTCATTGCGCAGGGCACGCTTGCCGCCAATCCATCCGATAAAACTATTCATGCAAATCATCCTTTCTGGGGCGAAAAGGTGATTTTATGGGGGGAAACTACGACTTTTTTTCATTCTGCGTTCCAAAATAGAACGCAACGACCATTGTTGCGATGGTGAGAAACTTGTCCGGCTCGACGCTTCCGTTGAGAGACAGCACGGCCAGCACAACGATAATAACCAGCGTGACGATGGTTTTCACCTTCAACAGCGCAGTGAGGGCTTCCAAAAGTTGCTTCATAAAAGGCCTCCTTTATGCCCAGTGACTCGTGTAGAGTTTCGCGTCAGTCAGCTTGCGTTCCTTGCAAACCGCCAGCACAGCGTCTGCAACAGCCTGCGCCACGCTGCGGATGCAGATGATCTGCAAGTGATTCTCAGCATTAGTGTAGCTGTCTGCCGTCGTGCCGTGTTCCTTGCAGACCGCAACAACTGCGGCGGCATCGCCACTGCTGACAGGGCCAACAGTGATGTTCTGCAAAAGAGAAGTGACAGCTTTTTCGCTGTTGGCAGGGATTTCTGCAGGCTTGTCCGCTGCCGGAGCAGCGCCATAGATGCCTGCCTTGTTGGGGATAGCTGCATAGGCCGTAGGGTCAAGCCCCTTGCCGCTGGCCGTGGCTCGCACTTCAAAATGACAGTGCGGGTGCGTGCCCTCTGCATTGCCTGTCTCGCCCATGATGGCAAGCTGCTGGCCGCTGATGACGCGATCACCGACATCGACAAGCAAGCGGGAGCAATGGCAGAAGTACATGAAATTGACCGCATCGGGGGTCTGGTCGGCATCAAGCTGGACACAAACATAATACCCCCACTCCCACGTTCTGTCGGAATGGTCGGTCACGATACGCGCCCGCGTCACACGGCCTTTGATGGGCTTCTGCGTGCCGTCGGGCATCTCATAGTACGGCATGAGGATAATGTCGCTGTCGACGCCCACGATGTCCATGCCGCCGTGCCATGTCTTTCCGCCGCCGCGTGTCATGCCGTAGCAGCCATAGCTGTACTTGATCTGCACGCGGCCATCAAAAATGCTTTTTCCCATAGAGTGTACCTCATTTTTGTGCAAAGAAAAGAGCACCCCTTGCAGGGTGCTCGCGGATACATGATTTACAGCAAAGCCGCCGTTTTTTCCCGCCAGACGGCAGGAACTTGTTCCAGCGTCGTGCGGCCCATGCGGATTTGTGTCGCGTAAAATTTAGCCATTGTATACCACCTCCGCCAAATCATAAACGGCTGCCTCAAGGGCATCCAGACGGTCAGAGGCAGTCACAGGCTCAGCCTCGCGCGGCGGCTGATAGTCCCACCACGAATCGAAGTCCGCCGTGACTTCTTCCTCGGTGACTGCGGACGCAACGCGAATCTGGCGCTCATCGCAGTTCCAGACCGTCTGCTTGTTGCCCTCTTCGTCGGTGATTTTCTCGGACGCAATATCCTTGCGCAGGATAATGTCCGTCGCGCCATTCAGTGCGAACACCTGCACGGCAGCGGGCTTTTTAACATACTGCTCCATGCGTTTGCTCCTTTAACAGTAACTGTTTACTATGCCACGATACAGAACGTTTCGCAGCGCGGATAATTTTATAGACGTTGTACTTCTGGCAAAAGCCACGGCTGTCGCTGTGCTTGATTTCGCCCCACTGACTCATAATGCGCTGTGCTCTCCACCACGGCACATGCCCCAAAGCATCCAGATCGCGCTGGGCACGCAGGATTGCCCGCCGCAGTTTGACAAAGTTGCGGCCTCGGATGATGGTATAAGTGCGGCGTACCACATAGCCCATCATATCAAGACCCGGCGTGCGCTGATGGCTGCCAGCCTTGCGGCGCTTGTTCTGTTGGCGCTCGGCATCAAAGGACGCAAAGTGGATAATATCCCACGCACTCTTGATTGTCAGCCCCAGCGTCTCCTTTGCCCATCTGGTGGTGTCCTTCATCACTTTTGTAAGGTTGGATATGCGCCCATACACAGTGATGTCGTCGGCATAGCAGCAGATGGCAAGGATCATCTTGAACGACTTTCCACGCCGCACCTTGCGATGGGAGAGGATGTACCGCAGCACATAACTCATAACATAATTGAACAGCCAGCAAGGCAGATACCCGCCAATTAGCAGAACGCCGTCCGGGTAGTTTGCCATGACGGCCTCCACAAGCCACAGCAAGGGCTTATTCTTTCCGATGTCGCGGCGCAGAAGATTCATAACGCATTCGACTGTCGTGGAAGGATAAGCCTTTTTAACGTCGCATTTTGCGGCATCGGTCTTGTTATGGAGCATCCGGCGAAGGATGCGTTCGTTCTGCCGCTTCCCGGCAATCTGTCCTTTTCCGGGCAGACTTCCATACTGGATCGGCAGCAGCTTTGCGCGGAAGAGCGGGTCGAGCGCTCCCTTTGCAATATATTCAAAAATCCGCTGCCACGGACTTTCCTCGCAGATGTTGCGCAGCTTCCCGTTTTCCCGCAGTTGGAACTGACGCACAGGCTCAAACGAAACGCTGCGCGCCAGAATGTCGGCATGAGCCTGCTCGGCCACGGCGTCAATGGCCGTTAGGCTTTTGTTGCAAGTACAATTTCGGATTTCTTCACGCAGTTCAGCCCGCGTGATTTTCCCGGTAGACACTAATAAATTTTGAAATCTTCTCTTTGACCGCTTGCCAGTAAAGCACAGATGCACCTGCTCCTTGATAAAATCAAGGCTCTCGATGTTGATCTCCGCTGGCTTGCAGTACGTTTTCACCAGTAAATCCTCCTTTGATTTGTGTCGTCGGCGGCGTTCGCTCTCGCTACTAGCCCCCGCTGGTTTCAAACACAATTTTCCCGATATGGGCGGATTATACGGTGCAGTATATAATGTATGGTGTAATCGACAAATCAGCCACGCCAGCCGAGCCATTCCAATTCCTATTGCCCGTTGTATTGTTAGAATTAGCCGCCGCGAGCGAGGCATTGCCATTGTTATTAAGGTTGCAGCAACGCCACGAGGCCCGCACGCCGCGCCACCCACTACAAAGGGGCGCGAGGAACTCAGAACGAAAAAGCTAACGGAAACACCGCATAACCCAAAAGCATTATAACAAGAAAACCAGAAAATCAAAAGAGGAAATACAAAAAAATAAAAATCGTGCGACCCGGCTACGCCGGGTTAATAAAGGGGCTGCGCCCCTCTTGCCTCGTCGAGCCGAGGCAATTCACCCTGCGTCACCCAGCCAAATCAGCCACGCCAGCCGAGCCATTCCAATTCCTATAGCCCGTTGCACCGTTAGAACCAGCCGCCGCGAGCGAGGCATTGCCACGGCCATGAAGGGCGCAGCAACGCCACGAGGCCCGCACGCCGGAGGTTGCAAGCCCCACATAAAAGCCTGCCTTAACACCTGTTCCACTGCCTGCCGTAGTAGATACTTTAGCGGGCCACAGAACGCCTTTATCCTTGCTTACAGCGGTATCCTCGATATACCGCCAGCCGTCTTTTTCACTGGCGGCAAAAGTCAGCGTCAAGTCCTCCTGCTTCGTGTAGTCTGCCGTGATAGAGCCTGTCGTGACCTTGCTCTGGTCGTGGCAGGTATACAGGTCAAGGGTATAATTTCCGTCAGCATCTTTGCCCCACTGCATGAACTCATCCGCGAGGATCAGATACGAGCCATTTTGGAACTCCGTGCGCTGGATAAGGCCCGGTTCCTTGCCACTTGTCGGGCTGTATCGGCTGCCATCATAGCCCTGCACAGTATCGTTCCAGCCGCTCCAATAGGGCATCGTGGAGATGTAGGTGACGCCCGCTTCGGTGTCAAAGGCGGTGTCCGTCTCGATGTTGACCGCCTTGTAGGCTGTGCCGCCGATGGTGATGTCCGTGATGCTGGCAATGCGTTTGTTTTTTGCCAGTTTGTACATGCTGGCAACGCCGCGATCCGCGCTCGTGCCTGTACCCTTATCGCCGATAATGACGCTCGACCCGACAAACAGGTTGGCCGCCTGCGCTGCCGTCAGCAGGACACGCTTCACGCCGGATTCTCCGGCAGCCGCAGTATACTGATAATTGTACCCGGTGCAGCCCTCAATCGTACCGCTGTTGCCCTTGCGGGCGTATTTCAGCCGGATCATGGCAAGCTGCCATTTGAGCAGTCTGCCGGATGCGCCCGCATACTGTGCGCCGCGCTTGCGCCACAGACCCACATTGTCGCTGTGGCTGGAATAGTTGATGGGCGGACGGCCACTGCCACAGCCGATGAGGCCGTCGCTGTCAAATCCGGCAGCATACTTCGGGTTTGCAATGTAGCCGTAGACAGTGCCGTTTTTATCCGTACCCTGCGGCCACGTTTCATACCCGGTGCTGGGGTGGCAGCGCATTTTGAAATAGCGATAACCGCCCTCATCCCATTCTTTCGTGTAGGTGTTCTTCTGCAGTACCCAGCACAGGTGCTTGCTCCGGCGCACATCGTCATAGCTATCGATGAACTCGACGGCATAGATCGTGTGCGTGCCGTCCGCATTTTTCTCGGCGGCGACTTCCAGTGCCCAGAACTGCGGCAGTTTGGCGAAGTCGTCACGGTTGGCCGCAGCCTCGGTGCTGGGCGTGCAGACAAGTCCGACGCTGTCATCGGTTGCCTCGCCGATGGCGCTCTGACTGGTAGCAAACAGAGGTTCTTTCGTGCCATGCACGCGGTTGTCGTCCAGCACCGTGCCGAACCAGCGCTCGCACAGTTCATTGCGCGTCGTCACGCCCTCCTTCCAGCAGATGTTCCACCAGTCCACGAAGAGTGTATTGACTTCCTCAACGCTTTTTGCCGCGCGAACGAGGCTGCCATAAAGGCGGTCAATGGCCGCTGCGTTTCCGCTGGCAATGATGCTGGCTTTCTGCACGGCCACGAGTTCCCGCAGCGTGCTGTCGCGGGGAAGATTAACAGTTTCTGCCATGATAAAAACTCCTTTAAACGGTGTTTAAATTAGTCGGCCACGACGGCATCCAAGCCGCCGTCAGTGTCGTTGATTACGAAAGTGACGCGCTGCACATCCTGCTTTTTGGCAAGTGCCGCGAAGATCACCTTATTCTGGACAGGACTGGCGCTGGTGTCGCTCAGTGCATCATCCACGATCACACGGCCCGCCAGCTCCTGCGCCGTGTCGCGGGCGGCGGCAGCCCGCTCCGCAGAGGTCTTGGCTGCCGATTCGCTGTTGGCTGCGTTGCCCGCGCTCTTCTCGGCAGCCTTCTGCGCGTTTTGCGCCGCAGTTTTGGCGGTGTCCGCATTTTTTGCCGCCGTTTCGGCTGTCTGGGCTTTGGTCGAGACGTCCTTCTGGATGTTTTGCATCTCCGTCAATTTCTCGGCTACGCCCTCCTTGATAACCTTAGTTGCCGCATCGCCAGCCGTTTTGGCGGCAGCTGCTGCATCGTCTGCCGATTTCTTGGCGGCCGTAGCGTTGTCGGCGGCAGACTTTGCAGCCTTGTTTGCATCGCTGGCCTGCGTCTCTGCATTTTTAGCGCTGGCCGCCGCGTCCTGCACCGCCCGCCTGACTTCGGCAGCGGTCTGCTGGATGTAGGCTCGGAGGTCAAACCCGCCGATATCCTCGGCGCTGGCCTCGATGCCGTCGTAGACCGTGCCCGTTCCGATGCGACTGTGCCACTCGTGCTGTACCTTGCCCTCGCCGTTGACCTGCTTGGCGCAGACCGCAAACTTGAGGCTGCCTTTGTATGTGAGGGCGCCCTTGCCGACCAGCCAGTCAAACTCGATACCATCGCTGTCAGCGATGATGCTGTCGATGGGGTACTCGTTCGGCTGCTTGGCCGAGTTTTCGGTGCAGACCTTCCATGCAAAGCCCACAGCGAGGTCGTTTCCGTCCACGATTCTGCCGTTGATGCGGAAATGCTTCCGGGCCACATTATGCTCACCGGCCACGCCGAAGGAGCGCTCGCTCTCGGGCACTGTAATTTCTCGTGTCTCGGCGTTGATTACGATTGGTTCTGCCATGGTTTCACCTCTTATCAATAATAGGCAAGAATAAAGCGAACGCTCGCATCGGACGCGCATTGCGCCCAATACTGGCTCCCGCTGTTTATGCCCGCGCCCTGCAAAATGTTGTCAGAGGCATACTGACTCCCGGCATATTGAACGCCAACCAGTGTACCGCCACTGAAATTGAAGAGGTTTTGCCCTCTATGGCAGCTTTGCCATACCTCTGTCACTTGGATGCCCTTCGCCGATACCATTCCGCCCCCTGCATGGTATCCTTCCGGGATAGTTACCACACCACCCGGCGTAATCGTTGCGCTCCATCCGCTGCGGTCCGGCATGCTACCGCCGAATCCCAGACCGTTTTGGCTGGATGCGCTCACGCCGCTCAACAGATGCTCGGCCTGTGCGTTGCCGAGGTTGGTTGCCGCCACGCCGAGACCTCCCTCGGTGTAGCCGTCCTGCTTGTACATCTTGAGCTTGCCACTCTCGATGGTCAGCTTGTCGGCATCGGGCCAGCTGCCGTGGTTGCGCATCATGCCTATTTTAAGGGCCTTGTTTCCCGCGTAAAATGGCGCACCTGCCAGCACTTGCGCCTCGCTGGCGGTGGCCCGTGCCAGCTTGCCGTTGGATAATCCACCGCCGCCGTTAAAATTTAGCTGTGCGCCGTCAAATGTGAACAGCACCCAGCGCCCGGCCACAACGCAGTCACCGTCCACCGCATCTGCGCCGCAGTAGGCGGGCACTGCCGTACCGTTGACTTTCCATGTATCACCGCTGGCCCATGCGGCAGGAATTTTGCAGCGTCCAACAGCGCCCGATCCAGTCAGCTGATATACTTTCCCTTCTTTTTTACAGGTATACATCTGCACTGTCACATTGACAGCACCGAGTTCCGCAGGATCATATTCTGCAAAGGCTTTCGCCACACGGTTTTCCAGATCGTTCATCGTGGTGGCATCAAAGGCGTCGCCCTCTTCCATGACAAGACCTTCTGCGCGGGAGACTTCATACTCATTGTCGTTTTCCGTAGGAGTCAACCTGCGGCGGGCAGGATGCTCGCTCTGGCGGTCATTCCACACTTTCTTCTCAAACATTAAATCACTCCAATCTCTTGTCCGGCGCAAATTTCTCCGGCGTACTGCTTTACGCTGTTGCGCTGCCACAGTTCGTGCAGACTCCACAGCACCTGCTCCATGTCATTGATGGCGCTGTACAGCGTGCTCGGCGCTGTGGGAATGTTCGGTGTACCGGGCAGCGTGTAGTATGCAGCCCGCACAGTGGCGAGGTTGTCCAAAATACGCTGCATCTGAGCGCGGGTCAGCAGCCCCAGCGACGTCCATGTGCGGGTGTCGATCTCTACGCCCAGAAGCTGCGCCATGTGGGCGGTGTTGCCCTCGATGCGATTTAGCAGTTCTGCCGTGATATAACACTTTTCCGCTCCTGCTGCCACATCGGCGGCAGTTCGGTCATAAACAGGCGTCTGCCACATTAGATGAAACTCCTTTCGCCTGCGTGGATTTCTTCGCCCGCATAGGCTGCGGCATTGTTGGACAGCTTACGGCCCACAATCTTCGCGTCGGCCAGAAAGCCGCCAGTTAAATCAAATTCCAACTTCGTAACAACACCGCGCACCATTTCACCGCCGAAACTCTCCACGATCAGACGGTCAGCCAGCTTCTCATCCCCGGCGACCATGCGGAAGGTCTGCTCATAGCGCTGGGCGTAGTAGTCCAGCACGCGGGCGGCCACTGCGGCAGCCCTGTCCGGGCTTACAAGGGTCGCGTCCGGCACGGACACTTCATTGCCCTGCGCGTTTGACGGCAGATTTGAGGCTTCTCGCCGCAGGACGGTAGCGCTGTCACTGTACTTGCGCCCGGTCACGCAGACTTCGGCAGCCTTGCTCACGGTCAGCGTGCAGTGGTTCACGTCTCGTTCGCTCAGCTCTGCGCCCCTGACGGCCAGACTGTCGGCCACTGCCGGAGCATCAAAGGTCACACGGTAAGTGCCCGGTTCAAGGGTGTCTTTGTACAGTTCCTCCGACGCCTCACCGGGGATATAACGGTGCGCTGTCACCGACACCGCAGTTACAAGCGCAAGGAGTGTGACTTTGCTGCCGTCCTGCAGGCGGCGATCTGTTCCAATCAGACCACTGGCACGCTGCGGAGCGGGCACGATTCGGATGATTTCGCCTCGGCTGCAGTCCACCACCGCGCCAATGGCAAAGGCAAGCTGCTGCAGCGCTTCGCGCCGTGTTCCGGCAGGGATGTAACCCTGTATCCGTTCTTCGCCCAGAACGCTGTCCAGTGTGTAAGGATAGCCGCTTAGGATTTCCGCTGCCAGCGACGCCACATGGGTGTCATACACTCCGCCGTCAAATGGAGAGCCATCAAGCAGGCCGATGGTGTCGATTGCCGTAAAATCGGCCAGTGTGTCATCCTCGTTCGACCAGTCGTCCAGATAGAACGTGCCCATGCAGTAGCTTGTCGTGCTCGTATCGTGGGCGCTTCGGCGCACATCCTCCCACACAGTCAGCTTCTGGCGGTGCTGCAGCACATCAAAATAGCCCTCCGGGTTTAAGATAGAGAAGCGACCCTCTTGATTAAAAAGCGTGATGTTTAGCGTGTTTATGCTAATCTCCGCGCTCAATGGGTCACACTCTTCCAGTACATGGGCCTTGATGATTTCGTCCCCGGAGAAATGCAGATACACGCCGTAGTCGATTCCCGCCAGCTTCAGATACCGCCCCGGCCTGTTCGTCTCCAAAAACGCCAGCTGAATGCGGCAATAGTTTTCTACCTTACAGGCGCAGTAGTAATCCACTGCGTCCGGGGTGAACATAGCCACCGCCAAAAGGCCATCGTTGGCATCGTACCACTGAATTTTGACCTTGCTCGCCCAGTCATCTGTCGGGGAGTAGAAATGCAGTGTCAGACCGCTGCTACTGTGATTCTTGTCGAAGCGGATATTCAGCACGGGCGGATTGGCAAAAGCACCGTTTCCGTTCGACTGTTCCGTGCTCCAAAAGCCCCAGAAATACTGCCGAGGCGTTTCGGGAAAAAACAGGAAGCTGCCGTCCATGAGCCATTGCCGCGTTTCCAGCGTGCCGTACTTGTTCTGATTCGGCACGGATTCCAACAGTAAATCCTTGCTTAAATTGCAAAAATCCTTTGCATCCTCCGTGACGGGGGCGCTGTCGCTCCGCGCAGTGACATCGTACAGGCCGAACTCCACGCGGGTGCTTGTGTTCATGGTCGTTCGCCTCCTTTATGTCCTTGCAGGCTTCTGGGCAATAAAATTCGCGGTCAGATTCTTCCAGTAGTTTTTTTCAGCCTTTTTCCGCAGCAATTCGTCGCCGACATTGGAAAAGTAAGCTGTAAAGGTATAGTCGCCGTCTTCATCTGGCACTGTAACCTCATGGAACTCCACAGGCTCTGTCAGCTTGTCCCACAGTCGGGCGTATTCCTTGCGATCCAACCCCGGCCCAAATTGCAGCTTGTAGTTGAAGTATACGCCAATCAACTCGCGCCTGAGGTGGCCGTTGGCGAGGCGCTCCGCGTATTTATCCAGAAAATCCGCGCTGCGCTTTACGCTTAGCACGTCGATTTTGAATTGTTCGCCGTCAATTACGATCATCAGTTTCCTCCCACCACAAGCCGCGCACCACGGCGGGCTTTTTCTTTGTCGATGTAGGGCATCAGCAGGCGCACAAGCTGCTCCAGACCGCCGCTGGCGGCAAAGCGGATCGTAATGTCCTGCCCGCCCCACTCGGCCAACACCTCGGCCAGCGCCTGCTGGATCGTTTCAAGAGGTGCTTCCACGTTCGTGCCGTTCGTGTGGTCGCCCAGCACAGCAAGAAATTCGTGGTTTGCCGGAATGACTGCGCCCTGTGCCAGATAGGGAATTTGCGGTGCGGTGATGGGGTCGATGTTGAAGCCAATCTTAGCCGTGCCCAGTGCATCCTGTGCAAATTCGGGCACATCAAAGCTGAAGCCGTTCAGCAGACCGATGACAGCGTTCATGCCGCCAACAATCGCCGAAATCATGCCGTTTATAATGCGGATGATGCCGTTGACCGCGCCGCGCACCACAGAGGTAATGCCGTCCCAGATAGAGGATACCGTATCAGCCAGCGCCGACCATGCGGCAGTCCAGACAGCGTTCAGCGCCGCCCCTGCCATCGACAGCAGCAGGGAAAGACCCTTCCAGAAATTGCTCCATGCGGTGGTGACGTCCTCCCAAATCTGCATGGCCGCCAGCTTGATAATCAGCCAGCAGGCCGACCACGCTGCTTGCAGCGCCGCGCCTGCCATGCGTAAGGCGAGGTCAATTCCTTTCCAGAAATTGCTCCAGCCTGTGGTGATGCTCTCCCAGATTTGCAGGCCGAGCAGCTTTATCGTCAGCCACAGAGTATCCCAGATGTGCTGCAGATTCTCTCCGGCAGTGTTCAGCGCCTGTGCCAGATCGGCAAGTGTCTGTGAAAAGTTCTGTTTGATTTCGTCCCAGTGGGTCACAAGATAATTGATGATGACCGCCGCGATAGAGGCCAGCACCGCCAGCAGCAGAACAGGCCATGCACCGATGGCCGAGATGACCGTGACGATCAGCGAGCCGAGGCCGCTCAAAATAGCAGGAAGCACCGTGTCAAGAATAAACGCGCCAATCACAGGCAGCAGGCTCACGGCCAGCGCCGCCATAAGAAGCGGCCAGCAGTTGGAAATGAGTTCGGCAACCTGCGCCAGAATACCGACCCAGTCTACCGCCTGCAAGCACTCCATGATTTTGCTGCCGACAGCGTCCCAGTCAACTTGACCGAGAATCGTGTTGATGGCCTGCAGCACATCCAATGCCAGCGTGCTCAACGCAGAGAACAGCCCCGGCCAGTCAATCGCGGCAATCATCGTCACGATATTGTGTCCGAGGTCATTCCAGTTTGTGCCCTGCACCGCCGCGATCAGCGCGTTCAGCAGGCCGATGGCAAAGCCGCCCGCACCCAGTCCAGCTTCCAGCCACGGAATATTGGAGATGGCAGAATTGATGCATGTTGCAATGCCATTGCCTAAATCCGTCCAGCCGCTGTAATGCAGCACAAAGTTGTACAGCGTCAGAATGGCCGCACGCATCCCATCCGTCAGCACACGCCCCAGCGTGTCCCAGCGCAGTTCAGTTACGGCAGTTGTCAGTCCCTCTGCAATGCCCGCGCCCAGACTGTCCCAGTGGATGCGCTGCATCAGCGTGTCCGCAAAGAGCAGCGCTGTGTTCAGCCCTTGTGCAATGGTATGTCCGATGGCAGTCCACAGGCCCGGTACTTCGATAAAACCATTGATGCAGTCGGCAATGTTTGTTGCCCACTGCACAGCCTTATCCTGTATATCCGGCCATGGGATGGCGTTCAGACTGTCACGCAGCTTCTCGCCGATCAGCTGCCCGACCTTGTACCAGTCGCCCTTCTCTATGGCATCAATAATGCTGTCAAGGAATGGATTCTCCGCAGAAAAGTCGAAGTCCGGGGTAATGCTGTCTGCTCCACCACCGCCCCCGCCGCTGCTATCGTCGGACTGCTTGTTCAGCACGTTCAGTTCGTCAAAGGCGGCCAGTTCACCATTAGCGTCCTTGACCTTCTTCGCTGCGCTGCCCGCCGCCGATCCGACGCCGTTCATAGCCTTGGCTGCTCCGGCGCTGGCGGAGATTGTGCGCCCGGTAAAGAACGCCACCAGCCGCGCAATGTAACTGAACACCATCGCCGCCGCATTTGCCAGCGCAGTCAGCGCGGGGGTAAGTATCTGAATGATGGGCGCGGCTGCCGTGGCCGCTGCGCCCTGCAAGTTGCCGAGCGCCGTCCGCAGGCTGGACGAAGACAGCAGCGCCGTCCCCATCCAGTTCGTCAGCGTCCGGAGCCCGGAGGAAAGCACATTGAACACCAACGCGCCGGACACCAGCCCTGCCAGCCGCTTGCGGAAGTGTTCCGTGCTCTGCGCAGCCCGTGCCAGCCGTTCCTGCACACTCTGGGCTTTGCTTTTCACAAAATCAAAAGCCTTGCCGCCGATAGAGCCTATCGCGGACAGTGACCTTTTCAGAATCTTACTCACTGATGCCGCGTTGAACAGCTTTGAGACGAAGGCGTCCATCGCATTCGCTGCACGCTGCACATTGGATACATCCACCTGCGCCGCTTGTGCAGCCTGCGCGGCGTTGGCAACAGCCTCGGCCTGCCGGGTCGCCTCATCCTTCTCCTGTGCAAGCTGGGCAGTCAGTTCGGCGTGCCGTTGCTGCAGTGCCTGCACGGCGGCATCCTGTGCGTGGTAGGCATCGGCGGCAGCCTGCACAGCGGTATCCTGCTGCTGCAACTTTGCGGCCAGCTTGTCGCTCAGCGTTTCGTCGCCCTTGGATGTGACGCCGAACTTCGATTTGCGTCCGGCATCCAGTCGAGCGTTTACTTCGTCGAGAGCGGCAGCCGTTTCGGCAGCTTTCTGGCGGGCGGCTTCCAAATCGTCCCGCAGCTTATTCCGTTTGGTCGTAGCCGAGCCGAGGCCCTTTTCCACCGCATTGATTTCTCGCGCGGTTTCTTTGGCCTTGGCCTGCAACTCTTTTAAGTCTGCCTCGGCCTTTCGGTTATTAAAGCGCGTATTGATAACGACTGATGCCATAGCTTCACCTCCCCAGAAGATCCAACAGCCTTTCCTTTTCGGCCTTATCCTCGGCACTTTCTGCCGCATGGATTTTAATAACGGCAGCGTTCTCGCGGGCAAATTCCTGCTCGGATTTGTCCAGCATTTTACCGCGTGCTCGCTTGTTTCGGATGTTCACCACCTGCGCAAACAGGCCATCGCCGATGCCATGAAATGCACCGAGAAATTCCCACCAGTGCAAATACCCGCATCGGCGGCAGCTATACCCCAGCACTTTGTCCACAGCGGGTGCGATCAGAGCAGCATCCTGCTCCCAGTCCACCAGCCGGGGGCGGAAGCCCTGCTTCTCGTCTTCTTTTCCCTCGTTGATAAAAGTAAAAGCCGCCCGAAGCGCAGCGTTTGCGTCGGGCAGCTCTTTCCAGCGGGGATATAGAATTTGCAGGCAGGCAACGTACTGCTCCTGCTGTGTCAGGTCGGGGTCAGTCAGCGCAGCCAGTGCATCCAGTACGGCGCGAAAATCCGAGCGGATCGCAAAGCTGCGCCCGGCCACCTCGACGGTGGTGGGTAATTCCCATGCACTCATGCCTGCTGACCGGGGGCAAGCCCCTTGCTGAAGTCGGCATAGACAGCGGTGTGCTTTTTAAGCCGCGCTTCGGCGGCAGCGATTCCGGCCTTGTGCGCCTCCTCCACCAGAGGGGCAACAGCTTCCAGCACCTTTTCAAAGACAAAAGCACCGTCATCGGCAAGAGCCAGCGCCGAAAGTCCGCCAAAGAAAACCGAGGACACATCACTGCCAAACACCTTGTTCAGTTCGGCCTTGATGGTCGTATCCATTGCGAGAATCTTTTCAGGTGTCATGTCCTGCTTGGCCTGCTCCGCCAGTTCTGCGATGGCATTGCGTGCCGAGACGAAGCGCCCGGAAATGCCGATGTCGGCAGGGTTGATTTTGATGACGCCCAGCAGTGTGCCGTCGACGTCTTTCACGTCATAGCTTTTGACGCCGCGATCAATAACCAGTTCCATGATGACTGCTCCTTTCACGCCTCGGCGGTGAACGCCTTGGTGGTGGGGTTGAATGTGCCTTTGGTTTTAACGCCAGTATAATGCACGTTGAACGGAATCTGATAACCAGTGGTGTCGCCGCCGTAGCTGCTGACCTCGATGTAGCACTCTTCCCGCACCGCAGGGAACGCGCCGCTGCTCTGGGCGTCCCACAGCTTGACTTCCACGATGTCGGTTTTCAGATCATCCAGAACCAGATCGTTGTCGATAATGCTCTGCAGCTTCTCAAACAGCGGGTCGCCTTTCTCGGCGTAGTAAGGACTGACCTCGCCCTGCTTCTGGTAGCTGTCGATGCTGACAGTCTCGTTGCCGAGAATGTTGGTTTTCTTTTCGACGTTGGCGGACAACTCCGGGGAGTATTCCTCCAAATCTTTGCCCAGCCGCACATAGCTGGCCGTGCCATCATCTGCGGCAAAAGTTGCATTCAGATAATGCGCCATATATTTGCGTTCGATTTTCATGCAAAATCCTCCGATTCATAGGTTTTTGTGTAGCGCAGGCTCAGCACGACCATATAAGTCGCCGTGCCTTCGGCCTCCGCTTCGTACAGCACACCGTTCTGGGCGCGGGCGATGACAGACTCTTCGGCGTCGCCAAAGTTTGGAGCAAGGCCGTGGGTACTCTGCTCCTGCACCCAATGCTGGAAGTCGTTGACCCAATCTGCGTTGATCTTCGCGCCCTCATCATCGCCTGCACTTTTGGCAAAAGTAAAGTACAGACCGAAGTTGCTCTGATTTGTGACGCAGACTGCGCCCGTGATATAGGTGCGGCGTTCAATTTCCTGCAGCCCCTGCGGGAAGACCGCGCCGCAGCTGGGCACTTGGTCGGTGTAGTCGACATGCCAATCCTTCAAGATGTCATGCCCCTCATAGGTGCGCAGCCATGTGATGACCTGCTCAAGTTCACTCATTCGCCAGACCTCTTTCCAATATAGCGTTCCAGATCGGCAGCCAGCGCATCACCCTCGGCAGCCACAAGCGCACGATCCCAATGCCCTCCGGCAAGGGGATTCTTTGTTTTTGTATAGTTCAGCGGCTTCCCGCTGCGGCTCACGCCGTTATACAGATAAACCACCTGCGGCTCTTCGGTGACGATCTCCGGCACGCGGGGGTCGGTCTGGGCGACGGTCAGCTTGATGGTCGCGCCTGTACGGTAGGGCATATACTTTTGAATGCGCCGCAGCACATTCTTGGTGTGGAACATTTGCGTATCACCCTGTTCATCCAGTCCCACTTCCCGCAAAATCTCTTCTGCGGCGGGAAAATCAAGCGTGACCCTCATTGCTTACCGCCTGCCTCCACATGGTACAAAACATTGCGGCAGCCCATGTCCCGCACCCAGTCTACAGTAACCACACCGGGGCGGTTGGCCGGGACGAAGCTGCCCCACTGTTCGCGGGTTGTGATTTCTTCCCCAACACCCTCCACAATGCGATCCCCGCATTCCAGCACATACACGCCGGGGATGCCGTTAAAAAGGGCGGGGGCAGCCCTCCGCGCGTTTTTGTTGGGAATTACCAGCAAAAATTCGTCGCAGGATTTGCCCCCGCTTTTATCAACGGTCTGCACGGTTTTACGCTCAAAGTACGCGCCATGAATTACGCAGCGCGTCACCCGGAAGGGATTATAACACGCATGGTACACGGTAACGGTCTGGCGGCACAGGTCATAGATCGGCGAACGAAGCGCTCCCTCATACCGCATCAGCTGCACCCCCTGTACACATCAGCATACAAGCACAGAATGCGATAGTATTCTGCCGCCTGTGCCTTGGGTGTCGCATCAATGGCTGCTGCCGTGTTGGCGGCGTAGCTTTCGCTTACGCTGCCAATCGTAACGCTGGCCGGAGCAGCCGCAGCACCGCTCTGTACATCGGCAAACCTGCGCTGGGCGTCAGCAATGGCACATACAGCCGTGTCGCGGGCGCTGTCGGTGGGATATTCCACGCGGTACAGCCGCTCGTATCGCCGAATCAGCGCGTCGGCGTCAGCATAAGCGGTCTGCCACTCGTCCGGCTGGATGGCCTTGCCGCCATATTTGCAGACGTAAAACTCGTAACTCGTCATGGGTTTACTCCTTGGTCGCTGCCCTCTTTGTGCGCTTGGCGGGCTTTTCTTCTGCCGCCGTGTCCGTCACTTCGGGGAACGGCAGTTCCACCGCCGCCTCGGCGGGCGGAGCATTGTCCGGCACAGGCTGCGCGTTGACCGCAGGGATCGGCTCGGCGGCGGGTGGGATGTATCCGATAATAGCCATAGTAAATCCTCCTTACGCCTTGTCGTGGCTGAAGTACATGCCAGACAGCATATTCTTGTATGCCTTGGCGATGCCCACCATGCGATAGCCGAAGACGTAGGCATCCGCGTCCGGGTTGTTCTCCGGGGCGATGATCTTCGGGGCGGCGTGCTTCGTATACTGGATGAGCGCATCCTTCTGGACGATGGCGAAGTTGATGTTGGCCGCGCCGGTTGCCTTCGTGTAACCGCCGGCTTCCTCCCCGGTCTTGCCGGAAAGCTGCTTGATGGCCGTGTAGAAGCGGCGCTGGGGAACCTTGATGACCTGCTCGAAGCCTTCCAGAACCTTCTTGCTCTTCGTGGTGTCCATATCGTTGATGCCCTGCAGCAGCGTCGGCGTGATGAACAGGTAGCGCCCGGTGGCGGTGACTTCCTCATCGTCCATGGCCGTCACGGCAGCACTCAGCGCCGCAACGGTGGCCGCGCCATCGGCAAGCGTCTCTTCCTTCTTCGTGACGCCGCTGATGCCGCAGTAGGACGCAAAGCGGAAGGCGTCCAGTTCGGGCACAACCTTGTCACGGATGAACTGAGCGGACAGACGGCCAAAGGCAAGGCCAGCGGTTTCCAGATCGTCCATGACGTCCACGTCAAAGCGGCGGCCACGGTCAAAGTTGCACTTGACCGTCTCGTTCGTCATGGTGACGCCGCCCTGCACATAACCGCCGTTGCGGCTGTAGTCGGCCAGACCGTCCATGCTCATCATGGGGATGATGAGTTCGTTGGCGTTCGCGCCCTGCTTGGCGAGTTCGGGCGCACCGTCCAGCACGCTCGTAAGCGAGGCCAGTCGGTAGCACTCATCCAGCTTGGGGACAAAAGATTTTGCGAGTTCGATAGTGTTGCTCATAGGTTTTGCTCCTTATCTTATTCCATCGGCAGGCCCATTGCTTTGCGCAGGGCACTGTCAGAATTGTCGGCGGTCATGGCGGTGCGGCCCGTGCCTGTAGCATAGGGCGGCGGGGTTTCCCCGGTGTCGAACATATAACCGCTGTCTTTCTGCAGGGCAGCCAGTGCAGCGGGGATGTCCTTGTCAGGGTCATTGCTGCCGCGCAGGGTGTCCAGATCGAGCAATGCGCGGATGGCCTTGCCGCTGCGTCCATGCGCGGCAGCAATGGCAGAATCCAGCTTTGCATCAAACTGCACCGCCGCAACGCGGGCATCCGCGTCTTTCTCGGCCTGCTCTGCCTTGGCCTGCCATTCCTCGGCGCTCTTGCGCAGGCCGTCGATGTCGGTGTCCTTGTACTCGGCCAGCGCCTTGTTGGCGTCGGCCAAAGCCTCTGCCGCTGTACGCTGGGCGTCCTTGGCCGCGTCGTAGTCGGCCTTGGCGACAAAGCCCTTGTTGATCTCGGCGGCGATCTTGTTGTCGATTTCCTCATTGTACCCATCACCGAGGATGGGTTTCAGCCAGTCAAGCATAGGTGATCTCCTTCGTCTGTGTTGTCTGTGTCGCTATCGTCCTGCGCTTCATCGGCGCGGGAGCAGCTTCCTTCGGGTGGGATTTCGGGCTCAGAGTGATACTCCTGCAGCCGATCTCTCGGCAGGTGCGGGTGCGGATCGGGTCGCAGATGCGGTGCGCGGTATTTGCCAACCTTGTGCGGCTGCGGATGCGAGACGATCCGCTTGTTTCTCCGAACGCGGGGTGCAAGGCCGAGAAATTCCCGAAGCTGCCGCATAAAGGAATCAAACGCACGCTGCGGGTCGGCATAACAGGTTGTGTCATAGGTAATACAGAACATAAAGCACCTCTTGCATAATTTTGGGCACGAAAAAAAGCACCGCTTAAAAAGCGGTGCAAATGACGTTTATACAGTGTTTAAAGGGGCTTTGCTTTTTTGAACAGTTCCTTGAGGAAAGCATCGTGCTCCGCTTCCAGTTCGGCCAGCGGGCGCGGTGGGGGCTTGCTGGGGTCAAAGGCGATGCGCTCATCTTCCGCCGTCCAGTTGCCTGTTGCTTTAAGCAGATAGATGGAATCCGTAGTGGCGCTGCGGTCTGGGTCAGGTGTCCAGTCGAAAAAATCCGGCTCAGGATCATCCTCAGTATAAGGCCAGCCTCGCGTAAGGTCTGCTCGCCACTTTGCGATTTCTTCTGGAGTCGGAGGGTTATCTTGAAAATACGAGCCCATACTTAGCACCATCCCTTCGCAGTTCTTCAGCAAATGCAATACGCTGCGCAAGCGCGTCTTCGATTTTGCCGAATTCACCTTTATAGAGAGGATATTTCTTTTTTAAGGTCTTAAACCAGCCCTCGGCATTCTTTTGGGAATAGCCGAACACCTTCTCGCAGGTGAACAGCGCTCCGGCATTACCGACAGCGCCGATGCCCTGCATCTGAGGGCGCTTGATAAGCTGCTGTATATCCTCTGGGCTAAGTATACCATTGCTGGGGTGATTATGTAAAGAGTAATAGGGCACTTGCATCTCCGGGGGCTTGACCTTCATACTGTTCTGCCCGCCCACATAGTAGCCTGTGCATTTACCGTCTTTGGTAAAATTCACGACGGCCTCCGTGCCGACTTCCAGCCCCTGCACCTTTTTCAGCACGCCTCTGGCGTATTCCTGCGCCAGACCGTTGACCTTGTTGGAAACGCCTTGAAAGAACGGCTTCGGCACAGCCCGGATGCGTTCATCCGTGACGCTGTACAGTTTGTGCCCTGCGATTTCTACGTCCCGAAGTTGCTCCGGCGCAGCCTTTTTGTAGGCCCACACAGCCCGGTTGGACTGGCTGCGGCCAAACCCGGCCACCTGCAGGCGTTCGCTGCGGGTGGGCAGACCCACGGCCTTGCAGAATCTCGCATACTCGGCCTGCACGACCCGCAGCTTGATTTGATGCTTCTGCAGATCGGGGTTTTCGGTTTCTTCGTCGGCCAGAATCTGGCGCTTGATGAGCCGGATGCCGTTTTCGATGCGGCTCTGCTCCTGCCCGGCCTCGTACAAGGTGTACCGGTAGCCATTGTACACAACGCCGCGCTCGTTGTCATCCTTGAATTTTTGAAGCTGGGCTTCGGTGTACTGCGGCGCGTTCACGCCTAAAATGATGGGGTTTGCCGTGTGCCCGCAGTTCAAGTGCCCGATGCGGCGCTGCAGGCTGTTGTTCAGTTTTTCAAATTCTGCATCGCCGTACTGCCGCCCCTGTATCGGCTCATGGTCGGGTGCGCAGGCGGCGTGGGCACTGATTTCCCAGCCGTCGCACCCCAGCGCGTCATGGTCGGCGTGCTGGATTTCATCATCCAACTGGCCGACTTGATCCATGATGTACCGCCTGCAGGCGTACTCAATGCCAACGCTGCGCCCGCTCTTTTGTTCAATGGTGCGCAGGCCACGCTTTGCCAGCGGCGTCACGGCGCGGCGGATGGCCGTGTTCAAGTCCAGCGTACCTGTGGCAACCTGCCGGAACGCAAAATCCATTGCGCGGGCGTAGGCTGTCTGTAACGGCTGTACCTTGCCCTCCGGCGTATCGGCCCACAGGTCACGCAGCAGTTCGCGGGTCTTGCTCTGGGTCATGCGGGTGTAGGCTTCAGTCATTCGCTTTAGGCTGCCGTTTTCATCAGGGCTCAGGCTCTTGTCGGCCACATATTCAAACAGGCTGGCAATGACTTCCTCGCTGATGCCAATCTGCTTCGATACGGCCTGCTCAATGGCCTTTTTGCCCTCGCCCAGTGCCTGCGCCCGATAAATCTGGTATTCGGCAGTGTCGGTGATAGCCCCGGCCTTCTGCACGCGCTTGCTGATGTCCTTGATAAGTTCATCAATGCAGGGCTGCGTCATGGCAAGGGCGGCGTCACTCAAGCCCGCACGCTGCTCAGCGGTCATGCGGTATCACCTCAACCTTCAAGGTCTTTCAACTCCGGCATATAGTTTTTGCGGATTTCGGCAAGGTCAGCTTCACTCTCGGCAGGCAGGTCAAATTTCCACGCCAGCGCCAGTTCCGGCTTCAGCAGGCCCATCTGCACAAGTTCCTTGCGCTCCGTCCACTCTTGGTCGGCATCGTACAGCACACCGTTGCCCCATGTTACGGCAAGTTCGTCGGCATCCCATGCCGACGCATCGCACAGGCGGTATGCCTGCCCGATCTGGTCGCCGAGCCGGAGCGCCGCTTGCAGGGCGTCATAGTACAGATGCTGAAAATCCATAATGGACAGGCTATAATCGCCCGCGCTGGAATTGATCTCCGTCGCCGTTTTGCTCACAGCCTCGGCGTCGGAGAGGATGCCGCGCTTGATGCCCAACAGATTTTCGATGGCCTTCAAGTAGGTCTGCCGCCGCGCCTCGTAGCTTTCATTGCGCAGCGCAGGCGCAAAGGGCGTGATACCGACGCTCTGCTCGTTGCCGTCCAAACCGACGAACACATCATCGGTCAATGATTTTTTGCCGTTGTGGGTGCGCAAAATATCGGCACTCGCCACAACGCGCATCCTGCCCAACTCAAACTCACGGCTAAATTGCAGTTCATTTTCGTTGATGCGGTGGATAAGCCCCATTGCAGGCTCGTAGATGGAAACTCCGTCCGCGCTGCCGTCTACACAGTTTGTGATGGGCATCCGCAGGAACACCATGCCGACGCCATCAATGGGCACGGCAAAGGTGTACTCATCTTCCAGCCGCTCATATTGTGGCAGGCTTGCCAGCGGCACGCGCCGCCCCAGTGTGCTTTTGTTGTCAGAGCAGTACAGGCGGTACCGGATCGTGAGCCGTCCGGCAAAGGATGTGCGCCGCTCGACCAGCGTGTAAAAATGATGGTCGGCAGATACAGACTTCTCGCACAGCGCCACATCCGAAGGGATGCCGCTTGCATCGCGGCCTAAAATAATGACGGAATCGCGTCCCACGATCTGCCATGTCAGCCGTCCATCCGGCATCGGTACAGGCTTTGCCCACGCCTCGCCGCCAATCATGGCCTGTGTCATAAAACTGGTCTTGCAGGCATCAAAGGTGCTGCGCACGCCGTCAAGGTATTTTGCCTTGGCACTGTCGGTATGCTGCAGGCCGCTGTCATACTCGCCGAAGGTTGCCTTGCACAGCTTGTTCACAATGGCATACGGCAGGCGCTGGCAGGGGTCTTCGGTTTTGGTCGGGGCACGGCCATACCATGCAGCATACCACTCTGCGATGGCGTGCTTCATGGCACTGCTGGTGGCATCCGTCATGCCCAGCGCCTCTTCAATGTTTTCGACTGCGTTGTTTGTCAGTGCGCGGATCAGAGCGCCCATCATGCTTTCCCCCTAGAGTGATTTTCCGAAAGCAGCGCGGCCACAGGCAATAGTCTGTCGCCGCCCGCCACGGGCAGCCCCGGCATTTATCCGGCTTTTTCTTTGGTTTCTTTTTCATGGCTTTCCACCACGACAGTCGGTGTCATGTGCCGCAGTGCATATTCCAGCCCGGAAATATAGCACTGCTGCCGCTCCACAGTCTGCCGCAGTTCCTCCTGCTTTTTGTTGGCGGCTGCCAGTTCGTCCAGCAGCGATTCATAGGCCCAGCGCGGCAAAAAGCGGTCAATGAGCCATTTGCGGAATTTCTTCATCATGCACCCCTGCGCATCCAGATACGGTTGACAGCATAGCGGACGGCGTCAATGTGATGGTTGTCCGCGTCCACATACCCCGGCAGCACTGTGCCGTCACGGCCAACCTCGTACTCGTATTCACTGAACTCCTTCGCCGTGTCGGGGCAGCGGTGCGGGTCGATGACGATGGCCGTCAGCCCTTGCAGCCACTTCATGCTCTGGTTCACGCTTCCCGGCCCTTTGACGGCCTCGCGGCAAAGGATGCCAAAAGCGCGGTAGTCAGCGCAGGATTTCATCTCTGCGGAATCGGCGGTCAGCCTCTCCCACGATTCAATACGCTGCTGCACCAGCTTTGCGGTTTCCTCGTTGGAGGTACGCAGCCGGGTCAGTTCGTCGAAGATATACAGCGTTTTGCGTGCCGCATCATAGTGGCAGCGGTTGAATGCCCACGGGTCGGGATACCAGCCCCAGTCAACACCGTTTTCAATGGTGTCGAAGTTTCGGATAGTCTTTTGCGAGATAGGCTCAAGCCGCAGATTTTCAAATACCTGCGCACCGCTGCCGACGACCTCGCCCAGATATTCATGGCGGTATTTCGTCGGCTGCGTTCCCTTGATGTACTCCGCCTGTGCCAGAAACTTCGGGCCGAGCCATGCAGCAGGGGCTTGCAGGTAGGTCGAATGATGGATGCGCTTGCCCTTGCGTTCCTCGCGGGCGTAGCGGTTTGCCCAGTTGCGGCTGGCAGCCGGAGGGTTGAAGCTGATAAAGGTAAGGCCAAACTCACCGCCGCGCAGCGCAGACTGCTGCACATTGCGCACGGCATCTTCGCCGCCCTTGATTTGGTCGGCTTCCTCAAACCACAGGATACCGATATACCCGAACGGCAGCTTGATAGATTTGATCTTCTGCGGATCATCCAACCCACGGAACAAAATGCGCTGCCCGGTGGGGAGATAGGTGCATTGCAGGGGGCTTTGTGTGCATTTGAATTTCGTGGTAAGCCCCAGCTTGTCGATAGCCCACAGGATTTGCGCATACACGCTGTCGCGCATCGTGTCGCCGACCTGTCGGGTCACAAGAGCGTGGCAGTCCGGGTGCTTCACCAGCTGCAGCACCACTTCCGTGCCAACGTAGGAACTTTTCAAGCTGGCACGCCCGCCCGATTCAACTGCTTCGTCGATGACGCCCATGTCGATCAGCTTATGCGTCTCATAGAAAGCCGGGCCGATGATGTCCGACAGGCGCACGCGCTTTTTATTCGACGTCATCCACGATCACCACCTCATCGCTGCCGCCGCTCGACTGCATCTCGCGGTACATTTTGATTGCTTCAATATCGCCGCTGCGGGCTTTCTCGACCAACGCAGCATGGATGGCTGCATATTCCCCGGCAGCGTATTTTTCGACCATTGCATCCAGCATAAGGCCGAAGTCCTTTTTGCCCAGCCGTTTATACTGCGTTTGAAGAGTCTTTAAATCCTCCGCAGGATTATACTCTTCCTGCTCGGCGGCCTGCTGGATTCCGGCAATCAACTCCCGGACACTGCCGTTTTTTGTTCGCATCGGCTGCTCCTTTCCCAATAAAAACAGGGTGTCGATTTTTCGACACCCAAAACAGCCCCAGAAACGGCGCTGTGCGCGGTTCTCTTATTCTGCGGGCAGTTTTGCCGCCCGCCGCGTTTGAACGTTTTTGAACGGCGCTCTCGCGCATTTAAACGGTGTTATGGCGCAGGGCTGGATTGCAGGGCATATTTTAGGGGCAGGCTTCGCCATTTCCGCCTTGCTGCAAGCCGGAATCCTCTAAAATATGTCCGCTGCGTTCATGCTGCGGGGCGTACCAGCCGCAGCATTATTTGCAGTTTCCTGTCTGCCGTTCAAACGGTAACTGAGGGTTATGGTTTTATCCTCACCGCCGACAGGCACGCGCACCGTGGCGCGGCGGTCATGGCGGTTCACTTTTTCCAGCATATCCTTCAAGTGAGCCAGCGGCCCGCTGGTAAAGTCCAGTGTGCCGTCGGCCTGCATCTCGGCCTCGCTGGGCGGCAGCGGGCCGTCCCCGGCCAGCCAGAGGATGTTGGCTTCCTCATGGGCGCTCAACGCCTCCGGCGTGCCCTTGGTCGCCCCCAGCCAATGCAGTACACCGTCTTCATGGCACACCGCATAATAGACGCGGTACACATCCGGCGTGCTGACGAAGATGTAGCTGGGGAACAGCGTGTAAAGCTGCTCCTGCCATTTGCCGCCGCGCCGGATCATCCGCCGCTCCTGCAGGCATCTGGCGTCCACGCCCTTGCCGCGCAGCTTCCGGGTGATTTCGGCTTCCATCCCGGTCATAACCTGCAGGGCGTACATACTCATGTGCCGCCCTCCTGCGCCTTGCGATCCAGATAGGCCGACACCTGTTTGTACAGATCGGGCCGCTCCTTCGCCATAGCGCTCCACAGGGCGCTTTTCAGATCGCCCGTGCCTGCCTCGATGTCAGACTTGTTTTGCAGTTCCACGCGCTTCTTGTAGGCGACGGCGCGGGTCAGACCGCTGATTTGATTCATAAGTTTATCGACGCTGACCGCGCTCCAATCCTCATCCTTCTTAGAGGTCAGCGCGGTCATAAGGTTTTGGCTGGCAACACGCACAAGCGCCTCGGTGGTGTCCAGATCGGGATACCGCTCCAATTCGTCCAGCATATTGCGGAAGTTGGCCTGTGCGATCTGTAAGGTTTGCAGGTTCTCCACATACCCCTGTGCATAGCGGCAGACGCTGGAAACGGAAAGACTGTACCCCTGCTGCTCCAGATAGGTCACGATGTCGGAGTAGGTGGCACTGCCATCCATTATCATCTCTTCCACGGTGGCTTTCATCTCCGGGGGCAGGGTGTCGATCTTGCTGTGCTTGCGGTTGCCGCCCTTTTTGCCATTTAACGGCCAACTGCTCATATCACACCTCGATCATTTCGTCCTTGGTTTTGTGACACAGAACGCTGATTCCCTCGGCGGTGAGTTTGGCTTCCAGCAAATCCCAGCCGATGTCTGCAAAGTCGGGAACAAGGATTTTGTCCGCAATCGTGCGCAGCTGGATGTACTTTGCCATCGCCAGATAATTGATGCAGTCGAGGAAGTCGTCTTGGCTGACGCCCCAAATCTGCGCCGCCTGCTGTACATCGGTCAAGCGGTTGTAGCTGTGCCGGATGATGTTGATGGCCTGCATGACCTTGCCGTTATTGTGCGGGAAGGCGTTGGCACGCAGCTGCTTCATCAGCATTTCTTTTTCATTCATCGGAGAGCCGTCCTTTCATCAAGAGATTCAATATCTGGTCGAGTTTCTTTTCAGTTTTCGCCTGCTCCCGGAAGTAGTCTTCCTTTGTCAGAAAGTTTCGCTGGATGGCCTTGATGTCGTTGTGGCATTCAGTCCAGTCCTGCTGGTGCTGGCTTCTGGTCGTGTAGGTGTGCTGAATTTCCGAAATTTGCTGTTTGCACTCGCCGACCTCTTTTTCAAGTTCGGCCTTAGTTGCCGCACTGTCAAGTTTCCGCTCGATTTTGTCAAGACTGCGTTTTACCATCCAGCCCAACGCCCCAATCAAGAACGTAAGCAGGATTCCGATCAGCCACCACGTTCCCGCATCAAACTCCATAATCCGTACCCCTAAACTAAAAAATCGTGAGTGTCACTGGTTTCTATAACCAATGATACTCACGATTCGCAAAATGGGCCAGATTAAGCATTTTAATATTTTACTTTACGTTCTGGCGGGAAAAAACTCATTTGCCCATCAAGGGGTCTTGCCCGGATTTCCCGGTGCTTTTCGTCCACGATGGCCCGCACCGTCACCGTTGTCAAGTTGTACTTCTTGGCAAGGGCTTTCAGATTGTCGCCGTTGTATTCTTCCACGATGCGCTGATTGCGGGCGATCCGCTCAAAACTGTCGCGCTTCGGTATGTAGATTGTCTCGGCAGCGTACACGTCGATCAGCTTCAAATAGTTCTCAAATCCGATGAGGTCGGCCACCTCCCGCTGGGCGGGGGAAAGATCGTCGGGGTGGATTTCCCACTCATCCATCGGCATCACCCCGGCTCTTCTGCGCAGTCTTGACGTAGCCCTTCAAAACCTCGACCAGCTTGTTGCCGTCCTTGTAGCTGATCCACGCGAAGGGGTCTTTCGGGAAGGCATCCATGCCCAGTTCCTTCTTGATGATGGCGCACAGCCTGTCACCGAGCGGGGCCTTGCTGGGGCTGGCATCCTGCAGCCGATACATGAGCGCCCAGACCTTGCGCCGCTGCCCCTCGCTGGTGTGGCCCGGTGCGGTCTTGCGGAGCGGCTTTCCGCTTTTGCGGGGCGAGGGCGTTCCTTGCCGCCCCTCCAACTCGCCGATGACCTTGCAGGCTTCGCCGTAGGTCAAGGCTTTAATGCTCTTTTTCCCGGTCATGCCCTCGACCAACTCATGCAGCAAGTCGTCTTCCTCGTTCCGCTTCACCATGCCCAGAGCGCCGCCGATAGCGTAAATTTTTCGGATTTGATAAGCGTTGCATCCGCTCCCGGCCATAAGTAGCCTCCCTTCCCGGCGTCAGCCGCCGTTCTTAAAATGTTTAACGATGCACTTCACGCCTGCGCACAGCAGCGATGCCGCCACCGTTACGATGATGGCGCTCCCGGTAGCACCCAGAACCACAGCACAGAGCCAGATGCCCGTGTTCAGTCCGCCTGCGATAGAAGTCATCATGCGTCGGCCTCCTTGCTGCTCACATCATAGTAAAACTCATCCACCGTGCGGATGTAAGCGCCTACCTGCTGCAAAATGTCACCGGGCTGGCGCTTCAGAGCCTCACGGTCAAGCGTTTCAGTGGTTTTGATAAGTTCGGCGTGCCCCAGCACCTTCAGCGTGGCGATGGCCTCGGCCACGCGGCTGCTGGCAAGCATCAGCTTGCTGCTGACACGGTAGCCGACAGTGCCGAAGTTCAGAGCGCGGCTCTTGCCGTCCAGTTCGGCCCGATGCAGATCAACGTATGCCTTGACCTCGCTTTCCAGCGCCTTGACCCGGTTCTGCAGCGGCAAAGCCCCCTGTGCGTAGTCGGCCTTGATGCTGTCGATCTGGCGGTCACGCTGGACAGCCATTTCCGCCAGCGTGTGCTGGCACTCCCGGATGTCCCGCAGGGCGTTGTCCACTGCGCCCCAGTCGGCCAGTGCCGGAACGCTGGTTACTTTCTTTCTTGCCATAGATATGTACTCCTTTGCTTTATTGCGGCGTGACAAGGCGGATGTCGGCATTATTGGCTTCAAAATGCTTGACAAGCGCCTGCCAGTTCGTCCAGTGTGTCTGATAGGCCGTGAAGGTTTCCTCGCGGAACTTTTTAAGTGGCCCCCGATCTTTCTTCGGCATCTTGTTATAAGCGGCAATCTGCTTGCGGGTCATCAAGGTAGTTTCTTTTTGAGGGATAAACCTCCGGCGCTCCTCGCAATCTTGCACAAACCATGAACCGCGTATTTCGCCATTGACATACACTGCTATTCCGTTGCGGAACATGCTGATGCACTCATTGACAAGTGTGACGCTGTACCCATCGCACAGCAAATCGACTCGTCCGAGTGGAGCACGCAGTCTACTCTTGGCCTTTTCCCAATCTTCTTTTTTCACAAAAACGCTCCTTCCTCTCTCTGCATTTGCCGGGGCTTGAGACCCGCGCCCATCCGGGCGGCTGCATTAAGGCGCGGGCGTCTGCCCGCAGGGGTGTTGTTAAACTAAGCACCTTTTTTCTTGCTTTTCGGGGGCCGCACGCGCGGCGGGCGGGTGTAGGCCATACTTTCAAGGGCTTCTTCATAGCCCCGGTCATAGCCCTCCCAGTAAAGGGACGGCAGTTCGTCGGGGTCGTCAAATTTTTCGGCGGGCTGATGCAGCACCGCTTCTTCGCGGCGGGCATCGTCCATAAGGCTGCGCGATGTGATGTAAAGGCACAGCCCCCACGCGCCCAGCAGCAGGATCATGTAGCCGAGGCTGGCGTTCACGGCCAACGCTCCGACGAAGATGCCCACCAGCGAGCCGCACATGATGCCGCCCACGGTAAAATATCCGCACTTCAAATTCATCTAAAAAACTCCTTTCCTCAAACTGCCCCCAGCATGCCAATGCCCATGTGGGCGGCCATGCGGCACAGATTTTCATAGCTGACATCGTTGGCGCTGGCCGCGTTGGTGTACAGGTTCATTGCGCCGCGAATGCCCCACGGACTGCGGCAGACGCTCAGCAGGAAGTCCATTTCCTTGCGGGCGTCCTGCTCGGCAAGCACCGGGAACAGCTTCCGCACGTCATCTTCCTTGACCTTGCGGGTGGTGTACTCGCGCTGCATACGGATGCGGCTGAACAGCTGCGCAAACTGCGCTTGCTGGCGGCCCTGCAGACGGCTGTACACCTCGCTATTGCCGATGAGCACCACGCCGACACCGTGCTCCCCGGTCATGGGGTTGTCGTCCGTCAGGGAGCGGATTTCTTCCAGCGCCGCATATTTGAGGTGCTGGGCTTCGTCAATAACGATGACCCAGTTTGTGCCGTCAAGGCGGGAACGCAGTGCCATCATCTGATCCATCTTGTTGCGGCACTCCGGCACGCGCAGGGCGCGGGCCAGCAGCTTGATAGAGCCGTTCAGTGTGCCCGTGCTGGGTGTGATGCTGATGCCCACCGCGTTCGTGGGATGGTCGCGCAGGAACTTCTGTGCGCCCTTGCTCTTGCCGACGCCCGCGTCACCGTGCAGCACGACCATGCAATGCTCCAGCTGGGCAAAGCGGATGCTCTGGCAGACATCCTCGCTGATGCTGGTCGGCACATACGCCGCGCGGGGCAGCAGGCTGGCGGTCTTCTCGGCGGCGGCCTCGGCCTCTTCATCCAGCTTGAAGAACTCGCTCAGCTGCCGCTCGACGGCTTCCACTGAGCCTTTATACTTCTGATTGAGGTAGCTGCTCAGTGCCGCGCTGGAAAGATTCACTTTAGCAGCAAACTGATTTTGACTGATGCTGTGCGTCTCCATGTAGCGCTGCGTGCGCTGGATCAGCGCGGGGTTATAGGTTTTCTCCATCTTCAATTCCTCCTCGTTGTCTGATGATGTTCTCATTCATCCTGCCGATGTCAATGTCACCGACAGCTTTAAGCAGGGGTTCTTCGCGGGCAGATTGCTGCAGCTGTATCAGCTTCGGGCTGGGGAAGGTGTCCAGTGCATCCAGATTGCGCTGGGCCAGTGCCGTTGCAAGGGTAAGGGCGCGGTCTGGATCATCCGGCAGCCGGAGGGCTGCGCCATATTCCCGCACGGCTTTTTCGGCGCGGCGCTTGGCAGCCATAAGGTCGGCGATCTGTTCTTGATTTTCCAGATACCCGGCTGTCAGCTTGTTCTGCGGTGCTACACACAAGAAGCGGTCTTCCATATCGTAGACGCGCACGCTGGACAGATCTTCCGGGTCGTACCGCACATAAACTTTCTCCTTCATGCGCATATTTACCAGTTCCGGGGTGTAAAAATCCAACTCCAAGCCGTGCAGCTTCAAGGTCACGCCGCGCCGTCCGATGCGGACGGGCTTGCTGGTGCGCAGCAGCATCAGCTGCAGATCGTCGTCACTGGCGGGGCGGCGGGCCACGCCGTTGCGCAGGCTCTCGTGCCAGACCTGTATGCGGCTCTTGCCTTTATCCTCGGCCACACTGCCGCCGTAGTCGTCGCAGTTCATGTAGCCTTCTATCAAGGTGTCGACAGCGGCGATGACTTCGGCATCGGTGGGGATGTGCTCCCCGCGCTTCAAAACGGCCTTTAGGCGGTTCGGCTTCTCGACCACATTGCCGCCTGTGTAGGTCGGGAACAGTCGGGAAATATAGTTTTTAACATCCTCAAACCGACGTTCGACCAGCTTGGCGCGGGCATTGCGCACAATGGCGTTTGTCATTTCAATGCCCAGCCGCTCAAAAACACCGGGCGGCGCAAACGGCTCGCTGCCGTCGGCCAGTCGCTTCTTGGCGCGGTGGCCGCGTCCGCCGATGTCGTAGGTCAAGAACTCTCGGCCGTTGTCAACATAGGCGCGGCTCGGAATGCCAGACTTCAAGATACCCTTGCGCAGCGCGTTCAGCGTCGCTTGGCTGCCGGGGCTGTCCGTGACATACCAGCCTGTAAAGATACCGCTGCGGGCGTCCAGCCACGCGCTCAGATACAGGCGGTGCAACGTACCATCCGGCCCCATGCTTTCCACATCAAGGGTGTGGGTATCGCCTACCCAGAAGTCGTTGGCATTGATACTCTCATATTCGCGGCGTATGTAGGGGCTGCACAGGTCATAGTATTTTTTCTCGCCCATGCGGCACAAAACCATGACCGGGTAAGGCACAGCCTTTGCTTTGCGGTAGAAGGTGTGATACCCCGGCAGGGGCATCGCTTCGGGCATATTCTGCTGCGCCCACTCTTCCGTCAGCGCAATGCAGCGGGGCACGGGAAGCTGACTTTCATCAAGAAAAAGTGACAGAAAAACTCTCTCAATAGCCTCCGGCATCTTGCTCATGCCCTTGCGTGCCTTGCCGCGCATATCCACCAGTGCGCCATAGTCGCCCTCGCGGATGGCCGCCCACTTCCTGTAAAGCGTCTCCACGCTGATTTGACGGTCTGGCTCTTCCATCCGGCACAGCAGCACAAATTTTTCGTCGCACTCGGCTTTCTTTGTCCCGGCCTTGTTGCGGTAGGTCTGCCAACGGTCAACGGTTGTTATCCAGTACCCAATTTCACCGCGTTCCTCGGCAGTGTAGGCTTCCAGCGGTTTGCAGGCGGCGGGCTTGTCAGCCTTTTTCGCCTTGGCCGGGGCCGCCGCAGGCAGCGCGGCGGGCGCGTGCTCCGCAAAGTATTTCTGTTGCGCCGCATCAGGCAGGCTGGAAAGCGGGAACAGGTACTCCGGCCTGTTTCGTTCGTTCATGTGGGTCTGATAGGGCAGTTCGCCAGATTTAGCCATTCTCTGAACGTGTCGGACAGACAGCCCCATCAAGGCACTTGCTTCCGATGCTTTCAATAACGCTTCCAAAAAATCACCTCTTTCTGACCTGCCATCATCAGACTGTGTAGGTCATCTCACAGTGACGCCCCGCAGGGGCGTTTCGGCAATAGGGTGTTCATTTTTCTGTATTTGTGTTATAATCGCCGCAAAAGGTGGTGAATCTTTATGTTTGACCCGGATATTCACATCCCGGACATTGCCCGTGGTGCTGCCATCCCTCCCGCCATGCAGCTTGAATTTAAAAGACAGGAGCAGGAAAAGCGCCGTTACCGCATTGCGCTGGTGCAGTCATGGCTGGCTTTAGGCGTCTCGATAGCCAGCCTTATCGTCGCAATCATCGCGTTAATGCGATAACCGATACCATGAGTGACACGCTGGCAATCGTCAGCGAAAGCCACCACGGTGCTTTGGGCAGAGCAGGCAGTTGAAACAGCCTGCTCTTTTTCTTTGGTTTCATAATCGCTTCACCACCTTTCGCCGCAATCGTCAGCACTGAACTGGCCCCCGGTGCTGTAATTCCACTGCAACTCGATACCCCGACCCGGCACATCGTACAGCGCGGGGCCATGTGCGCAGCACTTCCAGCCATCCTTCGGCCTGTGTACCCATGCCAGATCGCGCTCGGCATCATACCGATCCACCTTGTAAATGCCTCCGGCGTTGGGGTAAGTTTCCCCAACAATCGGCTTGTCCGGCAGCCTGCGGATGCGCTGGCTGCCTGCATCAATGTTCGTCATCGTCAAATTGCACCTCGCTTAAATGCTGTTTATACGGTCTTTTACCGCTCCTTAAAATTAGGACAGCGGTAAAATCCTCGCGCCATGCCCTCGGCCCGCTCCACCAGTTGATGGCGTCTTCCAGCGTGGTGAACTCCGGGCCGTAGGCTTCCTGTATGGCTTCAATAATTTTCATACCGCTCTCCTTGGCCTGCCATCTTCAGTACCGGGCGGCCATTCCCGGCAGACAGCCCCGGAGGGCCGTTTCGGCTGTTATGCGCCTAGGTCAACATCCTTGAACAACTCACCCGGTTCAACTCCCAAGGCAAAAGCGATGCGCTGAACGTCTTCCGGGCGAATAATTCGAGTATTATGCACCATGTACCCGAATGTTTGCCTTGAATATCCAGCTTTGCGAGCCACTGCGCTCTGCTTATAGCCCCTCTCGCTAATGATGCGGAGTATGTTATCGGAAACTGGGCGATTGTTAATTACCATTGAATCTTACCTCCTTTACTTTTTTAAAAGTGGAGTATCTCGAACTATTTATAATATAGTCGAGTTGCTCCACTTTGTCAAGCGGGTTCTTGCATTTATGTCCGACTTTCTCGAACTTTTTGTTGACGGAAACCTTCACTGGCGATTATAATTGTCTTTGAGGTGATACCAAAATGTCTTATAATAGCAGACTTCGTGAAGCGCGGAAAAATGCTGGATTAACTCAAACCGAATTGGGCAACATGGTCGGCTGTGCAAAAACAACTATCACAGGGTACGAAACAGGTAAAAGTGAGCCGAGCATGGCAATGCTAAGCAATATCATGCACGCGCTGAATGTTGACGCGAACTTCATTTTTCAAGATGAAGTTCGAGAACACCACGAATCTCACGCCACACCCTCCGAGATGGATTCTTTAGTCAAACCATATCGTATGCTGGACAAGGCAGGGCAAAAAATGGTTCGCACAGTTATAGAACTCGAAATGGCCCGATGCAAGAATGTTGTTCCATCCTTGCCCGAAGAATAACACTGCTTTCCGAAGAGTGTCTTGCATTTGTTGGGAAATAACGTTTTGCGTTATACACCGTGTTAAAATTTAGTTTTTTAATGCGACATTCCAAACTCCCTTTTACCAAAGGAAACATCAAAAAAAGCACGTTGATACGCATTGCGACATTAAAAAGTTAATGCGACGCTTTATGTCGCATTAAAACTCAAAAGGCGGCGGCCAGACCTATGCACACTGCATAAGTCTGGCCGCCGCCTTTTAAATTGTTTTAACGCCTGTTAAAACGCGATACTCCGATATTTAAGCGCTTATATAAAGGACTTTTTAAACGCCGTTTAAACGCTTTTCAAACGCCCCGCGCCCGCCGCGCCATCCAGCCGCCAATTCGCCGTTTTAACCCCCAAAATGGGCAAAAAAATTTTGCAAGCCCGCATCCCGCCAACTTGCAAAATTTCGCGTTCAATTCCGTTTAACCCTCATTAAAAACCGCGCTCTCGCGTCCTTTCCCGCCTTTTTCCACCTTTTTGCGCTCAATCCTCCCACCCCGTCCGCATTTCTCACTCTTCAAGAAAACTCACAACGCCCCGACGGTTTATCGGGGTGTTGGGGTTATTCTGTGGGGCTTTCGGGGTCGGTCTGCTCCTCGGGGGACGGGGTCGGCTCCGGGGCAGGTGTCGGTTCGGGGGTATCGGGGGCGAAGTAGGCGCGGATGTCGCCGTCGCTGCGCTGGGTCGAGATGTCAAGCACGCCCTTATCACCGGCGGCCAGACCCTTTTCCGGGTCAGTCAGCGCGGCAGCGGCCAGTCGCAGCTTGTAGGTGAGGTTCGTCTCACTGCCCAGCAGCACCTGAACGCGGTTTTGGTAGGTGAACTCAATATCGCTCAGATCCTGGATGTTCAGCGCCGTCGTGCCGTCAAACAGGTTGTTCTCCTGCAGGCCGTCCCGCACTTCGGTCAGCGTTTGCAGTGCGCTGGCCTGCAGACCCGCTGTCTCCGCTGTGGCCTGCTGGGTCTCGCTCAGGAGTGAGTTATAGCTCTTGGGCTCGATGTTCTGCCCCACCACGGGGGAGAAATCTGTGGGCAGCGACATGGTCAGCAGAATCAGGCCGTCCGGCTGGCTGACGTCGGTGCGCAGAATTTTGAGGGAGTCGCTCAAGACCATCCACCCGCCTGGGTACATACAGGCGAACCGCTCCGTGGCGGGCTCGACCTTGATGATGACCGCGGCGGGCAGTTGGATCTCCACAGCGACACGCTCCAAATACGGGAACTGAAGCGCCAGCTGCTGGGTCTTTTCCGCGGTGGAGAAGGCGAACAGATTGGAGTTTTTCTCGATGCCCAGCGCCTCGATCAGCTCGTCGGACGTGTAGATGCCGGTATCGACGGGCTGGGAGCGGTCATAGCTCTCTACCCGGAAGATCGTGACCTTGAACAGAAGGTTGATCGACACAAACGCACCCACGGCCAGCACGGCCAGCACGCCGAGCGCCCCCAGCAGACGGCGGCGGCGCTTTGCCCGTATGATCTCCGCCTGTGTGACGCGGCGCGTGCGCCTTGGCGTGCCGGGACGGTAGCCTGCCTTCTGGGGATTGATCTCCTGCGCAGGGCGCTGCCGCGGGGGCGCATGCGGAGCAGGCGCGGTCTTTTCAGGCGGCGCTTTGGGGCGTGGGGCGTTCCTTTTTTCAAGGCCCAAGCGGCTGCCCATGCTGCGGCGGGACTGTTGGGCGTAGGAGCCGTTTGCGGATTTTTGCCTGCGGCTGCGCTGGTTGCGGTCCATAAACGGCTCCTTTCCGGTGAATTTTGGGGCGGCTGCCCGTGGGTGGATGGTACGTTGGGCGGGCGCATATAGAATGCGCCCCTACGAGGTGTGGCCCGGCGACGCTCGTCGCAGCGGGCAGGCGAACGATGTTCGCCCCTACAGGGTATATGCAGCCTTGCTTAGCCGTTGACCAACTTCAGCAGCTTTTCGGTAATCAAATCAAGGCTGTGCGGGTTGCCGAGGGTCTTGGCGTTGGCGCCCATCTCGGCCAGCTTGCCGGGGGTGGCCAGCAGAGTCTCGACAGTTTTAACAAGACCGTCACCGGTCAGGTTCTTTTCCTCGATGACGACTGCCGCACCGGCCTTTTGCAGCTCAAGGGCATTGTAATACTGGTGGTTTTCGGCCACGTTCGGGCTGGGGATCAGCACCGATGCGCGGCCCACGGCCTCAAGCTCGGCCAGCGTCAGTGCGCCGGAGCGGGCAATGACGAGATCTGCCGCGGCCAGCAGCTGGGGCATGTTGTTGATATACTCCGTCACGACGAGGTTCTCGCCGGGGGCAAAGCCCTTTTCCCTTTCCAGCCCTTCAAACAGCTTGACGCCGCGGCTGCCGGTGGCGTGCAGGTGAAGCACGTTCCGGTGCGTCTCCTTTTCCCAGGCGCAGAGGTCGGCCACGACCTGATTGATGCGGTCCGCACCGAGACTGCCGCCGAAGCTCAAAATCACGGTGCGGTTTCCGGCGTTCAGCTTGGCGCGCGCTGCGGCGCGGTCTGCGGTCAGCACCTCGGGGCGGACAGGGTTGCCCACGACGGTGGTTTTTTCCGGCGCGCCGAGCTTTTCAACCGCGTCCGCGCTGGCGGCCAGCACAATGTTGACCTCCTTCGCCAGCAGCTTGTTGGTCACGCCCGGGAAGGCGTTCTGCTCATGGATGGCTGTCTTGATGCCGCGCCGGGCTGCCGCGCGGACGATAGGCCCGCTGACGTAGCCGCCGCAGCCGATGACAAGGTCGGGCTTGACCTCGTTCAGAATCTTCCGGGTGCGCGGGCCGGACAGCGCCAGATGCCAGATGGCTACGATGTTGCGGCCAATGTTTTCCAGGCTCAAATGGCGCTGGAAGCCGTTGATCTCAATGTGATGGAAGGGGTAGCCTGCCTTGGTGACAAGGCCGTACTCCATCCCCTCGCGGCGGCCCGCAAAGTGGATCTCCGCCGTCGGGTCCGCGGCCTTCAGGGCACCGGCAATCGCCAGCGCCGGGTTGATGTGACCGGCTGTACCGCCGGCAGCAATTAAAACGCGCATGATGGACCTCCATGAGAATAAAATATAGGCTGTGCCCGCCGTGCCGCGGGCGCTGGGCGTCCCCCTTACCGCGCGGCTCTGCTGCGGTAGCGGGTGCGCTGCAGCATCCGTTCTGTCTCGGCGCGGTGCTGCTCTGCCAGGCGCTGTTCCCGGGCATTTCCGGCGCGCGAGATACTCAACAGCACGCCCATCTCGCTCAGCAGCAGCAGCAGACTGGTGCCGCCGGAGGAGAAGAACGGCAGGCTGATGCCGGTGTTGGGGATCAGTGCCGTGCCGACGGCGATATGCAGAAACACCTGCCAGGCGATCTGCGAGATGATGCCGATGCCCAGCACCGTGCCGTACAGGTCGGGCGCGCGCAGGGCGATCATAATGCCCATGATCAGCAGCACCGCAAACGCACCGATGAGGATAACACAGCCGAAGAAGCCCAGCTCCTCACCGATGACACCGAAGATAAAGTCGTTTTCGGCGTAGGGCAGCCACTGGTGCTTCTGCACGCTTGCGCCGATGCCCACGCCGAACATACCGCCTGTGGAGATAGCATAGATGCTCTGGCGGGTCTGCCACAGCATACCGGCGGTATCCAGCGGCGCAAGGCCCCAGGCAGCGTCCATACGGCCCGCGGCGTAGCCTTCCCCGCTGGCCAGCCCCTTCAGGAAGTACGCGCCAACTACTACACCCGCCGGAATGAGCAGCAGCAGCCAGCGGCCGGGCGAGAGGGTGCAGACGAGCATCGTGGCAAAAATCAGGCAGAGCAGGATCATGCCGGAGTTATGCGACTCCTTGTGCAGCAAATACAGGATGAGCAGCAGCGGCAGCGCAGGCTTTATCGCGCCGTACCACAGCCTATTCTTCTTGTCATAGTCGCGGTCCAGCATATCTGCCGTCCAGAGCATGAGCGAGAATTTTGCCAGCTCAGACGGCTGGAAGGAGGCACCGCCCGGCAGATACACCCAGCGGTAGGTGCCGTTGGTATCCTCCGGGCTGAGCAGCGTCAGGATCAGCAGCACAACGGTGATGATGTACAGACTCTCACTCATCAGACGCAGCGCGCGGTAGTTGATGTTGGACAGGACCCACATAAAGAACAGCCCTACAATTGCAATCATGACCTGCGGTTTAATGATACTGTACAGTTTACCGCTGGTGGCGTAAGCGCTGGAATAACTGGCCGAAAAAAGCATTGTCAGCCCGAAGAACAAAATGCCCAGCAGCAGGGCGAGAAAGCCCCGGGAGACCGGCCCCCGCTCCAGCTTGGGCAGGCGTATGATGGGTATCATGCGCACAATATTTCCGATGGTATGGTCAAACAAAAGGCCCAGCAGTGTGCGCACAATGCTCACGGCAGTGCTCATGGGCGGTCACCTCCCTTAGGGGCAGAAACAGGCAGAGGCCGGGTAGGCCCGGCCCCGCTGCTTATGCCACACAGATGTAAAAAATTCCCATTGCCACACCGATGACGGCAATCAGCGCAAAGAAGCCGTCGATCTTGACCTCGCGCCAGCCGCGCATCTCAAAGGCGTGGTGGATCGGCGTCATGCGGAAGATGCGCTTGCCGTGGGTCGCCTTAAAATACGTGCGCTGGATGACGACGGTCATCGCGTCCCAGATGTAGACAATGCCGAAAAAGAGCACCAGCTCGGGGCGCTGCATCACAAAGGCCAGCGCCGTAACGATGCCGCCGAAGAACATGCTGCCGGTGTCGCCCATAAAGACCTTGGCCGGGTAGAAGTTCCAGACCAGAAAGCCCGCGCAGGCACCCGCCGTGGCAGCGGCGATCAGCGAAACATGTACAAAGCCCAGCAGACTGCCGGCCAGCAGATAGCCGATCATCGACACGAAGGTCACGCCGGTGCACAGGCCGTCCAGACCGTCTGTCAGGTTGACAGCGTTGACAAGGAAGATGATGCCGAAGAACGCGATGGGATAGTAGAGCAAGCCCATGTCCACCAGCCCAAAAATCGGGAACTGGACCTGCGTGGTCAGCAGACCGAGGCTGTGCAGGCCGAACATGAACCCGAAGGTCAGCGCGATCTGCAAAATCATCTTCTGCGCCTCGGTCAGGCCGAGGTTGCGATGCTTGACGACCTTAATGAAGTCATCCAGAAAGCCGATGAGGCCCGAGCCGAACGCGAGAAACAGCACCAGCATACCGGCCTGCAGCTGCGGCATACCAAGCACCTCCGGCAGCTTAGGGCTGTACATGACCCAGACGATGCCCAGTGTGGCCAGAATGCCCAGAATAAAGCAGAGACCGCCCATGGTGGGGGTGCCGTTTTTCTTGCTGTGCCATGTGGGGCCCTCCTCGCGGATGGTCTGGCCAAAGTGCAGCCGGTGCAGCGCCGGGATCATGAATTTGCCCGCCACCGCCGTGATGGCAAAGCCGCCGACGGCTGCCGCCGCCAGCAGGGATGAGATTTGCTCCATGCCGTTGATTCCTCCAAACGTGTGTTGGGGTGCTTACCCCTGCGGCAATTCCTTATAGTATTCCTGCAGCAGCTGCTCCAGGCCCATGCTGTGGCTGGCCTTGACCAGCACAGCGTCGCCGGGGCGCACGAATTGCCGTACATATTGTAGCACTTCTTCCGCCGTTTGGCAATGCACCGCCGCAACCCCGCGCGCTTTTGCGGCCTCGGCCATGGCGGCGCTGCGCGGGCCGTAGGCGATGAGTGCATCAACGCCCGCGTCTGCAACCCACTCGCCTGTATGGCGGTGCCCCTCCTCGCTCGCACCGCCCAGCTCAAGCATATCACCGAGCAGCGCGATCTTCCGGGCATTGGGCAGTGCCTTGAGGACAGAGAGCGCAGCCTTCATGCTGTCGGGGCTGGCGTTGTAGCAGTCCTCAATGAAGGTGATGCCGCCCTTTTCCACGATATGCTGGCGCATGCCCGTCGTCCGGTAGGTCGCCAGCGCGGCAGCGCAGTGGGCAGCGTCCAGACCCAGGCGGGTCGCGGCGGCGTAGGCGGCCAGCGCGTCGTAGACTGTGTGGATGCCCGCTGTCGGGATGGCGGCATCGAACGTACCGTACTGCGTATCGACGATTTTGAAGGTCGTGCCGTTTGCGCCGGTGACGACATCCACCGCGCGGACATCGGCATTCGCGGCGTCAATGCCAAACCAGACCGGCCGCAGGCGGCTGGGGATGCTTGCCGTGGGCAGCAGATCGTTGTCCGCGTTCAGGGCCAGCGGTGCGCCGTCAGGCAGGCCGGTGCAGATCTCCAGCTTTGCCTTCAGTATATTCTCGCGCGTGCCGAGATTTTCCAGATGCGAAACACCGATCATCGTAATGATGCCCGCGCTGGGCCGGGCACAGCGGGTCAGACGCTCGATCTCGCCCGCGTGGTCCATGCCCATCTCGACAACGGCGTACTCGGTGTCGTCGGTCAGGCGGAACAGCGTGTTGGGCACGCCGATGTCATTGTTCTGGTTGCCCTCGGTCTTGAGGGTCTTACCGAAGGCGGAGAGCACCGCGTAGCAGAACTCCTTCGTCGTCGTCTTGCCGACGCTGCCCGTGACGCCGATCATTCTGGGGTTAAACAGCATCCGGTAGTTGGACGCCATGCGGATCATGGCCTTGCCGCTGTCCGGCACAATGACCGTGCGGTCCGCAGGCACGCCCTTGACGGGATAGTTGGCAACGATATATTCTGCGCCGCTCCGGTAGGCACCGGCGGCGTAGTCATGGCCGTCAACACGCTCGCCGGGGAAGCAGACAAAAACGCAGCCCGGCTCGACCTTGCGGCTGTCGGTCACAACGGCGCGGATGGCGACCGGCTCGGCCAGCGTCAGTCCGGCCAGCAGTTGATTGGCAGGAATGGTTTGCATGAAAAAGACCTCCTATACAGAAATGCAGCGTTTTGCAAAAGCCCGGGTGCCCCTGTGGGGATGCTTACCCCTCCTCGTTTGCCGGGTCGATCTCCTCGGTCACCGTCGGGGCGTCATTGGTGGTATCCTCTCCGCTGTCCATCGTCAGTGTTATGATCGTGCCGTAGGCAGCGGAGGTTCCGGCCTCGACGTCCTGCGCCACGACCTTGCCGCTGCTGTCGCCGGCGAACTGCACGTTCAGGTTGGCGGCCTTGAGCATCTGCTCGGCAAAGGTGCCGGTCTTGCCGACGACGTCGGGCGTTGTGGTCATCGAGTTCTGGTCGGTGGCCGTGTACAGGTAAATGGTGGAGCCCGCGGGCACCACGCTGCCGCCGACGGGGTACTGGTAGACGATATTGCCGCTGCTGGGGCCGATCAGCTTATGCTTGAGGCCCAGGCGGTTCAGCGTGACCTGCGCGTTCGTCCAGGTGTAGTTCAGGCAGGTCTGCACGGTCACAGTGCCGGTGGGGTTGTAGTCAGCGTCCTGCTCGATGCCCAGATAGGGCGCGATCTCGCTGATGATGTTGCCGACGACGGGAGCCACGACCTGGCTGGCATAGTCCTTGACCCAGCGCGGGTCATCCAGCAGGACGAAAACCTCGATCTCGGGATCGTCGATGGGCAGCACAGCGGCAAAGCTCATCATTTTATAATAGTCGCCGTCACCGCGCAGATGGCGGTCCGTGCGCTCTGCCGTACCGGACTTGCCGCCGATGCGGTAGCCCGCCACGTAGGCGTTGGCGCAGGAGTGATAGTCCCCTGCCCCGTGGACGTTGTTTTCCATCATGGACAGCAGCTGCCGGCTGACTTCTTCGGAGATGACCTGGCGGCGGATGTTCGTCTCGGTCTGGGAGATAATGTTGCCGTCCTTGTCAGAGATGGAATCCACGACATAGGGCGTAACAAGGTAGCCGCCGTTGGCGATGGCCGCTACGGCGGTGGCCATCTGCATCGGGGTGATGGACTCGTTCTGGCCGAAGGCCGCCGTGTACAGGTTTGTATCGACCTCTGCCATCTGCTCGGCGTTGTAGACGCTGGTCCAGCGGGTCTCGTTGGGCAGGTCGATGCCGGTGGGCTGGGTAAAGCCGAACGCCTGGATATAGTCGTAGAAGATCTGCGGCTTGAGCGTCTCTGCCGCCTGAATGAACCAGAGGTTGCAGCTGTGGTTCAGCGCGCCCGCCATATCCAGCAGGCCGTGGACCTCGCCGTTGGCACAGCGGTAGGTGTGCTCCCACAGCTCGCTGCCCTCGTTGACGGTCAGGCTGCCGTTGCAGTAGAAGGACTGCTCCGCACTCATAACACCGGAGTCCAGCCCCGCCGAGGCCGTGATGAGCTTGAACACCGAGCCGGGCATATACAGCTCGGTAATGTTCTTATTCTTCCACTGGGCCTCGCGCATCATACCCTGCAGCTGGGTAGCCTCGCTGGAGACCTCCTCGCCCTTCTCGTTCGTCGTCTTTTCATGGCTGATGATTCCGTCTGCAATGATGTCCTTGACGGCCTTCTCGCCCAGACGGCTTTCCAGCCAGTCAATGTCCTCCGCGTCGATCTCTGTTTTGGCCAAGATCTCGTTCATCTTGGGGTCGGTGATCGTCTTGGGGTCGTTGGGGTCAAATTGCTCAAGGGACGCCATCGCCAGGATCGCGCCTGTCTTGACGTTCATGACAATGGCGCTTCCGCGGCCATGGACCGTAAAGGTGCTCATCGCCTCGGTCAGGTACTCCTCGACGATGGACTGTACGTTCTCGTCGATGGTCAGGTTCAGGTTGCTGCCGTCAATGGCTTCATGCACGTCGGCCTGACCGCTGGCCAGCGGGTCGCCGTAGGCGTCCGTTTCGGCCACGCTGCGGCCCGGTGTACCGGCCAGCGTCTCGTCGTAATATTTTTCCAGTCCGTAGGCACCCGAGCCGTCCTCGTTGCAGAAGCCCAGCACCGAGGCCAGGAACTCCCCATAGGGGTAAGTGCGGGAGGCTGCCTGTTCGCTGGTCAGGTAGAGGATACGGGTTGCCTTGCTGGTTTTGGCCTCGCCGTCTTTCTTGTCCTCCTTTTCCTCGGTCTGCAGGCTCGTGTCCACCACAGCGCCGTCCTTGAGGCGGTAGCTGTCTGCATAGGCCAGGATAGCATCCGCCACGGGCTTTTCGACACCCTTTTTCACCATACGGTACTGGTACGGCTCACCGGTATCCTTGTTGGACGCCGTCAACGCCTTGTACACAGTATCCGCCGTTGTGCCGTCGTCCAGCAGCTCGGCAATGTGCTCTGCCGCTGTGCGGATCTGGTCCTCCGTCGCCCCGCTCTTTAAAACGGAGGACGGGTCGGCCACGATGTTCCATACCGTGCTGCTCTTGGCCAGCAGCTTGCCGTTGGCGCTGTAGATCGAGCCGCGCACAGCGGGCAGCGTTGTGTCCTTCAGCTGCTGGGTCACAGCCTCGGCGCGGTAGCTCTCGGCATCACGCACCTGCCACACATACAGCTGGTAGACCAGCACGCCGTAGCAGGCGAGGATAAATACTGTCATGCAAAACAGCGTCCAGTATTTTATGCCCTTGCTTGCCCGGGGACGATGCCCGGGGGAATGGTTGGGTCGTTGCTCTGTCATGGGTACACCTTGTTATTTCAAAAGCCTTTTTGCCGACGGCAGCAAGGCCGTGCAGCAAAAAGGCTCGTAGCTGCATATTTTTGGTTGTTTTACGGGTTCAGGCTGTCCAGCAGGCTCAGCGCTGCCGTGCGCACCTCATCCAACAGGCGGCCCGCGGCGCCGGTGTTCCGCTCAATGATGCTCTGGTCCTCCAGCTGGACGTAGGTGATCTGGCTGGGATCGGCCTTGACCAGTCCCAGCTCACCCTCGGCCACCTGCTGCAGACTGGCGCGGCTCGTGATGTCGTTCATCCGGGTGTTCAGGTAGTCGTATTCGCTCTGGGCCTCGGCCAGCTGGACGCTGACCTCATCGACCTGTGCGTTCAGTTCCATCAGCGTTGCACCGCTCATCAGGCTGCTGATTGCCAGCCCGCCAAACACGGCAAGGATCAGCACGATCACGGCAGTCCGCATCACATGGCGGACGCGGTTCAGGCCGTGGTTGCCGCCGCGCACCGCACGCACCTGCGGGCGCGGCAGGGGCTCCAGTTTCGGTGCTGCCGAGCCCTCGTGCAGCAAAACAGTTGTCATGAATAATGCCTCTTATGCTTTCTCCAACACTCTCAATTTGGCGCTGCGGCTGCGACGGTTGGTCTCCAGCTCCGCGGCGTCAGCCTCAATGGGCTTGCGGGTAATCAGCTTGGCCTTGGCCACACCTCCGCAGGTGCAGATGGGCTGCTCCGGCGGGCAGGTGCAGCGCTGTGCCCAGCGGCGGAACTTGTTCTTGACGAGCCGATCCTCCAGGCTGTGGAAGGTGATGACGCAGAGCCGCCCGCCCGGGGCCAGACAGTCAAAGATGGCGTCGAGCCCCTCGTTCAGGGCGTCCAGCTCGGAGTTGACCGCAATGCGGATGGCCTGGAAGGTACGGCGCGCCGGGTTCTTCGCCTTGCGGCGCTCAGCCGGGGGCACGGCAGCGGCGACGATCTCGGCCAGCTGCAGCGTGGTCAGGATGGGCTGCTCCGCCCGCGCGGCGACAATTTTGCCCGCGATCTGCCAGGCATACGGCTCCTCACCGTAGTCACGCAGAATGCGGGTCAGCTCCTCACGATCCAGCGTGTTGACCAGATCCGCGGCGGTGGGGCCCTGCTGGCTCATGCGCATATCGAGCGGCGCGTCGGCATGGTAAGAGAAGCCGCGGGCCGCGTCATCCAGCTGATGGCTGGACACACCGAGATCGAGCAGAGCCCCGTTGACCGCCGGGATGCCAAGCTCCGCAAGGACGCGGGCGGCCTCACGGAAATTGACCTGCACCACCTGCGCCGGCAGACCCTTGAGCCTTTCGGTGGCGACTGCCACCGCATCCGGGTCCTGATCGAGCGAGATCAGACGTCCTGTGGTCAGGCGTTTGGCGATTTCTCTGCTGTGACCGGCACCGCCGGCGGTGCCATCCAGATAGATACCGGCAGGGTCGATGTTCAGCCCGTCCAGACAAGGCTGCAGCAGTACGGGGATATGTGAAAATTCCATGTGTTATCGTCCTGTTTTGTTAAAAGTCAAGGTCTTCCATCGCAGCGGTGAAATCCTCATCGCTCGTTTCCTGGTTGGCGTTCCACGCCTCGGTGTTCCAGATCTCGGCAAAGCTGCGGCTGCCGATGATGGTCACATCGTGGTCGAGGCCCGCGTACTCCCGCAGCTTGGCGGGCAGCTGAATGCGGCCCTGCTTGTCCGGGGTGACCTCGACAGCGGAGGCGTAGAGCATACGGCTGACCCTGCGGCCCTTGACGAGGCCCTTTTCCTCAATTTTGGCGGCGACCTTTTCGAACTCCTCTGCCGGGAAGGCGGCCAGGCAGTGATCCAGCCACCGGGTCACGATGAAGGTCTCCCCCATCGCGTCCCGGAAGCGGGCGGGAAAGTTCAGACGCCCTTTTGCGTCAATTGCGTAATCATACTGACCGACGAGCATCCGGCTTTTCCTCCCTTCGTCATACTGCACAAATCTTTGGCAAGATTTTTTACGTCGCTGCGTTCAGTTTGTTAATAACTCTGTGGAGAACGTGGAAAACTACCCATTCTTCCCCACTTTTGTTGTTATTCACACCACAATTACCCACCTGTGGTAAAATAATAGTACCATTTTATTCAGCAAAAAGCAAGGGCAGGCGGGGAAAAACTGCGCCATGAATTGATTTTTCACAGTTTGTACAAAGGGATCGGGATGCAGGTCAGCAGTTTGCAGCAAATGCGCACGCGGCAAAATTCCTGCCCCCGGGCAAAGAAAAGCGCCGCACCATATTGCACGGTGCGGCGTTGTTTTTTTTACATATTGTGTTGCTATGGGCAGAAATGTGCCGTGAATAACAACACCTCTGCATTTTTTACTTGGGCATGTTATTCTTGGGGCGGGCGGCGCTGCGCAGATTCATGCGGGTGTTCTTGATGTCCGCCATGCTTCGGCCCAGCACCTCCTCGGAGTTCTTCAGAATCGTCTCGCAGTACAGGGTCGCCTTGCGGGTCAGTTCCTTGGCGCTCTTCTGGGCAGCGGACAGGATCTCCGCCGCGTGCTGCTGACTGCGCTTGACGATCTCCTGCTCGCTGGTCAGGACGCGGGCGCGCTCCTCTGCCTGCTGAATGATGCTTTCGGACTCAATGCGGGCGTTCTGCATGATTTGCTCGCGGTCATTCACGATTTTTTTGCTCTCGCGGATCTCGTCGGGCAGGTTGTTGCGCACCTCATCGATAATATCGCGCATACGGTCCACATCGACCATGCGCTTGGAAGAGGAGAACGGAACTATCGTCCCGGCCTCCAGCGTTTCCTCCATCATCTCCAACAGTTCTTCAACGTTCATACCTCTTCCCCTCTCTCATAGCGGCTGACCTTGATCTTGCCGTAGTTGTACTGCTTCACCAGCGTCAGAGCGCCCGCCTGCTCGGGCAGGTCGGCCTCGCGCTCGGTCTCGCAGAGCACGACCCCGCCGGGGGCCATCTTAGCGGCCAGCAGCGGCAGCACGGCAGCCACGGTGTCATGGTGGAACGGCGGATCCAGCAGAGCCAAGTCAAACGGCCCGCGGATGTTGGCGAGAAAGTTCTCGGCCTCGCCCTGGCGTATATCACTCTGGCGGTCCACCCCTGCCGTTTTGCAGTTGGCCTTCACAATAGCGAGCGCCTCGGTGGAGCGGTCCACAAAGAGGCAGCTTTTGGCACCGCGGGACAGAGCCTCGATGCCCAGCTGACCGCTGCCTGCGAACAGGTCCAGCACCCGTGCCCCCGGCACCAGGAACTGCACGCTGGAGAACATGGCCTCCTTCACACGGTTGATGGTCGGGCGGGTAATGTCCTCGCCCGGCAGGGCCTGCAGATTTTTGCCGCGAGCTGTTCCGGCAATCACGCGCATGGTGCCGCACCTCTTTCCTCTCAAAATTTCGTTTATACAGATTTAGTATTTATTATGGTGCTTTGTGGTAGGATTGTCAAGGGTGCAAAATGTAAAATAAAATGGCAAAAGGGTAACAGAGGCAGGAAAACACGGCCCGGTGGGCTTGACAAACACCCCCGCAGATGGGTATAATAGGTACTGTTGTTACGCGGCTGTCGTACAACGGCTAGTACATCAGCCTTCCAAGCTGAGGACGTGGGTTCGACTCCCATCAGCCGCTCCAATAAAAAATCCCTGTGTCACATTCAGACGCAGGGATTTTTTTATTGCAGAACGCAGCCGGGGCGAACAGCATTCGCCCGCTGGGCCGGTTTCCGATTACAGCTTCACCAATTCCGCCTTCAGGTTCTTCAGTTCCTTCTCCAGGCGTTCCTTGTCCTTGTTGTAGTCCTGGTAGGCCTGCAGGCGGGCTTCGACGTTGGGGTCCTCGGCGGAGAGATAGCCGCTGTTCATCGAGGCTGTGTAGCTGAACTTCTTCAGCGTGCCGTTGAAGTCGATGACCATGAACTGGCCCTCGGCGGGCCGGACCGTGCCTGCGCCGAACATTTTATGGTTGATTTTACAGCCGGTCAGGTCGGGCAGCGCAGCAGGGTTTGCCAGCAGCTCCTGCAGCTGCTGCTCACACTCGCCGATGCGGATGCAGAGCTCGGCGCGGTCCGCCTTCTCCTTCACAGCCTTTGCGCGCTCCCTGCTCGTCGAGCCGCGGGTGTAGCCCTTCGGGTAGAACTGCTCGGCGTAGGCCGTGTGCAGGATGTCGTACACAAGCAGGTGCAGCGCGTCGTCGATGCCGCCCAGCTCCTGCTCCGCGTAGGCCTTGTGCAGGGCGATGATCTCCGGGTAGTTCTCCAGCGCGTGCAGCAGGTCGTTGCACATCGTGTAGTAGCGCGGCAGGTCCAGCGCCGTACCGCCGCCAAAGTCTGCCTCATACCCAAAGTAATCCGCCCACGCCTTTGCCTCGCCGGCCTGATAGAAGTAGTTCGCGTGCGGCTCCCACAGGTTCAGGAAGAACACCGCGTTGGCCGTGTTCATCGTGTACTTGCTCATGCGCGGGAACACGCGGCGGAACCGCCCGTTGATCTGGTCAGCGAACAACTCGGCGCGGCCCCGGCGCTTGGAAATATCGCCGCCGTCCTCATTGTACAGCCAGCGGAAGCACTCGCGGACGAGTTCGACCTCGCTGTCGCGCAGCATCAGGTTCTGCAGACCGCCGATGGGCTGCAGGGCCGGGTTGTCCAGCGTCGGCCGGGCCTGCTGCATGGCATCGGCAAACATGGCCGGAAAGTCGCTGTCCTCGATGTCCCAGTTCACGCCAAAGCAGTCCACCGCGCGCCAGACCGTTCCCTCATCGGCTGCCGCGCGGGCTTTGCAGTGCTGAACGTATTGTGCAAGGATCCCATTCAAATTCTCAGTATTCAAACCAATTCCTCCTAAAAAAATCAGCCTTCCCATTATAAAAGACCCTGCGCGGAGCGTCAAGACCGCAAAACGACAAAAAGCCCCCTCTTTCGAGGGGGCAAAATCGTCAGAAAATTTACAGGCTCGAGTAGCCGAAGCTGTTGACAAGCGCATCAATTTTCTTGCCCTGCCTGCACCACGGGCAGCTGTGGGAGTCGTAGGTTTCGTAATCGGGAAGGTCGTGGGTGTCAAAGATGCTGGCCACGGGGTAGCCTGCGCACTCCTTGACCGACGCAAAGATCGACGCGATGCCGACGGGATCGCCGCCGTAGTAGCGGATGGCCTCGACAGCGCCCTGCACGGTGAAGCCGGTGGTAACGGACGCCGCCAGCACCAGTACATGCTTACCGGCGATCATCGGGGCGGTGTTTTCACGGAAAAGCAGCTGGCTGCCGGTGGTATGCTCCGGCGTGACGACGTAGATCGTCTGGTGGGCATTCATATTCGTATAGCCGGCCTTTGTCAGCTCACTGGCCATGCAGGCGCCGATGACCTCGGTGCCGTCCAGGCAGAGGATCGTGTCCACAATGGTCGTCGACTTGTACTCTCGCACCAGCTCGGCGGCGGCAGCGCGTGCCTCCGACAGGCGGAACTTTGTCAGGGTGACATCAATGTAGTAGTTGATATGGCTGTGGCTGGTGGCATAGTGCCCCTTGCTGACGCGCAGCTGCAAATTCGATTTGCCGGTGGGCAGTTTTACAAGATTCATCGCCATGGTGGTCTCCCCCTTAATGCTTTAACTGTTTATGGTACTATTGTACAAATTTGTGTATCAAAATACAAGGAACGCATTGCCCAAAATCCGGCGCTGATTTTTGGGCAGTTTTTCTTCGAGATTGACCAAACGGCACTTTTGTGGTATAATAAATCAATAATTTATAGTGGGGAGGTTTGCGGATATGGGCTACAAATTGGCGGCAAGCAACGGCGACACGCTGGCTGTGCCGCAGCTGGTCCTGACCCATCTGACCCAGACCGACGGCGATACGATCCGGGCCGCACTCTACATTTTGCAGACCCACGACACCGACCCGCGCACGATGGCCCGCGCACTGGCACTGCCCAGCATCGAGGCTGCCAAGCGCACCCTGCAATACTGGGCCGGTGCCGGGCTTCTGGTCAGTGAGCGTGGGGCCGCCCCTGCCCCGGCGGCCGAGCCCGCACGGGTCGATCTGGCCAGCGTGGCCAACGACCCCTATGTTGCCGTTCTGTGCCAGGAGGCGCAAAGCATCTTCGGTAAAACGCTGAGCCGCAGCGAGATGCAGCGGCTTGTGGGGTTGTACTTAAACGACGGCTGGCAGCCCGATGTCATTCTGCTCTGCTGCGCCGAGGTCACCCGTCTGGGGCGGCGCACCATCGCCGCCGTGACCCACCTGCTGGCCCGCTGGCGGGAGGACGGCGTTGAGACCGGCGAGGACGCCGAGCGCTGGCTGCAGCGTGCCAAGCAGCGCGAGGCCTGGTGCCAGGATGCCGCCGCACAGTTTGGCATTGAGCCGCGTGCACTGACGAACTGGGAGCGCCGCACGATTGCCCGCTGGCACGAGGAAATGGGCATCGGGCGCGAGATGATCGACGAGGCATTGCTGCGTGCCAACGGTAAAAACACCGTGCGGTACGTGGACGGCATTCTGCGGGCCTGGCGTGCCCAGGGCATCACGACGATCGACGCCGCGCGCCGTCAGGGCCAGCTGGAGGGCAGCAACATCGTGATGACCGAGCGGCCCAACGCCCAGCCGCCCGCCGCCAGCGCCCAGAAGGACCTGTTCAACCGCAACTGGGCGGCCATGTTTGACGAGGAGGGGTAACCTATGCGCACAAAAGACGAACTGTTCCGCGCCGCGCAGCGCGAGGTGGCAGCCTACCGCCAGCAGGCCGTAATGCAGGCCGAGACTGCCCGCCGCGCCGCCTACGCCGCTCACCCGGCGCTGGCCGAGGCGGACAGCGCCCACCTGCGTGCGGGGCTGGGCCTTGCGAAGGCCGCAGCCCTTGGCGGAAACATGGATACAGCCCGCGCCGCGCTGACCCGCGCAGAGGAAGCGCTGGCCGCTGCGGTCAGGGAGGCCGGGTTCAGCGCGGACGATTTCAAGCCCGCCTACCGCTGCCCGTTGTGTGAGGATACCGGTATGCGCGGCGGTGTCCCCTGCCGCTGCGTGGCAGACGCCGCCCGCCGTCTGCGCCGGGACGAGATCAATGCCGCCAGCCCGCTGGGCCTGTGCCAGTTTGCCAGCTTTGAGGTCGAGCGCTACAGCGACGCCGTGGAGTCGGAGCTGGGCATCTCCCCGCGGGAGTACATGGGCAAGCTGCTGAACTACTGCCGCGGCTACGCCGCCAAATTCAGCCAGAACAGCCCGAACCTGCTGTTCATGGGCCACACCGGCCTGGGCAAGACACATCTGGCGCTGGCGATTGCCGACGCCGTGCTGGAGGGCGGCCACGACGTACTGTACACAAGCGCCGCCGCGCTGGCCGCGCAGCTGGGGCGCGAGCACTTCAACTACACGACCAACGACGAGTGGCTGGCCGCCTGTCAGGAGGCCGACCTGCTGATTTTGGACGACCTGGGCACCGAGTACATCACGCCGCTGACCATCAGCGTGCTGTATGAGCTGATCAACACCCGGATGCTGACCCACCGTCCCACGATCTACACCACGAACATCACCGACCAGAGCGTTTTTGTGGCCCGCTACACCGAGAAGGTCGCCAGCCGTATGCTGGGCGGGTGCAAGATGTTCAAGTTTTTCGGAACGGACCAGAGGTTGAAATAACTTCATAAAAAACCGACCCGGCGTGTGCCTGCCGATGGGCACACGCCGGGTTTGTTGTATCATATTGCAGGGGCCGCCCGCGGCCTTCCGCAGGCTGCCCTGTATCGGTAACGGGCGGGCTAGGCATGCCCGGCCCCTACAGGCGGCAAAATTGTCAGTACCTCGCATACAGGAAGCTGCCGCCGCCGAGGAAGCGGCCCATGAACAGGAAAACAAAAATGCAGACCTCATAGACGGCCCAGCGGGCGGGCGTGGGCAGAGCGGCGATTTTGGTGCGCAGCGAGACACCGCGCTCATGGGCGGCGTCCACGGCCAGCAGAATCGCAATGCCCGCGTAGAGCAGAATTTCCTCCTGCAGGCTCGTCAGGCCAAGCTCCCAATAGTTGGAGAACACGGCGTGCCCGCCATTGCAGAGAATACCCTTAAAAAGCTCTGCCGCGTTGGCAAGGCTGCTGGCGCGGAAAATCACGAACGCACCCGCCAGAATGCAGAATGTGCCCGCCACGCGCAGCGCATGGCAGAGCTTACCCGGGCGGCGGGGCGGCAGGTGGTTTTCCGCCGCCTGGCACAGGCCGTGCAGGCCGCCCCAGACGAGGTAGGTCAGCCCCGCGCCGTGCCACAGGCCGCTGACGAGGAAGGTTATGATCAGGTTTCCGTCCTTGCGCGCCTTGCTGCACCGGCTGCCGCCCAGCGGAATATAGATGTAATCCCGCAGCCACTGCGACAGGCTGATGTGCCACCGCGCCCAGATGTCCTTGACCGAGTCAGCAAAGAACGGCTGGCGGAAGTTTTCCGGCAGGTGCAGGCCCAGCACCTCGCCGACGCCCAGCACAATGTCGGTGTAGCCGGAGAAATCGGCGTAGAGTTGCACGGTGAACAGCACGCCGCCCAGCAGCAACTGGGTGCGGTCAAAGGCGGCGGGGTTGGCAAAGACTGTATCCACAACGACGGCGGCGCGGTCCGCCACGGCCAGCTTTTTAAAGTAACCCCACGCGCTGCGCTGTACACCGCGCCAGACCCGGTCCGTATCCCAGACAGTGGGCCGGTCCAGCTGCGGCATCAGGGCGTCATAGCGGTTGAAGGGGCCCTGCGTGATGGAGAGAAAGAACGACGCATAGCACAAAAGGCGGGCGTATTTTTCCTCAGGCAAAATCCTGCCCCGGCGCACGTCACACAGATAGCTGACGAGCTGCAGCGTAAAATAGCCGATGCCCAGAGCGTTCGCCAGCGTACCCTGCCAGCCCAGCGCAGCGGGCAGATACTTGAGCAGGGCCAGCGGCAGCAGTGCCGCTGCAAGCCCCGCAAGGAACACGGGCTTTTTCGCGGTGCGCCGCCCGCACCACCAGACCAGAAAGCTGCTGCCCAGCAGCACCGGCAGTGCTGCCGGGCAGAGCACCGCGTAAAATAGTAAGTTTGCCCCCAGCAGCAGCTGCCAGCGGCGCGGCGGCGGGCAGGCATACCAAAGCCCCGCCAGCAGCGCCGCAAACAGCACAAAGCCGGGTGATGTCACGGCGATCATGGCAGGGCCTCCTTCTTATTCGTCTTGCAGCTTTGCATAATAGGCCATCAGGACGGAGTCGTCCGGGGTGAGGGTCGCTTTTCCTCCACCGTCTGATAGAAAAGATCGTCAACGTTCTCCCCCGCCGCACGGCGTTGGATCGTCTTGCAGAGAATAGCGGTGAACTTTTCCGCCCCCGCGCCGTTCAGGTGGTGCGCGTCGGAGAAGTCCTCGATCTTCAGATTGATCTCGCTTTGCAGCTTGTACAGCGAGAAATCCCAGTATTCCAGCCCGTCATGCGCAGCGCAGAAGTTCCGCAGCGCATCGACGTAGGACTGATAGTTTTCGGTGTTGTACAGGTAGCCGCTGGGCAGCGGGGCCGTGAACAGCACAAGCCGGATGTCGTTTTCCGCGCAGAAATCGGTGATTTTGTTGAGGTATTCCCAGCCAAAATCCGACAATGGCGCGTCGGCATCTACGTTCAGCAACGTGGCAAAGCCGTCCTGCGGGATGCCGGTGGTATAGACAAAGCCGCGGCCCCGGTACGCCTCACCGCTGTCCGGGTAGGTCACATAACCGTAGCTGTCCGGCGTGTAGCCGTCAGTCAGCTTGGCCTTCCAGAGGGCGGGCATGGAGGACGGCGACGCAATGCCGTGACGCGCGGGCAGCAGCAGGTCGGCATAGGCCGCCAGACCACCCATCTCCGACAGGTAGGCGTACCGGTTGGGTGAGCGCCAGTCCATGTGGTCGGCCAGCAGATAGCAGGCCAGCGGGATGTTGGCGGACGCGCTCTCATTGTAGCCGGTGTAGAACATTTCGAGATAGACGGTTTTCAGCGGGTTCTGCGCAGCAGCTTCTTTCAGCATATAATAGGAGCCGTCCGGCAGCTGCTGGGACGACCCGGCGTTGAAGCTGTGGGTGCCCAGCGCCGCGTCCACCTGCGCGGGGTCAACGCTGCGGTAGCAGTGTGACGAGCCCAAAAACAGCGTATCTATGTTTCCGGCGTCGGCATACAGCTCCTGCAGCATGACGCGGGAGTAGGAGTGTACATCATCCACCAGCAGAAAATCCGCAGCCGCCAGCAGTGCCGCCGTGAGCAGCACAAACAGTGCGGCGGCTGCCGCTTTTTGCAGGATGGTTCGTTTCATACGGTTTCCTATCTGTCAGCGTTCGATCTTCATGTGGGGGTGCTTCGGCGCGTAGGCGGCGACGTCCAGCGTCCACTCCGTATTGCCGTCGGCATCCTCCGCCGTTTTGGCAAAGTCATATTGCGCGTAAAATTCACGCACCATGGCGTTTTTGGCTGTCGGATAATAATGGCCTACGATGGTTTTGACCCCGCGGGCGGCGGCTTCGGCCACGACGGTGTCCATCATGGCGTCCTCCATGCCGCGCTTGAGCACGCGGCAGCTCATAAGCCAGAGCGTCAGGTCAAGCACATCGCCCTGCTGCCGACCCGCCACAACGGCGACAATGCCGTTATCACCAAATTTATCCACGAGCTTGCCGCAAAGGCAGAGGTCGTTTTTGTCCCCGGCCATGGCGCGGATGTCATCCTCGGAGCAGCGCAGCGTCGTCAGGTTGAACTGGTTGGACTTGTTCGTCAGCTGGGCAATGCGCTGGATGTAGAGCGGCTCAAAGCCCTTGATCGTGGCCGTCATTTCAAGGCTGTCGAGATACTGGCCGTAGTCGGCAAACGCCGCCTGTGCTTTGGCGCGTTCGGCGTTCTGGTGGTAAAGCTCGGTCTTTTTCAGGTCCTCTTTCGAAAGGGCCGTGACCTCAAAATAGCCGCCGTGGTCGAGGGTCTTGATGTAGTTTTCGGCCCCGTCCAGCGCGGGCACGGCCACACCGGGCACCTGCGCGGCCACGATGGCGCGCTCCGCCGGGTTGTCGTCGGCAAAGACAAAGCTGTCCGCGCCCAAATTCAACTCGGACGCGATGGCCTTCAGGTTCAGGTCCTTCGGGTCCCAGTTGGCCTTGATGGCGACGAAATCATCGGGGCGCAGCACGCCGTCCGGGTGGTTCAGGCCCGCCAGCGCGTTGGCCTCGTCGTTTTTGGAGTCAACGGCCAGGATGACGCCGATGGATTTCAGCGCCTTGCAGTAGCTCTGGAACTCGGCGTAGACCTGACCCTCGGGCACCTCGGGGCCGATGGCCAGGCCATCCACACCGTCGTCGCCGACGATGCCGCCCCAGAGCGTATTGTCCAGGTCGAGCACAAGCGCCTTTTTGTTGCGCCCGTACAGGGACTTGATGATATTGGCCACGCTGTTGGCCAGCGACGGGATCGCGTCGAGGCAGATGGCATATTTGTACATGTGCCAGAAGAAGGCGTCGCCCCACGCCGTCAGGCCGTAATCTGCCGACAGGTAGTCGATGTCGTTGATGTAAAAGTGCTCATGGGACGCGGCGTAGGCGTAAAATTTCTGGTTCAGGCGGCTGATGAAGTTGGAGCGGCCATGGGGGTCCCAGATGTCGCGGTTGCCCATGAGGCGGAAGTTCGGGCGGTCAAAGTTGTTCTGGATGACCGGGCAGGCGAATTTTTGCTCCAAAGCCTGCCACATCGTCTCAAAATGGGCGTACTGCTCGTCGAGCATCGCGTCGATGGCAGCCTCGCTGTCGGCTGTCGTGGGCAGGGCGGTCAGGTTGCGCCAGTTTGTGTGGATGTAGATGACGTCGGGGTGGAAGTCGTCCAGCTCCGGCGTGCCGAACATGGCGTCCTGCCAATACTGGGCGTACTCGCTCTGGTAGAACTCCGCCTCGATGCCGTATTGCAGCAGAAACAGCCCCAGCTGGTCGGCCACTTCGTTTGTGGTGGACCCGCCGAGGATGGCAATTTTTTTGTGCAGCGGGTGCGGGTTCCGGGCCAGCAGCTCACGCCGCAGCTTACGCTTTTTGCGCAGCAGCGTTTCGGTATCGAGAGGGTAATGGAAGCAGTCCATGGGAAGCTCCTTTTATAGTAGTAAGCCTTGTGGGCAAAATGTAGGGGCGCATTCTATATGCGCCCGCAAGGTGTGCGGCTGCCGCGGACGGCCCGGGCGGATATGGAATCCGCCCCTACGGACCTTTATCAGCCCATCTCCGCCAGTGCGCCCTTGAGTGCCTGGGCGATCTGGTCGGGGCAGCTGGTGGGCTTGCGGCCACAGGTCGTGCCCTCCATGCGGGCGATGGCGTCCTCGGCCTTCATGCCGGGCAGCAGCTTGGCGATGCCCTTCAGGTTGCCGTCGCAGCCGCCCAGGACCTGCACGCTCTTGATGGTATGGTCGTCGTTCAGCTCCACGACGGTGCGGACGGAACAGGTGCCTTTATTGTTGTAGGTGTATGTCATTTTGATTTGCTCCTTATTTTTGTCTCTTGTAGGTCGATTTGCGCGCCTTGGCTATGTCGCCGATGCGCGCGATCATCTCGTCGCTGGTCGTAAATGCTCCCACCGGACGCGGCGTCACGGTGTTGATGCCGTGGTAATCGGTGCCGCCCGTGACGATCAGTCCGTTTTCCTTGGCTAAGCGGGTCAGCTCGGCTCTGTCCTCCGGCGTGTTGCGGGGATGGTCGATCTCGACGCCGTCCAGCCGCCCGGCGGCGATCAGCTCGCGCGCCAACTCCATGCTGTGGTAAACGCTGGGGTGCGCCAGCACGACCACTGCGCGGCTTGCCTTGATGACATCCAGCACGGTGTCCACCGGCTCATACCGCGGCGTGTGCAGGATGCGCCCGCGCACGGGCTTGAGCCCGAACAGTGATTTGTATACGGTATTATACATGCCGTCGGCCAGACCGTACTGCCACAGCACCCGCATGACCTGCGCCTTGAACAGCGTGCCGCTGTCTTTGGCAAGCTCGAGCGCCTCCTCGGTGTGGAACTGGGGGCAGATGGCTTCCAGCTCCTTGCAGCTCTGCAGCATGGCGGTCAGGCGGCGCTCGGCCATCATGGCGGAAAAGTCCGCCAGCGCGGCGCAGTCGTCGGGCCAGTAGCAGAGCAGATGCACGCGATGGGCACGCTCATAGTCGTAGGCGGTCAGCTCGGTGGCCGGGATGAGGTGGACACCGTTCTGCACGGGATGGGCATAAGCGTAGCGCACGCTCCGGATCGAATCGTGGTCGGAGATGGCCAGATGGGTCATTCCCGCGCAGGCCGCCAGAAACGGCAGCTTGTCCGCCGGGGTCGAACCGTCGGAGAAGGTCGTATGGGTATGCAGATCACCGGGCATGGGCGTCACCTCACTTGCGAATGTGGATACTATGGGACATATTATTATACTACAAGTCGAGGGAGAATTGCAAGTAGGGGCGAGCAATGCCCGCCCCTACAAATTTTACGCTACTTTCTCTCTTTTTTCAGTTCCTCCAAGTATTCCGCCAGCTCGTCTATGTCGGCGTCGGTGAGGGTGTCGGTTTCGGCAAGGGCGGCTACGAAGTTGCGGGGGCTGCCGCCGAAAAGGCGACCCCACAGACTGCAGCTTTCGGCGGGCAGGTACGCGGCCCGGGTCAGGGCGGCGGTGTAGAGGTAGCCCCTCCCCTGCTTTTCGCGGGTGACGCAGCCCTTTTCCTCCAGCCGGGCCAGCAGGGTCAGCAGCGTTGTGCGGGCGCGGGGCGGGCCGGGCAGCGCCGTTTCCAGCTCGGCGGCGGTCAGCGGCGCGTCGGCATCCCACAGGGCGTTCATGATTTCCAGCTCTGCGTCGGGCAGGCGTTTGATTTTGGACATGGGATGTCTCCTTTTTAAGACAGGCTCTGGCCCTGTACACAGATGGTGCGGGCGTCAAATTTCAGGCTGGCGTTGCCGTTATGAACGTAGAAGGTGTAGCGCTCCACACCGGGCCATTCGGCAGTAATATACAAGCCCTCGCGCGTGAAGGTCCAGACGCCCGGGTCGTCGCTTTGCAGGGTTTCCGGCGGGGTGTAATCCGGAATGGCGGCGGTCTTGGGCGCGGTGAAATCCAGCGCGTTCAGCTCGTCATAAGTCAGGTAGCCCGGCAGCCGGTTCCAGTCTGTTGTGTCGCTGAAATCAAGGTTCAGCATCAGCAGGGCGTCGGCTTCGCCGTAAAAATACTGGTTGCGGTAATAAAGGTAGGTTTCCAGCTCGTCCTGCGGCCAATCGCCGGGGTTAAAAAAGTTCTGCGCCCCCGCCCGGGCCAGCGCATCGCACTGGTGCAGCAGCATGCGGTACTGGTTGTTGGTCAGATCCAGCTCCCGCGCCATCGGCAGAATCTCAAAATGTGCCGATTGGTTCGGGTCGTCGGCAGACTGCCAGCCGCTGATGACCTCACAGGGCTGCGATTCGTCGAACGGTGCAATCAGATAGACATGAAAGCGTCCCTCGCCGTATTGTTTGCCCAGATACCAGCCTTCGGGCGTCAGCTCGGCTTCAAAGGTCGCTTTGACCAGTGCGCCCCGGCCGTCGTTCAGGTAGTCGCGCCAAGTTGTGCCGTCGTCGCGCCGGGTTTCCAACAGGGTGGAAATGTATTCCGTGTCGTAATCCTCGGGCTCCACAAGGCCGCACGCACCGCTGTGGTAGTAGTAGCCGTTTCCGTCGGTCAGAACCTCACTCCAAAGGAAGTCCGCACCGCGCCGCACAGCTGCGGCCCCCGCCTCCATTGAGACGGGCGGCGGCTCCGGGGTCACGATGGGGTTGGCGGTCCCGGACGGCTCCGGTGCGGCAGCTGCGGCGGGTTCCTGCTCGTCCTGCGGGGCCGCGTCGGCGGGCTTGCAGGCGACCAGCCCACCCGCGCAGCAGGCAGTCAGGGCCAGCACAGCCAGCAGGGCGCGTCCGCGGTGCTTGGGGGCGGTGTCCCACAGGGCGGCCAGACGCTGCTTGAACTGGCGCTTGTTCAGGGCAAAGCCGCTGGTCAGCGCGGGGCCGCGGTTCTGGCGCACGGCGGTCAGCAGGGCGTCGGCGTAGGCCGCGCGGCAGTCGGCATCGCGGCCACACAGGGTCTCGGCGTCACAGGCCTCCTCAATGTCGCGGCCCGCGCGGGCGGCCAGCAGCCAGACAGCCGGGTTATACCAATGCACGGCACACGCCAGCGTAAACAGCAGCTTTTTGGCGACGTCATGCCGTTTTATGTGTGTCAGCTCGTGGGCCAGCATGTAGTCTGCGCCATTGGGAGCCGTGCCCGTGGGGGTCAGAAGTACGGGATGCAGCGTGCCCGCCACCATGGGGCTGCGTACCAGCGGCGTGGCGACCATGCGCGGGCACGCCCCCTGCGGCAGGGCACTGCGCCAGCTGGGGTCAACCGACTGCGCGGTGCGGCGGACGCGGATGCGCCAGACGGCATAGCCGCCAAATTGATAGAGCGCAACAGCCAGCACGCCGAGGTTCCACGCAAGGGCCAGCAGGTTCAGCCGCGTTGCGCCGACAGCGAGGCGTTCCAGCACCGTGCGGTGTCCCGTCTGCAGCTCGGCGCGGGGCACGATGTAGCCCGTGGGCGTGTCGCCCTCCATGGCAACCATGTAGGGCACACCGTCGGCGGGGCGCTCGGTGACTTCCTGCGAAAGGGCGGTCTTGCTGTACAGCGGCGTGGTATCCACGGACACCGCCGCCGGGGCCTGGGGCACAAGCGCGTGCAGCGGCACCAGAAGCAGCACCGCCAGCGTGACCCACAGGCGGCAGAGCCACTGCGGGCCGTAGCGTTTTTGCAGCCGGGGCGCCGCGGCCAGCAATGCCAGCGCGGCCAGGCCCAGCAGAATGCCCTGCACGAACAGCGAAGCAAAAAGTGTGGCGAACATGGGGTCGACCTCCTTTGTTCTACAGTTGTAGAAGATAATTTCATTCTACAGGTGTAGAAGGGCGGTGTCAAGGGGTGAGGGTGACAAAGTTTGACAGGGTTGTTTGGTGAAATTGCATAAGGGCGGCAGCGGGCAGGTGGAGGGCCGGGCATGCCCGTCCCCTACAGTGCCACGCTTGTTGAACAGGCGTTGAAGGCAAGGTACACGGGAGGGATGAATCCCTCCCCTGCAAATCATTACCGGGTGGTTGTAGGGCGGCCAGCCCTCTGGCCGCCGCGGACGTTTGCGGCACTATATAACTTTATGGGCTACCACTGTAGGGGGCGGCATCCTCGACGCCCCGCGGAGGGGGCAAGACCCCTCCCTACAAATCGTTCGAAAACGGGGCTGCACACCAAAAAAGCGCACCGCCCCCAGTCGGGAGCGGTGCGCAAAATATCTTTATGCTATGCCAGACTTACGCCAGCAGGGGCTTGCAGGCCTCGGCCAGCTTTTCCTTCTGGGCCTCGGCCTCGGCGAGGTCCTTGCCCTTGGTGGTGAAGTAGGTCTTGATCTTCGGCTCGGTGCCGGAGGGACGCACGACAACCGTCGCGCCGCTTTCCAGCGTGTAAATCAAGACGTTGGCGGCGGGCAGGCCGGTCTCCTCGGGCTTCTTGTAGTCCACGACCTTGACGACCTTGTCACCGGCAAAGTCCTTCGGCGGGTTGACGCGCAGGTTCTGCATGATATCGGCCATCTTATCCATGCCGGACAGGCCCGGGAACTCAAAGCTGTCCACCTTGTTCAGGTAGCGGCCATATTCGGTGTAGATGCGCTCCAGCTCTTCCTTGATGGAGGAGCCCTTGGCGCGGTAATAGGCGGCCATCTCGCAGATCAGCATCGAGCCGATGATAGCGTCCTTGTCGCGGACGTAGGGACCGGCCAGATAGCCGTAGCTTTCCTCAAAGCCGAAGATAAAGCGGTCCACCTCGCCGTCGGCCTCCAGCTTGGCGATCTGGTCGCCGATCCACTTGAAGCCGGTCAGCACGTTGCGGCACTCGACGCCGTAATGCTCAGCGACCTTGTCAGCCAGCGGCGTGGAGACGATGGACTTGCACATGACGGGGTTCTTGGGCATCGTGCCCTGCTCAATGCGGCCCGCGCAGATGTAGTCGAGCAGCAGAACGCCGACCTCGTTGCCGGAGAGCAGCTCATAGCTGCCGTCCTTGCACTTGACGGCGATGCCGACGCGGTCCGCGTCGGGGTCGGTGGCCAACATCAGGTCAGCGCCGGACTTCTCGGCCAGCTCCAGACCCAGGCGCAGCGCCTCGAAGATCTCGGGGTTGGGATACGGGCAGGTCGGGAAGTTGCCGTCCGGGTCCTTCTGCTCGGGCACAATGGTGATGTCGGTGATGCCGATGTCGCCCAGAACATGGGTGACGGGCACAAGGCCGGAGCCGTTCAGCGGGCTGTAGACGAGCTTCAGACCGGCGGTCTTGCAGATGCCCGGGCGGATGGAGCGTGCCTCAATGGCGGCATACAGCGCGTTGATGCAGTCGTCACCGACGTACTCGATCAGGCCCTGGGCCATGCCGTCCTCAAAGGAGATCAGCTTGGCGCCGGTCAGGATATCGGTTTTCTGAATTTCGGCGTAGACGATGTCGGCGGCCTCGTCGGTCATCTGGCAGCCGTCCGGGCCGTAGGCCTTGTAGCCGTTGTACTTGGCGGGGTTGTGGCTGGCCGTGACCATGATACCGGCGTTGCAGTTGTAATAGCGGGTCGCAAAGCTCAGCGCGGGCACGGGCATAAGGGCGCTGTAGATGCGGACCTTGATGCCGTTGGCGGCCAGCACCTCGGCAGCGGTCCTGGCGAACAGGTTGCTCTTGATGCGGCTGTCATAGCTGATGGCAACGGTCTGGCTGCCGCCCTGGGTCTTGACCCAGTTGGCAAGGCCCTGGGTCGCCTGACGGACAACGTAAATATTCATACGGTTGGTGCCTGCACCGATGACGCCGCGCAGGCCCGCTGTACCGAACTTCAGGGCCACAGCAAAACGGTCCTGAATGGCGGCATCGTCACCCTTGACGCTTTCCAGCTCGGGCTTGAGGTCAGCGTCGTCCAGCTCTGCAGCGAGCCAACGCTCATACATATCCTGATACATAAGTAAAACACCTTCACTTTCCATAGGAAATACTAACTTGGCTTATTCTAAATATACCAACATTCTGTAAGCCTGTCAATCGAATTTTGGTTAATTTTGCCTGATTTTTCCCGTTTCGTGCTTGTGCAAGGGCGCGCTGTGCGGTATACTGATAAAAAAGCAGGAAAGTGGGAAACAGGCCATGTATGCAAAAGTGACAAGCCTCGGTGTGACCGGTCTGGCGGGGTACATCGTGCAGGTCGAAGCCGACCTTTCGGGCGGGCTGCCGCAGTTCAATCTGGTGGGTCTGCCGGACTCCGCCGTGAAGGAGAGCAGCGAGCGGGTGCGCAGCGCCATCAAAAACCTGCACTATGAGTGGCCCGCCAGCCGCATCACCATCAACCTGGCCCCCGCCGACGTGCGCAAGACCGGGCCGGTGTACGATCTGCCGGTGTTTGTGGGCATCATGGCCGCACAGGGCAAGCTGCCCGCCCCCGGCAGTGAGCGGGCGTTTCTGGGAGAGCTGGGGTTGGACGGCACGCTGCGCCCCGTGACCGGCGTACTGCCCATGGCACTGGCCGCGGTGCAGAACGGCGTGAAGGAGCTGTTTCTGCCTGCCGAAAACGCCGCCGAGGCCGCCGTGGCCGAGGGACTGACCGTCTACCCGGCCCGCAGTGCGCAGGATGTAGTGCTGCACCTCTGCGGCGCAACGCCCCTGGCCCCGGCAACGCCCGAGGGGTACGACGAGGACGGCGTCTGGCTGGGGCCGGACATGGCCGACGTGCGCGGCCAGAGCGAAGCCCGCCGCGCCATGGAGATCGCCGCTGCAGGCGGGCATAATTTGATCGTCATCGGAAGTCCCGGAACCGGAAAATCTATGCTTGCCAAGCGGCTGCCGGGCATTCTACCGCCGCTGACCTATGAGGAGGCGCTCGAGACCAGCGCCATCTACTCCGTGGCCGGGCTGCTGCGCGGCGGCACGGGGCTTATCAAGCAGCGGCCCTTCCGCAGCCCGCACCACAGCGTCAGCTCAACAGCCATTGTGGGCGGCGGGTCTGTCCCCCGCCCCGGCGAGGTCAGTCTGGCGCACAACGGCGTGCTGTTTCTGGACGAGCTGCCCGAGTTTGCCCGCGATACGCTCGAGGTGCTGCGCCAGCCGCTGGAGGACGGCAGGGTCACCGTCAGCCGCGTACACGGCACGGCGTCCTACCCGTGCAGGTTCATGCTGGTGGCCGCCATGAATCCCTGCAAGTGCGGCTATTTAGGTCATCCCACGCGGGAGTGTACCTGCACGCCGAGCGCGGTGGATGCCTACCGGCGGCGCATCTCCGGCCCGCTGCTGGACCGCATTGACTTACACGTCGAGGCCCTGCCCGTGGAGTACGACGACCTTGCGTCCGAGCAGGGCGGTGAGTCCAGCGCTGATGTGCGTGCCCGGGTCATGGCGGCGCGTGCTTTGCAGCGGGAGCGGTACAAGGCCCTGCCCGGCGTGCGGTGCAACGCGCAGCTGCCGTCCGGCGCCCTGCGGCGCTACTGCCGCATGACCCCTGCCGCCGAGAAAATCCTGCGCGGTGCGTTTGAGCGGCTGGGCTACAGCGCCCGCGCCTATGACCGCATTCTGCGCGTGGCCCGGACCGTGGCCGATCTCGACGGCAGCGAGGTACTGGACACGGCGCATCTGTCCGAGACGCTGCAATACAGGACGTTGGACAGAAAGTTCGGGATGTAAAACACTGCCCGCCGTTTTCGGGTTGAAAGCGGCGGGCAGTGTTTTATTTTTCGAGAATTTGCAGCAGTCTTTCAGCGCTCTTGTCCCAGCTGTATTTTTCGAGAAGGGCGGCGGTGGGAGCCGTGGCCGGGGTGACGTCATCGACGTCGCCGGGGTTCGCGGTCAGGTCAATGTAGGCGGCGCAGGGGCCGTAGACCTCCCGCATACAAGGGGTGTCGCTGACGATGATCTGCGGCGCACCGCAGGCGGCGGCCTCCAGCGGCGGGATGCCGAAGCCCTCATAGAGCGTCGGGAAAAGAAAGGCTTTGCAGTGAGCCATCAGCGCCTTGGCTGCACCGTCGCTGACATACCCCAGATACAGCACATTGGGCAGGTCAGCCAGGCCGAGGCGCTCGGCCTCGGCGGCAAGGCTGCCGCCGCCCGCAATGGCAAACACGGCGTCGGGCTTGGCCCCGGCCGCGCGCAGCACCCACGGGAAGTTCTTGTTTTTGAGCAGGTTCGCCATGCTGAAATAGTATTGGCCGTGCTTGAGCTGCGGGTGCCGGGCAAAAATGCCCTCGTCGGGCGCAATGCGCTGCATCTGCTGCCAGGCGTTGTAGACAACGTCCATTTTTGACGCAGGAACGCCGTAATATTTGGCGATTTCCGATTTGGAGAACTCCGACACCGTGATGATGCGCTCGGCCCGTTTGGCAATGCGGCGGTATTGCAGGCAGTGCCATGCAGCGCTCAGCCGCCCGCGGGGGTCGGTGTAAAAGTCTGGGCGTGCGCGGTAGCAGACATCGTGCACAACGGCAATGCCGCGGAAGCCGAACAGCGGGATGACATTGCAGGTGGCAAGTCCCCCGGCCCCGCGCTGCCGGAGGTAGCGCGGGTAGTCGAGCTGCTGCCAGACGCCGCCCCTGTGCGTGCCGAAGGAAACGACCTTTATATTGGTATAGTGCGGCGTTTCAACGCCCGGCGGGGTGACAATTTCGACAAAGCCCGGCGGGACGATGCGGTCCAGCGCGGCGAGCAGCTCGATGGAATAGCGCTGGATGCCCGAAAGGCGCTGGGCAAAAAACGAGCCGTCAACGGCCCAGATGGTGTTGGACATAGAGTACCTCTTTTGTTACGGCGCGGTTGGCGGCGGCCAGAGGACCGGCCGCCCTACGATGCAAATTGCTGCTTGTACAGCAGGATTTTATTGACACTCCGGTCCAAACGTTCCTCGGAGATTGTGCCGTTTTGCACAGCCTCCAGAACGGCGGCGTAGGCCTCGGGCAGGGAGTTTGGCATCAAAAGTACATCACAGCCCGCCTGAAGGGCCTGCACGGCGGCCTCGCCGGGGGTGTAGGCGGCGGTGATGGCATCCATCGCCAGCGAGTCGGTGACGATGAGGGTGTTTTCCGCGTCGGGGATCAGCGCGACAAGCTGCGGCGAAAGGGTGGCCGGGGTGCCGCCGCCGGTCACATTCGGTGCGGCGATATGCCCGACCATGACGGCGTGCAGGCCGGTGTCCGCCGCAAAGGGCAGCAGCTCGCAGGCTTGCAGCTCGTCGAGCGTTTTGTAGGTCACGGCCAGCGCGGTGTGGCTGTCCTCAGCGGTATCACCGTGGCCGGGAAAATGCTTGAGCGTCGGCAGGATGCCGCCGGTGCGCAGGCCGTCCGCGGCGGCAGCGGCCATTTCGGCGGCGGTGGCGGCGTCCGACGAGAAGGCCCGCGTGCCGATGATGGGGTTATCCGGGTTCGTGTTCACATCGGCGTCAGGCGCAAAGTCCATGTTGAAGCCGTACTCCTTTAAATATGCGCCGATGGTCTGCCCCATGGCGCAGGCGTCCGACGGGTCGCCGGACGCGCCCACCGCGGCGGCGCTCTCATATTGCGGCAGGTCAAAGGCCGGGTGGTTGGCCAGGCGCGCCACTGCGCCGCCCTCCTCGTCCACCGCGATGAAAAGCGGCGTGCGGCTGGCGGCCTGCAGATCGGCGTTGAACTGCGCCAGCTGCTCCGGGTCGGTGATGTTCTTGCCGAACTGGCAGATGCCGCCCACAGGGTAGGCTTGCAGGGTCTCCCGCATGGCGTCGGTCAGCATGGTCACACCGTCGGCCTTTGCGTCGTTGATGGTCTCCTGCGGGAGCATCAGATCCAAGGCGTCGGGACGGATGATGAAAAGCTGGCCGATTTTTTCTTCCGGCGTCAGCGCGTCGGCGGGGGCAGGCGCTGCGGTTGGGGCCGGGGTGGACGCGGGAGTTGGGGTCGGCGCGGCGGCGGGCAGGGTGCCCGCCGGGGTTGCCGTACAAGCTGTGAGGGTGGTGAGGAGCAGTGCGGGGAGAAGCAGGCGTTTCATAGGGGGTCACCGCCTTTCGGATGAGGGTGAGTGGTGTGGCGAACGGCGCAGGCGGATATGGAATCCGCCCCTACGAGGGATGGGTAACAGGCATTGACCCGGGGACGAGTGCCAACGGAAGGTTGGCGGGCGAACCATGTTCGCCCCTACAAGTACTATTATAGTAGCATATTTGCAGAGCAAGAGCAAGACAGCAAAAAGGAGCGACCCTGCCGTAACCCGTTAGTGGGTTTTCATGGCAGTGTCGCCCCTCATCCGGCCTGCGGCCACCTTCCCCCAAGGGGGAAGGCTTTTGCTCGGCTATATTTAGTCCGGCAGACTGTCGGCGTAGTCGTTCTCGCCGCCGACGGGGTACTGGGCCACAACGTCGGTGTCGGCGGCAGTCTCGGCGGTGGCGGTATCGTCGTGCAGCGACTCCTTCGTCACGGCAAAGGCGGACTTGTGGTCGGCGTTGACCTCATAGACCAGCGTCGGCGCGTCGGAGCTGGCAAGGTAGCACAGACTGTCGTCGGACGCGCTCGCCGTGCCGAACCGCACCGTCAGGCTTGTGCCGTCGGTGAAGGACAGCGTCGCGGTCACGTCAGGGGCATCCAGCCCATAGGCGCTGTCAGCATCGGGCGCGGTGATGGTCCACGCGGTCTGCATTTCCAGAATCGTACCGGCCATCTTCCTGACGCTGCTCTGGGTCAGGGCGTAGTCCGGGTCGTCGGCCAGCGTCCAGATGCCGTCGGTGCAGGTAAATGTCAGGTCGTTCACCTGCATGGCGGCCACATCGTCTGTCGTCTTGCCGGTCAGTGTCTGGGCCTTGTACAGGTCGCGGGGTGACTTGCTCAGCGTCGCCAGGTCGCTGCGCCGGACCGTGTAGGCTGCGCCGGATTCGTCGTAGACGTAGTAGACGTCTGCCACGCTGTTCAGCTGATCTACCGTCAGGTCCACGGTCTGCTCCCCTGCCCCGAGGGTGATCGTCATCTGCGGGGTGTCACTTTTAGCGGGCAGCTCGGCCAGGTCATCGCCCTCGAGCTTGCGCTGCGCCTTCAGGTTGGCGTAGTCCTCCACAAGGCTCTGCACCTTGGTCTGGTCCAGCGGCAGCGACGGGTCATCGGCCAGCAGCCAGCCGTCGCTGCCCTTGAGGAGCGAGACTTCTACATTGTTGCCCGCGTAGGACAGCGCGTCGATGTCATCAACCGCAAGGTCACACAACGGCAGCGTCGTGTCGGTCTCCGCCTCCCCGTGCAGCGTCAGCACGGCCAGCAGGATGCCCAGCAGCGCAACGACGCCCACAAGGATGACAAGCGGCAGAAATTTCTTGTTTTTCATGGTTCTCCTTTATCTGCGGCGGCGCACAACGCAGACCACCGCGCCCGCAATGATGCAGACGATGGGCAGCACCAGCGTGAACAGTACGCCCAGCGGGATGGCCGCCGAGGTCGGCACGCTCAGCGAGGCCGCGCTCATGCTCTTTGCGTTGATGACCGTTGTCGTCTGCTCGCCGTTCATCCAGTTGACAACGCTGCCCAGGAATTGGGCGTTGCCGCCGGAGACGGCCTGGTTGATGTTGCTTTCCAGCAGGTTCGGGCAGTTGACCCAGACGACGCGCGCACCGGTGGCGGAGTTATCCGCCGCCACAGCCACGGCAAAGCAGCCCTCGGGGTCGGTATCGGCCTTCTGGGCGGTCTCGGCGGTGGCGTAGTTCTCCATCGAGTAGGCGTTATCACCGGTGGTCAGCAGGTCGGTAAAGGCGAACTCGCTGTCGTCGTTCGTCGTGATGCCCTGGGCAATGGGGGTGTAGATCATCATGCTCTGGGACACGCCCGCGGTGATGTCGTTGCCGGCCAGCTTTGGCAGCAGGTAGGTCTGCGGGTAGCCGTAGGGGTAATGGTCGGTGTCGGTCTCGATCAGCAGGCCGGGCTGGCGGGCCATGCCGCAGTCGGCCAGCACACTGTCAAGATTCGGCGTCCCGGTGGTGAAGTCGGTGGTCACAAACAGCTTGCCGCCGTTCGCCACGTAGTCCTTCAAAATCGTCGTCTCGGCATCGGTCAGGTCTGCGCCCGGCGCGTTGATAAGCACGGCACTCACGTCTGCCGGGATGCTGCCGGCGGTGGTCAGGTTCAGCGAGGTCACGGTCACACCGGCGTTGGACAGCGTGTCGGTAAAGTCGTCGGACAGCGCGGTCTCGCCGTGGCCGGTCAGCTCGTACAGCTGGTAGGCCGCCGTGCGGGTGACCTTGGCGATGCCGGAGGTCAGGGCGTTCTCAGCCTGGAAGCTGTAGTTGGCCGTGCCGGTGGTGTAGTAGCTCTCCAGGTCCATCTCGTACATGTCGTTGTAGGAGAGCACGTCGCTGTTGTCGCCGCAGACCAGCACAACGCTGCCCGCCGACGCGCCGTCATACTGCTGGGCGAACGTCGGGTAGAGCACGGGGTCGCGCTGCTGCCAGCTGAAATGGCTGCTCTCGCCCGCGTAGCGGTCCAGCAGGCGGGTAATGTTCGCGTCCTCCTGCCCGCTCTCGGCCAGATAGTAGGCCGTCACATCGGCGTTCAGCTCATGGAGCAGGTTCTCGGTGGTGTCACTTAATGTGAAAAGCGACGTCGTGGAAATATCGTACTCGGTGTATTTGGTAGGCAGTGCGCGGATGACGAGGTTGACCAGAATGATCACCGCCAGCACCACCACCGCCAGCGCACTGGCGTACATACCTCTGTGCAGGGCACGCTTGCTGCCGCCCTGCGGGAGCTTTACATTCAACTTTTTCATGGCGTATCCCTCCTCAATTCCAACGGCGGCGTTCCAACGCCTGCCCGGTCAGGAAGAGGAACAGCCCGATGACCGACAGATAGTACACGATGGCCGGGATGCTGAGCATACCGCCCACAATGTCCTGGAACGGGTCAAACAGCGCCAGCGCGGACAGCACCGCGTTGAAGGCCGTCAGCAGCCACGCCGGGCGCAGCCGGAACAGAATGAACAGCACGACAGCCCCCACGCAGAACACCGTGACGCCCGCGGTCAGCCGCTTGCAGATAACGCCGACGAGAATCGACGCGATGAGCACGACGACCATAAAAGCAATAAATGCCAGCAGATTGCCGGTGGTGAACATGGTCTGGATGCCGTCCATAATGTAGGCAACGAGCAGTGCGCCGAAGGTGGCGAGATAGGCTAAGATCTGGTTCTCGGTCAGGGCCGAGATCCAGGTGCCGACGGCCAGGCAGGCGCTGCCCAGCAGCAGGTAGCCAAGCACAGCGCTGTACGCCGCAACGAGCGAGACCGTGCCGAACGCCTTTAAAATCAGCGGCATGAGCACGGCGGCGGCCAGCGGAAGGGCAAAGACCGCGACCTCGGCCAGAAACTTACCGGCCACGATGGCCGGGATGCTGACCGGACTGGTCAGCAGCAGCTGGTCGGTGCGGTTCTTGCGCTCCTCAGCAAAGCTGCGCATACTGATGGCCGGCAGCAGGAAAAGCAAAATCATCGTCATGGTGTAGAGCACCGACGCAAAGTCCGACGAGGCGTAGAGCAGGTTGCGGTTGGTGTAGTACAGCCCCAGGAAGAAAAGGCTTACGGCAGCAACGACCCAGCCGATCATGCCGGTAAAGTAGCTTTTGACCTCGCGTTTAAAGATTGCTTTCATCGCTGTTTGCCTCCTTTTCATTTGCTTCTTCTGCGGCGGCTTCCGCAGGGGGATTTTCGGCGGGGGCAGCAGTGATTTCCGGCTTGCCGCTCTCGGGTGTCTCGGTCAATTGCAGGAATACATCCTCCAGGCTCATCGTCTCGGCGCTCAGGCTCAGCACCGGGCAGCCCGCCTGGGCCAGCGCCAGCGAGAGCGCACCGCGCAGGTCAGTACCCGCCGTGCTGACGGCGGTGAAGCTGACCTCGCCGCCCTTCTCGTCGGTGACACACAGGTCGGTCAGGCCGGGCACCTTGCCTGCAGCGGCCACAACGGCCTCGCGGCTGCCCTGTGCCGTGGCGGTGATCGTGCCCTTGGCGGTCAGCTGAGCGGCCAGCTCCTCCGGTGTGCCCTGCGCCACGAGCCTGCCGTGGGCAATGATGAGCACCCGGTCACAGACGGTCTGGACCTCGCTCAAAATATGGCTGGACAGGATGACCGTGTGGGTCTTGCCCAGGTCGCGGATGAGGGAGCGGATCTCGATCATCTGCGCCGGGTCCAGGCCGACGGTTGGCTCATCCAGAATGATGATCTTCGGCGTGCCGAGCAGCGCAGCGGCAATGCCCACACGCTGACGGTAGCCCTTGGACAGGTTGCGGATCAGGCGCTGCTCCATGCCCTGCAGGCCCGCGCGGGCCGCGGCGTGCGCCACTGCGGCGGCACGATCCGCCTTTTTGCGGGTGCCCTTCAGCTCGGCAACGAACAGCAGATACTCCTGCACGGTCATCTCCTGATACAGCGGCGGCAGCTCCGGCAGGTAGCCGATGCAGGCCTTGGCCGCGGCGGGCTCGTCGGCAATGTCATGGCCGTCAATTTTGACCGTGCCGTCCGTGGCCGAAATGTAGCCGGTAATAATGTTCATGGTGGTCGATTTGCCCGCGCCGTTGGGGCCGAGCAGGCCGTAGATGCCGCCATCCTCCACGGTGAAGCTGATGTCGTCCACCGCGGTGTGGCTGCCGTAGCGCTTTGTCAGATGCTCTACTTCGATCAAAGTGCGCACTCCCCTTTTCATTTCATAATGTCTTTTATTATAGTGATAAATTGTGATAATTTTGCGACAATGGTTTGAAGAAGTGTGAAATCGTGCGCGGGGCTTTGCCAAAAAACGCCGCGGAAACAGGAGCAGCTCCCGTTTCCGCGGCGTTTCGCGGGTTTATTCTGAATCAGAAGTCCATGTCGTTGGGGTAGGTATCATGCCGCACAAAGCCGCCGAGCTCGTCGGTAGTCGTCATGCCCATGGCCAGTGCCTTGCTGCGCATGGCGGCGTAAAATTCCGCGTAGGTTGCCTGCATGTACGGTTCCAAAAAGAAGCCGCCGATGCCGAAGGTGAACACGCAGAGCAGCAGCCAGCCAAGGAAAGACAGCTTGAGGATGAAGAAGTTCCACTTCTCGCCCTCCATCATCTCCTTGCTCAGTTCCATAGCGCGGGTGGCGGACATATAGGGGTTTTCGGCCAGCAGGTAGGGCACCAGCTCATAGCAATACTCCCAGTAAATGCCCGGCACAATGAGCAACAGGAAGCCCAGCGCGATTTTCAGGTCGGTAAGCAACTGCACCACGATGGGGTTGCCGTAGGGGCGGCGGAAGGTGCTGACGACGGTGGAGACGGGCGTCAGGGACTGGCGGCTCTCCATAAAATAGCGGCAGCGGCCGACGTTGAGCGGGTAGACGACAAAGAGTGCCCAGCAAAGCGCGGCAATAGAGCCGATGAGCATACCGACGAGGATTGCCCCCAGCATACTGTCGGGGATACTGTTGAGGATGTCATAGGCCGTCGTGTCGTCCGTAACAGTGCTGACAGCCTGATGCGCCGCATTGCCGCTGTTGGCCCCTGCCCCGCCCAGCCCTACAAAGCTGAGCACCAGACAGATCCAGAAGGAACGCCAGTAGCGTCCCTGCAGGGCCTGCTTGGCGTTGGTTTTTAAAAGTTCGCGTGTCCACATAGTGGGTCACCTCCATAATTCATGCTTTAGGGATGGGCAAAGCTCCGATTTGTTCTCAAGGGCGTGCAGCATATAGTTGTGTTCGGCTTGTCTTTCATCTGTATACTGCATTTTGATTTCGCAAAACATGCGTTTTGCTCACGGTTGCATGCTTTTACTGTATGCTTTTATTATAACAGCTTATGGCGCAAATGCAAGTTTTGGCGCGGCACGTTTTGACGTTTTTACGAAGTTTTTACGCATGTTCACAAAAATATAAAAAAGTTTGGCATTTTTTGCGGAAAACGCTTGACATTTGTTTGCGGTTTGGCTATAATAATACACGTCGTCAGGGCCAAGGCCCACGGCGAAAAGAATATGCGGATGTGGCGGAACTGGCAGACGCGCTAGATTCAGGTTCTAGTTCCCTTAAAAGAGTGTGGGTTCAAATCCCTTCATCCGCACCAAAATCCTCGAACGTTTGTTCGGGGATTTTTTGTTTTAGTGATTTGTTTGGGATGACAAGCATCGTCCCCCGCGGCGCTGGCGGTTCGCGCTTTTCTGCTATAGATACAGCAACAGCCCCGGTCCTGCACTGGAACCGGGGCTGTACGATTTTACATCCACTTTACGCCATGAAATCCGGCAGGGGCTTGCCCTCCTTCAGCCATTGGTGATACTCGGCGGTAGCGGCAAACTCAACGTCGCCAGCGGAGTTCAGCGCTGTCTCGACCGAATCCTGGATGACACCAATGATAAAGCCGACACCAACGACCTGCATCGCAATGTCATTGGAGATGCCGAACAGCGAGCAGGCCATAGGGATCAGCAGCAGCGAACCGCCCGCAACGCCGGAGGCACCGCACGCGCCCAGTGCCGACATGATGGACAGCAGGATGGCGGCGGGCAAAGAGACCTCCATGCCCAGCGTGTTGGCCGCAGCCAGCGTCATGATCGTGATGGTGATGGCCGCGCCGTCCATGTTGATAGTCGCACCAAGCGGAATAGAGACGGAGTAGATGTCCTTATCCAGGCCGAGCTTCTCACACAGAGACATATTGACCGGGATGTTGGCCGCGGAACTGCGGGTAAAAAAGGCGGTCAGGCCGCTCTCACGCAGACAGCGAAGCACCAGCGGGTACGGGTTGCGGTGCAGATAGATGAAGATGATCAGCGGATTGATGACCATCGCCATCAGCAGCATAGTGCCGACCAGCAAAAGCAGCAGGCGGCCATACTGAGTGAAGATAGACAGGCCGTTGTCCGACACACTGGCGAAAACCAGTCCCATGATGCCGAACGGTGCCAGGTTGATGATCCAGCGCACGATGGTGGAGACCGCGTCCGCAGTGTTGGCCATAAAGTTCTTAGTCGTGTCACTTCCCAGGCGCTTCATCGCCAGGCCGAACAGGCAGGCCCACATCAGGATGCCGATGTAGTTGCCGTTCATGATCGACGCCACCGGGTTGGAAACAATGTTGGCCAGCAGCGTGTGCATGACGTCACCCAGACCCTGCGGCACAACGTCCGCCGTGGCGGCCTCGGCCAGAACCAGCGTCTGCGGGAACAGCTTGCTGGTCAACACGCTCAGCGCTGCGGCCACAAAGGTCGTCAGCATATACAGCCAGACAACGGTGCCGAAGCGGCGGTCCAGCTTGGATGAACCCTGTGCCAGTGCGCTAGCAACGATGACGAAAACCAGCACCGGGGCAATGCCCTTCAACGCGCCGACAAACAGGCTGCCGAATTCTTCCAGCCATACGGCACCGGGGCAGATCAGTGCCAGCGCCGCGCCGATAAGCAGACCGATGGCAATACGCAGGATCAAGCTGGTCTCGTTGTACTTGGCGGCCAGCGACTTGACCGCCTTGGTGAATTGATTCATGTGAAGCTCCTCTTCCTTATTATAATAGTCGGGCACGTTTTGCAGGGTGTGTGCCGTTTGCAGCCGCCCGCACAGGCGGCTCGCGTGACAATCCACATTATAGCGCATCCCGTGCAGATTGCAAGAGAAGTACAGCTGTAGCGTCTGCAAAAACAGTCATTTTTGGTCGGTGTAGCGCGGGAAAAAAATTGCAAAAAATGTTTTTGTGCGAAGGATAGGTGTATTTGTACTGCGTACATTTCGCAGCTGCATAGGGCAGCAAGTCTACCGCGCCGCAGGGGTCAATGCTCGCCAGCGACCCGGGACGTTTGCAGTCATGGCAAGGCTCCGCGGGCGGATACGGAATCCGCCCCTGCGGTGCGGGGGACGATGCTTGTCATCCCAAACAAATCACTAAAACAAAAAATCCCCGAACAAACGTTCGAGGATTTTGTCTCGACGTGACAAAAAAGATACCCTGTCTCAAAATTCATCCGATTTTTTGTTTGCTCTTTTAGGGCAATCGTGGCGGCCATTGCAGCATCCATTCCAGATAGTCGGCGCGCGTTATTTTCCTTACGGAAAGAGAATGCTTTTGGTCAGCCCAATCAAGCAGCAATCTATTTAGTGGAAGTTGTTCAGAATAAATTATCGGACTGACTGTCTTTCCGGGTGGTGTGTTCGCCGTTCTACTCGTTGCCAGTTGCAAAACACCTTCATGTTCCCAATCGTACCATATCAAAATTCGAAGCAGGTCGATTGGTGTCTCGTCCGGCATAAGGAAAATTTCTTCGCGGATGTTCATGGCTTTTGCAATTTCTTTTAAACGGTTTGCCTTTGGGCTGCGATACCCCATTTCATATTGTGCAATGCGGTTCGCGCTGCTCTTTCCGTATCCGAGCATCTCACCCAATTTTTGTTGTGTAAGGCCGCGATGCTCGCGTACCAGTTTGATCCGTGATCCTGTATCCATCGTGTAATAGCTCACTTTCCCAAAAAGTAATACCCGCATCAGCAAGCGTTTTCGACTTGCCAGTGCGGGCGTTTGTGTATGAGTGAATGGCTCTATATAAGGTCAATCTTTTGGGTATAACCGCCGATAAAGTAGATTTCGATTTCTTGCCGTGAGTGGACAATAACCTTTTCGATGATTCTTGCGGTAAGGATGTCATCGTATTCCTTTATTAAAAGGTCTTGCGCCGTCAGCTGTTTGGTTGCTTCTTCGTCCTCCCCCTTACCATCCGTACTTTCTGCGATATTTGCTTTCAGTATTTTGATTTTACCGCTGAGTTTTCTCAGCTTATCATCAAGGAACGGTGTACTCTCGTCAAGTTCCAGTGACATTTCAAGCAGACGATCAAATTCTTGCTGTGCTTTTTCTAGCTGCTTTTGAAGCTGGGCTTTCAAGTTTTCTCCTGCTTTCATTTGACGGAGAATACCGTCAAGTTGTGCAGCAACTTCATCGGTAAAGTTTGCGGCCAGATTCTGCACAGCTTTCAAAATAGCCTGATGCAATTCTTCTTCCGGGATTGACGGTGAATGACTGCAAAATTTTGTTCCGTATTCGAGTCGATTGACGCATCTCCAAACGATTTGTTTTCTGCCGTGGATGTTCCAAGTAACCCGCTTATAAGGGCTGCCACAGTCTCCGCAGACCAGTCGTTCGGATAAGGCATATTTGCTGTTATAGCGGCCTTGGTGTCGTTTGCGTTGGTTAGCTGCCGACTTACTATTGCGGCGGGCGATTTCAGCCTGCACCTCACGGAACATCTGCTTGGTGACGATACCTTCATGGTTGTTTTCAATGTAGTATTGTGGCAACTGACCCGTGTTTTTCTTGGAAACGCCTGTCAGTACATCCTCGATAAAGGTCTTTTGCAGCAGCACATCGCCACAGTATTTCTCATTTTGGAGAATCCGCTGTACGCTCTCGGACGACCACTTTTTGTTTCCTCTTGCAGTCAGAACCCCGCCCGCTTCCAGTTTCTTTTTAATGGTCAGTAGACTGGCTCCTTGCAGATAGCTGTTGAATATCATGCGAATCACTTCGGCTTCTTCGGGGATTACCTCTGGTTTACCATCCAAGCCTTTTCGGTAGCCAAGTATCTGTCCATAGGGAAACGGGAATTTTCCCTGCCTAAACCCCATTCGTTTACCGCGTGCTACGTTCTGCGAAATCGACTCACTTTCCGCCTGTGCAAAGGCGCTCAGCACCGTCAGAATCATTTCGGAGTTCATTGTTGACGTGTTGATGTTTTCTTTTTCAAAAATCACCGCAATGCCGATTGCTTTCAGCATTCGGACATATTGGATGCTGTCCAGCGTGTTGCGGGCGAAGCGCGAAATGGATTTTGTAAGGATTAGGTCGATTTTCTTCTTTTTGCAGTCTTGAATCATCTGGTTAAATCCGTCACGCTTTTTTGTATGGATGCCGGAGATACCGTCGTCGGCATAAATCCCGGCCAGTTCCCATTCTGAGGTTGAGTTGATTTTCTCAGTGTAGTACAGTTTCTGCGTTTCAAAACTTCCCTGTTGTTCTTCTTCCTCGGTGCTGACGCGGCAGTAGGCCGCCACTCGCATTTTTCGCATGGTGTTGTTTTTCCCACTGCGTATCTGTCTAGTGGCTGGAATTTCGATGATTCTTGCGTTGCTCATGGTGCTCTTCCTTATTATAATGTCTGTCCGTTTCGCAGTTTGATGTCGATATGTGTATCGAGGTGTAAGATGATTTTGCTGACGATGGAGCTGTAGAATGATTCTGGAAATGTATCTGTGGGTTTGAATTCTTTGCAGGCGCGCTTGATTTGCATTGTTGTCGGATCGTCATCCCCTGCTGCGCAGTAATTAAATTGCAGTTCTGCTCGGCGCAGAATTTTGTCGATGATTGCATCTGCATCCAGCTCTGGTAATGCAAGGGCTGTGTGAATCTCATGATCCAGCTGAGCAACTTCTATTGACCGGGTGTTGCATTGTTCCTTTGGATTGTGGATTATTTCCGGGTGCTGTTGGATTTGGTATAACCTATCCACGATTTGTTGTGCCATGTTTTCAGGTTGCATCGGCTTTGACCACATTCCGCACTGTCGGCAAGTCCATTGTTGGGTTCTAGGTCGCCAGTATAGGCGCTCACCGCAGCAGGCACACTGCATATCGCTTCGAAATGGTTTTAGCACTGCTGAATATGTTACGGTTTTATTGCTTCGGATGCTGGCAGCTTGGCTGTAAACTTCTTTTGAAATAATGGCTGGGTATCCTTTGGCTCCACAGTAAATCTCATTTGCAAGTATGCGGGCAACGATATTTTTGTTCCAGCTATTATCTGAAAAGTGATAGGCTGTGCCACTTGTGGTCAAGTATTCTGCAATTTCCTTAAAACTCTGTCCTTCGGTATACGCATAGAATATGTGTTGTACAGTTGCGGCTTGTTCCGTGTTGATGACTGAATCTCCATTTTGAATCTGATAGCCGAAAGGAATGTACCTGTTCTTCATGTGGCTGCACGGCTTTCTGATAACTTCATGCCATTGATGAGTTCGAATTGGATTGCCGTATTGCTGATCAGCACTTTTTTCACAAGCTCTTTAAAGACAGACTCGTCAAATAATTCCAGCGGCGGTGTACTGGAAAGTTTCTTCTGGATGAGTCTTGTTTTTTGTAGAATTTTTTCCGATGTGTTAGACATATCATTTCGTGAAAGCTGTTGTTTCCTTTCCCTGATTTGCTGCTCAATGGCTGCACTTCGCTCTATAAATTGTGGTTCCTCAATATAACCTAGTGTATGGATTCTGGTAAGATTGTGTTTCTGTTTTGCAAGATTCTGAATATCTTCTCCAAGTGCAAGGCGTTTTTTATATTTTTGTTCTTGCAAATGCCGTAACCCAAGCAGGTCATCCACAAGTGGTTCCAGAATCGTTTTCTGATTACATTGCAGTCGATTATAGATTGACAAAAACGCCTGTTGGAGTTCATCCTCACGGATTGATTTGAGTAGGCAAAGAGCTTTCGATTGCAAATGCGTTCGGCAGCACCATACAAATCCTTGCGTGGGCGGCCCTTTTCTAGAGCATATAGCGCCGCATATTGAGCAGTAGATTTTCTTTGAAAATACACAAGTTCTATCAATCTCCCCTGTAATGCTTTTCTTTGCAAGTAGGTTCTGTACCTTTTCGTAATCGGTCTTAGAAATTATACCTTCATGCGTTTCCATCGCATAGTATTTTGAGCGCTGACCGGTATTAAGATACCTTTTCAATGGGAGTGAATCCGTTGTGTAGGTTTTTTGGTACAAGCTGTCTCCAATATATTTCTCATTACGCAGGATTGCATGAATCGTTCGGGGATTCCATTTGCTATTTTCTTTTGGATATATTGTATTTAAATGCTCAGCAATTTCATTTATGCTCATTCCAGACAGGTAACTTTTGAAAATATCGTTGACAATCATTGCGTTATTTTTTTCTGGCACGAGCTGGTGATTGATTTGCGTGTACCCAAACGGTGTAGCGTTGGTGATATAGTTACCCGTACGCATCCGTTTGTGTATTCCCCACTTCATATTCTGTGAGATGGACAGCGATTCTTCCTGTGCTACGGCGCAGATTATACTCAGTAGCATTTCACCGTTGGAGGTCTCGGTATCGAAGCCCTCTTTTTCAAAGGCTACCGTCACACCAAGGCTTTTCAGTTCACGAACCGATGACAGTGCATCCGCCGTGTTGCGGGCAAAGCGGGATGCCGACTTAACCAGCACACGGTCAATCAGTCCGGCACGGCAGTCGTCCATCAGGCGGTTGAACTGCTCACGACGCTTCGTGCTGGTGCCGGTGATACCCTCATCAGTGTAAATTCCAGCGAACTCCCAGTTGGGGTTTTCCTGTATCAAGTGGGTGTAGTAATCCACCTGCACGGCCAGCGAGTTTAGCTGATCCTCGGAATCGCTGCTGACGCGGGCATAGGCCGCCACGCGCAGACGCTTCGGTTGTTGCTGGATTGGCTGGATAACTTGGACTTGTGGCATGAGAGTTCTCCTAAATGCTTGCACTCATTGCGCGAAGTGTGTCCAGTATCTTTTTCCCTGTAGGAGAATTGGTGGAGAAGCGCTCTTTTTCAAAATCAGTTGTTATACCAAGGCTCTGCAATTCTTGCAGGATTGTCAGCAGGTCTGCTGTACGGCGGGCAAGATGTGTCGTTGACTGCGCCACAATGCAGTTGACACGTCCTGCACGGCAGTCAGTCAGCAATCGGTTGAGTTCCGGGCGTTGGCGCAGATCCGTACCCGTAACGCCATAGTCAGCATAAATCGCCATATGTTTAGGTAATTCTTCACGTTGCAATGCAGGGTGGGTTGCACCTTTATCCACACAGATGTAACGCGCCATGGATTTTCTATCTGCTATTTGTGGCATGACTTTCTCCTTTGCATTTGACGCTGTGACATTCTTTTTATCACATACAACATACTCGAAAGGCAGGTCAAAAGCTATTCACGAGAACCACTAAACTTCTCGGCGCAAAACGCCGCATTTCCGGGCATAACCAACATTCGTGCGCTGGCAGATGTCCCTAGGCAATCTTCCGTTTGCGGCAGCGGATACCAGCGCGGCATAGGCCAGTGCATATTTCAGCTCCTGTTCCAGTCTTACGGGAAACGGGTCAATTTGCATCGACAGCCACCTCCCACGGCACTCTTTTTCCGGTTCGCGCGGTACGAGCCAGGATGCGACTCTCCAACCCTGTCAGATAGAGTTCATATTGTAGATTGGTTTCGGTCGTAATCAGTACGGCACTGTAATTTTGCAGAAAGCGTAGGATGCGGTACAAGATTGTAATGTCGTGGCTCAAACGGTCAAGGCTCTGCACCATGACGGCATTGACACGCCCCTGTTGCACAGCGGTGAGCATGGCAAACAAATCAGGTCGCCAGAACTCGGTGCCGTACTTCTGCTCCATGCAGGAGTTGACGATGATGTAGCCGCGCCTGTCGGCTTCGCGCATGACATCGGCAAGCTGTTCTTCCAATGCGGGCAGGTTCGGTGCGGCACTGCGGGCGAACGCCCAAATTTTGTATTCTTTCATGGGCGCACCTCAGAATTGATCCATAAGTGGGAGACGGACATCAAAGCGGGGCTTGCCAAAGGAGGCCCGCGTGAAGCGGTCGCCGACAAAGCGTTCCAGACCGCTGTTGATGAGTTCGGCGTTTAGGTCACATTCGGTGGTGATGAGATAGACATCATTCTGACGCAGAATTTCAATAACTCCTACCAGTATGTAGCTGTTGCGGCTGATTTGCTCCAAATCGCGCACCATCACGGCTTCAATCCGACCGTTCTCTACTGCGTCCAACATAGAACGCAGACCAATGCGGTCTTTCAAGGTGTTGCCGCTGCAATGGTCAAAAGATGTGCCGCGTACAAGGAATCCATGCCCTGCTGCTTCGTCGATAAGGTCATACAGCCGGTCAAAGGCAATGCACGGATCGCTGTTGGCGCAGCGCACATAAATCCAGACATCGTGGTTTCGCATAAGGTACATCTCAGGTTCCTCTTTTCACAAAAAGTAATCCGGGCGCTTCTGCTCCCGGATGAATTGCTGCACATCTTCAATTTTCTCGATGATTGGGCAGGTCGGCAGCGCTGCCAGCGCGGCATCATGGTACTTGCCGCCGATGCCCGCACGTTCGTCCAGAATCGCCACCACGCAGGAGTCCTGCTCGGTACGGATGGCACGACCAAAGCCCTGCCGCAGTTTTTTCTGCATTTCGGGGATAATTTCGGCGTTTATGTAGTCGCGCAGATTCGGGTACTGCCGGCGTTCGTAGTTGCTGACCGGGTCGGGTATCGGAAACGGCAGCTTGGCGATGATCAGCAAAGACACCATGTCACCGGGAAAGTCGATGCCCTCCCAGCAGGAGCCTGCCGCAAACAGAACGCCGTTGCCGGATTGCTTGAACTTCTGGATGATTTTGCCGCCGTTGCGCCATGCCTGATAGGTCGGGTATTGCCACTGACCGTCCGTCAGCGCGCGGACTTCCGCCATCTGGCGGTACGCTGTGAACAGCACCAGCGCATGACCGTGACAGGCACCAACCAACCGAACGATTTCTTCTGCCATTCGGCGGTTGTCCATTCGCGTTTTTGTGCGCGGCGGAAAGTATAACAGACATTTTTTCTTGTAGTTAAACGGAGAATCCGCGCGGAAGTGGCGCAACGGCCGGTAGGTTGTCAGCCCCAAAAGCTGTTCGGTGTGGCTGAAATCTCCGGCTGCAGCCAGCGTGCCGGAGGTCAGAATCGCGGGTTCGCGTGTGTTCCACAGGGCGCTGCGGAGCAGCTGCGGTACGCGGTTGCTGGCTGCGCAGAATGTGGGCTGGCCATCGGCATCGTAGTCGATGTATAAGATGCGCGTCGGCACCTCCAAAAGAAAAAGGCGCAGGAGGCTTTCTGCTTCTCCCAGCCTGTTCAGCAGGTATCGCGGCACATCCGGCAATCCGCCAGCATTTTGCAACAGTGCTATACAGTCGATGAGAGCAGCGCGGCGGAACGGTGTAAGCACGAACGGTTCGCTCACTTTTCTTCGCAGCTTGGAAAACCCCTGCGTGCAGGAGAACGACAGCGTAAGGAACGTCGTCCGCAGCTGTCTGGCAAAATCCTTGTAGTGCGCCTGTTGTAATAAAAGGCACAATTCATCCATGGCGCGCGAGGATAGTGTTTCCGTGTACATCTGACGGGCGGCATCGGGCAGTTTGTGTGCCTCGTCCACCACCAGCGCCTGATAGCTGCGCAGGAGCAGCGGCCTATCTTCAAGTCGGTGCGATGCGTCTGCCAGCAAATAATTGTGATTGCAAATTTGGATGTCGGGTTTCATGGAATCCCGCAGATACTGCTGGTAGCGGCAATCCAAGCGCATAAAGCAATCTCGCGGGCAGGACTGCGGCACACAAATTCGGCAGCGGTCATACCGGGAAAGTTCCGGGATATGATCCATGTCCAAAATGTGCGCAGCAATGTTCAGGCTGTTGGTCTGCCGTTTTCTGCTTGGCTGCACCAGCGATGCTCTTTCGGCAAGGCGGGCATCGCAGACAAAGCGTTCTTTGCCCTTGCGGACAACGGCTGTGATGGGTGCTGTAATGATACCTTCGTCCAGCAAGACAGCGGACAGGTCGGGCAGATACTCAGTAAGGATAGCGTCCTGCAAGGCAACGCTGGAAGTGGAGATAACGATAGGCAGTTTCATCCGTTCGGGACGGTTCATCTGCCAAAGAATACAGCCCACGAGGTAGGCCAGCGTCTTGCCGGTACCCACGCCTGCTTCGCACAGGGAAATTTCCTTATTATATAAGGTATCTAAAACTTCATGGCAAAGCGCGATTTGTTCCTCGCGCACCGCCATGCCGTGCCGGGGTAAAATCTCCCGGAAAATCTGTTCGGCTATGTGGTGGGATTCCGCATAGCCCGTTGGATAGGTTTGCATTTTACACCCCTGTTTTCCATCCCGTTTAAAGCAAAATGATGGGCAGCAGGCGCTTGGGGTCCTGCTGCCCACGATTTGCCCTAAACGGCAAAAGTAGATAGTTAAGAAACTGTGCCACATTTGCCGCCCGCACCCCTGACACCGGGAACACAACAGGCAGGCCACTGGCAATGGCCGTTCACTGACTTTGCCGGAGTCTTACTGCTTACAACTCCGGCTCGGTCACCCCCTCTGACGCGGGAGGCTGCAGGTGTATCATTATAGCCTTTTCCTTGGCAACATATGGTTTTGCCAAACCGCCCATCGGGTCTGCCGGAAAAGGAACGTACCTGTTATGCTGGGTATTCAGTTGTCAAGGTGCTGGGGAACGGACTATATCCGCTAAAGAGAAAAGCGTCGGAGAATGGAGTGTGCCGCCATACGATCTTCTTCTGTTTCTGCCTCATTGTACTTCCTGCGAAGCCACTCAATTTCTATCGGTTTTAAGTATGCTGTATGAGAATTGGGTCTGCGGTCTATAAGAGAAATTCCTCCATGCGGACCGGGCTTCGTGTCAATTTCGTAAAAGTCCATAAGGTAAACAATATCATAATTGATTGTGCGGCGAGAAACGCCGAACCGTTTCGCAAAATCATCGATGCTATATTTTTTATATGTATATAAAAGCTCAATAATTTCATTGCGGCGTATTTCGACGTCAGACACTCCATCACCTCCTCTCATTTCTCTAAACCCCATCTTAAATGTAATTAGTGCAAAAACCTTGCACTAATTATTTGAACTTTTTGTGAATTTTTGAAGTTAAAAAAACACCGCCGATTTCAGTAAAGGAATCAGCGGTGTTTTGCATTAGAAGTTTTTTATTCCGACTATATGCCAATAGCGGAAAAGTTCCTGTCTCATACAGAAAGATTCAGTGTAAGTTCTTCAATGAAATATCTCTGTACTAGTTTTTCTGCTGTTTGCAATGTATCAGGTACAGCATAAAATTTATAGCAATACCGCACAATTCCCGCCTGACGGCTTAAGCACCGTTCCGGCGGCTGCCGCACCTTGCTCGCCGTATCGGTACTTAGAATTATGCGGTATTGCCTTATATTACTTCACCTATTATTATGTGTATCCTTACCATCTTGCTTTTATAAACTTTTTTCATCTGTTTTGCTTGCGTATCCAGCACAGATTGATTTCTAAGTTGCGGTGTTTTTCTATCCCGATGTTCGCTGCCAAGCGAATAGTCTTACTTCACACCCTTGTCACCAAGGTCTGACAGGTACCGCGCACGGCATAGCTGCCGCTGCCTGCGGGCAGGAAGAAGCTGTCGCCTTTCTTGACGACCACGGTCTCACCACCGCAGGTCAGCTCACCCTCGCCGTCTGTGACGAGCAGCGAAACAAAGCTCTTCTCGTCCGCTGTGTCCTCAAACGCGCCGTTCTTGGCATCCACGGTGAAATATTCACCCTGCGCCAGATGGCTGCCGAAGTCATGCTTGACAGGCGGGGTGCGCAGGGTCACGTCCAACGCCTTCTCCACGTGCAGGGCGCGGGGCTTGCCGTCCGCCCCCACACGGCCGTAATCGTACACACGGTAGGTCACGTTGGAGTTCTGCTGTACCTCGGCAATGACAATGCCCTTGCAAATGGCGTGCAGCGTGCCGGCCGGAATAAAGAAGCAGTCACCCTTGTGCACCGGCACGGCGTTCAACACCTCGGTCAGGGTGTTATTCTTGATGCGCTCCTCAAACTCCGCCTTGGAGATTTCATGGTCAAAGCCATAGTACAGGAAGGCACCCGGCTCACAGTCCAGCACATACCACATTTCGGTCTTGCCGTACTGATGCTCGTTTTTCAGCGCGTACTCGTTGGAGGGGTGTACCTGAATGGACAGATTGTTCTTTGCGTCAATGAACTTTGTCAGGATTGGGAACTGTTCAAACTTCTCGCAGTCGGTGCCAAGGCAGCCCGGGTGGGCGGTCACATAGTCCGCCAGCGTTGTGCCGTCCGCCAGATAGCTGGGACCGTCCGGGTGGCAGGAAAGCACCCACGCCTCGGCCAGCGGGTTCAGATCGCTCTTGATGCCAAAGTCACTGCGCAGGCGGCTGCCGCCCCACAGGTAATCCTTGCAGCTGGGAGTCAATTTCAGTATATTCATATGGATCTCCTTTACCTCAAAATTTCATTTTTTACTCAGGCATCTTCTGTTTCCTGTTCTCGCAAAAAATAGCACACAATAAACGCTGACTGTGTCATGCCCAGCCAGAGTAGAAACACCGCATTCCAGCCTCGGCTATGCCGCCGATGCCCCGTGCGGTCGCAGCTGCACCAAAATAGGTTATGGCGCTCAGCACAGGGCGCTAAAATCTTCACTTTAAGCAAACCACTTCTCGGCGTCTTTCACAATTTCACATTCGACCTTTTCAGCAGCTTCTCTGTTTTCGGCACTGACAGAAATGTAAATTTTCAGTTTCGGCTCCGTGCCGGAGGGACGCACGACAATAGAGCAGTTATCTTCCAGCAGGAACTTCAGCACTTCAGACTTGGGCAGCCCGTCCAGGCCATAAGCATAATCCAGCAGCTTTACAACCTTCTTACCGCCAAACGCTTTGATATTGCCGCGGAATGCCTGCATAATGCTCTGCATCTTGGCAAAACCGGCGCTGCCGTCGAACTCGTAGCTGTGCAGGGTGTTCAGGCAGTAGCCATAGGTCTTGTACAGCTCGTCCAGCTTATCCAGCAGGCTGATGCCCTTGGTGGCGTAGTAGCTGAACATCTCGCAGATCATGTAAGCACCGTCCACGCCGTCCTTATCGCGGACGTAGGAGCCGGTCAGGTAGCCGTAGCTTTCCTCAAAGCCGAACACATAGCTGTCTGCCCTGCCCTGCTTTTCCAGCTTGCCAATCTGCTCACCGATAAACTTGAATCCCGTCAGCACATTGATTGTCCGCAAACCATAATGGGTGGCAATCTGTTCCCCCATATCCATCGTCACGATGGTCTTAACCATGACCGGGTCGGCGGGCATCTTGCCGTGTTTCACACGCTGGCAGCAAATATAATCCAGTAACAGCATACCTGTCTGGTTTCCGGTCAGCAGTTCATATTTACCCGCCTTGTTCTTGACTGCAATGCCCACACGATCGCAGTCCGGGTCGGTGGCAAGCAGTAAATCCGCATTGCACTTTTTGGCATACTCCATGCCCAGTGCCATAGCTTCTTTAATCTCCGGATTCGGGTACGGGCAAGTCGGGAAGTTCCCGTCCGGCTGCTCCTGCTCCTTGACCACGGTGATGTTGGTGTAGCCCATCTCCTTCAGTGTGCGGGTCACAGGCTTCAGGCCGGTGCCGTTCAGCGGGCTGTAAACAATAGCCACATCCTTATTGACTTCTTCGCCAAACAGGACAGACTGATTCTTGACCTCATTCACAAATGCGGTATAGACTTCGTCCGGGATGTACTGGATGTTGCCGCTTGTAACACCTGCTTCAAAATCGCTAGTCTTGACGTCTGCAAAAATGTCCAGCTTCTCGATTTCGGCAAGAATCTCCGCAGCAGCCTCAGTGGTAATCTGGCAGCCATCTGCGCCGTAAACCTTGTAGCCGTTGTATTTGCCGGGGTTGTGGGAAGCGGTGACCATGACACCCGCAGAGGTATGCAGATAACGGGTCGCAAAGGACACTGTAGGAACAGGCATCAGAACAGGCCAGATATTGACTTTCACTCCATTTGCTGCAAACACACCAGCGGCAACTTTTGCGAACACGTCGCTCTTGATGCGGCTGTCATAGCCGATTGCCACAGAAGGTTCTGCAAAGTTTTTCTTCAGATAGTCAGCCAAGCCCTGCGATGCTTTTGCGACCGTGTAAATATTCATGCGGTTAGTACCCGCACCGATTACGCCGCGCAGACCACCCGTGCCAAAGGCAAGGTCACGGTAGAATGCATCCTCGACTTTTGCATCATCCAGCGTTTTCAGTTCGGCGGCAACATCGGCATCTGCCGTTGCATTAGCAAGCCATCGCTCATATTCTTTTTTGATGTCCATCTTAATTTTCCTCATTCCATGCGGCTTTTGGCCAGCAGGGCTGCACCGATGACCCCTGCGCGGTAGCCCAGCGTGCAGGCTGTAATGCGGGTATGTTTTTGGGCAAAATCATGTCCGAACACCATGGGCTCCACGGCGGCACGCAGCGGCTTCAGCAGGTTTTCACCCTGGTTGGCTACACCGCCGGACAGCCCGATGACCTCCGGGAAAAAGATGTTGATCAGGTTGGCAATGCCTACCGCAAGATAATGAATGTAGGTATCCACAACCTGCTGTGCGGCGGCATCCCCCTGCGCAGCGGCATCAAATGCCGTGCGACCGTTCACGTCTTCCGGCTTTGCGGCCAGCACGTTCAGCGCACTTTCCGGGTGGGCAAGCCGTGCTTCTTTTGTCATGCGGATCAGTGCGGTGGCACTGGCCAGTGCCTCAAGGCATCCATGACGTCCGCAGGTGCAGCGCGGGGCGTCTGCTGTATCAAGAATCACCATGTGTCCGGCTTCGGAGGCGGCGCCGGTGTAGCCTGTCAGCAGTTTTCCGTCCAGTACAACTCCTGCGCCAACGCCGGTACCCAGAGTAACGACAACCGTACTCTGTGCGCCTTTAGCGCAGCCCGCAAGAGCCTCGCCCAATGCAGCAACATTTGCATCATTACCAACGGCAACCGGCAGACCTGTCTTTTGCGCCAGATATTCCTCCATTGCAAAATCATGCCAATCTAGGTTGTTGGAATACAGCACCGTTCCGCCGTCCACAGTTCCCGGGCATCCGACACCAACACCTGCAACGTCCTTTCCCTCCGCCAGCTGCAGGCACAGCGCTGCAATGTCATCGCAGACAGCTTCCGCCGGGCGCGGCAGGTTTGTGGGGGTGTTGGCTTCGCACAGAATTTCACCCTCGCTGTTCACAAGTGCGGCCTTGATGTTTGTGCCGCCAAGATCTACGCCCAGATACAACATACGCCGTTTCTCCTTCCTTGCTTTACTCTACGGTCAGGTCGGCGCGCAGCAGAATATTCTCTGCATTGTCGCCAAGCTGGAGTTCAAATTTTCCGGGTTCTACCCGCCATACATAATCAGGACCAAGGGTACGCAGCTGCTTTGGTCCGACAGTCAGTTCCACCCGACGGCTTTCACCGGGCGCAAGCGTCAGACGGCGGAAAGCTGCCAGCTGGCGCTCCGGCTTTACGACGGAGCTGAACATATCCCGCACATACAGCTGCGGCACGGCATCGCCGGTGTACTTGCCGGTATTGGTGACCGTGACACTGACAGTGACCGTGTCCTGCGGGTCGATCACGCTGCGGCTCAGGGCCATATCGCGGTAAGCAAATGTTGTGTAGGTCAGACCGTAGCCAAACGGATACAGCGGCAGCCAGTCCATCTCCACATAGCGTTTTCCGCCGCCGGGTCGCCGGCTGTAATGGCAGGGAATCTGCCCGACACTGCGCGGGAATGTGATGGGAAGCCGTCCACCCGGGGCTGCATCGCCAAACAGTGTTTTTGCAATAGCGGTGCCGCCCTGCTCACCGGGGAACCACGCCTCCAGAATGGCAGGCAGATGATCGTTTTCCCAATTCGCCGTAACGGGGCGTCCGCTTTGCAGCACCAGCACCACAGGGGTTCCGGTTGCATAAACAGCCTGTACCAGCTCAAGCTGTCTGCCGGGCAGGTTCAGGTCGGTGCGGTCAAAGTTCTCGCCGCTGGTCTCCTCGTTGTCGCCCATGCAAAGGATGGCGACATCCGCTTTGCGTGCGGCTTCCACTGCTGCGGGGAAATTTTCCCGCCCGGCGCTGTACCCGAAAATCACGCGGGCGCCCCGCCGGTCGTTGACAAACTCAATGCGGATTTTATAAGTGCGTCCGGCTTCAAAGTGGAAATCCAATGCCTGGTCAGCGCTCTTATCCTTGCCCCAGCCATCAATCAGCAGTTTGTCATCCACGTACAGGCGCATACTATCCTGCGTACTCAGCCCGATGCAGCCATCCATTGTGCGGGGCATAACCACAGAACCCGTCCAGACAACGCTGAAACAGTTGGCATCCAGGGCAGGATGCGGCAGTGCGAAAATCCAGTTGAAGTTGACGGTGCGATCCGTGCGAACCTGCACCGGTTCGCCCTGCGGCACAGGTCCGTTATAATAGTGACCTGTCAGCCCGGATTCGCCGTTTTCATCGCGCAGCATGGACGGATCAAACGGGTGCAGCGCCTGCCCCAAAAAGTTGCAGCCGCGCTCATACAGCACCTCGGTTTCAGGGCTGACTGCAGCACGGATTCCGTCCAGCACAGAAACCCCGCCTTTACGGCCGCGTGTTTCGGTATAGTCGCCATAAGAAACCGTATCAGCTGCCGGACCGATGACTGCCACGCTGCGCAGGTCTTTTCTGATCGGCAGCAAGCCGTCATTCTTGAGCAATACGATGGATTTTTCCGCTATTTTTTCCGCGGTGGTCAGGTGTTCCGGGCAGCGCAGGATTTTATCGGCGCGTTTTTCATCCGTATAAGGATTTTCAAACAACCCCAGTGCAAATTTCATACGCAGCACACGCCGACACGCCGTATCCAGCACCGACATCTTCATGGAACCGCTTTCAATCAGGTGGGCAATCGCTTTCTGCCAGACATCATGCGGAAAGTCGTAAAGCTGCAAGTCCACGCCGGCTTCCAGCCCAAGGCGGATGGCCTCCTCCGGCGTTTCGGCAATAAAGTGCCAGTCATACAGGCGGGAAACCGCCGTCAGGTCGCTGCGGACAAACCCCGGCATACCAAACTGCCCGCGCAGGACATCCGTTAAAAGCTCATGGTCCATGGATACCGGAATACTGTCGATGGAGTTGTAGCTGCACATAGCGTCGCACGCTTTGCCGTCTGCAAAAGCCGCTTCAAAGACAGGCAGACAGTCGCTGAATACATCGTGCCGACCCATGGTGCAGGGGGCGCAGTTCAGTCCCCCCACAGGGTTGCCGTAGCCGACGTAGTGCTTGGGTTCGGCAGCCACGGTGTCCGGTGTCGTCAGGTCTGTCCCCTGCATACCCAATACGGTTTCGCGTGCAAACTCAGCACAAAGGTATGTGTCCTCACCATAGGATTCTTCCGCGCGACCATACCGTGGATCACGAATCAGATCCATGACGGGGCTGTATGTTTCGTGAATCCCGCAAGCCCGGGACTCTGCCGCAATGGCGTGTCCCATCTCGCGCCCGAGTTCAGGCTCAAAGCTTGCCGCCAGACCAATTTGCTGCGGAAAACTGGTTGCGTTGTTTGTCATCAGCCCATGCAGTGCTTCCTCGCTAAAAAGGTATGGGATGCCAAGACGTGTGTTTTCTATGGCATACCGCTGCACAACATTGGCTTGGGCAGCAGTCATACCGCGCAGTTGCACACTGCCGACACTATTGTGCTGCATCAGTGCATCAAACCGCTGCATATCCACGGCGGTAACCTTGCCGTTTTCGTCCTGCGTTGTAAAATCGCCGGAATAATACTGATCTGTCTGCAGGATCTTTTCTTCAAGGGTCATCCGGCTCATCAGGTCGCTAATGCGCTCTTCTGTCGAAAGATCCGGGTTCTGGTATGGGTACATCTTTTTTCTCCCTTTATGTTACAGAGGGCAATTTTCGCCCATTTATAATCAGGTTGGCAAAACCGCCGATGCCTGCCACAAAAAACAGCAGCGAAATTGAGCTGTCCCCCATAGATTTTTCCAGCATGGGCTGGATGGCGGTTCCCACTGCGGCCGATGTGCAGGTGGCAATGCTGCTCATGGCAGCCGTTACGCCAAAGTAAGCGGTTTTGCCGCTTTCAGGACTCAATGCAAATTGCAGGTTTGTGCTTGCCAGTGATGCGCCGCCTGCACAGCCCGCCGCAACGACAATCAGAACCGGCGCAACCAAATGTGCAAAGGAAGGGCGCACAAAGGACCAGCCCAGCGTGCAGGAAAGATTCAGGAATGCAGTAAGCCAAATAACGCAGTTCCACGCAGTGCGGTCGGCCAGCCGCCCCCACACCCAGCTGCCTGCCATGCTCACAACAGCGGACACGACACCCACCGATGTGATGAAGGTGTGGCTGAGCCCCAGCACCCGCAGCTCATACACGGAAAGGAACGGAGAAGCAAAGCCGCCAGTCAGCCCGCCGATGATGCAGTAAAAAAGCAATGGACGGTAAGCAAGGTCGCGCACTGGGCGCAGAATATCCGCCGGGCGCATTTTGGAGGTGAATTTTACCGGGTTCTCTCTTACCGAAGCAAGCAGAACGGCATCCACCACAGTAAGCGACAGGCTGACAATACCGATGATAAGAAAGCCGGTATAGCCCTGCCCCTGTTCCAGATAATAATCCAGTACGCGACCAAGTGCAAGTGTTGCCGCGCTGGAAACGCAGGTTCCGATAATGCTCTTGACGGCGTAGAACTGACCGCGCCCGCCTTGGGGGGCGATGCCCAAAACCATGTGTTCCAGCCCCGGCGTAACAAGCCCCGCAGAGAAAAAGCCGATGGTATAAAGCACCAGCACCACAGCGCGGGCATGACCGGGGTCCGGCAGAGCCAGCGGTACCAGCAGAATGCTGCTGATGGAAAGCCTGAACACCACGCACATAAGCCATATAGCCAGTTTGCGGTGGTGCATCCGTTCAAACACAAAGGGCGAGAAAAACTGCAGTACGCACCCGAAAGACGGTATCATGGCCGCTGCGGCGCATAAGGATACGGACGCCCCAAGGCTGCTCAAATACCCGGCCAGAAAGTTGCCGGTGGCAACGGCATAAATCACGCCGGCCACTGCGCCTTCGGCAATAATCCGGTAGCGACCCATTTCCAGTTCATTTTCGGTCGGTGTATGCGCAGGAAAAAACAGCTGATAAAGCCAGCCCATGGCTTACCTCCCGGCAGGCGCCTCCACGGTTCCGTAAGCGCGTCCGCGGAGAAGATCCGCGTAACGGCAGATTAGGTTTGTCAGAACCGACAGGCTGCTTTCTTTGCTGACCTGACGCCACTGCGCACGGTAGCGCTGCAGCCAGTGTTCCAGCGCAGCTGCCATGGCATCTGCTTCGGGGCCGTGCGGGCAGCCTGCATTGAGCCATGCGCCAATACGGTTCCACAGCACAATGATGTCTGCCGTCTGGCAGAGTACCTGTACAATCTGCTTTTTGCCGGCAGGAAGGTTTACCGCGGCTGCAAGGATATCTGCCTTTGCCTTTTCTACGGCGCGGTTGGCATCGTCAATCCTTGTAAAGTCCACCTCGGAAAGGATCTCGGCGCGGGTTATCTCATCACATTCTATCCAGTTGACGGTATTCCGCCAGTCAAAAACTTCATAATCCTGCAGCTTTGCCATCAGACCGGCAAATTGCCCGGTGGTATCGCCGTAATACAGGCGGGAAACCGCTTCGTTCAGCTCGTCAAATTCCACAGGCTCTGCATTCCAACCGAACGCTGCGCCGTACAGGATGCCCGGAATCGTCAGGCGCGGGTCATTGACATGACCATAATCGCCCCAGTCCGTGTTCAAAAGGCCGATGGCGTTGTACTTGTGTGCATGGTGGCACATGGTACGGATATTCAGGTAAGAATTGTACATCAGAGGCATCCAACGGTTCCAGCCACAGACGCCGGGGCAGGCGTACTGCGTAATCCCGCTGGCGGCAATATCCCGGATCTCATTTTCCCGCTGATGCGGCAGATAGCCCCAGTTCAGGCAGATGGTTTCCTTGGGCAGCTCGGCACAGCTTTCCGGGAAGCGCCACATGATGTCCCCCCAGAACTGCGGTGTTACCCCCTGCGCAACAAGATATTCGCACAGCGCCTTCACATGGCTGAGATACAGGCTGCGCTCGCTCTGCTCCTCGGCGAGTGCCTTGCTGCGCCCCTTGCCCAAATCGAACGTTTCGTCATCACAGATATTGAATTTGCTGCTGCGGAAAAGCGGGCGGTATTCGTCAATCAGCCCTTTTACAAACCCCAGCGCATCGGGATTGGATACGTTCAGGGTATGGTGATTCCCTGCATAGGTATAACTGAACGGAATCTTTTCCGAGTCAGGCAGCTCGCAGAGGTCGCAACAGGTTTTTGTGCTGAGAATACGGTACATATGCCCGAAGGTAGACAAGGAAGGAACGAGTTCAATGTGCCGGACTGCGCAGTAATCATCCAGCTCCATGATCTCCTGCGCGGTCAGCGGCGTATCCTCACGCCATGCTTCGCTCAGGTCACGGAAAAGATAGGTGTGCTCAATATAAAGCTGCCATTGGTTGATCTTGTAGCGGCAGAGAATATCTGCCACCTGTTTCAGGTAGTCCAGCTTCGGGACACGTCCGCGGGAGCAGTCCTGATAATAGCCTCTGTTGGCAAGATCGGGCCAGTCCTCAATTTCCAGTGCGGGCAGTACGGCTCCGTGCTGTTCAATATACTGGCACAGTGTCTGCACACCGTTGCAGAGTGCTTCATCGCTGCCGGCTTTCAGCGTGATGCATTCCGGCATAATGCTCAGCGTGTAACGGTTTTGCGGCAGGGCGGTATCCACCGTAAGTACGGCGTCACCTGCCCGGGGCTTACCGCGGGTGAACGGCACTTCCAGCCCGGCGTACTCCCGCAGGCAGCCCTGCAGCATCTGTGCATAAAGCAACGCGGCGGGTTCGGTCTGCCACAGGGTGATTCGGCTCTGATTGTCCAGCATATGAACCCCTGCAGGGTGTTCGATCTTATGTGGATTCGGGATAAACTCCATCATCATTTCCTCCAAAAAAAGGCACGGGCGGCGGGCGCATTGCCAACCGCCCGTGCAGAATGTTCGGACTTTGTTATTTAACGGATACGAATTGTCTTGATTTCATACGGCTTTACCGTAAAGGTAATCTTGCCGTCTTTGACTTCAACCGGCTCGCCGTCGGGCTGTTCCAGACAGTTGCAGCTTTCTGCCGCATGGAAGGGAAGGTTCCAGTCCAGGGTGACATTTGTCAGGCTGTTCTCGCACTCATACATACGCACAATGGCACCATCGCCATCCTCGGCGCGTTTGATGGTTTCCAGCACCACATTGGGTGCATCCAGTCCGGCAAGGCTGAAGCTTTCGCCCGGCTTTCCGCCCTGCACAGCCAACGCGGGCTGGTTCAGGAAGAACGCCTGCGGCACCGTGCCGGCTGCCTGCCATTTTTCGGCGTGCGGATAAATGGCGTATGTGAAATGGTGAACTTCCTGATCCGTGGTAGGATTCGGCTCAATGCCGGACTTAATCAGGGTCAGCCCAATCACAGAATCCTTGACGGAATGACCGTACTTGCAGTCGTTCAGCATACTGACGCCGTAATGTCCTTCGCTCAGGTCCATCCACTTCTGACCGCAGCTTTCAAAGCGTGCGCGATCCCAGCTGGTGTTGGCGTGCGTCTTGCGGGTCAGGTTGCCGTACTGGATTTCAAACGTAGCTTCGTCAGTATGGACATTTACCGGGAAGTGAACCTTCAGCAGGCTCTGGTGTTCGTGCCAGTCCACGGTTGTAACAAACTCAATCCGGCGCTGCTTTGCATAGAAATGGATATCCTGCACCAGGGTGGAGTTGCTGTAATTGCGTTCGATGTGCAGTGTGGCGCGCACGGGACCGTTCTCCGTCCATGTGAAGTCCTGCAGGTCGGTGACATCCCAGAACTTTTCGGTATAGAAAATATCGATATCCCAGTTGTCATAATAGATGGGCTTATCCTCATATACGCGGAAGAGGTTGCCTGCCTGACCGGGCTTGAGCACTTCGCGGCGGTTCTCTTTGTCAAAGATGCCGGTCATCTGACCGTGTTCATCAAAGGTGACAGTATAGAACGGGGTGTCAATCTTATGTCCATCGGTCGCAATTTCAAAAGGCGCAGCCGAAACCTGTGCCGGTACGACCGCAAACGTTTTGCTGCCCTTGGCAGGCAGGTTGTTCAGGAACGCCACGGCACCATCGGCTGTTTTTTGTACGGGATAGATATTGCCGGCTTCGTCCTGCAAAGCCTCTGCCTTGCAATCACCCAGTTCAACCACATCGCTGCGGACAAAGCCGGTAGTGTTGTACACGGTAACGCCTTCCCCGGCGGGGGTCAGTGCATCCAGGCGCTCCTCGCGCAGTGCCGTGATTTCGGCTTCCATCTCGGCATACTCTTTTTTGGTGACTTCGTATACTTCGTGGATGGAGGAACCGGGCAGAATATCATGGAACTGATTGATGAGGATTCCATGCCACAGCTTGTCGATTTCTGCCTCTGGGTATGCGACCTTGGCTTGTGCCAGCAGGCTGAGCAGTTCCAAGTCCATCATGTGCAGCTCAATCTTACGGTTGGAACGCTTGTTGCGCGCCATGGAGGTGTATGTGCCGCGGTGATACTCAAAGTAGAGTTCACCTTCCCATGTGGGCAGGCGGCGGTTGTCCTTCACACGCTCAGCCAGCTCATCAAAGTAGGTGCGTGCAAATGCCTGACGCACTTTGGGCAGTCCCTCGATGCCCTTTTCCATACGGGTGGAGGTTTCCAGCATGGCGCGGGTCGGACCGCCGCCGCCGTCACCGTAACCGTAGGAAATCAGGATATCATTGTTGATGTCCTTCTGCTGGTAGCGGTGCCAGCCGCCGATCAGCGCATCGGGATGCAGGATGCCGTTGTAAGTCGTGAAGAAGTCATTCTCGCTCTGACCGACCCCCAGCGTTGTGACAAGGTGGGTCAGGATTTCGGTGCCGTCAATGCCGCGCCACTTGAAGGTGTCGTAAGGCATTTTGTTGAACTGGTTCCACGCCAGTTTTGTGGTCATGAAATAATCAATGCCGCACTTTGCCATAATCTGCGGCAGTGCGCCCGAATAGCCGAATACGTCCGGCAGCCAGAGGATGCGGTTGTCCACACCGAACTCTTCCTTGAAGAAACGCTTGCCGTACAGGAACTGACGCACCAGGCTTTCGCCGCTGGTCAGGTTGCAGTCCGCCTCAACCCACATACCGCCTTCGGGTTCCCAGCGTCCCTCCGCCACGCGCTGTTTGATCTGCTCATACAGCTCGGGGTAGCGCTGCTTCAGGAAGTAATACAGCTGCGGCTGGCTGGACATAAATTTATAATCAGGGTATTCATCCATCAGTTTCAGCACAGTTGCAAAGCTGCGGCACACTTTTTCCCGGGTCTGTGCAACAGTCCACCACCATGCCACGTCAATGTGCGTGTGACCAATGCAGCTTGCAATGACTTCCTCATGACCGGCAAGGTCGGTATAAAGTGCTTTTGCCAGATACCGGCGGGCAGCAGCAATGCTTTGATAGAAGCTCTCGTTATAAGGTGTGCGCAGGTCGATCAGATTGACAGCCTCGTTCAGCACGTTTTCCAGATCGCGGCGGGCTTTGCCGTCCTCTTCCAACCGGGGAAAAGCCTCCAGCGGCACAACCATATCGTAGTAAAGACCCTCAATTTCGGGGTCGATTTCCCGCAGGTCTACAATCAGGTTGAATTCGGTATGCAGGGTTCCGGTGTAGGACTGCAATTCCAGACGGTACTTTTGACCGCCCTTGGCGCAGCGGTCCAGCAGGATGTCGCGGTGGTTCATATCCACGCCCTGTGTCACCTTGCCGTCCACAAACAGCAGGAACTGCGGGTTTTTGGCATCGTCCCACTCATCAATCTGGGTGCAGACGTGCATCCACAGCGGTTTTCCGTCCATTTCCTGCGGCACAGCCACATCCGCGCGGAACCAGTAATGCTTGTCCGGTCCGTACCAATGCATGGTGCGGCTGTCAAAGGGTTCAAACGGTGCAGGGTCTGCATCGGCATCTTCCGGGCGCAGGAAGTTGCCCGGCTTTATGAGCCAGTCGCTCGTTTCAAACTTCTGTTTTACAGAAAGCTTTTTCAGCTCATTGCAGATACCTGTGACGCGCTTGTCAAGAAAATCAATGGTGCGCATAGGTCTTTCCTTTCCCTCATAACGAGGCTTCCAGCAATTCAAAGCTGGCTGTTTTTTGCATTTTTGTTTGCGTTAGTGGAACGTATCTACACCGAAATCGTGGTATCAGCAAAATGTTATCCTGTGGCATCTCTTTGCCCCTTTAACATCAGAAAGAGTTCTTCTTGATATAGTCCAATACACGATCCACCGTGGTGAACGCCAGACCGGTCACGGTATCGGCACAGCCGTAGTACATCGCAATACGACCGGTCGCGGCATCCGTCAAGGTGGCGCAGGGGAAGGTCACGTTCGGCACGTCGCCTACACACTCATACAGCTCATGAGGAGCCAGCAGGTAATCCTTGCCGCGGTATTTTACCTTCCACGGCTCGTCAATATCCAGCAGAGCAGCACCAATGCGGTATACATAGCCGTTGCAGGTGTTGATAACACCATGGTAAATCAGCAGCCAGCCCTCATCGGTTTCAATGGGGATGGGGCCGGGGCCAATTTTCATGCTCTGCCATGCAGATTCATCGCCTTTTACAGCACCCATCATAAAGCGGTGGCGTCCCCAGTAAATCATATCTTCGCTCTGGCTGACAAAAATATCGCCGAAGGGGGTATGCCCGGTATCGCTCGGGCGGCTCATCATCATGTAGCGCCCCTGAATCTTGCGCGGGAAAAGGACACCGTTACGATTGTACGGCAGGAAGGCATTTTCCAACTGGTGGAATGTCTTGAAGTCATCCGTCCATGCAATGCCGATGGTGGGTCCGTGGTAGCCGTTGCACCAGGTCACATAGTATTTGCCGTCCATATAGCATACACGGGGGTCATAGCGGTATTCACGGGTTGTGACCTCCGGGTCGTCCCCTACCAGATGAATCGGGGTATCCTCAATATCCCAGTGCAGACCGTCCTTGCTGAAGCCTGCGAAAATATCCATGCTGATGGACAGGCTGTCGCAGCGGAATACGCCGGCAAAGCCATCCTTGAAAGGCACAACGGCGCTGTTGAACACGCTGTTGGAACGGGCGTTGCCGTCACGACCGATGATGGGGTTTGCATCATAGCGCCAGAAAGGGGTGCGGGTGTTTGCAGGCGGTTCCTGCCACGGAATATTGGGCAGTGCGCTGCCGATGATTTTAGCCATACTTGATTCTCCTTGTGTACTTAAAATAAATCGGGAGCGGGAACTCAGCGTCCCGCTCCCGAAGGTTTCCCTGCCTGCAGGGATAGTATTTGGATTTTTAAAGATTACTTATTGGTAGCCATGAAAGCGTCAACCTGGCTCTGTGCCTCAGCAACGATCTTGTCAAAGCCGGCAGCGCGCAGTTCTTGCATCATCTGGGGAACCATAACTTCGGGATCAGCCGTACCGGTCAGCAGCTCGCCCTTGTAACGCTCTGCAATCTGGATGCAGTTTGCCAGTTCATCAGCGATGGGGGTGGTGTCGAGAGTGAAACCAAGCAGGACAGAAGGCTCAGCCTTTTCGTTCAGCTCTTTAACTTCGTCGAACTGGTTGAAATCGAAATCGTCGGTCGGGGTGATAGCGAAGAAGCTGCCCTGGGTGTAACCTGCCATAGACCAATCCGCGTTGTTCTTATGGACGAAGGTTTTGCTGTCATCGGTGTAATCCCAGTTGTCGCCCTGAACGCCGTAGTAGAACAGGTCACGGACGTAGGTGTCGGTGTTTACCAGCTGCAGGAATTGCAGTGCTTTTTCGGGATAGGCGCAGTTAGCGGAGATGCAGTTCAGAGAGCCGCGGACAGTTTCATTGGAAACGATGGTCGGACCCCACTTCTGGGCAACGCACTCAACGCCGAGCTGCGGACCCCAGGAAGTGATTGCCGCACCGGACCAGCCCTGTGCAATGGAGCAAGCCTTGTAGTTTGCATCTTCGGGACGGGTTGCAGCGTCAGAGTTGATGATACCTTCGTTGTACCACTCATGGAAGGTTTTCAGAATCTGCTTGACGTCATCCTGCTCAACAGTAGCAACAACCTTACCCTCGCTGTCATCATAGCGCACACCCAGGGGATACAGACCGGCGCCAAGCTGGTCATACATATAGGACTGGTAGCCGCCGCCGTTTTTGTTCAGAGGGAAGGAAGCCTCGCCGTCAGTGTCCTTGATAGCCTTCAGGGGCGCAGTCAGTTCATCCAGGTCGGTGATGCCCAGCTCCTTGGTATAGTCATAGCCGGCAGCCTCGACCTTTGCCTTATCCCAGACAACGTACTCGCTCTGAGAAGAATCCTTGTAGGTAGGCACACCATAAACACGTCCGCCCACTTCGCAGGCTTTCCAATAATCTTCCGGAACGGAAGCGTACAGTTCAGGAGCCGCTTCCTTGAGCATATCGGTGATATCCAGGAAAGCGCCGGTATTGACGTCGTTGTTATAGGTGTTGACGTTGGTGAACAGGATGTCGTATTCACCGCTGGTGTTCACAATAACATTGCGGCGGGTGTCCCAGTCGCCCCAGGAGATAACCTCCATGTCGATGTTGACGCCGATCTTATCTTCCAGATACGGGTTAATCTGTGCCAGCCATGCATCGTAGTTAGAAGGCATGCCAGAACCAACGGCCACCCATTTCAGGGTGACGACGTCCTTGGAGGGAGCAGCCGTAGGAGCAGCCGTAGAGGTGCTGCTGCCATCGGTGCCGGTGGAGGCAGAAGAGGAACTGCCGCCGCAGGCTGCCATGCTGAGGGCCATGGAACCGGCCATGCCCAGCGCAAGCACTTTGTTGAACTTTTTCATCTGTTTTTCTCCTTTGCTTGTGTAAAGTTGTGTATCTTCATTCCCCTTATAGGGGAACAGAACCAAATGTGGTGGGAAAATTGAATGGGCTTATTTGTTAGCATCGATGTTCTTATACAGTGTTTTTCTTTTTCAGAGTCTTTCTCTTAGCCCTTAACCGCACCAACCGTCAGACCGGAAATAAAGTACTTCTGGAAGAACGGATACGCGCACGCAATGGGAATGACGATAATGATTGCGATTGCCATACGAACGGATTCGGACGGCATCGAGTTACGGTACTGCTGCAGACTCAGACCTGCGCTGGGGTTATTGGCGATGTACTCCAGGTTCTTCATCATGTTGTTCAGCAGTGCCTGCAAGGATACCAGCTTGGAATCCGAAATATACAGGGCGGACTGGAACCAGTCATTCCAGTAGCCGAAGGTCAAAAACAGCGCAATTGTGGCAAAAACAGGCTTGGAGATGGGCACCACGATACGCCAGAAAATTTTCATCTGGGATGCGCCGTCAATCTTTGCCGACTCAATGATGGAATCCGGTACCGTTGTTCGGAAGAAGGTCTTGCAGATAATAACATTGAAGCTGCTCATCGCCAGCGGCAGAATCAGACACCAGATGGTGTTGTTCAAACGCAGCATATTGGCAACAACCACATAGTTTGCAACCATGCCGCCATTGAAAATCATCGGGATGAACACCATCCAAGTGAAGAAGCCTTTGAGTTTATAGTTCGGGCGGGAAAGCACATAGCCAATCATTGTGGTCAGCAGCACACCCAGCACCGTACCCATAACCGTGACCACCACGGAAATTATGAGTGAATTAAAAATCGTTCCGCGTTCATTCCAAAGGAACGTGTACGCCGCCGTGGAATATGTATCCGGGAAAAGCCTGTACCCGTACTTTGTGATAGAATCCGTGGAGGAAACGGAAATCATAAAGACGTAGAACACCGGAAACAGACAGACGAAGGAAAGCAGTACAAACAGAATGTTAAAGCAGGCATTCGTTGTCGGCTTAATCTGGTTTAAGCGGAACGCCGCACGAGCTTCCTCTTTTTCCAGCTTTTTTTCTTCGGCCTTTATCTTATGCTTTTCTGCCAGAGTCATTTGTGTGTTCTCCCTTCATCAAATAATCGCGCTTTCTTCATCAATCTTGGAAACGATGAAGTTGGCAACCAGAACGGTCGCGCAGCAGCATGCAGCCTGGAACAAACCTGCGGCAGCAGTTCTGCCGATTGTCACATTGCTCTGCAAAGCCTGGTAGACATAGGTGTCAAATGTGCTGGCAACGTTGTACAGTGAGTTGGGAACACCCTGCGTAACCTGATAGAACAAGCCGAAATCGGAATAGAAGATGTGGCCGACATTCAGAATGAACATCATAACGATGATGGGTTTCAGTGCCGGCAGTGTAATATATTTGGTCTGCTGCCACTTGGTCGCGCCGTCCAGCGTTGCCGCCTCGTACAGCGTACTGTCAATGCCGGTAATACTTGCAAGGTAGACAACCATATTATAGCCCATGGATTTCCAGACCTGCATGAAAGTCAAAATCAGCGGCCACCATTTTGGCTGAGAATACCACATGATTTTATCGCCGCCGAAAAACTGTATGATAGTGTTCATCAAGCCCTTGTCGGGGTTCAGGAAGGCGTAGACAAAGTAGCTGACAACAACCCACGAAAGGAAGTACGGGAAGAACATCATGGTCTGGTATGCTTTAGAAGCAATGCGGCTGTAAATCTGATTGATAAGCACAGCCAATGTAACCGGAATTACAATGTTCAATACGATAAATAAGATGTTATATAACAGCGTATTGCGCAGCAGCATGGCAAAGGTGTTGCTGGTAAGGAAAAATTTGAAGTTGTCAAACCCTGCCCAGTCGCTGTGGAACAAGCTGTAAAGGAAGCTCTTTCCCGGAGTGATCTTGAAATTCTTGAACGCAATAATCAGACCGAACATAGGCAGGTAGCAAAAGACCGCATACCAGATGGCTGCCGGAAGCCCCAGCAGTGTCAGCTCCGTGTCATCACTCGTCCAACGTTTGCGGCGTGGCTTCGTTGAAGTTGAAACTGCCGGCTTATCCTTTTTCATAGAATGTGCCCCTTTCTTTTGGCGAGCCAAGTGTTAACAGCCGCCAGCATTTCGTGCTAACTAAGCGTTAACTCCATAGTCAGCATTCGTTGCCATTTGTTAGTCAAATATTAACATTTACTTTTGTACCTGTCAATCGTCATTTTGCACAAATCGCGCACCGTTTCATTGTATTCGTGCATATCAACGGTTTTCGCATTGTTTTTTTGTGCAAGATAGCCAACATTTTCAACATCAAACATTAGCAAAAGTTAACTTTTCGTGTTGCTTTTCTCTTATGATTGTGCTATACTTACTATAAACTCAAAAAGCGGAGGATTTCTTTCATGAGCAAACCAACCATGCAGGATATTGCTGATGCTCTTTCTGTTTCCAGAATCACCGTATGGAAAGCGCTAAGCAACCGTCCCGGCGTTTCGGATTCTATGCGTGCCCAAATCCATCAAAAAGCCACCGAGATGGGCTATTTCCACACTCCCTCTCAGGATACCACTGCGACCGTCTCTGCTCAACTGCCTCCCCACACACGCACCGTAGCGGTAGCCGTGTGCCGACCGGAGTCCTCTCTTTTCTGGATGCAGATTATCCATCAGATTGCCAAAGATCTTTCCGAGCATAATGTCAACCTCATGTACACATATCTTCCCACAAATTACAAAGCGGGCTATGTGTTGCCGGAGCCTTTGACAAACGGTACAGTAGATGGTGTCATTGTACTGAACACGTACTCTGCGCCCTTGCTGCGGCTGTTATCCTCTTTACCTATACCAAAGGTTTTTCTGGACACGGTTCCTTCTGTCCCCTATAACCAGTTACATGGGGATCTGCTCATTATTGAGGGTCGCGACCTTATCCGGCAGATTACAAGCAATCTGCTCCGTCATGGATGCCGAAAGCTCAGTTTCATAGGCGATGTAGAATATGCCCAGACAAACAAAGAACGCTACGAGGGATTTCTGGATGCGCTGCATGAGCATGGGATCATTCCAAACCCCAGTCTTTACCTTACCGGGTCATTGGGTCTTCGTACCCATTATGAGGAAATCAGTCACTTTCTGGACTTTTTGCCAACCATGCCGGACGGTATCGTCTGTGCCAGCGACTATATTGCTCATTTCATCCAGCGCTATCTTGAAGAAAAAGGGATAGACCCTGAAGGACGTATCGTACTGACGGGCTTTGACAACAACAGCGAATATTTGAACGTTGCCGACCGTATTACAACAGTCGATGTAAAGCCGAAAACCATCGGTTCTCGCTTGGCCGCCAAGATTCTTTTTGTGATAGAACACCCGAAAGCGGCGCCCGAAGTCAGTTACGTTTCTTCCGAAGTGCTTTACCGCGGCGTGCTGGCATCCGATCCAAAAGCTTCAAATCCTGACGAGTCTATTCTATAAAGCAATCAGCTACATGGTTTTTTCACCAAATAAATAGCAGGACATCCGCGGTTTTGAGGTGATCCCAAAAAGTCAGGGCCATATTTTGAAGTAAAAATTGTTCAAGTAGCCGAAAGGGCTTGTTGTCTGTGAATTGCAGGCGGCAAGCCCTTTCGTTTTGCTCTGATTCTGCGGTTGTTGTAGTAATCCAGATATTCGACGAGTTCCTGTTTGAAGTGCTCCATGGACTGAAATTTTTCCAGATATATAAGCAGATTGATATATGCCTACCGGCTGGCAGCTCTTGTCAGCCCCTGCATAGTCCGCAGAGAAGTATCCTGTGTAATATATAAAGTAATCTTCTTGTTTGTACAAAGTTTTTCCAACGGGTGCAGAAATAATGCCGCGCTTTCCATAATCTGTCCCCCCATGCAGAGCGTGTCCGGACAGAATGCTTCGATCTGCGGCTGCAATGCATCGCACAGCTGTTCACCAAAGCACCGGAAACAGGCTTTGGCCCGTTCGTCCCCGGCGGCGATGCGTTCAGCAAGCGCACGACCATCCAGCGGCACACCCAGCATCTCGCCGGACAGCTTTTCCAGCCCCCGCCGGGAAATATAGTCGTCTACGCAGCTGTCCCGAAACGGTGCATTATAAAAATATCCGTTTGGCGGCACACCGGGTGTACCTTCTTCAGCCAGAAATCCGTTCACCCCAAATGCACTGCCGCAGCCGGTTCCCACTGCTACAAACAGAGCTCGCCCGGCTTGCGTCGCCTGACCAAAGGTCATTTCCCCCAACGCAAAGGCCGCTGCATCATTGATAAATTGAATCCTTTGCTCCGGCAAGCCGCTGATTTCGGAGAATGCTCGGCGCAGATTGCAGCCGTACAGTGCATCGTATTTGTCCAGTCCTTGTAAAAGGCAGATGCCGTTTTTATAGTCAAACGGTCCCGGAAACGCAAGATCAATTTCAATGGGAACAGCATTTTCCGGGCAGATACTGCTAAAAATCCAACCAAAGTTTTCAAGCAACGTTTGCCTGTCCGCGCCGGCCATTGCCGGGAAATGGCGGACAGGTGCCAGAAAATTTCCTCTTTTATCCAGAGGCGCAGCCTTGATTTCCGTACCGCCCACATCCAGACACAGATACACTTCCTGCATTTTATCTCCCCCGGTTGATTTCAATATTAAAACTGCTCCGGCTTGCCGGATAATAGCTTTCGCTGTATTCCACCGCAATACCGTTCTGGCTATAGCCGGTCGAGACAATATAGACTGTCGGTTCAAAAGGCGACAGTTTAAGCTCTGCCGCGACCTCTGCCGGGGGCATACGCACATCCAGTCGCTGAGAGGTTCGCATGACGGTCAGCCCGCGACTGTCCAGCATTTCGTAAAAGGATGCATCCGTAAAGTTTTGTTCTTCCATTTCCGGGAAAAGGCGTACCGGCACATACACCGTTGTATACACAATGGGGCAACCGTTATACATACCTTCCAGCCAGCGCAGCCGAACCATCCGGGTCACGCGTTCCCCCTCGGCAAGACCCAGTGCTTTGGCGGCAAGCTTGCCCGGTTTTTCTTTTTGCAGTGCCAGCACGCTGGTGTGCAGGTGGTTGTGCCGTTCCCGGCTTTCTTCCTGATAGCCGATCAAGAACCGCGTGGATTCGTGCTGTATTTTTGGTTCTGTCACATAGGTGCCGCTGCCCTTGACCCTTGTCAGGCGTCCTTCCTGTTCAAGCAGGTTCAGCGCCTGACGCACCGTGGGGCGGCTTACCCCCATAGAAACAGATAGCTCGTTTTCTGTGGGAATGCGGGTGTTCGGCGGGTATTCCCCGTTCTGTATCCGATCCCTCAACTGCTGTACAATCTGAAGATATCGCGGCTGCGGCATACTATATCCAACCTCCCTGCTGATGTGCCGTGTCCGGTGTTCTCCGCACAAAAACATTGTCACAGCGCAGATTTATACCGCACACCACTTCTGAATCAAGTATACCATGCAGGCGGCAATTTGTAAAGATGTAATTACTAATTTAATTTTATTCAGAAATGTATTGACATTTGTCCCGCTTCCGTGTATGTTGATTATATCGTACAAAATATCCGAAAGCAGGTGCCTTTTATGCCGAATCCCTCTACTTACCCTTACCGGCGCTTCCCCACCATACAGGCCGGCGCCGCCGACCATGCTGCACGGGGAACCGATGCCGTAAAACAGGAACTGCACGCCCTGTGTGCAGGCAGCAGCAAAACCGTTGTGACGGTTGAATGCTACCCCGGTACCGATCAAGCGGAGATCCTTGCGCTGTTCCCGCACGCTGAACTTATCATTCATGCAGATGATCTGGCAATCCAACCCGCTGAGCTGGATGCAAAAATCGAGCACGAACTGACGGACGACCCTGTGTTCGGCATCATGACCACCTGGCAGATGAAAAATTTTTACCCGGAAGAAGCACTGTGTGCCGCCCGGGGAAAAATTGATGCCGTAACGGATGGTCTGGTACTGGTTTACGGTGTCGGTGCCTCTCTTGTGGAACGTGCAGACATCACCATCTATGCGGACATTACGCGGTGGGAAATTCAGCTCCGTTTCCGCAAAGGGCAGGACAACTGGCATACAGCCATGCATGACCTGCCGCAGCGCGCAAAATATAAGCGCGGCTATTTTGCCGAATGGCGCTGGGGCGACCGGATCAAGGACAAACTGCTGCCGGTTTTTGACTATTATCTCGATACCACATCAGCCGGCAACCCTGCCATTGTGCCGGGTACCGCTTACCGTGATGCACTATCCAAAGCTGCGGCGCAGCCGTTCCGCATGGTGCCTTACTTTGACCCGGGCGTTTGGGGCGGCGACTGGATGAAAACGCATTTTGACCTGCCCGAAAACGGCAGCAACTATGCTTGGAGCTTTGACGGCGTTCCGGAGGAAAACAGCCTGCTGCTGGATTTCGGTTCCTGTGTTGTGGAAACACCGGCGCTCAACCTTGTCTATGCGCACCCGCGTGAGCTTCTGGGTGACTGTGTTCATGCACGCTTCGGCAAGGAATTTCCCATTCGTTTTGATATGCTGGACACCATGCACGGGCAGAACCTTTCGCTTCAGGTTCACCCCCTGACCGAATACATTCAGAGCCATTTCCATATGCACTATACACAGGATGAGAGCTACTATCTTCTGGATGCTGCCGGCGAAGCCCCTTGCGTCTATCTGGGCATTAAAGCCGGTACAAAGCCGGAAGAAATGATCGACGCCCTGCAGACGGCCCAGAACGGCGGCAAGCCTTTCCCGGCAGAAAAATTTGTCAACAAGATTCCCGTCAAGAAGCATGACCATGTGCTGATTCCGGCCGGCACTGTGCATTGTTCCGGTGCAGATACCATGGTGCTGGAAATCAGCGCTACACCCTATATTTTCACATTCAAGCTGTGGGACTGGGGTCGTGTTGACCTTGACGGCAAACCGCGCCCCATCCACCTTGAACATGGTGCAGCCAACATCCAATGGTACCGTAATACCGAATGGGTTCACAGAAACCTTGTCAACGCAGTGGCAGAAGTTTATACCGGCGAAAATGGAACGGTTGTGCGCACCGGTCTGCATGAACGGGAGTTTCTGGACACATTCCGCTTTACAACATCTTCTACCCTGCCGGTACATCGCAACGTCAGTGTGCATATGCTGAACCTGGTTGATGGTACGCGGGCGGTTCTGCGCAGCAAAAGCGATGCGTTCCCTCCTCTGGAGCTGCACTATGCCGAAACCTGTATTGTTCCTCAGGCAGCCGGCGATTATGAAATTTCCAGCCCGGACGGCAGCGAGGTCAAGGTCATTCTTGCCTGTGTTCGCAACTGAGTTATCCTATATGCTGCTGGCTGCCAATCAGGACAGCGGCTGCATCACCTGCTTCCGCCGGGATGAAAAGACGGGACGTCTGAAACCGGAAAAAGCGGGAATCTCCTGCCCTGTACCGGTATGCATTGTGGCACATCCGGTGTAGAATCGCCGGCATTTTATCAATCTCAAAAGTCTGTGGCTTTCCCCCGAAAACCGCAAATCAAATATTAGGAGGTATTTATCATGGCACATTCCATCAAGACGGTCTATGTTGTCCATCATTCCCACACGGACATAGGCTACACGGATCTGCAGGAACGCGTTATTGCAATTCAGGTCAACTATATCAAAACCGTGCTGTCCATGATGCGTCAGCCGGAATATGCTGACTTCCGCTGGAACTGCGAAACGCTGTACTGCGTAGAGGAGTTCTGGAAACAGGCCAGTGAGGACGACCGCGCTGACTTTGCCCGTTTTGTCAAGGAAGGCAAAATCGGTATTTCGGCCAACTATCTGAACTTCAATGATCTTGTCAATGCGGATGTATTCGGCAAGCGTCTGGCCAAATGGCAGGACAAGCTGCAACCGTTCGGCACAAAAATTCACACAGCCATGGCAGCCGATGTCAATGGATTCTCCATGGGCTACCGTGACGCCATGATTGAAAACGGTGTGGAGTTCTTCTTCACGAATGTTCACTGCCACCACGGTATGTATCCGCTGTACCAGAACCAGAATGCTTTCTTCTGGGAAAACGCTTCCGGACAGCGGCTGCTGGTCTGGAACGGCGAACATTATAATCTGGGCAATGTGCTGGGGCTTCAGCCCAACCACGCTGTCAACTGGATGATGCGCAACCGTCTGGGTGAAGATGCCGACGCCGGCACTTCCTTCTCGGATCAGCTGCATACAAATCTTGACAAGTATCTGACCGAATGTGAAACCGAGGGCTATTCGTATGATTTCATCGTAACCGCAGTGTCCGGTGTTTTCAGCGATAATGCGCCGCCGTCTGCCGAGATTATGGAAACCATCCGTGCTTATAATGAAAAGTACGGTCAGGAAGTCCGCGTTGAGATGGTTTCGCTGCAGGAACTGTACGCTGCCATCGCGCCGAAACTTACGGATGCACCTGTTTACCGCGGTGACTGGACGGACTGGTGGGCCAATGGTGTCGGCAGTACCCCTTATGCGGTCAAGCACTACAAGGATGCCGACCACCGTTGGCAGCTTGCAAACCGTCTGGACCCGGATGCAGAAGCACGCTATCCGGCATTGTCCGAAACCGTGCAGGACAACTTGATGCTGTATGCAGAGCATACATGGGGACATTCTTCCACCATCACTAACCCATATGACACGATGGTGCTGAACCTGGATATGCGTAAGAACAGCTACGCATCCAAGGCGCATGAAGCCGCCTCCCTTATGCTTTGCTCCATTGCCGAGAAGAAAGGCGATATGCTCCGCTACTACAACACCACCGGTGCTGTGCGTGCGGTAGGCGTCAGCCACACGAGCCAACCCCAGCTGATCGAGTTTTATATTGAAACTCTTGCACTTGAAGATGTTGAGGTGCGTGATTTGGCAGGAAACCTGTACACCTGCCAGGTATCCCCTCACCCGCGCGGACGCAAAATCAGCTTTATTGATACGCTGTCTTACGGCGAAGAAAAAGAATACATCTACACTGCCCGTCACAAAGCTCCGGAAACGCTGAATACACGTCACTGCTATATGGGCGCTGAAGAAGTACGGGATATTGTGAATGACTACGACCCGGTGACGTACCGCCTGCCGTATGAAGTGGAAAACAAATTCTTCCGCATCTGCTATAAGCCGGGCGATGGCATCACTTCGTTTGTGGATAAGCGCACCGGAACCGAAATGGCCGGCACTGCCATTCCATTCTTCACGCCGGTGTACCAGCGTACGCCTCTGCATCAGGAGGTGCCGTTCTCTTCTTACGAGGAGCGCCGCGCACTGGGTCGCAATATTCGCGGCAAACACGCAGAAACGCACATCGGAAAACTGATGGAAATCACCTGCATGGAACATGGTCCTGTGTTCACCCAGTTGCGTCTGCATTACAGCCTTGCCGGTACAGTAAAAGCTGATGTTCTGCTGAAACTGTATGAAGCAATTCCCCGCATTGACTTTACCCTGGAACTTGGCAAGACAATTTCGGACGAAGTGGAGAGTGTTTTCCTGTCGCTTGATCTGAACCGTCCCGGCAACGGAACCGTGCTTCGCAAGGGTGCGCGTGAGGCTTTCCGCCCCGGCATTGACCAGCTGCCCGGCACCTGCATGGAATTCTATATGTCGGATGACGGCGCGGCACGCCTTTCCCCCGAAGGCGGCGTGTTGATTGCAGCCAGAGATGTTCCCATGTTCTATACCGGCGAGATGCAGCATCACCCCATCCGCCTGTGCGACGGCGCAGCAGAAAACAATGCCCGCCCGCTGTATTCCTGGGTCATGAACAACAACTGGGAAACAAACTTCAAGATGGATTTGTCCGGATTCTGCCAGTATGACTATTCGCTCTGGCTGACCGATATTTCCGACCCCGAACAGGCCATGGACGAGCTGCATGAACAACTGTTTGATCCCTATGTCCTGATCGTGCGCTGAGCAGACCGTGACCGGCTGCAAATTGTAAATCTGTTCTCAATATTGCATCCCGAAATAACTCATTGCGTCCTTCCTAATTTTATTTATGTGTATCTCGAAATGCAAATGTGAGCCTGTTGCCCTTCCTGTATGCCCGACATAGCCAATGACCTGCCCGGCCTGCACCTGCTGACCGGTAGTTACACAGATGGACGAACAGTGTGCATACAAAGTTTCCAGCCCTCCGCCGTGATCGATTTGGATGTAATAGCCGTAGCTGCCGCCCCAGCTGTCAAGGCCATTGGCAACAGTGACCACGCCATCTGCGGCGGCGAGAATCGGCGTACCCTCGGCACAGGCAATGTCGGTGCCGGTGTGGGAGCTTACCTCGCCGGTGATGGGGTCCACGCGGTGACCAAATTGAGAAGTAATCGTACCCGCGACAGGCAGCGGCCATTGCAGGGTGCCTGTCGGGATGCGGGTGCTGTCCGGGTTCATAAGTTCTCCACCGCCCTGTGCAAAACCGCCGAGCAATTCTGCCCACAGTTCCTCATACTGTGGGTCTTGCAGGAGTTGCAGATAGGTGTTCTGGCGGGTGGTGAAATGATAATCTGCCGCCATCTCGTCGGGTGTTTTGTGGGTCAGTTCGATTACGAGGACAGTTTCGGTGATTTCTGTGGTAGTCGGGTTGCCGTCCTCATCGGTAGTTTCTATTGTGGTAGTCTCCGGGTGGGTGGAACAATCCACCGCATTCATCGCCCACATAGTTTCCCGCAGTTTATCTACCTGCTCCTCTGTCAGTGCCGCAACGGGTGTGCCTTGTTCATTTCCTGAAACATACGAAGAAAAGACCGCCAGGACATCTTGCCAACGAATGTAGTACACGTCATCGTTGGCTGTAATGTCTTGGCGGTCATGCTGTACGGTGTCGGAGATTTCTTCCAGCCTGTCGCGGTATTCTGCTGTCAGTGTTTCTACTGCCTGTTGCACGGTAATTGTGTCGGCGTTGGGGGCATTGGCGGCAAAAAAGATGCCATAGGCCGAGCCGGACACAAAGGCCACAAGGCTGATGACAATAATAATACTGAGTGCCACGCTAATCCCTGCAGCAATGGCCGCGACAAGACTGTGCAGGCCGACAAGAAAATGCCGTATTGCCGAGCGCACCGCCACAGCCGTCTTGCAGGTGCTGCTGGCGGCTTTCTGGATAGCAAGCTGCACTTGACGGGTACGGGTCTGCATTTGTGCTTGGGTTGTTATGCTCCGCACAGTTTCATTTGCGGCTGTTCGCAGTTGGCGCTGACCTTGGGTCACACCACGAATATCTCGTGGCGCGGTCTTGGCGGTGACGACTTTTTCTTTCGCCCGCTGGCGGGGCAAATCTGCCCCACGGCGCGGGTGCCGCTCTGCATCGGACAGCGTGCTGCACTCGACTTGTTTGGGGCTGACACCGCGCTCATTGGCGGTGTGGACGCGGATGGTTTCGGTTTGCTCGGCGGAACGGCGTTCCCGGTATTTTTCTATCTGTTTGCGGGCAATCTTGCGCCCTTGCTGCACGGTGAAATCTGTGTTTTGCTTGATGACCGAATAGGATGTATCGGTTACCACCGAGCTGGTATCTTGCGCAGTTGTATAATCACCGTCTCCCTGCGTAGAAGTGCTTTCTCGCAGCATGGTTCGGCTTTTCTCCTTGGCCTCCGCCCACGCCTTTTTCAGCGCAGCTTTCGGGATTTCCCCGGTTGCATTGCTTCTCGGCATATGCGCGGTTGGCTTTTCTTTAATATCTTTCATGGCATCACCCCACGTCATAAATTATTCAAATTGAATTTCAAAATCGTTCAAACAGCTTTTAAATTCTACACACAAGTCGCCGCTATAATAAGTCTCGTAATCAAAACAAACGCGGGAAGCATCCCGCACACCACTGCGCCTTAGACCATGCCAGAGCAATCGCTCGGTCAAGGCCAGACAACAAATTGGGCTAAAGGGCCATTACATATAAAAAAGCAATGCTGTATCTTCCGATTCTGGACGATACAGCATTTTCTTTGCAATTATGAAAAGATGTTGCTATAATAGAATCATCTCTTTGAAACGCGAGGTTTCTCCCATGAATTTATATATCAGTGCCGCCGAGTATGACTACCACACCCTGCTGAAAGTGGCCGAGATGGCAGGGCTTGCCGGAATCATCGGCTTTCATGAAGCTGGGGACGGCTATCTGGTGACCTTCCCGCAGGGGGAAAATGTTCAGGCTCTGATAGATGACTATAAGGGACGGCTGCGGGATTTGGAAAACAATATTTGGCAGCATTAAAATAGGTCTATAAATTTGAAAAATGAAAGGGGCGAACAAACTCCGTAATGAAAAAATATCCATGTCCTTGTTGTGGATTTCTTACCTACAATGTCCCGGCAGATGAAGATTGTGGGTATATTTGTCCCGTTTGCTTTTGGGAGAATGACCCGTTCATCACTTCTGATAACGAGCCAAGCGACTCCAATCATGGAATAACACTAAAAGAAGCAAAATCCAATTTCTTGCAATTCGGTGCTTGTGTAAAAGAAATGCTACGCTATGTTCGACCACCGAGAGATGACGAAAAGGAAATATCATAGCGTCGAATTCAAGTTTGTAGCACCCCTGTGGACCGCTTCGGCGGTCCTCTATTTTTGTATTGCATGGCTTTACTCCTTTTTCTCGGACGGGTTAGTCGACATCAATTTATATAGCTTAGTGTTTCGGGGAAAAGAATTTGTGAAAGGCACGATGTTGCCCGCGCAGCGAATCAGCCCGCAGCCTGCGGGGACGTTGGTGACGTAGCCAAGCTGGTTGTCGGAGATGTTCAGCAACTTTGCCAGTTCAACGCGGTCGGTGGCGCTCTGGTTCAGCATCACCAGAAACTCCGAGTTAGCCAGCATCAGGCGGGCGGTGTCGGAGCGCAGCAGTTCGTCCACATTCTGCGTCAGCCCGGTCACAAGTCCGTTGTACTTGCGGATGCGTTTCCACAGCTTGTAGAGAAAGTTCGCGCTATACTCATAACGGAAAAGCAAGTAAATTTCGTCCATGAAAATCCACGTTCTTTTTCCGATTTTCCAGTTACGGATGACACGGTTATAAATGGCATCCAGCGTCACCAGCATCCCCAGCGGCATAAGCTGTTCACCCAGTTCGCGGATGTCGTAGGCGATGATCCGCGCCTGCGTGTCCACATTGGTGTGCCGGGCAAAGGTGTTCAGCGTGCCGGTAATGAACAACTCGGACGACAGCGCCAGCCCCTGCGCTTCGGGTTCGGGCTGCATCCGGAGCAGACGGTAAAAGTCCTGCAGCGTAGGCGGTGTGCCTTTATAGCCGTTGCGAATGTAGGGCAGGTACACCTGCTCGGTGCAGCGGCCGAGGATGGACTTTTCTTTCGCCGTCACCATGCCGTCACCGATCAGCTGCTCAAACAGTGACAGCACAAACTCGGATTTAGACACGATCGGGTTTCGCTCGTCACCGTAGGCACGGTCCATGTCCAGCGCATTGATGTGGGTGTCAGACGTGGCCGAAATGCGGATGACTTCACCGCCAAGGGCTTCGGTCAGATAGCCGAACTCCGACTCCGGGTCGAGGATGAGAATATCATCCTCGGTGGAAAGCGCGATCTGCACGATTTCTTCCTTGGCGCTCATGCTTTTGCCGGAACCGGACACGCCCAAACGAAAACTGTTGCCGTTCAGCAGCAAGCGGCGATCTGCCACGATCATGTTCTTGCTGACGGCGTTCTGCCCATAGTACAGACCGTTCGGCTGCATGATTTCCTGTGCACGGAACGGAATCAGCACGGCGGTGCTTTCGGTGGTAAGCGTGCGCAGGGCTTGGATTTTCCGCAGTCCATAGGGCAGCACCGTGTCCAGCCCATCCTTCTGCTGCCAGCGCAGCGTGGAAAGCTGGCACAGGTGCTTACGCGCCGTGGAGTAGAGCGTTTCGGTGTCGCTGTCGAGCTGCTCTTTGCTGTCAGCCAGATGCACCAGCGTCACCAGCCCGAACATCATTCGTTGGTCGCGGGTGGTCAGGTCGTCCAGCATTTCCTTGGTTTCCTTGCGCTGCAATTCCATATCGTAAGGAATGGTCGCGGTAAAATTGTTGTTGGCGTTCTGGCGGCGCTGCCAGTTGGCGACATTCGTTTCCACGCCCAGCAGTGTACTTTGCAGCTGGCGGGCGGCCTCATCCGTAGGCACCGGCAGGATGTCAATGGACAGCATCAAATCGCGGTCAAGGTCGCAGAGTTCCGACACAAAGCTGTCCTTGATGTAGCTGGCATAGTCCTGCAAATACAGCACCCTGCCATACCGCGCATCGACCTTAAAATGGTCGGCGGCAAACTCCATGCTGTCGGGGCAGAACCAATCCTTGAAATGTTGACCGCGTTTGGCGTGTTCGTGAATGTTGAACTCTGCCGCAGCCTGCTCTCCGGCCTTGAAAAAGTCGCGGAAAATGTGCAGGCGCTCGGTCAGCGTCAACTCCTGCGCCACCGAGGAAAGCTGCGCAAGGTGCGTCACCAGATCCGTGCCGACACGGGCAAAGTAGCTGCGGGCTTCGTCCGCGTTGCGCTTTACCACGCTTACGGTCAGATAACGCTCCCGCACAATGCTGTTGCTGGTGCCGGTGACCTGTGCGGTCAGCATTTTATTAAATTCATGGCGGTATTCGTCAAGACCGTCTGCCTTGTCAGGCAACAGGACGCTGCGCTCGAACTCAGCCTTGTTGATACGGCGGTTATAAATCGTGATTTTCGCAGATGCGCCGGAGTCGAGAGCATTCAACAGTTCCGAATAGTCGAGAAACATGGACGTTTTGTCCTCTTTGCTGGCGATGGCGTAGTTGATGTCGGTAAAGGACCACGTTTTGGAATACTGGTTGCCGACTTGGAAAATCCCATCCGCAAAGATGCGGCGGATGGGAATGGCGTCCTGCACACTGCGCGGAATACGGAACTTTTCGCGTTCCATCTTCTGCGCTTTTGACAGGGTTTTAATCAAGCGGTTTCCTCGCTGTCATGGGTGTTTTTCTTCATAGGCTTGCCTCTCTTTCGCTTTATGCCCGCGCGGATGGCGGGCTGCATGGCTTCGTAGTAGTAACTGTCGGACTTGAACACAAGGCGTTTCGGGCAGAGGATTTCAGACTTGAACCACGCCCACAGCACCTGTTCGGCGGTCATGCCATGGTAGGTGAAAAAGCCGCAGGCGGCAAACGGCGCAGCGCCCAAAATGCACATCCAGCCGATTTCTTCGGTGCCGACATACGGCTGCAAGGCAAAGTAAATGCCTACTGCAACACCGACCGCCAGCACCGAGCAAATAAACTGCCGGGTGTTCAAGCCGAAAAAGATGTTTTCATGGTAGTCGCGGACTTCTTTCGGTATTTTGATTTCGATAAGGCAACACCTCTTTACAATCCCATAATTTCTTTGACGATGCGGTCACAGCCCTTTATCGCCCCGACCAGCACTAGCAGGTTAAATGCCAACTCCCCAACGTAAGTCCATACCGCCGTGACAACGGATGCGCCGGTATCCACGGCGGGCGGGCTGGACGAGATGGCAGAGAAAATAATGCAGGAGAGTGCAATCACCACACCCTGCAAGCAGACACCCGCATAACTGCGAATGAAGTTTTTACCCACGCTGCTGGTGGGTTCACCCGCAAAGGTAGACAGCGGTATCGGCGCAATGGCTGCATACATCCACAGGCTGAACATTCTGCCGTAGACCGTGAGGATCATGGTAAAAGATAAAACCGTAATCAGCAGCCCGCCGATCAGCGTAACCGCCCACAGCGGGATGCTATCCCAAAAGCCCACATTGTTGATGGCGTCGATCAACTCCTGCGGCAGCGTCACGCTGCTCATGCCGGAACTGCCCGATTGCGTAATAATGGTGGACACCATGCCCTGCACAATAGAAAACACCGCCAGCATCAATTCCAACCCGTAGGTCACCGCGCCCTTTGCCAGCGCAAAACGGATAAACAGCTTGAGCGCGTGTTCAGGCTTTTTCACTTCCACAAAGCTACCGCAGGTTTTCATAACGCCCACAGCAAAAAACAGCACCAGCAGCCCATAGCCGATTGCCTGCAAAGCGCCGTGAATGCCGGTCATTACGTTCCAGACCTGCCCGCCCTTGAACGTCTGCGGGCTTTCGGTCAGCAGCGACCAGATTTCCTCCAGCTTGTCGTTCCATGTGGAGAGTGCGGCGTTCAGGTTGCTGACGATCCATGACTCACCCACAGGGCATCACCGCCTTCCCTCTTGGAGCAATCCTCACGCGGTAATGAGGTCGAGGATTTCTTTGGCGAACGTAATCACCAGACCGCCCGCCAGCGTCAGGAAACCTTGGCTGCGCTGGCTGGGGTCGTGGCTCTGCAGGGACAGACCGACCTGCACAATGCCCCACCCCAGCAGGATAAGCCCCACCGCGCGGATCAGCGAAAAGATGAACGTGGAAAGATTTTCGACCACTACCAGCGGGTCACTGGCGGCAAAGGCGGGCAAGGCAAAAACAACGCCGCACACCATGACGGCGTACAGCGCAAACAAATTGAGAGAAATTTTCACAGATTTTTTGTTATGATTCAGCTTCATTTGGGCCTCCTGATTATTTGTATGGTTGGCTTCATTTCTGCCGCTTCGGCGGGCAGAAAATCGTCCATATCCAGCAGTTCGTAATTTTCGGGTGCTCCGGGCAGATCGTCCAGCGCATTGTCTGCGGCAGTGTAGTCGTAAGGAGCTGCGCCGCCGTCCTCGGTGCAGCGGATATTGGGATGCTTGAGCAGATTGTACTTAAAATCCACCACCGGGCGCTCTCCTCGGATGAACAAGATGCACTTGCTGTTATCCAACAAGCGCACCTCGTCCGGGGTCATAAGGTCGCGCCCGGACTGCTGGTGGTTGATGCTGTAACTGCCGCTGCGCCCCTTGCTTTGGTTGTAACTGGTGGTGGAGATGGTTTCTTTGCCCAGCAGTTCCGAAACATATTTGTGGGTTTCTTTCTCGGTGCCGCCAAGATAGAGAAACTCGTCGCACAAACCGACCAGCGATTCCCAATCGTCTTTATATATGGCTTTAAGCTGCGCCATGTTCTGCACAATAATCGAACAGAAAATAGCGCGGGAACGCATGGTGGCTAGCGCCGACAAAAAGGTATCTTTTGGCAAGGAAATGTTGGCGTACTCGTCCATAAGGCAATGCACAGGCACAGGCAAACGACCTTTGTGTATGCGGTCCGCTTGGCGGTACAGCGTCTGGATAAGCTGGGTATAAATCATACCAACCAGATAATTGAGCGACTTATCCGAATCCGGAATGCAGCAGAACAGCGCGATTTTGCGCTCGCCCAATTCCTGCAAGTGCAGCTCGTCCGTCATCGTCAGCTTGGCGATGGACGGCAGATTGAACGCGGCAAGGCGCACACCCACGCTGACCAAAATGGACTTGGCGGTCTTGCCAGCCGCTTGTTTGAAAATGCGGTACTGCTTACAAGCGATGCTGTCGGGTTCACGCATTTCCAAGCGCTCGAACAAGATGTCCAGCGGGGATTGGTAGTTGTCATCGTCCTCGTGGACTTCTGCGGCGGCTATCATTTCCATCACCATCGGGAAGTTTTGTTCTTCGGGCGGGGCCTCGTGCAGCAGGTACAACATAAGGGCTTGGAGCAGGGCAGTTTCGGACTTTTCCCAGAAGGGGTCGCTGCTTTTTGAATGTGATGGCGTGGTATTTTGAATCAGATTTTCAATCAAGGTCAGCACTTCACGGTCATCATGCACATACACAAACGGGTTGTAACAGAACGATGCAGCGGGATTTATAAGGTCAAAAACGATAACCTCATAGCCCTTTTGCTTCAACAAATTCCCGGTCTTACGCAAAATTTCGGCTTTTGGATCTGTAATGACCATAGAGCAAGCACATTCCAGTACATTCGGCACACCATAGGTGCGCGTCTTGCCTGCGCCGGAGCCGCCGACAATGAGGATGTTGGTGTTGTGCTTGTGTTTGTAGCCATCTATCCCAATGTGAAAGTGCTGGGTCAGTAACAAATTAGGGCCGTGCTTGTCCATGTAGAACTTGTTCAGCCAGAACACATCGCCCCACGCCGCCGAGCCATGCTCCGCACCGGGGCGGGTATTCTTCTGATCCGTCACGGCCACGATAACCGCTACCGCATAAACCACCGTGAACACCAGCAAAAAGCGTGGGCTGTCTTGACTCCACACCAACGCAAACGGCTCTGCCAGTGCGCTGTTTAACGCACTCAGCAGAGCCGTTATCTCCATGCCCGGCTGCCAGCGGCAAGCCACCGCCAGCGCCGCCCACCATACAACGGGCAGCGGCAGCAGCCAGACCCACCAAGGGTTCTTTCTTCCCAGCGTGGTGGACTACCTTTCCTCGCCGCGATGGGGCGGGCGTTTTGTACGCTCGGCATCCCATGCCTGACGTTTTCTCCACAACTTCGGCAAAACTACGGAAAAGTCCTGCGGCATACGTTCCGCCTTGATTTGCGGCAGATTTGCAAACAAATCGCTTTGCAGCGTTTTCCATGCAACCTTATCCGGCATATTTTGAGTATAGAATTCGTTGTAGCTGTACGCCAGCCCACTGGTATCTATGTAGTGCTTGACTTCCGTTCGCAGCATTTGTCGTTCCCATTCGGTTTCCGGCGCACGACACGGCGCAAGCTGCTCCTGCATGATTGCCTGATGTAAATCGGCAGACGATTTCAGCAGGGTTGGATACTTTCGGTGCAGTTCAGCAGTGATACCCGCTTTCTCAAAATAGGTGTGTAGCTTCTGCCCTGCATAAGCATACCACGCCACATTGCCGCATCCCATCCACTCAGTATCTCGGAATGGAATGTTGAGCGCCGCAAGGTTATCGGGATCAATCAGCGCCTGCCGATAAGCATCGTACCCCTGCATAATCAGCCAGTTACGGAAATCGGTAAATCTGTCATCCGAACTGCCGTCATTGATGACGCAGGCCGCCGCGACCATTTTGGGAAAGTTGGCTTTATTGCGATAACTTTGCCATGCGCAATCAAAGCCGAGCAGTTCATCCTGCGGCAATTTGATGAGTTCCGTGTAAAGGAACTGGTTCACGGACGCTTCATCCTGCATATCCGCTTGGGCGCGGACTCGGTCAATGATCGACCAGAATTTTTCCCATGTCATAGCCAGATTCACCAGATAAACAGCGGCGTGTGGGCGTGCAGCAGTCGGGTCAGCGCGTCATCCACTGCATCGGTGTACCCGCCCTCAGCCAAGCGCTGGGTACGCAGTTGGTTGAGGGCTGCTTTTGCCAGCCGATACTCTGCCGCTGACATCGTCAGCTTACCTCCTGCGGGCAAATCGTTCACCCGCAGGATTAGCCGCCCCGTTTCTTCGGCGCTGCCGCCGCGGGCGCGTTGACCGTAGTAGACATCGCCCAGCGCCCGGAGCAGGATGCTTTTGTTGGCACGGTCAAGTTTCACTTTGCGTTCTGTCATTGTTTTTGCACCTCCTATCGCCAACATACCATAAGCATGGTCAAATAGCTATCCGTCATTTGAAAACAAACAGAAAACATTTACCGCACCTTTTCTTTGCGCCGGATTTTTACCGGCATCTTCGGCATACGGTCTTTCGGCGGCTCGACCTTGCGGCGCAGGTAGGCGGTAATATTCTGCAGTTCCATGCGAACGCTGGGGCGCTCACCCTTGGCTCGAAGCTGATCGGCGCGCGGCGACGGCGAGTTTGCAAAAGATTTGCTGCTGTCGGAGAAAGGCTCGGACGGACTGGCGTTCTCCGAGCCCAGAGGAAAATCCACGGCGGGCGTGTCCTCGTGGTTGGGGGCTGCATTTTCCAAATTCTGCTGCACGGCATCGACCAGTTCTGCCGTACCGATGTCCACGACATCCAACTGTAATTTTTCAATGATACGGTTGGCCTTGGACGCATCATCCTGCAAAATGGCGATTTCAATGTGGTCGGGGTCCATCTTGTCGCGGATGGGGCAAAACAGCAGCCCATGTGCTTTGGCAGCGCGGGCAAAATCGTGCATACGGTCTTTGTCCACCGTGAAAAATTTCAGCGGTTTCTGTTCTTTCAAAAGGCGGATAAGATGGGTTTTGCCGTGGGTCTTTTTGCTGTCGTGCAGCACGGCTTGCGCAAAAATAAAGAAGTTTTTCGCAGCGGTGCCGGAGATACGCAGAGCAAACTCCGCGCCCTCCAGCGAGTAGCGGACGACCTGATCCGCAGGTTCGGAGCCGTAATTCATCTGGCGTCACCGTCCTTTTCTTTGGGCACGGGCAAGCGGCTGAACGAGTCCACACCGGGGATGAGGGCAAGACTGCGCCCGCAGTCCCAATCTACATGGATTTGCCCGGCATCGTCGATACATTCCACCGTGCCCATAAAACCAGGCGGCACGGGGAACTCATCTTCCATGCAGCTGAGTTGCAGCCGCGTACCGGGCGGGTACTTGCGGCGCAGGTGTTCGATGTAGTCTTTGTTTGAATAATTCATATACATCCTTCTTTCTTGAACTATTTGGATTCGATTCCAAAAAGCGCGTGACATTTTACACTTTTTGGCGTATACTATCATTAAAAGCTGCGGAGGGTTTATTATGCGGATTACCAGAACTGAATACCTGAATAAACTGATTGCGTTTAAGGACAAGCAACTCATCAAAGTCGTAACAGGTATCCGCCGCTGCGGAAAGTCTGTTTTGATGGAAATGTACCAAGATTGGCTGCTGCAGAATGGCGTCGAACAAGACCAAATTATTGCCATCAATTTTGAGGATATGGATTTTGAGGAACTTACCGACTATAGAAAACTGTACGCTTACCTGAAAGACCGTCTTGTTCCCGAAAAGATGACTTACATTTTTCTGGATGAGATACAGCACGTCACGGATTTTCCTAAAGTGATCGACAGTTTGTATATCAAGAAAAATGTAGATATATACGTCACAGGTTCCAATGCCTATATGCTGTCCAGTGAAATAGCCACCCTTATTTCCGGGCGCTATGTGCAAATCGAAATGCTGCCGCTTTCTTTTAAGGAATATATGCAGAGTACCGGCAGTATGGAAGATCGCGGAATAAAATATACCGAATATCTGGAAAACAGTTCCTTTCCCTATGCGCTGGAACTTAAGGGGCATCCGAACGAGATTCGGGATTACTTGGATGGCATTTTCAACACGATTGTCGTAAAAGATATTTTGACACGAAGAAAGATCCTCGATCCGTTGATGTTGAAAAGTGTACTGCGCTATGTTTTTGACAACATCGGCAGTCCGCTTTCCTCCAAGAAAATTGCAGACACCCTGACATCCGAAGGACGAAAAGTTGATGTAAAGACCGTCGAACGCTATCTTGATGCGCTGACCGAAAGCTACATTATCTATCCCGCACAGCGGTATAATGTCAAGGGTAAGCAGTATCTGAAAACTTTGGGAAAATACTATGTCGTAGATATCGGTATGCGATTTATGCTGCTTGGCAAACGCAATACAGACGCAGGTCATATTCTGGAAAATGTGATTTATCTGGAACTGAAGCGGCGCGGTTATGACGTGTATGTCGGAAAGGTCGATTCTTTCGAGGTCGATTTTGTGGCAATGAACGGCAACAATACCTTCTATTACCAGGTGGCGCTTTCCGTTCGTGATGCGGACACCCTGCAGCGGGAGCTGCGACCCTTGCTGTCCATCCGCGACCACTACCCCAAATATATTCTTACGATGGACGATGACCCGGAGGAACAGTATGACGGCATTCGCCGCATCAATGCACGGGATTGGCTGCTGGGGCTTACAGATTAACGTGTTGTAATATCGGGGCGGAGGTCACGCGCACGTTCCTGTTCGCGCTGTTGTTGCGCAGCGCGGTCACGGCGGGCTTCGGTGAGGTGTTGCTGCACCTCTAGGGAGTGCTCTGCGATTTTGCGGCAGAGCCGTTCCTCTTGGCGAAGCTGTTTTAGGGCGGTGTTGACTTGCTGGATGCGTGGGCTGTCTGGGTTTGTTTTATACAGCGATTTTCTTTCTGCAGTGAGCTGGATAATTTCACCCAGCTTGGCTTGTCGGTAAGTTTCCAGCTGTGCCAACGTGTCAATGTTGTGCTTGGATAGGAACTCCATCTGCCGGATTCTCTGATCCAGCTTATAGGCATCCTGCCGCACGACATAGCTGGGGTGGCGCGGCTTGCGAGGGAGCGCACCCAATTCGTATAGATAGCGATAATACAACGCCCGCAGCCCGGTCAGCTTGCGACGGGGCTTGCCGCCGTGCAGCCGCCCATATTGGACGCGCGGTGAGTTTTCCACGAAGCATCGGTTAAATTGTGGATAAAGGATACGCGTCTGAATCGCTTCGGGGGTATACCTCTTGCCCAGCGTTTTGAATCGCACAAAGCGCTCTTTTCCGGGCGGACGCAGGACGGGATACTTGCGCCCCATGCGCACCTCATAGCCATTGCGCTCCAGCGCGTTAAGAAACTGCCGCCAGGTAAGGCTCTGCTGGATAGCTTCGTCCACATCCTGTCGGATGGCGGTGCGCCAAGTGGGCTGACCGTTCTTCTCGGCCAGCCATTCGACGTAGGGCTTTGCTACATGCTTTGAGTTTTCGGTGTCGATGACGGACAGCTTATATTTTCGGCAAAGTTCATCTGACACTGCGCGGATTTCCGTCACATAGCTTTTATAGTTGCTGCGATACTTTTTGCCATCCACACGGCTGACCGAGTTCCAGACAATGTGGGAATGAATATGCCCGGTGTTCAGGTGTGTGCCGATGACATATTCATACCGTCCGCCCAGCACACGGTCTGCAAGTTCTTTTGCAATCCGGTGCGCAAGTTCCGGTGTGACCTCGCCTGCAGCAAAACTTTGTACAAGGTGGTATCCCTGCACACCGCCCAGCTTATGCCAGCGCTCCTTGGTTTGGCGCATATCGGCAAAGGCGGTTTCCAGCGTGCAGGCATACGAGCTTTCAAAGCAGGATTGCTCTGTTTTATCGCGGTTGGCGGCATAATCGAGGGCGTCCTGCAAGGATACAGCCATGGTCTTTTCTTTGTTCATCACATATTTCACCGCCCGATCCAGACGGCGGACAGGGATCACGGATGTGTAAGCCATATTTCATAGAGCCTCCTAGTAGTTTTCTTTTATCTCGCGCCAGACTTCCTTGGCGATGCGCGTCATCTCGTCCACGCTTTGCTGCCCCGCCACGCCCGTGCTGTTGGCGCGGTGCGCAAGCTGGTTTGCGTTGTTGCACAAACCGGAAATTTGCCGCACAAGTTCCGCATGGTGTGTGCAGGGGCGCGGATGGATTTCCTTGCCTAAGATAAGGGAGCGCAAGTATTCCTCGCGGGATAATCCACTTGTTTTGACCTGTTCACAAAGATGGCGGTACTCGCGCTCGTTCAGCCGCAACGGAATCACATGACCGCGTCTGCGCATTGAGGGGGTTTGGGGATCACCCCAAAAGTGCGTTTGGATATCCAAACGCTATGCTTGCAAAACACGACACCCCGCAAAATGGGTCATGACACAAGGTCGTCGCCCTCCGAAACGGCTTTCTTCAAACCGTCCAAGGTCGTCACGATGCGGTTGTATTTCTGTGCCAAACCGATCTGCGCGTTGGTGGTTGCATCCTGATTGCGACTGCAGACCACCAGCATCGGGCAGCGCAGCAGCTTATCCCTCACAATGGCGGTGTATTCGCTGCGTTCCACGGCATCTTCCAGCACCAAATACTGGCTGTCCTGCAATTTGGGGCATACCGGCAGGTAGCCCAGCAGGTAGACTTCACGGCAGTAATTGCGGAGATGTTTGGAGGTTGCGCCCTCACTGGCGCAGATAAAAGCCCAAGGTCGTTTCATTTTCGTGTTTCCTTTCTGAATTTCGGGAGTGAATCAGATTTGATTCACTTTTCGGTATCTCTTGCAAAATAGTGAATCAGTTTTGATTCACTTCGGATTCAAGGGCGGTTTTCAGCCGTTCGGTGCTGCGGCAAAAGTAGGCATCTGACATTTCAATACCGACAGCCTCATAGCCTTCCTGCACAGCGGCCAGCACGGTGGTGCCTGCCCCGGCAAAGGGGTCAAGGATGCGCCCGCCCGGTTCGCAGATCTGCACCACATCCCGCATAAGCTGCAAGGGCTTCTCGGTCACATGGATGCGGTTCTGCGGGTTTGGGTAACGGAACACGCCCGGCAGACACCCAACATTTCTCTCAAGCGGCATTTTGCCGTTGGACCCCCACACAATGTACTCGGACTGCTGGCGAAAGCGTCCTTTCTGCGGGCGGCTGGCGACCTTATCCCAAACCGCCACGCCGCGCCAGGTCCAGCCCGCCCACTGCAGGGCCAGCGTCATGGCGGGAAGCTGCCGCCAATCGATGAACAGGCAGACAGGCGCGCCGGGCTTGGCAATGCGGCGGGCATCCTGCAGCCATGCAGCTGTCCAGAACATCCAACTCAGCTGATCCATCTGGTCAGAGTCAAAGTCAGGCAGCGCCTTTTCTTTGCTCATGCTGCTGTACTTCTCGTTGGTGCTGCGGTTCTTGGTGGTCTGGCTGCTGCCGCCGCTGGCATAGGGTGGGTCGGTGATGATGGCATCGAAGCTGTTCGGTTCAAACTGGCGGAGAATCTGCATGGAATCCCCGTGCAGGATCGACCAGCGGTCACCGCCGCAGTGTTCGGGCATCCGGAAATCAGGGTTGAGAATGTTGAGCGTTTCGGGAGTGTTCTTCAAAGGCATCTTCCTTTCGTTTTATCGTTCAAAATCATGGGTACGGGGTTCTTTCGGGGACGGGGTCCGGCTGGCTGTCTGCACAGAAACACGGTCATCTTCGAGTACAAAGCAGTCCTGCGTCCTGTTGTCGAGCTTGGTACCGGGCAGGACAACGGCATTGCCGCGGCAGACTACATTGCCAGAGATTTCGCCATAGATGCGGGTGCTGCCGTCAATGATCGGTGCGCACAAGGTTTGCTCATCCTGCCGAATCACGGCATAACCGCAGACACAGCTTTTTCCCGTGAGCAGTCCGCCGCAGACGATGGCATCATCCTGCACAGTGGCATCCCCCATTACGGTGGCGTTCTTTCCGACATAAGCGCAGCCCTTTGCAACGGCGTGATCTGTAAGGACTGCATCCCCGCAGACAACTGCATTTTCACAGGCGATGGCATCCGCTGAAATCCACGCGCGACCAGCTTGGTCGAGATTATCGCGGCTTTCCACATAGCCGCCGAGCATCCCGGCAAGGACATCCTCGGTTAAGTCCGTCACCGCGCGGATGCGGTGCAGGTTGGGATTGTCGGGATGGGCAATGTCGGTGATCTCGTATTTCTTCATCTGGCATCACCCCGGTCACGCTTGGGCGTAGGGCTGGGCGACAGTTCAGTTTCCACATACTCGGAAACGATGTTGAGTGCTTCGGAGTAGCTTTGACTTGCCGTGACCCTGTCGCACATTTCCTTGGCCTTGTCGCTCTGCCTGGCATTTTTCAGCAGGCGCGAGGCTCGACCCATGATGGCGAAAATGTTGCCGTCCTGCCCAAGCAGCTGCATCTTGGGCTTCTTCGGGCGGTTCAGCAGTTTTTTGAACTCGGTCACATCCAGCACATCGCGTTTCAGTTCAAAATCGTGATCCTGCCAGAAATGGACATACAGCTTGCCGTCCTCAACCTCGATTTCGCGTTGCTCAAAGCCCTCGCCCCAGCCATCGCTGTACTGGCCGGAAATGTAATTGCAGAGGACGGTCTGCTCATCATCGAGCAGAGGTTCTTTCAGCTCCACGGTCAGACAGCCGCAGAGCTTGTTGCCATGCACCTCGACGGACGGGATGGCCGTAACTACCTTGCCGCGAACCGAATCGTCCTCGTGATAATACTGCATGAGGTCGCCGCCAAAGTCGCGGGTATCATTTTCGACGGCATCGCGGATGGCTGTCTCGTATTCCAGCAGTTCATGCCCGTCCTGCGGGTAGCCCTCGTACTCGTCGTAGAACTCGTCCTCATAGTCAGGTTCATTTGGGAAGAAGTCCGCAGTCAGCGGAGAATAAAATTTCATCTGCAAATCATGTCACCTCTTTCCGCCGCACAGGTCATGGTCGATCTGCGCGGCATAGTAGTTTTCTATCGTCAGCGGCGCATTGTAGAGCGCCGCCAGTAAGTATTGCTTGATGTTTCGGATGCGGGGCGGGTTGTCCTTGAGGCAATCCAGAACATACTGGATGTGTTCTGCGCCCAATTTTAGGAATCGAGATTTTACAACTTCGGCAGGCATTTCCTCACCCGAAATGCGGATAGCAGCCCGTTTGGAGCAAACCACATCCAGCATCAACTCCACCAGTTCATCCAATCGCATCGTATCCATCGGGTTATTCTGCGCCAAAATCGGATACTCGATATTTTTCAGCAGCAGGGCGCGGTACTCTGCCCGCTGGCCCGCCGCGCGGATAGGATTCGATACGTTATTTGTTTCTTCTTTATTTATTTCTTTAGTATTTAATTGTGCAGGATTTTCCTGTACAGGTTTTTCCCGTTCAGGCTCTGCCTGTTTTGGTTGGGCACAGTTCGGCTCATCCTGCTCCGGTGGCTGCGGCTGCTCTAAAACCGTGTACTCCATGCCGCGCATCTGACCGTTCTTGTCGCGGATGCGGCGGCGGATAATATACCCCGCCGCTTCTAACTCGCGCACGGTGGCACACACGCTGTCTACGCCCTCTTTGCAGATGGACGCCAACCCGCGCGTGGTATAATCCCAATCTTCGGGCAGAGACAGCATCAAAGATAAAAGCCCCTTCGCCTTGAGCGAAAGAGCCTTGTTGCGCAGATGATGGTTGGACATAATGGTATAATTTTGCGTCTTTTGTACACGGAACACAGCCATAACGATTTACCTCCTGTTTATGCCCTATAAGTGGGCGAACGATTTCTAACTTTCATGTTGATTTCTCTCTATCGGCAAGGCGCCGCGCGGTGGGCGGCAGTTCTTGCCATCAGGTTGTTTTTTGCCATATCAGCGTAATCTCCATTCTCGATGTTGGGCGGCAGGTCGCACACTTGATACTTTTCTCGGTAAAGATTCTGAATGCCGACACTCGCCATGCGCCCTTTGGCGTCGTTGTCCAGCCGCAGTTCTATCGTGGTGATTTCCGGGTGTTGGCGCAGAAATTCCTGCAAGGCCAGCGGTTCTTTGCCGGAGGATGAAACCCCGCCCAACGACAGACGGTATTTATCTGCAACATCCCCACAGAGCGTCATCTCTGCCATGGCATCTATGGCAGCTTCAAACACGGCAACGGTGGTGCCGGGCTGCATCGGCGGGATGCAGAAGCCGTATTGTTTCTGACTGCCCGGTGCTTCGCGCTTGAATGGTTTCCCATAGTCATAAATACCGCGCAGAGCCGCATATTTCGGCACGCGCTGCGGGTCTTTGCCCAAGAAAACACAGTTGTGATATTCTGCACTTTCGTACAGAATTTTTCTCTCAATACAGTATCGGATGGTAGGCAGTGAGATGCCGCGCCCCAGCAGATACCGCGTTACACGGTCATTGGTGGGAGCTTTTCGTGGAAGCTTAAACGGCGGGCGCTCGCGCTCCACCGCTTCATGCTGCACGGGGATGTACATCGGGCTTTCCTCACACAGCAGCTGCACCGCCTCTACGAACGGTACACCTTCCACATAAATCAAATATTTCAGCGCCGACTTGCCGCCGATGTCGCGGCTTTTCCAATGCCACACACTGGATTCGCCGTTTATCTTGAAGCTGTCATGCTCCGCAAGCTGGTACTCGCCCCGCGCACTGCTTTTCACCAGCGAATCGGGTCTATACCGCCGCAGAAATTCTATCGCCGTCATCCGGTTGGCGGCATGAATCTGTTCTTTGCTGACGCGCGGCAATTACACAATGTAAGCGGCGAGGTCGCTCATATGTTCAACATTTTCCCACGGAAAATCCTCGCGCCCGAAGTGACCGCCCGCCGCTGTGCGGCTGTAAATGGGGTTCAGCAGATTCAACTGCTGGATGATGCCCGCAGGGGTCAGGTCATACGCTTTGCGCACAGCGGCCGACAAGCAATCATCCTCGCAGATGCCGGTGCCAAAGGTGTTTACCTCCACCATGACGGGGTCTTTCTGCCCGATGGCATACGCCAGCGTGACCTGACAGCGCTGGGCAAAGCCCGCTGCCACAATGTTTTTGGCAATGTACCGCGCCATATAGGCGCCGCTACGATCCACCTTGGTGGCATCCTTGCCGCTGAATGCACCGCCGCCGTGGGGCGCAAATGTGCCGTAGCTGTCCACCATGAGCTTGCGCCCGGTCAGACCCGTATCGGCATCCGGGCCGCCCTGCACAAACTTGCCGCTGGGGTTCATGATGATTTCCGCATCGTCGGCGGGCATACCGTCAAAGGCCAGCGGGAACACATATTCGTCCAGCAAATCTGCCAGCTTGTCAATATCGGCGTCCTCTTTGTGTTGGACAGAGACGACCACCGTGGTGATACGCACGGGCGTGTCGCCGTTGTATTCCATCGTGACCTGCACCTTGCCGTCCGGACCGATGTCGGGGATAACGCCGGTCATGCGGGAGATTTCCAGCAGCGTCACAAGGCGCTGGGCGGCAACCACCGGCATCGGCAGGTATTCGGGCGTTTCGTTGCAGGCGTAGCCGACCATAACGCCCTGATCGCCCGCACCGAGGGTGTCCTCGTCCTCTCCCTCAGCCAATTCCGGCTCGACAGCGCCCGCAATGTCGGGACTCTGGTCGTGGATGTAGCAATCGATTTGGTACGCCTTCGGGTCATAGCCGACATCCCGCAGGGTGTCGCGGACGATGTTGAACACGTCGGGCTTAGCGCTGGTCGTGATTTCGCCTGCCACAATAATGTGACCGTGGGTTGCCATTACCTCACAGGCCACACGGCTGGCTGGGTCATGTTTTAAGCACTCGTCCAGCACGCTGTCGGCAATAAGGTCGCACAGCTTGTCGGGATGGCCGCGCATGACGGATTCTGCGGTGAAAAAACGGGGATGCTCGTTTTCTTTCATGGTTTCGGTGTTTTCAAAAATGTCGTTCATTAGTTCTTCTCCTTGCTTGTTGGATGATTTCGGACAAAGAAAAAAGCCCGCAGGCGGGCTGCGGGCTAGGATGGTGATATTCATATCAGCGCTCCGGGGATTCTTTTGTTTTGGGCGGCGGAGCCATAACGCGGGTATATTCTTCCGGCGTGGTGTGTTCCACGCACAGGGTCTTGCCCAGCAGGAAAAACAGCTGCGGATCGTGGTACAGTTCCTCGTAGCGCTTCATCTGCTGCGGGGTAAGGTCAGTAAAATCGTTGCTGGTCAGCCCGCAGACGAAAAATGTGCCGTGGATAATGTCATAGTCGCCCAGCATACGATTCAGCGGCAGGTTTTCTGCAATGCCGTTGTCATTACAGACGTTATGTGGTGCACCACATAACGTCTGTAATGAGTAGTTCCTACAAATGAGTA
>ERZ1673748.76-NODE-76-length-155270-cov-5.631067_pt1 | contig 155270 bp, 144 predicted proteins | sample MGYA00580196_ERZ1673748 | MGnify/ENA primary metagenome ERZ1673748 (study PRJEB41218, sample SAMN15661796) | gut metagenome | host: Homo sapiens | place: Canada: London | collected 2015-08-20/2019-03-30 | study: EMG produced TPA metagenomics assembly of...
AAAATACTTCGCACGAAACCTTGATCCTGAGCACAAACCGGCTGACCTCCCGGCGCTAAAGGAAACCTGCCGCTGGTTGGATATTTACTTTTCGGGAATTGAGCCAACATTTACGCCACCTTTACATATTATCGGCACGCCTTTCCAAAAAGAGGTTTGGCAAATCCTTCTTCAGATTCCGTATGGAGAAACGGTAACCTACGGTGATATTGCACAGCAAATCGCATCCAACAGAGGAGTGGAAAAAATGTCAGCCCAAGCGGTGGGAGGAGCTGTTGGGCACAACGAAATTTCGATCATCATTCCTTGTCACCGTGTAGTCGGAGCCAACGGATCGTTAACAGGATACGCAGGAGGAGTTGATAAAAAGAATTTTCTTCTAAGATTAGAAGGAGTAGATGTATCGAGATTTTCTATTCCTACAAAAGGAACAGCGATCAAGTCCGAATGGTAAAACAAAAAGAGGCTCCGGATTTTCCAATAGCCTCTTCATTCAAATATTTGAGAACTGGCCAGTAGCAGGCCAGTTGATTTTTTAATTTTTCAGTTTTTCTTTGAGCAACTCTTCGGCTTGCTCGTAAGGTACTTTTTCGGTATTCATGTCGCGACGGTTGGTGTATTCCACCACCCCATCCTTAAGTCCTTTGTCGCCGATGGTGATGCGGTGAGGAACTCCGATAAGTTCCCAATCGGCAAACATGACGCCCGGTCTTAAACCACGGTCATCGAGGATGACATCAACGCCGTCGGCTTTGAGCTTGTTATACAGAGCATCGGCCTTTTCTCTGACGGCTTCGCTCTTGTCGTACCCCAATGCACAGATAACAACTTCAAAAGGCGCCATGGCTTTCGGCCAAATGATTCCTTTGTCGTCGTGGTTCTGTTCAATGGCGGCACCCAAAAGGCGAGAAACACCAATTCCGTAGCAGCCCATGTGAATAATCTGAGGCTTGCCGTTTTCGTCCAAGTAAGTAGCTTTCAACGGTTTGGAATAACGTTCTCCTAAGTAGAAGACGTGCCCGACTTCAATGCCTCTCTGCATAGTCAGTTTGCCTTTTCCGTCCGGAGACATATCGCCTTCAACGACATTGCGAAGGTCAACAACTTGGGTAGGTTCAGGCAGATCGCGGCCCCAGTTAACGCCGGTAATGTGATATCCCTCTTTATTAGCACCGACAATAAAGTCGCTCATGTTGGCAACGGTAAGGTCAGCAATAACCGGAACATCTTCAGGCAATCCGACCGGTCCTAAATAACCCGGCTTGCTTCCGAAGGTCTTCATGATTTCTTCGTCAGTGGCAAAACGATAACCGCCTTTAAGAATATCTATTTTGCCTGCTTTCACTTCGTTCAAAGAGTGATCGCCGCGGACTAACAAAAGCACGACTTTAGCCGGAAGTTCTTTACCTTCTTCATCTTTCTGGTCAATAGCCAAAACGATAGCTTTGACGCTCTTTGTCAGAGGAAGGCCAAGATACTCGGTCATGGTTTCGCACTTTTCTTTACCCGGCGTAGCGACCATCTTCATTTCTTCAGTCGGTTCAGCTCTCTTTTCGATAACGGATAAAGCCGGAGCCAATTCAATGTTGGCTGCGAAATCGCTTTCCGGGCAGTAGACGATGACATCTTCTCCGGTATCGGCGATAACTTGGAATTCTTGAGACAAATTGCCGCCGATAGCGCCGGAGTCGGCCCTTACCGGTCTGTAGACCAAACCAAGTCTGTCAAAGATCTTGCAGTAAGCGTCGAACATCTGTTTGTAGCTCTTTACAGCCTGTTCTTCATTGCGGTCAAAAGAATAGGCATCTTTCATGACAAACTCACGGCCTCTCATTAAGCCGAAGCGAGGACGCCTTTCATCTCTGAACTTGGTTTGAATTTGATAGAAGTTGACAGGCATCTGCTTCCAAGAATTGATTTCCTGTCTGGCAATATCAGTTACCACTTCTTCAGAAGTTGGCTGAAGTGCAAATTCTCTTCCGTGACGGTCTTTGAGGCGAAGCAATTCATCGCCGTATTTCTGCCAACGTCCGCTTTCCATCCATAATTCAGCGGGCTGAACCATCGGCATAACGATTTCCAAAGAACCGGCTTTATCCATTTCTTCACGGATAATTTTTTCAACTTTCTTTAATGTCCTTACGGCCAGCGGCATATAGTTGTAAATACCGGCGGCTTCTTTACGGATCATTCCTGAACGGAGCATGAGCTTCTGGCTCACAATCTCAGCGTCTGCAGGAGCTTCTTTCTTTGTCGAAATATGAAACTGACTTGCTCTCATTGTGTGGACTCTAATATTTTGAGTAACTTTAAACCTGAGCAAAAATCACATCGGAATGCCTTTATATATAATGCTCAGGCGCAAAGTGTTTATTTTAATTTAAGTTTATGCTCGATAGAGAAGGATATCGGCCGAATGTCGGCATCATTTTGGCCAATCCGCTTAAACAGGTCTATTGGGGAAAAAGACCCCGTCAACATTCCTGGCAGTTCCCGCAGGGCGGCATCAACAGAGGTGAGACTCCTAAAGAAGCCATGCTCCGAGAACTATGGGAAGAGCTGGGCTTAACTTCTGACAAGGTAAAAATTATTAACAGCACCAAAGACTGGATTCGTTATGACGTTCCGGAACGCTGGGTTCGCCGAGACCTCAGAGGCATCTATCGCGGACAAAAACAAATCTGGTTTTTACTTGAACTTACCGGTAAAAACATCGATATCGACATCAACGCCACCAATCATCCTGAATTTGAAGCCTGGAGATGGAACAATTACTGGGTTCCTTTAAGAGACGTTATTGAATTTAAGCGCGAGGTATACAAGAAAGTTCTGTTAGAGTTCGCGCCCTCTTTGTTTACTTCTCATCGAGATCTGACGCCCCCTGAGAATTGGGGAAAAGTTGAAGGCACTTCCCGTTTCCGCAGATAGTGCCTTCCAATTAAGATTAATTCGCTGACTGGATTACGACCATATTGTCGTGGTGAATAAGTTCCTGCCGTTCGATATAACCGACAGTCTCTTCAATTTCGCTACTATGTTTTCCTTTCAGCTTTCTCGCTGTCTCCGCAGAGAAATTCGAAAGGCCTCTGGCAACCTCTTTGCCTTCTTGGTCAAAACATGAAATAACTTCGCCCTTCAAAAATTCTCCTTGAACGGATTTCACACCAATTGGCAGGAGGCTCTTGCCTTTTCTGATGGCTTGAACTGCGCCTTCGTCGATCACGCAGTAACCTTTGAGCTGAAGGTGGTCCGCCATCCATTGCCGGCGCGCTGAAAGAGGTTCTGATTCGCTTACTAACAAGGTCCCTAAGGATTCACCTTCAGACAAGCGAACCAAAACATCCGGAATTCTTCCGCTGACAATAACGGTTGAAGCCCCGCTTCTAGCGGCACGCTTTGCGGCTAAAATTTTAGTCAGCATTCCGCCTTTCCCGATAGAGGATCCAGCTCCCCCTGCCATCGATTCCAAATCGGCAGAGCCGGCTGCGGCACGTGAAATCAGTTCTGCATTCGGATCATTGCGGGGATCAGCGGTAAACATGCCTTCCTGATCAGTCAAAATAACCAGAATATCGGCATCTACCAAGTTGGTCGTCAGCGCCCCTAAAGTATCGTTATCTCCGACCTTAATTTCGTCAGTAATGACCGTATCGTTCTCGTTGATAATTGGAACCGCTTTGAGTTTCAAAAGGGCAAGAAGCGTGTGACGAGCATTCAGATAGCGTTCACGGTTAGCTAAGTCAGCATGGGTAAGAAGCAATTGAGCTGCGACCAGATCGTGAGCAGCAAAACACTTCTCGTACGCGTGGGCCAAACCCATTTGTCCTACTGCTGCACAAGCCTGCAATTCATGAATTTCCGTTGGTCGCTTTTCAAAGCCTAATCTAACGACACCTTCAGCAATGGCGCCGGAGCTCACCAGAATCACTTCCTTACCCTGTTCCTGGAGATGTCGGAACTGACTGACCCAACGATTAATAGCCTCTTGGTCCACTCCTTTCCCTTCATTGGTAACAAGAGAGGACCCGATTTTGACTACGATTCTTTTAGCTTTTTCCCAGATCTCTTTATTTTCTTTCATCGCCTTCGATTTCTTGAGCATTCTCCTCATCTTCATCGAAATCATCGATGACAGGCTCGGAGTCTTCGATTAGCATCTGCCGCTGTTGCTGCAAATCTTCGGAGATAGCTTTAACTAAAGTGTCGCAGCCTTCTCTGGTAGCAGCTGAAATCGGGAAAATAGGTGTTTCATCACCAAATTCCCTGCGGTACTTGGCAATGACCTCTTCTCTCTCGTCTTCGGGCACTAAGTCCATCTTATTAAGCACCAACCAACGAGGTTTATCAGCCAAAGCCGGATCGAAATTATAAAGTTCTTTCACGATGGCACGGGCTGCTGCTATTGGATCAGTAGTTTCATCAACAGGAGCAACATCAATAACATGCAAAAGCAGGCTGGTTCTAGATAGGTGTCTTAGGAAGAGATGTCCCAAACCGGCACCCTCGGAGGCACCTTCGATTAATCCAGGAATATCTGCAATAACAAAGCTTGTTTCCGGACCAACTCTGACAACACCCAAATGCGGATGCAAAGTAGTAAACGGATAATCAGCAATCTTTGGTTTTGCATTAGAAACTGCGGAAATCAAGGTAGATTTTCCTGCATTCGGCAAACCCAATAGGCCGACGTCGGCAAGAACTCTCAGCTCAAGGTTGAGTTCTCTTTCTTCACCGGGTTCTCCCGGTGTACATTGGCGAGGAGCGCGGTTTGTTGAAGATTTGAAATGCAAATTGCCGAGACCGCCTTTTCCTCCTTTTGCAAGCAGAGCTCGCTGCCCGTTTCTATCTAAGTCAGCAATGACTTCACCTGTGTTTTTATCCGTAATAACCGTCCCTACAGGAACCTTCAGTTCAATATCAGGTGCGCCTTTGCCGTAGCAGTCACTTCCACGACCGTTTTCTCCGTTTTTAGCTAAGAATTTTCTGGTGTAGCGATAATCAATAAGAGTATTGATATTTCTATCTGCAACCGCGTAAATGGAACCTCCTCGGCCTCCATCTCCACCGTCCGGACCACCTTTCGGAATAAATTTCTCTCTTCTAAAAGAGGCAACGCCGTTGCCGCCCTTTCCGGCTTTAACTTCTATTCTTGCTTCATCAACGAATTTCATGATTTAACAAATTTTCTAATATGCTTAACGATTTCTCAATGATAGTCAAAAAATGAGACTCGCCTCCTAACTTTTGCCTACTCTAGTGCACACAGGTTCCGGAAAAAGAGGAGAGGCAGCGGTTTGGAGAAAGATCTATAACAGTCCGAAGCAATGCCGCTCGAATGGTCCAAACAAGATTATTGCAGCACTACCAAAAAGAAATAGTGGAAAACAAAAAGGAGGCCTGTAAAAGAACCTCCAAGAAAAACAAAAACCTCAGACCAACTAAGGAATGAGGTTTTAGAGTCGAACCTGAGATTAAGCTACAGGAACAACATTCACATAATGACGGTTAAGGCGACCGTGAACTACGAATTCAACCTTACCTTCAGCCTTTGCGAACAAAGTGTGATCACGGCCCATGCCTACATTTTCACCAGCATGGAAATTTGTGCCGCGCTGACGGACGATGATTGCGCCCGGCTTGATCATCTGTGAACCGAAAACCTTAACGCCCAAACGCTGTGCATTGGAGTCGCGACCGTTTCTTGTGGAACCGCCACCTTTCTTATGTGCCATTTCAAATACCTCTTATCAAAAATCAATTAAGCAGAAATCTCATCAATCTTGAGTTCTGTGTAGTTCTGACGGTGACCGGCACTCTTGATGGAGTGTTTACGGCGACGGAACTTGAAAATACGAACTTTTTCATGACGGCCATTGGCGACAATAGTTGCTTTAACTGCTGCGCCTTCGATTGTAGGAGCGCCAACTTTCATACCAGCGTCATCTTTAATAGCGAGAACTTGTGTAAGTTCGATCTGGGAACCTACTTCTCCGGCCAAGGACTCGACGCGGAGCTTATCGCCAACAGCAACAGTGTACTGTTTGCCGCCGGTCTTAATAATTGCGTACATAAAAACCTCTTCACTTCAATGCAGTCCACGATCTGCTGAAGCCTTTTTGTGTGGTAAAAGAGTAATTCGTGGAACGTGCGATTATTACACAACTTTCCTCTCAAATCAAACAGTAAAGTAAAAAAATAGAAAAAATCCTTAGCAACTCGAGAAATCCACTAGAAACAAAATAGAAGAAAATCTGAGTCCGTCCATGTGCGAGAGCCTTTTGAAGAAATCAGTCTGTCTGCGGCTTATCCAAAAGGCTTCTTTCTGCCAACAATTAAATGTCGCGCCAGTTGAAGACTTCATGTTTGATTATGAGATTTTTCGAATAATTTTCATTCCTCAGCTGCTTTTGAAGCAATGCAAGTCCGCAAAAAGCTACAAACTCCGGTTTATCTTGCATGATTTGCTTCACCGTAAGTCTGGCCTGACTTTTGTCAATCAGCATTAGACAAACCTCCGCTTCCTCAGCTGCCTTACGCACAGCCTCTGCAAAAGGCGCAGCTTTTTGATCTTTAACGGTCCAAAAAAGTGTGATCGAACCATGTTTGTTCTTGGCTGCTGCTTTCAGCCATGCACTAAAAGGCGCAATTCCTATTCCTGCGGCACACCATGACTGAGGCTCTTTCGAAAAAATCGGGATGAACTCTCCCCAAGGACCTTCAACCTCGACAATATCTCCTGTGTGCAACCTCTCTAGGAGGGACTTGGTAAAGTCGCCTGACTTCTTAATCCACAGTGTTACTTCGTCATTGTTAAATTCCGCAATAGAAAACGGATGGCCTTCATCCCCGGGAAGATGCAGAAACATAAACTGTCCCGGCAGAACCTCTTTTCCCAAAGGAGTTTTCATTTTAAGACGAATGCAGTCGCTGCCAACTTCTAAGATGGAAGTAACGCTTGCTTTTATCTTTTTTTGCCAACCGGGTCCCTTTCTTAAGAGGTTGATGCTTGCCCATAATCCCACGACCGTAATCGCAACGATACTTAGACCAAACGGCATGTAAAAATCGGACACTTTCATCAAGCGCAGAGAATGCAAACTCAGAAATATGAAAACCCAAGCAAAAATAGAGTGGATTTTTAGCCAGCGTTTATAAGGAATCTTCTTCGTTAGACAAAGAAGCACAAGAATCAAAGCTATCCAAGTAAGCCATACGGAAGACTCTTTTGCCACAGTTCGGCTCATAGACCACACCAAATCCCAAAAAGCTGGATCGGCGAGCACCTCTTTTTTCGGTGGTTTTGGAAGCGTCCAGATAAGTCTTAAGATCGGACCAAAGATGTCTTTCACAAAGTAATGTACAAAGGCCATTGCAACGGCTGCAAACCCGAGCCATTTGTGAAAAACATACAATCTGTCGAGCGGTAAGCGAAAAACCTTTTCAATCCAAGACGGCCGAGCAGCGATGACAAGGCAAATGGCCATCCACAACCAAGCAATTGCGCCGGTAATATAAAAAATCTCATGAGTATAGGAGCGGGCGTCAAAGTTCGGCGGAAAGCACCACAAGCCAAGAATCCAAAAAATGAAAAGTGAAATGGTCAGGATTGAAGTAAGTATCATTTTTCTTTCCTTGCAAAACGTCTTCAATTCAAGTTTAAGAATGGGAATCCTTGAATTCAAAGTCTTTCATCAGCCATTTGTTTGAAAATTTTAAAATTGTTTGGTTACGTAAATTTTCCAAGCAAAACAATTAAGGCAATTCTGATACTTAATAATTCATACTTTGATGATTCACGTTCAATCCAATAAGCAATTACGTGTCTTCAAAAATCTTTCAAACTCAAATTAATGTTTTGCCTCACGGAAATTTACGAAAGACATTGTTCTCTCACTCCGGAGCTGACAGTATTCTGTTTTTCTTCCAGTCATCAGAGAGTTGGACACAGCACGCGGTAAAGGAATGACGGCAAAGTAATCTGATGAAATCTGCGAAATCCGGCTGAGGAATAACTATTCAAACAGAGTGTTCTCCAGTTATGTCCACTGATTTTTTTACTTTATATGCAAAACATTTTGTATAGAGGAAATATTATTTCATAATATAAAAACAATTTCACAATAAGCAAGATTTAACAACTAAACACAATTTTAAAAGAGCCTAAGTTCTTCGTTTTGACGACCAGACCATTTACTTAGAAATTAACTGAGCGTCAAACCATTTCAGGGAGTTTTTTAAATTATTTGTCAGGGTAAACCTCTACAACTATTATCTAAAAGAAGTAAGAAACTATTAATTTTTTTATCTAACCCATAGAGGAGATACCTATATTTTCTTCTATTATTTTTTTGAAAGCGCAACTTTCAACCCCATCAACTTAACGAAAGAAGGGCTATATGAGAAGTAAAAGACCTTTATATAAAACCCTGTACTTCCAAGTTATTTGCGCCATCATTATCGGCGTACTTTTGGGATATTTTTACCCCGAGCTTGGTGCCCAGATGAAACCTCTTGGCGACGGCTTCATCAAATTAATCAAAATGATCATTGCTCCGGTAATTTTCTGTACCGTTGTTATCGGTATTGCCGGAATGGAAGACATGAAAAAAGTCGGTCGTGTCGGTGGCTATGCGCTCCTGTACTTCGAAGTGGTATCTACCTTCGCTCTGATAATCGGCTTATTGATGGTCAATCTCCTCTCCCCCGGCTCAGGGATGCATGTCAATCCGGCCACTTTAGACATGTCGGCTGTCTCTGCCTACACCCAGCATGCTTCTTCCCACTCTACCGTTGACTTCTTTATGAACATCATTCCGTCAACAGTAGCAGGTGCCTTTGCATCAGGAGACATTCTCCAGGTCTTATTCTTCTCTATCCTTTTTGGCTTTGCCTTACAGAAAATGGGAGGCCAGAAATCTCAGCTTTTCCAGTTAATTGACAAAACCTCGAAAATTCTTTTCTTGATAGTCGGCTGGATCATGAAAGTTGCCCCTATCGGCGCATTCGGCGCAATGGCTTTCACGATTGGCAAGTATGGTATTTCTTCCCTGCTTCCTCTGGCCAAACTAATGGGTGCTTTCTATTTCACCTGTTTCATCTTCATCTTCGGAGTTCTTGGAGCTATCTGCCGAAGCCATGGTTTCTCTCTTATTAATTATTTGAGATATATCAAAGACGAACTTCTCATCGTACTCGGCACTTCCTCTTCTGAATCCGTCCTTCCGAGAATGATGGTCAAAATGGAGCATGCCGGCATCAGCAAGTCCGTCGTCGGCTTGGTTATTCCGACCGGCTATTCATTCAATCTTGATGGAACAGCTATTTATTTGACAATGGCAGCTGTGTTTATCGCTCAAGCCTGCGACATCCAGATGACGCTCTTCCAGCAGCTGACTCTTCTTGCAGTCCTTCTGTTGACAAGCAAGGGTGCAGCCGGCGTCACCGGCTCCGGCTTCATTGTCCTTGCCGCTTCTCTTTCCTCTGTCGGCGATGTTCCGGTTGCAGGATTGGCGTTGATTCTCGGCATCGACCGTTTCATGAGTGAAGCACGTTCCATTACCAACATGATCGGCAACGGCATTGCCTGTATCGTAGTCGGCAACTGGGTCAAAGAGGCTGACATGGAAACCGTTAAGAAACACACTCACCCGGCTTACATCCATCTAGCTGAACAAGCATTGGAAGCTCTCGAAGGCAAAAAAGCACAAAACCTAGAACCTACCGCCTAATATTTATTCAGCAAAGGCCGCTTTCGCGGCTTTTGCTGTATACGAAACCTTAAGAAGCTGCGCGATTTAGCGCGATTGTAAGTAAAGTTGCTGCACCTACAGAAATCGCCTTGTCGTTAAAGTCAAACATAGGATGGTGAACACTGGCAGAGTGCTTCTCATCTTTCATACCGAGACGGAACAGACATCCTGGCCTAGCTAAAAGCATAAAGGAGAAATCTTCTCCCCCGCAGGTTCTATGCCACTGCTTCACGTGCTCTTCGCCCAATAATTCTTTAGCATAACCGGAAGCCTTTTCGACCAGCTCAGGAGTATTAAACATCGCCGGGTAAAGCTTGGTGTACTGGACTTCGGCCTCCATATCATTTGCAAGAGCAGTTCCTTCTGCAACCTGCTTCATTCTCCTAATAATTGTTTCCTGAACTTCCGGTTCAAAAGATCTGGCAGTTCCCGATATCTTTGCCTCTTGTGGAACGACGCTCGGACCATCTCCAAATCCGCTTTGAATGCATCCGGCAGAAACTACCGCGGTTTTCATCGGATCCACACTTCTAGCTACAATCGTTTGGAGTGCCAATACACATTCACAAGCTGCCACCAGCGGATCTTTTGTCATATGAGGACGAGAGCCGTGCCCGCCTTTTCCTTTGAAGGTGATTTCAAACTTGTCGGCATTTGCAGTAGCGTATCCGGGAATAAAACCGACATCGCCGAGATTAAGGCTTGGCTCGGCATGAAGTGCATAAAACTCATCGATACCAAATCTTTCTACCAAGCCGTCAGCAATCATGTGTTTTGCACCGGCAAAACCTTCTTCTCCGGGCTGAAAAATAGCGATTAATGTTCCAGCAAAATCTCGATGCTGGGCTGCATAATGGCAAAGCGTCAGAAGTGTCGCGACATGCCCGTCATGCCCGCAAGCATGCATTTTTCCTTTGACTTGACTTGCCCAGGGAGCACCGGTTTTTTCTTCTAACGGAAGTGCGTCGGAGTCTGCGCGAAGTCCGATGGTTTTACCTGGTTTTGTCCCGTGGATAACAGCAACTACGCCGGTCACATCTTTTCCTCCAACATACTCATACACTTCATTCAAAGAAAAAGAGGCAAGAGCTTTCGTTATTTTCTCTTGAGTTTTATGTAAGCAAAGACCAAGCTCCGGTTCTTCATGAATTTTGTGACGGATATCCATGCCGATCTTTGCGCTCTCTGCCATTTGTTCCGGCTTAATTAATATTGTCATTAGTCGTGCTCCTAGAGAAAAAAGGTTTTGAGAATTCGAAGTGTAGCAACCGCCAGAGCCGCATATTCATATTTGATAGATAGGTGATTCCCTTCGATTTTAAGAAGCTAAAGATTTTGTTGATTTCAGAGTAACAAATTTTTGTCTGCGATATTTTCTGTTTCCAATCTCAAACTTAGACTCAAAACCTCTTTTTTACCTCTTCACTCCCAGAAAAAATTCGGTAATATGCATTGGTTGAGAACTAGGAGGAGGAGCAATGTCACACGTTGCAGAAACAGTAAAACAGATAATTGAACCCGTCGCTTCTGATTTAGCTGAAGTCGAGAAAGCGGTACTTAGCGATCTGCAAAGTGATATTCCTCTGATAAAGAAGATAAGTGATTACATTGTTTCTGCCGGCGGCAAAAGAATGCGACCTTTGATTCTTATCCTTATTGCCAGAGCACTGGGCTATCAAGGAAAAGAACATATATTCCTAGCGACGATGATCGAATATGTCCATACTGCCAGCCTGCTGCATGACGACGTCGTCGACGAAAGCGATCTCAGACGGGGAAAACCAACAGCTTGCTTTAAGTGGGGAAATTCAGCTGCGGTTCTGGTAGGCGACTTCATGTACTCCCGCGCTTTCCAATTAATGGTCAAAACTAAAAACCTCCGAATCTGCGAAATCGTCTCCGGTGCCGTCAATCGAGTCTCCGAAGGCGAGGTAATTCAGCTTCTTAACATTCACGACACCACTGTAGACGAGAAACGCTACTTTGAAGTCATTGAAAGAAAGACCGGCGTTCTATTCGAAGCAGCAGCCCGGATGGCGGCAACGATTGGAGGAGCAACCAAAGAAGAAGAGGAAAAGCTCACCGAGTACGCCTTAGCCTTAGGAACAGCCTTCCAAATTATTGATGATGTTTTGGATTACCGAGGAGACGAAGGAAAAACCGGCAAAGCCTTAGGTGCAGATTTGCGTGAAGGCAAAATGACGATGCCCTTGATCTATGCATTAAGGAAATGTTCAGAGGAGCAGGCCAAAGAAATTAAAGAAGCAGTTAAACGAGGCGAAGGAGATCTCAACTCCATTACTCGCATTCTTGAAGAGACAGGAGCAATTGAAGAGTGCGTACTCACCGCAAAACAAATTGTTTCTTCCGGAATAGATGCAATTTCTTTCTTAAAACCTTCCCTTTATAAAGAATCTTTGATAAAATTGCTCTCCTTGACTGTGGAGAGAGATTTATAATTCCTCTAAACAGTTAAAAAATGTCGGAGTATAGCTCAGCCCGGTAGAGCACTGCGTTCGGGACGCAGGGGTCGTAGGTTCGAATCCTGTTACTCCGACCATTTTTATTTATTTCTAAGAATTTTCGGAACTTAAGCAATTTGAGTTTCTTGGAATTCCTCTTGGAAAAGCGTCGGAGTATAGCTCAGCCCGGTAGAGCACTGCGTTCGGGACGCAGGGGTCGTAGGTTCGAATCCTGTTACTCCGACCATCCTTTCTTAACTTCTTTTACGAATCTGTCTGGTAAAAAAGTTTCTTTCTATCTGCGATTCTTAATTTCTCCAAATTACACTCTCGCTATGGCTTAACTATTCGAAAAAGAATGGAAACATTAATTAATTTATGGCACTCGATGCCGCCGGTCGCTAAAACGGTTCTCCTGCTTCTGATTTCTAACACTTTCATGAGCTTTGCTTGGTACGCTCATTTAAAGAATCTAGGCAGCGCTCCTCTGTGGGTGGCCATCGTTACCAGTTGGCTAATCGCTTTTTTCGAATATATAGTCATGATTCCCGCCAACAGAATCGGGTTCGGCTCTTTGTCTCTCGGCCAACTGAAGATTCTTCAGGAAATTGTTTCGCTGTCTATCTTCGTCCCGTTTGCGGTACTGTACATGAAAGAGCCGCTCAAGCTGGATTACCTCTGGGCGGCCTTTTGCATGTTGGGTGCGGCTTACTTTATTTTCCGCGACCACGTTTGAAAATTAGTATCCGGGCTGAAGCATATGGCTCGGATTAACGAAGCTATCGAATTCCTCGGCGGTACATACTCCCAAGTCAAGAGCGGCTTGTTTAAGAGAAATATTGTCGTGGTAGGCTTTCTTTGCTACTTTTGCCGCATTTTCATAACCCACTAGCGGTGCCAACGCTGTAATTAGCATCAAAGAGCGCTCAACATTCTCTTTTAATTTATCCGGGTTTGCTGTTATCCCCTCAACGCAGTGAACTGCAAAAGAATTCTGTGCATCAGAAAGCAAACGAATGCTTTGATCGAGGTTATAAGCAATCAACGGCAAGAATACGTTGAGCTCAAAGTTACCTTGAGAAGCTGCAATGCCAACTGCATTATCGTTTCCCATCACCTGTACGGCGACCATAGTCATGGCCTCACTTTGTGTCGGGTTAACTTTACCGGGCATAATGGAAGAGCCCGGCTCGTTAGCAGGAAGATTGATTTCACCTAAACCGCAGCGAGGTCCTGACCCTAGCCAGCGGATATCATTGGCAATTTTCATCAGATTAGCCGCTAAGGACTTCAGCGCTCCATGCATAAATACGGCACCGTCCTGCGATGTAAGGGCATGGAATTTATTCGGTTCGCTGACAAACCTCTCGCCTGTCATTGCGGTTAATTTTTCACATACTTTGGTCCCGAATCCAAATGGAGAATTCAAACCTGTTCCAACAGCCGTCCCCCCGATAGCTAATTCACGGCAAAAACGCAGTGCGGCGTTGATTTGTTCAGCATTATGGTCAAGCATCGAAACATAGCCGCTGAATTCCTGACCTAAAGTCAGAGGTGTGGCATCCTGCAGGTGAGTCCTTCCGATTTTGATTAAATCTTTGAATTCCTCAGCCTTACGATTTAAAGCTTCACGGAGTGTTTTAACCGCAGGCAACAAGCGGCCAGTAACTTCCAGAACCGTCATGATGTGCAGTGCGGTCGGGAACGTGTCATTAGAAGACTGAGACATATTGACCTGATCGTTTGGATGAACAACTTCATCTTTGCTCAGTCTGTCTTTAAATCGAAAATCTCCGTTAAGAATTTCGGTAGCACGATTTGCGACCACCTCATTCACATTCATATTGGTTTGCGTACCGGAACCCGTCTGCCAAACGGCTAAAGGGAAATTCCCGGGCAACGCGCCGGCAAGCAATTCATTGCAAGCCTGGACTATGGCATTTTTGCGCTTTTCATCCAGCTTACTAAAGTCATAATTAACTTCTGCACAGGCTTTCTTCAAATACAGCATGGAACGAATCAGAGATTCCGGCATCTTTTCGATACCAATTCTGAAGTTCTCAAAACTTCTTTCCGTTTGGGCTCCCCAATATTTGCTGTCATCAACTTTTATGTCGCCTATGGAGTCATGCTCAATGCGGTAATCTATCATTTTGTTCTCTCTAACAGGACAAATTTCAACGTTGGACTCAATCTCCAAACGCCTTTAATGTTTTTCTGAGTCTACCTTGGTCCGGAGTCTTCGATTAAATAAAAAGTCCAAACTTGGTACCTTTATCGGACCGATTCTCAACCAGCCCAGGTGTTTATTGCGAATTTGAGCATCGCTATTGCAACTAGTCCATCAAAATGAAAATTAGAAACATTATTGAGATGAGAGAATCAGTTCTTCTGCAAGAGCTTTTGATAGCTCCCATCGATTGCGATGGTTCCGATGAAGGAAGTAAAGAAAATTCCAACCACTGCAACGGAAAGTACCAGATGCCCGCAAGGAAGTCCCATTGCTAACGGGACGGAACCGATGGCAGCTTGCACGGTCGCTTTCGGAAGATAAGAAAGAACGCAAAACAGTCGTTCGTTAAAATTGAGATTGGTGCCCAGCAGGCTCAAAACAACCCCTAAAGAACGGAGCAATAACCCAATACACACAATCCAAAGTGCCGCGAGTCCGGCGTTTAGGGTATAGCTGATGTCAATTGCAGCCCCTACCGTCACAAATAAGATGACTTCAGCTGCCAACCACAATTTGCTGAACTTTTCTGACAGTCTTTTGGTGACGGCAAATGAAGCTTTGAAATTCAAAGTGCACGCCATGCTCATCACTGCAAAAAGTCCCGAAACGCTGACAATTTCTTTGGTCCATCCTTCCAGAGCAATAAGGATAAAGGCTACCCCTAGGACCACCATTACTTTAAGGCTGTTCCGGACGTAGTGCTTTACAGCGTAAGCGGTTTCAAAGAACCAACTGAGCAGCAATCCGGCCCCGACACCGACCACCATTCCAAGAACCAACGAAATCGGCACTTGAATGAAGTTCCCGAGTTCCGTATGTCCGGCCTGAGTAAAGCCAAGAAATGTGGAGAAAAGCATGATGACGAAAACATTATCCAGCCCTGCTCCGGCCATAATCATTTGAGGAATGCTTTTCTCCGTTCCGTAGGCACGGTTGGTCAACATCACCATTCGAGGAATAACTACTGCAGGTGAAACGGCAGCTAATACGGAACCCATTACCAACGCTTCGAGTTTCGAAATGCCGAAGAAATAGGGTGCAAAAAAGAAAAAGGCAGCAATTTCAAAAAGTGCCGGAATGCAGCCGAGCAAGAAGAGCGGACGTTCAACCTGCTTAAGTTCTGAGACTTTTATGGACAGTCCTGCTTTGATAATGATGATGACCAACGCCAACTTCCAGAGGTCCGGCGATATGCTGAGGATTTTAGGATCCAACAAATTGAGAGCCTGCGGTCCGAGCACAATACCTGTAAGCATCATGCCGATGATTGCAGGTACTCTTATCGCTTTGCAGGCAGCCCCGATTGCCAAACCAAAAAGAAAAATAAGTGCCAGTGAGGTAAGCATCTATCCTAAAATCTCAGAAGTGAAAGTTCATCTCAAAAAATTCTACTCGCTGCCTTATTTCTTTTTTGCAAAAAGACCTATTTTTGAATCTTATATCCACGCTGCATAAGCAAAACCGCAAAAGCCGCAGACCCAATTGCGCATACGGAGACAACACTTAGACTTATCCATGGATTGAAATCGCTTTGCGAAAAGAAACCATAGCGGAATCCGTCAACGATGTAGAAAAACGGATTGAATTGGGAGAGAGTACGCAAAGTTCCCGGTAATTGCTGGATGGAATAGAAAACCCCGGATAAGAAAGTCAACGGAAGAATAACGAAACTTTGAAAAGCTCCGATTTGATCGAACTTATCGGCCCACAAACCGGCTAACAACCCCAGAGAGCCCATCAGAACCGCACCCATAAATCCAAAGACTACGACCCATAAAATATGATCTACAGGAGGAGCTGACCAAAAAACGGAAACCAGCAACACTCCGGCTCCCACTATCAGTCCTCTGGCGACGGAAGCTCCTATCATCGCCAATCCAAGCTCCCACCCTGCAAAAGGAGGCAGTTGAATGAAAATAAGGCTTCCCATAATTTTTGCCGAGAGCATGGAAGATGAGCTGTTGCCGAAAGCGTTCTGCAGCAGAGACATCATGACCAGGCCCGGAACTAGGAAGTGAATATAACTTACGCCTTCGAAAGTCGGCATACGTCCTCCAAGCACTTGCCCGAAAACGACCAAATAAAGAGCAGCCATGAGGATCGGTGCAAAAATCGTTTGAATCGCAATCTTCTTAAAACGCAGGACTTCTTTTTCCAACAAGGTAAGGAAAGCGGCACCTCTGCTGTATGGTTTCGGGTCTATTTTGAATTGTGTCATTTGCCTGTAATCCTTATGAAGGCTTCTTCGAGATTTGCTTTTCCAATTTCAAGTTTTTCCGGCATTAAGCCGGCTTTTGAAAGCTCATTTAAAAGCGTGTGTAAGTTTTCCGGACTGCCGTAGGCCGTACTGTAAGACCCGTCAGAAAGCTTCGTACAATTGATAGGAAAATTCCTCGGCAGTTCGCTTGGCAAAGAAAACAAAATGCGTTCTTTAGAGTATTCCTTGAGCAAACTTTGAGTGTTCTCTAAGGTCACAATTTTTCCATGATTAAGCAAAGCGACATTACGGCAAAGCTTCTCTGCCTCTTCCAGATAATGTGTCGTAAGAATAATCGTATGTCCTTTTCGGTTAAGGTCTGCCATGAATTCCCACAGACGGTGACGCAGCGCGATATCCACTCCTGCCGTCGGTTCATCGAGCACAATCACCGGCGGCTGATGAACCATAGCCTGAGCGATCAAAACGCGTCTTTTCATTCCGCCCGAAAGGCTCATCACACTGGAGTTTTTCTTATCAGATAGGTCCAAAACATCCAGCAGCCGTTCAATCCACTTCTGATTGCCGCGAAGACCGAAATAGCCGCTCTGCAGACGAAGCGTGTCGTAAACTGTAAGAAAAGGATCAAACGTGATTTCCTGAGGGACGATACCCAGGCACATTTTGAATTGACGCCATTGCGTTTCTAGATCAAAACCCAACGCCTTGATTGTTCCTGAGTTCGGCTTAACCGTCTTGGCAAGAACTCCGATAAGCGTGCTCTTGCCGGCACCGTTCGGTCCTAACAGACCAAAAAAATCGCCTTGTTCTATTGTGAAGGAAGCTTCACGCAAGGCTTGTTTCGGCTCGTTTCCTCGATAAAAGGTTTTTGAAACTTTTTCTAACGAAAGAGCCGGTAAAAGAAATTTTTGACTCATATACAAAACAATATTAACCCCGCCTTAAGTCTTAGTTGAGTAAACGAGGAAATAATTGGAAATAACTTTTTTCTAAAATATAAAAATTCACTCTTTATTCTTACCTAACCTAATTTTAGTTAAGAATCATATAGTTATCCTTATTAAAAATACACCACCTTTCTGTTTACTAGGGAAATCTCTAATGAGAATGATAATTACTTAATAGAATTGTTCAATTAATATCCGCCTTAATGATAATCATTCTCATTCATTTTTAAAAGCAGAATCTATATGACAGTAATCAGCGGCGTCTCATCGGACAAAACGAAGATCGTTAAATTTAACAAGATGATGAGAAAAGACTCTGACTCTCCTTCTTGGAAAGCCAACATATCCGACAATCCACTTGTCGACGCATTTCCTGAGTCTATCGATATTCACCCCGGACTGCAAAGCAGTCCGATTGCTCCGGCTCAGGTTCAGTCAACTCTTTCCGATTTGACTTCCCGCAAACGCACCAGAAGGACGGTCGCCTACATCAACGTACCTTACTGCGAAACAAGGTGCCTGTACTGCCTTTTTTATATCAAGCCTTACAGAAACAAAGAAGAAAGCAAGGCCTACGCCGACACTCTTATCAAAGAACTTCAGCTTTGGGCTGACAAGCCTATTCAGCAAAATGAACCGGTGCATGCGGTTTATTTCGGCGGCGGTACGCCGACAGCTCTTGAAGCCGCGGATATCGAACGCGTCATTAAAGCGGTTCGTCAGTACCTTCCGCTGGCCAATGACTGTGAAATCACTTATGAAGGCAGATTATCCGGCTTCGATGCAGAGAAGATGGAAGCTGCAGTACAAGGCGGCGCAAACCGTTTCTCCTTAGGCGTACAGACTTTTGACACCAAAGTTCGCCAAGCTGTCGGCCGCCGTTCGACTAAAGAACAGCTTATTGCTCAACTAAGCCGCCTCACCCGCTTCAACCAAGCAGCTGTCGTTATCGATTTGATTTACGGCTTCCCTTTCCAAACCATGGGAACTTGGAAAGAAGATCTCGCCATCAGCCGTGAATTAAACCTAGACGGAGTGGACTGTTATCAGCTTCGCGTTTTTGAACGCTCTCCGCTCTTTAAGTACATTGCCAACGGAAAACTTCCGGCCGGTCCGAATCACGAACTTCGTGCCCATATGTTCGCTGAAGCAGTACAAAGCATGCGAGAAGCGGGATGGAACCGCCTATCCATCAGCCACTGGGCTGCAAATACAAGAGAGCGCAACTTCTACAACTATTACGCCAAAACTCGTTCGGACTGTTTAGCTTACGGTCCGGGAGCGGGCGGCAATATTGACGGCTATGCATATATGATGGACAGAACGCCGGATACTTGGAAAAAAGCAGTAGAAGAAGGCATCAAACCGGTCTCTATGATGCTTGAACCGGCTCCGCATTGGCAATTATGCCGAGCCGTTGCAGAACAGCTTGAACTTAACTTCCTAGATCCGTCAAGATTAGCTGCGGAATTCACTCCTCAGCTCCTCTACGTTTTTGAACCGCTGGTAGAAAATTGGACCCAGGCGGGATTGCTTAGCCCAATCGGAAGCCGCTATGAGTTGACGGTTGCCGGCCAATTCTGGCAAGGCCGCATGAACCAACATCTTCTTAATCAGATTAAATCTCTTCTCTAATATCATGAAAAACATTGTCAAACTAAGCGTTCTTTGCGCCGCTACTTTAAGCGCATACTTGTCCCTGTCTCATGCCCAAGAAGTGCATAAGACCGGTGAAATCAAGGTTACAGCAGGCCGAGTTGAACAGCAGCTTCTTGATATTCCGATGAGCGTTTCCGTGCTTACCGCGGAAGAAATTCGTGATTCTTCCGCAAGAAATATCGGAGAACTGTTAGCAGACGTTCCCGGCGTAGAGGTTGGAGGCGATGGTTCCCAAGGTCTGAAACGTATCAAAATCAGAGGAGAAAACGAATACCGTAGCCTAATTCTCATCGACGGCCAGAAAGTCTCCGAACATAAGTCTATGTCGGGCCCTGCCCTTCTCATTGACCCTTCCTCCGTTGAAAGAATTGAAGTGATTAAAGGCCCTGCCTCAGTACTTTACGGGTCGGATGCTATCGGCGGTGTTATCAATATCATTACCAAGAAAGGCTCTAAAAAACCTTTTGAGGCGGAGGCTTCTGTCGGCTGGAACGGTGCAGGACACGGCTGGAGCGAATCCGTTTCCCTAGGCGGCAGTGCAAAAGGATTTAAATATCAATTGGATGCCGGCTATCAAAGCCACGGCAACATCAAAACTCCGAAAGGTTATCAAAAGAATACCGACTTCCGCCAAAAGAACCTCGGTGCCTTCTTGAGCTATGACCTGACAGATAATTTCACGGTCGGCATGCATGCGGACATTTTTGATTCCAAAATCAATTCTTCCAGCTGGACCTATGAGAACGACCCGGATTCCGACTTCTTCGTCAAAATTCCGAAATGGAGAAGAGACAAAATTAGCCTGTTTGCCGAAGTCAAAGATGTCAACGAGTATCTGACTAGATTGCGAGTTGACGGCTACTGGCAAAAAAATCACAAGCTGATGCAGAACTACGTGAGCCAATCTTCGAAGAGCCCGAAATCTTCTACAAACGTCATCACAGATTCTCATGCTGACAACAGGATTAAGACTCTAGGAACCAGCCTGCAGGCGGATTGGCAGTTAGGAGACAACAACTTTCTTATTACCGGTTATGAATTTGCTCAGGATCGCTTGACGGCAAATACCGAGGCTGATTTTACAATGTCCATGAGAATGACCGGAATGCCTCGCCCGATGCTTGATCAAGCTTACGTTACAGACCGTTATGTAAAGGGCAAAGAAACGACTAACGCGATTTTTGCCGCGATGGAAACCACGCTGCCCTATGACTTATCTTTGAATTACGGGGTACGTTATACCTGGGTCAGTTCTGAACTTTCCAAGGCAAGCTCTTTCCGAAACGGTTATAAAACTACTCCGGCGGGAACCACGATTTTCAACAACACTCCGGTCAATGATTCAGGGACTCCCGGCAGCGAAAACAACAGCCGTCCTGTTTTCAATTTAGGCGTGATTTGGAAAGGCCTGGATAACACTTCCCTGCGTGCTCAGTGGGCCCAAGGATTCCGTGTCCCTAACCTGCAGGAAAAATTCTTGATTAACAGCATGGGAGGCGGTACCGTCTATGGCAATCCTCACCTCAAACCCGAGAAGTCCAATAATTTTGAAATCGGAGCCCGCTACAGCACTGATTTGATGGATATCGATGCGGCTTTGTTTTACAACCTCTCCGATGACTATATTTCTACAGAAATCGTCGGTGATGCTGATAGTGGGATCAGTCGATACGTCAATGCCGATAAAGCAAAGACATTCGGTTCAGAACTTTCTCTTAACCTGAGAGCAACGGAAAACCTTAATCCGTATTTCTCTCTGTCCTGGATCAAGAGAAAAACCGAATGGGCTGACGGTACCTCAACCTACGCCTCGGGTACACCTGAATTCACCGCTCGTTACGGTCTGCGAACAAATTACCCGCTCTTTAACGGCAAATGGACAACGGATACTTATTTGAGAAGCAGTACCGCGAAGAAGTCGTACTCACTCTCGACTAAAGAAACCACTCGTATTGCAGGCTACACCACCTTGAACTTTGCAACCGCTTATCACTTCGGTCCCAAGCAAGCCTATAGCGCAAACTTTGAGGTTCTCAATATAACCAACCAGCTTTACGGTTATGAGACTTCCATTTACGAGCCGGGCAGAAGATTCAACTTCAAGCTGACAGCCCGTTATTAATAAAAATGTAATTTATTCCGCTGAAAATCATGACAACAATGACTTTAAAAAAGGCCCGAACATCGCGCCTAGCAGACTTCTGTGGGAGGTGGTCTGCCCGTGAACTTATCATCATCGGCGTTTTTGCAGCAACTGCAAAAGTCTCTACCGTGCTAATTGCCATGGTTGGAGGCGGAATGAATCCTCTTTCGCTGCTGCTAAAGAATATGGTTTTTACCACTTTGCTGGTGGTAATGCTCTTCAAAGTCTGCAGACCCGGCACTCTCTGCCTTTTTGTCATCGTCAGCTCAGTTGTGAACTTCCTGCTCCTCGGCGGAAATTTAACTTTAATTCCGCCGATGCTTTTAGCGGCTGTTATGGCTGAGCTTCTGATGCGTTTTATTCAGAAGAACAACCTCCCGGGAGCTGTTTATTGGGGTGTCGGCTGCTTTGATTTACTTTGCAAGTTCGGCTCTCTCGGCATCTCGTTTTTAATGATGCGGGAATCTCCCGCCATGATGGCTGCGGTAGTACCCATAGTCATCATCGGCTATATCGGTTCTTTAATCGGCCTGTGGACAGGCAGCAAATCAATTAAGGAGTTGCGACATGCAGGCCTCATCCGTTCCTAATTTATCTCTGCTTAACGCAGTGGACATCCGCGTCAAGATGATAATTACGGCTCTGGCATCCGTGATGACAGTAGCCATCTCTTCCCTTCACGCACAGTGCTTTCTTTTTGGGGCGTCATTTTTGTATTTACTGATGATCAGAAGGCCTAAGCTCATCCTTGTGTCGTACCTTCTGTTCTTGATAATGATGGCCATTGCGTGCTGTTTCGGCCTGCTGTTAGCTCATTTTCTTCCTATGATGGGAAAAGGCATGGAGCTAAAATCTTTAGCTGTTCCGTTCATGAGAGCGTTCACCATGCTCAATGTCGTATTGCCTCTAGCCTTTACAGGCAGACTCCAGCAGATTCTGAATTCGCTGCAGAAGCTTAAATTACCCTTCGTCATTTATCTTCCTGCCGCCGTCATCGTTCGTTTTATTCCAACGTTTACTAACGACATTAAACAAATCTGGGAATCGCTCAAAATCCGTGGTTACCGCATCAATCCTTGGACAATGACGATTCATCCCTTTCAGACGACTCGACTTCTTTTTACACCGCTCTTAATCAGAGCCTTAAAAACAGGAGATGAACTCGGCATTGCCGCAGAACTCAAAGGTCTTAACGCAAATACTTCTGCCATCAAGAAGGCTCCGCAGTCTTTCACTAAGAAAGACTACGCCGCCGTTTCTTTGACCGTGGCTGTCCTTATTGCCGCCGTTATTCTGCAAATTTATTTTCCGAACATTTCACCGGCCCTGATGAAATAATGATTGAATTAAAGAACGTAACTTACACCTATCCGCACAGCGACAGACCTGCCCTGAGCAACCTTTCTTTTATGGTCCGTCCCGGAGAGGCAATTCTCGTCACCGGTGTCTCCGGATGCGGCAAATCGACGCTTATCAGGCTGATTAACGGGCTGTGTCCTCATTATTACGGAGGCAACGTAGAAGGCACCATTTGCATCGATGGAAAAGACAATCTGCAGGAAAAGCTCTGCGATATTTCGCACCGAGTAGGAACTTTGTTCCAAAATCCGGAAAGCCAATTTTTCGCTTTAGGAGTTGAAGAGGAGATTTCCTTCATTTCGGAATGCAAAGGGCTGCATCCGGAGGAAATCCGAACAAAACTCTCACAAACCGCAGAGCGTTTTAATTTAAAACCGTTTCTTAAAAACACTATTCATGAACTGTCGCAAGGGCAAAAACAGAAAGTTGGCCTTGCCTCTCTCATGATGGAACCTCTGAAGGCCTTAATCCTGGATGAGCCCACAGGGAACCTGGATCCGGAAGCAACCCTGGAATTGGCCGAAGAAATCAAAAAACTTAAAGCTCAGGGCGTTGCCATTCTGATTGCAGATCACCGTCTGTACTGGCTCAAAGATGTTGTCGATAAAGTGATCGTCTTGGAAAAAGGTAAAGTGGTTCGGGAGGGCATCTTTTCGGATTTAGATACTGAATTTAGAGAAAAATACGGCCTGAGAAAACTCGAAGTCACGGACAAGCGCCGTCTTCTACCGGCCAAAATGTCTTCGGGCAAACCTATCATGAAGATTTCTAAGCTGAGTTTTTCTTATCCTCGCCAGCCTGAAATCATCACGGACGCTTCTCTCGAGTTCCAGCAAGGCATCTGTGGAATTTTCGGAGACAACGGTGCAGGCAAAACAACTTTGGCACGGCTTATTACCGGACTGAATAAAGCCAAATCCGGCACTTTTCAGGTTAAAGGGAAGACAATCCGTCAAAAGGACTGCTTAAAGCACGTCGCGGTTGTTTTACAGAATTCTGATCATCAGCTCTACATGAGAACCGTCTTCGAGGAATTGAGAGCCAGCTTGGAAGCAGCCGGATGCAAAGGCGGCAACGATGCAGCCGAAGAGCTTCTTGGCATCTTCGATCTGCAGGAGCTAAGAGACCGCCACCCGCACTCTCTTTCGGGAGGTCAGAAACAAAGACTCGTTATCGCTTGTGCATTTGCCAAAAAACCAGATGTCATTATTCTCGATGAGCCCACTAGCGGCTTAGACGGAGCCAATTTAAAAAGGATTGCCGGCGCCCTCAAGAAACTGTCTTCAGAAGGCAAAGCCGTCCTTGTGATTACCCATGATTTAGAGCTGGTAGATCTTATCTGTGACACTGCTCTACATTTACCGCTGTCAGTTCAAACTGCCAACCAACCTTTTATTAATTGATTTATAGGATTTTTATGACAAATAAAGACCCACAGCAAGTTATTCAAGAAGTTATCAACTCCGGCCGTCCGGTTACTTTGGACTCTTTGGCCTCCGCACTGAACTGCTCGGCCCTTGAAGCGGCACATCACCTGCCTAAAGAAACTTGTACTTTTGCTCCGGGAGAAGATTTTGAAAAAGTTTGGGAAAGCATTTCTCAGTGGGAAAAAGCAACATTTATCGTGATTGCAGGAGAAAACGTCATTGAAGTAGAAACCAAAGTGGCTTGCGGCAAAAAAGCCATGGGTTACTACAACTTGATGGGCGGTAAAAGCCCGCTGCAAGGCCACTTCAAATACGAAAACATTATTGAGATCGGGTTTATCACCATGCCGTTTATGGGAAGAGAAAGTCATTTTGTCGCCTTCTTTGATAAAGACGGAAAATGCGCTTACAGCTTTTATGTTGGCCGAGAAAAGCATAAATTAATCGAATCTGCAAAAGAGCAGTTTTTAGCTCTTCAATCTTCTTTTAGGTGATTCGATATGAAAGTACTCGTTGCATATTCCAGCATTACAGGCAATACGGAAAAAATCGGTAAAAGTATTGCGGAAGCCATTCCTAATAGCGAATGCGTCAAGCTTCCTACCGACAAAAAAGCTGAAGACTATGACTTAGTATTCTGCGGTTTTTGGTGCGACAAAGGGGTTCCCGACAATGATTGGAAGCAATTCTATGAATCCACTGGTTCGGTTCCGGTCGCTGTTTTCGGCACCCTCGGAGGCGATCCGCACAATGAAGGCGGAATGAGATTCCTTCAGAAAGTCAAAAATGAAATTCATAAACCGTCTTTGCTTGATCTGCGTTTGTGGCAAGGAAAAGTCGATCCGAAAATCATTGAAATCATGACCCGCATGTCAGGAAAACCAATGACCGAGGAACGCAGACTGAGACTGGAAGAAGCCAACAAACATCCGGACAGCAAAGATTTAAGAGAAGCCGCTCAATGGGCATTTGAGATTTTCAAATCCCGGCAAGCATAGGAAGAGAAGATGAACTTTAAAGAGATATATGACCTCATCGGAGGCGCCGGAGTGATGTTGATTTTGGTCGGCATCGCCGCTTGCTACATTACCATCTGGAATGTGATTTATCTGCAAGGCGTCTTGCGCCGGTTCAAGAAGTCCAAGATTGGAAAAGACCGCTCTTCCTCTCAGGAACTTCATGACAAATTCGGAGCTAGCACAAATCCGTTGATTTGTATTGTGCGCGACATCGTCACAACTCACAGTGCTCACTCTGAAGATATCCGCGCCGAGGTCTCTTATCTCTTTCATAAAAACTTCAAGCCGGTTAATAATGCATTGACATGGCTCAAGCTTTTCGCAGCCATCTCCCCGCTGCTTGGACTGCTCGGTACGGTCCTAGGAATGGTTCAGGTTTTTAAAACCATCGCCGCAAGTGCCTCACCGGATTCTGCTCTCTTAGCTGCGGGGATTTGGACAGCTCTTATTACCACAGTAATGGGCCTTGTGGTTGCCATCCCGGCTCTTATGGCCTACTACTATCTTTTCCTTAAAGTTAAAGAAATGAGGATTGAAGCTGTGGAATACAGTTATCGAGCTATTGAACTGGCCAAGCCTGTTTCTCCAGCTTCCGTTGTTTGCGAACATCCGAAGGCTTCCTGCGTACTCCGTGGAAAACAGGCCCTCTCTGCCTAGGAACAAAATTCATGTTTGATGATTTAGATGAAGAACCGAAAGTCGATTTGACGCCTTTAATTGACGTCATTTTCATGCTTGTTATTTTCTTTGTCATGACCATGACTTTCAGCAGGCCGGTCATTGATTTGACATTACCAGCCGCTGAAAATTCTTTGGTTCAGAAAAGCAATCAGGAATTGGTTCTGCAGGTCAATGAAGCAGGAACCATTCTCTGCAATGACAAGGTTCTTTCTAAGGAAGAGCTGCCTGCCTTTCTTGATGAGCACCCTGAAGGGCTTCTTACTCTCATGATTGACGAAAAAGCCCCTTTCCAAAGCTTCGTCTGGATCGTAGATGTTGCCAAAGTAAAACGGGAAGGACGTTTCGTTATCGGCACCAGAAAAAATACTAGCGGCTAATGGTCAACCACCCCGGGCTAAAAGCCCGAGGCTTGCAAAAGTCTGGTTGACCAGCTTCAGTCAGCAATGCTGACTAAGTTGCAAAGAGGTTCAAGACTCACTCCGGGGTGCTTCCTCAGCTCCGGACCCTGAAAGTTCCGAAAGCAGACAAGCTATGGGTAAGTACGAAACGGTTCGGAACAAAACGCCGCTCTGCAACATTAGCGAGGGGAGCAACACCGAAAGGTGTTTGCCACGGACAAGTCGAAAGACAAGTCCAGTAACCGTAAGGTAATTTATTTGTGACGACATTTGTATTTGTATTAGATAGGAAAGGCAGGAGCCTGATGCCCTGTCATCCGGCAAGAGCAAGGACACTCCTGAAAAAAGGACGGGCACGGGTCCATAAGGTTTTCCCGTTTACAATCCGTCTGACGGATCGAGAACTGGAAAACTCATCTGTCCAACCGATGCTTATCAAGATTGATCCGGGTTCCAAAGAGACAGGTATTGCTCTGGTGCGGGAAGAGAAAAACAAAGGGCATCATGCTTTGTACTTTATCAATCTTCAGCATCGAGGTCAGCAGATACGCAATGCACTCTACAAGAGGCGTTGTTTGAGACGGAGCCGAAGAAGCCGTAATCTCCGTTACCGCTCACCCCGGTTCCTGAACCGCAGGAGAGCAGAGGGGTGGCTTGCTCCTTCCCTGCAGCATCGAGCAGACAGCATTCTTTCTTGGGTTTCTCGATTGCGCAAGATAGCCCCCGTTGAAAGAATCAGCCAAGAGCTTGTAAAGTTCGATACGCAGCTTATCCAGAACTCGAAAATTGAAGGGATTGAGTATCAACAAGGAGAGCTGGTTGGTTACGAACTCCGGGAGTATCTGCTTGAAAAATTCGGCCGCAAGTGCATCTACTGTGGAGCAGACAATGTCCCACTTAATATCGATCATGTAATACCAAAATCCAAAGGCGGCTCTAACCGAGCCAGCAATCTCGTTTTGGCTTGTGTTCAATGCAATCAGAAGAAAGGCTCAAGGAGCGTTGAGGAGTTTCTGAAAGACAAGCCGGAAGTTCTGCGGCAAATCAAGAATCAGTTAAAACAACCGCTTAAAGACGCAGCTTCTGTTAATGCCACCCGTTGGAAACTGTTTAACAAACTGAAATTAACTGGTTTTCCCTTTGAAGTTGGTTCAGGAGCTTTAACTAAGTTTAACCGCAAAAAATTCGGTATTCCAAAAGCGCATTGGCTAGATGCACTCTGTGTGGGCAATGTTCCATCAGTGACAAATTGGAGAAACCTCAATGTCCTGAACATTAAATGTTGTGGCCGTGGAGCCTATCAAAGAACGAGAACTGATAAGTATGGATTCCCACGAGGAATCTGCATGAGGCAGAAGAAAGTTTACGGATTTTCAACCGGAGATATGGTCAAAGCGATTATCCCGAAAGGCAAGAAAAAAGGCGTGTATGTGGGAAAGGTTGCTGTCCGTAAAACAGGATCCTTCAATCTTCAAACCTCCGGCCAAACCATACAAGGTATTTCCTATCGCTATTGCAGATTAATTACACACTCGGATGGTTATTCCTACAGTTGGAAAAGCTGTCCAATTCCTCCTCGGGTTGAAACCCGAGGTATCCTTGGAGAAGTTAGATGAATACCTCTACTCAGTTGGATTTAAACGGCATAAGAAAAGCCAAGAACATAGCTCGGCTTTTCATTATTACCGCTTGTGTATGTTCCGTTTACTTGGCTACTCTTCCTTTTCAAGCGAAACCACTTCCGGTTACCGCCCTTCCAACAATCGATCTGAACTTTGTGCAGTTTGAAGAACCCGCTCCTCCGCCACCGGTACGTGTAGAACCTGTTAAACGTCTTCTAGCTGAAGAATCCGACATAAAAGTAGAAACTCCTCCTGAACAGAAAGAACCCGAAGTTGTTCCACTGAAACCTCCTGTCGTTAAACCGGCAGAGCTTCCTCCTCCGATAGCGCCGGTCAAAGAAGTAAAGGAAAAAGTAGTCCCCAAAGAGCCTCGAAAAAAAGAAGTCAAGCCTGTGGCAAAACCAGTACCGGTTAAAAACAGTAAACTTTCTGAGGCTAAGCCTTCTTCAAACGAATCTATAAAACCAGCCTCATTAGCGGAAAGCACCTCTGAACTACAGGCAAAAAACAAACTTGCTTCCCTTTTACTTGCCTTGATAGAAAAAAAGAAGAAATACCCGAAAGCTGCGATTCGAAGCGCAACTGAAGGAACTTGTCATGCGAAATTCAGATTCGATAAAGAAGGCAGGATTATCTCCGCTACCCTTTCCGTTCCATCCGGAAAAGGAGTTCTTGACCGAGCTTCCAATCAATTAGCCCAGCAGCTGATCGGCACAAACTTCAACATTCCAAATTCAGGGATTGAAATCCAAGTCCCTATCAAATTTGAGCTGGTGAACGGATAGGATCACTATTTTCTCCACAAAAAAGCGCCCGAGAACAGGCGCAATTGAAATGAGAAACAATAGCTTGTTTAGGGCACCTTGAAATTGTAGTAATGACACTCAGCGCAATAATTAACGCTTGGTTTGTGTCCCTTGTGGCATGTTGAACATGGCAGATTACCGTCATGCTGGCTATGCGGATTCATTTCTTCCGGATTCGCCGGGGTGGTCTTCTTAGCTACTTGATCATAGAACCCGTGGCATTGAACACATGGTTCATGTCTTTGATCATCTTCTTTGAGCTGGGCCGAAATTTGCGGTCCGTGGCATACTTGGCACTGAACTCCGCGCGCAACGTGACGATCTCCTAGGAACTGCGGCTTGTCCTGGGCGATAGCGCTAAATGAAAGAAGAGCGCCAAAAAATAAAACAACAAGCTTGGTTTTCAATTTAGTTCTCCTTTACACAATCGGCCGGAAACTACGTTCACGGCCGACTGTACTATTACTCAGAGAAAGTGATTATCCGCGGTTAGGTTGTTTTGCAACTTCCTTACCGGCAACCTGACCGAATACTAAGCATTCTGTCAAGTTTCCGCCGCCCTGATAAACGAACTTCAGAGCAGAAGCGATTTCACCAACAGCGTAGAGGCCAGGAATCGGCTGGAGGTTCCAATCGAGAACTTCACGCTTGGCGTTAGCAGCCAAACCGCCCTTAGTATTTGGGCCGCCGGCTACGAGAGGAACAGCATAGAATGGGCCGTCGGAAACAGGCTGCAATGTGCTCTTGAGGCGTCCGAATTCTTTATCTTCGCCTGCTGCGCAAGCAGCGTTGTAGTTCTTAACGGTTTCTGCAAGAGCTGCAGGATCCATCTTGTTGCCGTTTTCCTTGATAGCTTTGATCTTCTTGCCGAGTTCTTCGATAGTGTCAGCCTTCAGGATCCAGCCTTTCTTAACAGCGTCGCTGTTGTCGGCTGCGCCGTAATCAACAAAGCCATAACCCGGAGTGGAGATGCCGAGACCTACGAGAGGTTTGCTCTTACGGAGAGTTTCGTCAAAGATGAACCAAGACGGGCTGTTTGGATAGTCGAGTTTGTCGATATCAAACTTAACGGCTTCTTTATAGAAGAAGTAGCGGCTTGGGTCCTTAGTGACTTTATGTTCAGCAGCGTAACGTTTACCGTAGTTATTAACAACGATAGCGTGGCCGGAACCAACTGCAGGAGTGATCATGCCCAAACGCATGCCGTTGTGGCGTACTGGAGCAGGCATAATGATACGGGAAGCGGCTTTACCGGCTTTCATGATGCCGGCGCCGGCCTTCTGACCCATAGCGATACCGTCGCCTTCATTAAACGTTGTACCGTAGAATGCCCAGCCTTCAACGCCCGGGCCTTCCAAGAAAGCTTGACGCATCGGGAGGCTGTATTCATAACCGCCGGAGCAAAGAACAACACCCTTGCGTGCCTTGTAAGCAACTTTCTTGCCGTTCTGTTCTGCGATAACGCCGATAACTTCGCCCTTGTCATTCTGAACGAGGTCGCGGCCGCGTGTTTCGTAATCAACTTTGATCTTGTCGGCACGGGTCTTGATACCGTTGTCTAAGCAAAGCCAGAAAGCTTCACCGGAAATGGCTTTTTCCTTAGGACCGTTGTAGCAAGGAGTATTGAAACCTGCCGGGATGCGATCAGGATAAGAAGAACGATAAACCTGATAGCCGCAGTCCTTAGCGCCTGGGAATGTCGGGAAAGCTGCGCCCTTGAAGCCCGGAGTAGCAAATGCCTGGAACTTCGGATCCTGTTTCTTCATCCAGTCAAGAAGTCCCGGAGTGTATTCGGCCCAAGCTTCGGCCAAGCCATCGGAAACCTGAGGCTGTTCGCCTTCGAGTTTTCCAGGAATGTTTTCGCCGGAGAACATGGCCTTAGCATATTCTTTCAATGCAGCCTTATTGCCTGATTTATCCGGGCAGTGGAAGATACCGCCGGACATACGAGTATTGGAGCGAAGTGTTGCGGCTGGCTGTCTTTCGATAACGATAACATCAGCACCGTTGTCGGCAGCAGTGATAGCTGTAGCAGCGCCTGCACCACCCAAACCTACAACGATAACGTCAGCTTCCTTATCCCATTTTTGCTGCTGAGCAGAAGCGGTTGCAGCGGTAAATGTACCGACTGTGGCAACAACGCCTACGCCAGATGTTTTAAGGAAACCACGTCTTGAGATATTGGTCATTTATTTCTCCTTGTTTTGTTTTTTGAGATAGCTCACTGAGCTACGTATTTGAAATTACACGGTTACAAAGGGGGCGTAAAGGGAGAAAGTGCGGTTGATTTGACCAAAAGAGAAGAGTAAAATTTTTAAGTTGGGCTTAAGAAATTGCCCGTAGCCTCAAGCAATTTTTCTTAGAAATGCAATTGCAATTTCTCCCTTTTCTTTCTCCTCACCATTTACTTTTGAAACAATTAGTTACTTTTGTTGAATTCCAAATTGATGATTTTCTATTTCTTATAACAAAGTCTTTTCATAGAAAACCATGTTGTACTCAATTGCGGGAAGATCCTCCCCTGTAGAAAAAAAAAGATTTTTATCATGTTCTGCAACTAGGAGATCTTCTGATGAATCTGAACGCAACGACTAAAGAAACTCTCGTTGAGAACCTGACTCTCGTCCTCTTGTACCTCACTAGCAGGTGCGAAGAGCTTCCGGTAACTCACGAAAAAATTTACTCGGCTTGGAAAAGTTATGACTGGAATGCTATGGATAAGCTAATAGAAGACGGCTGTGTGTTTCCTCCAAAATGTAGAAGAACACATACGAGATACTTGACCGAAGAAGGCGTAAAAAAAGCAAGAGAACTCTTGGAAGCACTACATCTGACAACAAAATAGCGTTCATAGCAGTTGAGCTCTTCTCCTGCTAAAAAAGATCTCGTTTTGCTATGAGAACTTTTACTTAAAAAAAAGACTCAATCAATTGATTCTTATGCTCCTATGCAAATGAGTCTTTGAATTAGAATGATTTCTGATCTTGGTTGTCCTAAGGTGTTTCATGCTAACAAATCAATGGAAATCCAAACATTTAGGAATGTGGGAACTCTTATTCAAAGTTTTTGAGGAAGGTTCGGTAAGTCGCGTTGCTGATGAAAATGGAATCGATCGAGGACAACTTTCTCGGATGATAAAAGCCCTGGAGAGCGAAGTAGGTTGTGAGCTAATTGAAAGAATTGGCCGAACCGCAAAACCTACTCTTGCCGGTGCCCAAGCAAGAAAGGAAATTTTACCGTTGCTGGAATCTCTGGATAAAACCATCGTTGACTTAACAGCCTCCCAACAGCTGTCCATCGGCAACATTAGATTCGGAGCCATGCCAGGCTTTCTTCAAACTCAAATCGTTCCGTTGATTGCCGAATTCCAAAAGCTTCATCCAAAAGTGACTTTTGATGTCATTGGTGACGATGATCCGAAAGCCATAATGTGCGGCCAAAGCGATGTCATGCTCTATTACGGACCAAACAATAATCCGCACCTCGTCGAACACTGGGTGACACGCTCTCTTTTCATTCCTTGTGCAGCGCCAAGTTACTTGGAACGCTATGGTTCTCCAACCTCGCCTACTCAACTCGTGGATCACGCCGGAGTGGTTTATAACGGTAAAGTCCGACCTCTCTCTCCCGTCTTGGTAAAAGGATCCCTCCAAGAAACGATCCATTGGAAATCCGAAATTCGGTTCAACAATATTTTGTTAGCCAAAACGGCTGCGCTTGAAGGCTGCGGAATAGTGCTGGATATGCCTCTGCATCACTGCTACCAAGAAATCCTCGCCGGGAAATTGGTCCCAATTCTCAACGGCTGGCATATTCCCAATCTTGATAATTACATTGGCACCACCTTAGAAGCTCATAAACTTAAAAGAGTTCAAACCTTTATCGATTGGTATGTGATGAGAAGAAGAGAAATAGAGGGAGAGCAGAAGAGGCTCGTCCAAGAAAAATTTCCTTTCATTGTTTACTAGAAAGCCTGAGCTCTTCAGGTAACAGCTCAGGCTTTCAAAAGGAAATAATTTAGAAAACGAACATACAGAAAGTTGTAACCACTAAGGCTGCGATAACGGGAATTGCTGTTCGTTTAGCAATTTCCATTGGATTAACGCCAGCCAATCCTGCAAGAATAATTACGCCGCCTGCCACTGGAGACATTGTACGGCCGAGACCTGCTGCAATTTGGGCAACCGCACCCAACTGCACAATGGTTAAGCCGAAATCTGCAGCATGAGGAGTAATTGCTTCGTTGAAAGCCAGAGCGGCGGCATTTCCGGAACCGGAAATTGCGGCCATGACAAATGGGCCAGCCGCAGCAGCGAACATAGCAACTGACTGAGAACCCTTCATGGAGTCAACCAGCGCTCCGGTAAGACCAATTGATTTCATACCGGCAGCGAATAATGCAGCTGCAGCAATAAGGATGACAACGTCACAGAATCCGTCACCGGCGCCTCGGCAGAAACGTTTGGAACAGTCGCCTATTTTTTGTTTGTTGATAATGGCAACAATCAAACCGATCGCTGTACCAATAAGCATGCAAACCGGAACAGAAAATGCTTTTGTGGGTAAGACTCCTACTTGCTTTGAAGCCAAAACAAGAAGAATAAGAGGAACGACAGGAACGACGGCGTAGATAGGATTTACCTTGAAATCCTTTTCGGTCTCTTCTGCCAACCCTCCTTCCAAAGCGTCTCCGGCGGTAGATAATTGAGTTGAGCCCACGCCTTCCTTCAAGAACATGCAAATGAGAGCAAGCACGGCAGCGACGACTAGCGCACCAATTGCGCAAGGCAAAAACTCTTGCATGATGACGATCATCGCATCAGGAGCACCAATCTCCTTTGCTTTGAATGCTATGTCGGCAATCTGAGGATTAAACATCAAGCCCGGGCTAACGACCGAACCCCAGGTTCCTGCGAACACTGCAGATGCTGCCATTACAGGTCTAACTTTTAAGGCGATCAGAGCCGGCACCAGCAGTACACCGACAGCCGCAGCAATTCCGGCAGCAGAAGGAAGGACGATATTCAGCACCCACGTAATTAATACTGCACCTGGAATAACAATCGCTGGTACGTATTTCAAAGGCTTAACCAGAGAGTTGACCAAGTGATCTGAGCACTTTGTGAATGTCATGACATATCCGAAGCCCATCACTGTTACGATGGTCGGCACTAAGCCGCCATTTACCAGCTGTTTGATAAAAGCATCAACAGCAGCACTTAATGTGACATTTGATCCGCAAACGTATTGTCCTATCAAAGCCATCACAATGCCTGATAAGCACAAAACAAGACGAGCTTCATAATTTTTATATATGAGCCAAAAAGTAACGATAACTATTGCTAATCCAATCCAGATCATATGTGTCTCCTGAGATTTATTAGGTTTATAACTTTGCAAACGCTGTATCTAAATTGATTGCAGCTTCTGAGAGGTCTTGCTTTTTCTTATTTAGCCAAAGCTCATCCTGCTCGAGTTGTTTGGCAATTGAAATTAAGTTTTTAGAAGTACTTAAAGGTGAAGGAGCTCCGGTTCCGATGCGGGACCTCACAACATTTTCAGGCGCGAGATAACCTCTGAATTCCTGCTCGGAAAGTGGCAGCCTCAGGGCTTTCCCCTCCAATTTCTCTGTTATTTCTTCATAACTTTTTTGAACCGTTTCGAAAGGAATATTGTTGGGAAGCCAACCGTTTTTGCGCCCTTTTGACACCACATCGCTAGCGAAGTTATGTCCAACCCTGAAAGGCACCTTGTAGTGCATTTGAAGGGCCTCAGCCAATGCCATTGTGCATGTCCAGTCATTTTCCAGTTCTTCTAAGGCACGTTCTTTATTGACGCGCAGCATAGAAAAAGCCTGCGTAGTGAGAGCCAGCATGGATACAGTCAAAGAAAACACCTTGGCATTGTCTTCAAGCACACTTTCCTTGTTGTCATACATCCCGAGATTAAGGTTGTGCGCTCTAAAAAAAGCTGTGGTGGTGGCGCCAATTACGTCCGAGGCTCGGGCCCGAGTCTTGTTCAATATTCCGGGATTTCTTTTTTGAGGCATTGCCGATGATCCGTAAGCATCCGAATCGTCCAACATAATCCAGGGCCTGGTCTGAGAATACTGCTGAGCCAAATCTTGTATTAGTACCGTTATTCTTACGGCGATATTGGATGCAATTGAAGCCGCCTCCAATGGAATGTCGAAAAGGCTTACTTGAGAGCTATCCAATCCATTGATAATAGGTGCATCAAATCCAAGTAACTCGGCCAATCTTTCTCTTGAAAGAGGCCACGCTGAACAAGCCAGGACGCCGCTTCCCAGCGCGCACTGATTTACACGCACCCAGGCCTCTTTAAGTCTAGCTGCATCTCTTTCGAACGATTCCAAAAATGCCCAGAGATAGAATCCTAGAGTTATGGGCATTGCCTGGACACCATTGGTATAAGCCGGCATCCATGTTTCTACATTGCACTCTGCTATCGCCAACAGCTGCTTTCTTAATTTGTTCAGTTCGTCAAAAGTATCGATAACTGCTCTTCTTAAACGAGCTTGGTTGAGTGTGGCGAAAATATCCTGGCGACTTCTTCCGGTATGAATGAGAGTTGCTTCTTGTCCGCAATGTTTGATTAGAAGTTTTTCGAGAGGCATGATATCGAAAATTGGAGATGCCCCCGGCGCATTTAACTCTTTCTCAGCTTCTCGCTGTGCCTCTGCAATCTTCTTCGTTTGCTCTCTAGAAAGAATTTTCTGTTCGCTTAACATCACTAGAGAGGCTCGGTTTATTCTGTTTTGCCAATACTGCCAAGTCTCAGTAGCTGCCTCTTCACTGGTTGGGCTTAGCGTATCCGGTCCCCAAGGAATTCGAGAATTTGTCATAAGGTACCTCAAATTTGTTTCCTTCAGTCTAATTTGAGGGCTCGAAGATCGAGATGAATTTTTAAACAATAAAACGTTCAATATTTCTTCAAATAATTCTTGGAATCGACTTATTTATTCTGCTTTTCTTTTTATATTCATAGAAAAACATGGCATACAAAGTTAATTAAAAATATTAAGTGAGGGATTTATTATTCTTACTATGTGTATTTTCTCATCATATAAGGGAATATACTTATTGAAGCTCAACCTTTACTTGTCATTATTTGTCGCAGGGGGCGAGAAAAATATAGAAAAAGGACCTCCTATGCGATTCAAGAAAAATAACAACAACTCATATAACGTGTACTCGAGTGCAAAGTCTGGCTCGCCTCTTCTATGCAAAATTTCTTTTTGTCCGTCAAAAGAAAATCCTGAAGAACAATACCAATTCGATTGGAAAATCGAGGATGAAAAAATTCGACAACAGATTTTTCGAGAATGGAAATCCAAACAAAAGAAAATTCCGTTTCTCACTATTCTCTGCGAAGGTAAAACGGAGCTGATTTATCTGTCGGAAATTATCAAAATCCTCGGTCTTACCAATAATGTTGCCATCTCCTCTTACAACGGTGGCGATCCAAAAGTTCAATTTATACCAGCTACGAATAATTTCCTTTGGCAAAAGCAATTCAAGCCTGACTTCAACCAGGAACTCTGGTTTGTCTTCGACAAAGACGGACATCCCGGATATAAAAGCCTGACCGAAATGCCCAAAATTAATTCCAATGGAATCTTTCTAGCTTGGTCTAATCCGTGCATTGAGGATTGGTTCTTTCTTCACTGCGAAAAATTCAAGGACGAAGATCTGCCTAGGACACAAAAAGAAGAAATTGAAAGGAAGTCGTGGGTTGAAGCCGGAAATGGTGATCACGTTGAGAATGTCCTTACGCAAGTCACATACCAGTCTCACGTCTCTCCGGAAGACTGCTTTGCCAAACTCAGGTCTCTCTCTACAGGCTATAGCAAAACTGCTCCGGATCTTTTTTTTCGTTTTTCTACTCATCTTCCATTCGCACTGAACAACTGCAAAAACAGAACCAATCCGGCTCAACATGGAAGCGCAATCCCGCTTCTAATTGAACGCTTGATTAAATATTCACCTTATTCTCGTACTGCTGCTTTGGCATTGCTGGCAAAGGCCAAACCTGTAGCGAAAAAAAACAAAACTCCTCCTAAATGGTCAACACAGGAATTCAATCGTTTCAAGAGCCTGGTAGGATCCATGCAAAGTTCTAAAACAATTAGCGATGACAATTCAGAATTTATGGTTTGTTTCCTAAAAAAACTTCTTACGAACATCTCTCAGAAAACCAAACCGGAAATTGTCAAAAACTACTTTCCTAATTGATTACTTCTATACGCTAATTTGCGTATTAACGATTTGGTGCCGAGCGTGTAGAATGAGCCAACCGTTAACTACTTCTTTCAAACTAAGGAGAACTCATGACTAAGTCTTTAAAAGGGACAAAAACTGAAAAGAATCTTTGGACAGCATTTGCCGGCGAATCCCAAGCCCGCAACAAATACGACTACTTTGCAGGAGTAGCTAAGAAGGAAGGATTCCAACAAATCGCTGCCATTTTTGAAGAAACCGCTTCCAACGAAAAAGCCCACGCTAAGATTTGGTTCAAAGAATTGCAAGGTATAGGCAACACAGCTGAAAACCTGAAGGCAGCTGCCGGCGGAGAACACTACGAATGGACCGACATGTATGACACATTCGCCAAAGAAGCTGAAGAGGAAGGATTCCCTGAATTAGCAGCTAAGTTCCGCGGCGTTGGCGCCATCGAAAAACACCACGAAGAACGTTTCTTGAAGCTTCTCGACAACATCGAAATGCAGAAAGTATTCGAAAGAAGCGAAATCGTTATGTGGCAATGCAGAGAATGCGGCAACTTGGTAATGGGCCCAAGAGCTCCAGAAGTTTGCCCGGTTTGCAGCCACCCGCAAGCCTACTTCCAGTTGCAGGAAAAGAACTTCTAATTCAACGGTTCTGAATTAGGAATAATGGCCGACGAGTCGAATGACCGCCGGCCTTTTGTTTGGTTAATTAATAGAAAAACTCATTAGCCTTTCTCACTCCGACCAACGGAGAAAGTTTTGTCAAAAGCATTTCCTGCACTTTTTGCGGAAGTGCCCTTCCTTGACTAGGACAGTTCTGCACACAGCGCATGCAATCAATACATTTCAGAGCATCAGTCTGAGTCGGATCCTCTTTTGAAATAGCGCCGACGGGACAGTTGGTCGCACAAGTCCCACATTTAAAACAAGAGACCGGATCAGCTATCGGTGCCACCGGCATTCCGGTAAATTCTCGATATGGCTGAGAGCCGGGTACTTTTGGCTCTGAGTAATCCATCTCATCGTATTTATATTTTGCGCGGTTAGCAAACGCCTCTGCTTCCTGGAAGTCTTGTTTATCCGGTCTGTCAGCGGCAACCTCCGGATGGAAAACATGTCGGGCCACAAACGCGGCACTGGCGAACACCTCAAAACCTTCGCCAACAAGAATGGTATTCAGTTCTAATAAAGCATCGTCATAAGCTCGATTTCCATACACAACCATAGTGATCGCGAGTGATAGATCTCCGCGCATGCGCTGCAATTTTTCTGCCAAAGGAACCGGAAGCCGTCCACCATAAACCGGCGCAGCAAAAATAACAATGTCTTCTCTCTGAAAGTCGAGAGGACCATCAGAACGTGTTAGATCGACGTAAATAGGATTCGGACCGAAGGTCTCAGCAACCTTGGCGGCATACTCTTGAGTGCTTCCGCACGGGCTGTAGTAAAGGCAGTAGAGCATATTTGTTTTTTTGATTTAGGTTGAGGATATTGATATTTTCTCAGAAATTCCTTGTATTGAAGAATGCAAATGCTGATTTTCCTTATCGGGATTGCGAGAGCTATACGCCGCTTTTATCCGTTCTCTGGAGCGAGTGCCGGTACTACGAGAACTCGTTGCTGGTCCATCTCGTTTTCCTCTCGACTACAATTAGTCAACTCTCTAAACATCTAAGGTGCAGCTTTGTTAATCGGACTAACTGGCGGAATCGGCTCCGGCAAAACAACGGTCTCCGATCTTTTTGCCGAGCTTGGCATAAAAATTATTGACACCGATGTTATTTCTCAGAATTTAACAGCTGCGGGCGGAAGTGCAATTTCTTTGATCTTAGAAAACTTCGGCCCGAAATCTATTGCTCTTGACGGAAGCATGGATAGAAAGTTTATGAGAGAAAAGGTCTTTAACTCTTCCGATGAAAGAAAGAAACTCGAAAGCATTCTGCATCCTCTTATCCGTGAAGAGGTTAAACGTCAAATTCAAAATTTAGACGGCCCCTACTCCATTCTCGCTGTCCCTTTGATGAATAAAGATTCAAGTTGGATTCGGCTTTGCGACAGAATTCTTTTGGTGGACTGTCCGGAAGAAGAACAAATTCGCAGAGTAAAGCATAGGAGCGGACTTGAGCCTGCAGAAATAAAAAAAATTATCGATAGTCAGTCTTCGGTTCGGGACAAACTATCTTTCGCAGACGATGTGCTTTTCAATTACAGTGAAAGAGACTACCTCAAAAAAGAGATTCTGCACTTACACCAAATTTATTTAAAGCTATCGGGACTCTGCCCAAAATCGGCCTAAATAAGACTATCCGTACTTCTATTTGGCTTTTGTTATTTAGAATGCAAACTTTTAAAAATTCCCTTTATTTGTATGCTCGGCGACTTGATTTTTAATATTTAGTCTTGGCGGTATGCTAAATTATTAAGTGGTGAATAGGGTCACAGAACACATGAGTAATGATCTTTTGAGATATGAGTTTCCGTCTACAGAAAAGACTCGTACTTTTCTGAGACTTTCTTATCTCTTTAAACAATTGGAATGGTTTGCCGAACAGGAGTTTCCGCAAGATCATCAAGCTGCAATACGAAAATATTTTGAAATCCAAGAAGTAACAAACCGCGGAGATCAAAAAAATGATATTTTGCAGGAACTAGAAAGGTTTAGAGTCTATCTGTCTCCTCTTGCCTCCAGTCCAAATGTCGATCAGTCTTCTCTTAAGAACACTCTCAATGAGATTCAAGCTTGCCGCACCGCTCTTACTAGTGTTGGAATCCGAATCTCTCATTTGGCGACCTTAAACGAATTTCTTAAGCTTCTCGCTCAGCGCTCTTCCATTCCCGCCGGCACCTGTGAGTTTGATCTCCCTATCTACCACCATTGGCTTAATTTACCGGCAGAAAGAAGAAAAGCAGACCTTCAGGGTTGGATAGCTCCCTTAAAACCTTATCACCAAGGTATCGACCTGATTCTTAAGCTTCTTAGAGGAAGTGCTGAAGTCACCGAAGCCATTGCTGCAAAAGGCGGATATCAGAAAGATCTTCAGGGTAAAACCTTCACACTTTTACAGATTTACGTAGACCCAAAATACGAGGTTGTTCCGAAAGTCTCTGCCAACCGGTATATGCTTTCTGTACGCTTTATACCGGTATCTTTTGATAAACCCGCCGTCACGGGCGCAATTTCTCAAGATATTCCTTTTAAATTGGGAATCTGCAACATTTAAAGAAAAATGGCTATCCAAGTTAAATGTCCGCAATGCGGAAAGATGACTGAGTATTCAGATAAAAACCCATGGCGCCCGTTTTGCTGTGAGAGATGCAAAATTATTGATTTAGGCGCATGGGCTAATGAGGATTACGTAATTCACGGACGTCCCATTGAAGGCGACGACGATCTGGATATCTCAAAAGATTCTTTGGCAAAAGGAAAAATCCATACCAAAAAATCTATCGAGCATTAATCAAAGAAGGCAGTAACGGCACTGTTGCCGGCAGAATAGGATCAGGAAGATTACTCTCAGAAAAGAACCCGTACTCCTGTCCCTCTTTACAAGTGATACTGCCTTCCCAGTCAGTACATCTGAAAAAATGCAGGCGCACATCCGCGTGAGGATAGGAAAATTCTTCGCAATCCACTTCTTTAAAATCTTTGGGAATGATGCCTAACTCTTCTTCGAGTTCGCGGGAGAGGGCCTGCACCAGACTCTCTCCTTTTTCAACTTTACCGCCGGGAAGTTCCCAATAACCTGCATAGACCTTTGGTTCCGGACGGCTGGAAAGAAGAATTTCTCCTTCCTTGTTGATCAGTGCCGCGACTACAACTTCCGTAAACTTCTTATTTGTCATTCTTGAGCTTATTTCTGCCGGTCCAATCTCTTGCGAACTGATAAGCGACTCGACCGGAACGAGAACCTCTTTGCAAGGCAAACTGCAAAGCTTCTACCTTCCATTCTTCATTGATTGGCCCGTTAAAGTGTCTTGTCCAACCTTCTGCAATCCTCAGGTATTCCTCCTGATTGAAAGGATAGAAACTGAGCCAAAGTCCAAATCTTTCGGACAAGGACATTTGCTCTTCTACCGTTTCCGCAGGATGAATTAATCCGGTTTCATCCATGCCGCAGTCCAAATTGTCCTGCATCTTCTCAGGCATTAAATGACGCCTGTTGGAAGTTGCATAAATAATCATGTTCTCGCTCGAGGCCGAGATAGAACCGTCAAGAATCGCTTTTAAAGCCTTATAAGCCGCTTCTCCGGGCTCAAAGGACAAGTCATCACAGAAAATAATGAACTTCTCCGGACGAGTCCGAACCAAAGCGGTTATTTCTCCGAGATACTTCAGATCAGATTTATCGACTTCGATCAGACGCAAACCCTCAGGATAGAACCTAGACAAACAAGAACGAATCAATGAAGATTTTCCGGTTCCTCTTGCACCCGTCAGCAATACATTGTTTGCAGGCAGTCCCTTCACGAACTGCTCGGTATTCGATAAAAGAATCTCCTTCTGCCTTTCGACATTCTGAATGTTTTTTGGATCGACGAAGGCTACTTCCGCAATGGGGTCCAGAGTTCCTAACTCCACGCCGAAATAGCTTTTCTGTCTCCATCGAAAGGCAGGTTTAGACCAGTCAATCTCATCAGGAGAGGGAGGCAGAAGAGGTTCGATCTTTTCAATGAAATGACCAAACCTTTCATAAAACTCTTTTCTTTGGCTCATAGACAATTAGCTGCGGTAATCTGCATTAATGGAAACATAATCGTGAGAAAGATCAGTTGTCCATACGGTTTCGCTGGCTTCTCCTCTTCCGAGGTTGACGGTAACGAAGATTTCCGGCTTATTCATAACGGCTTGACCATCTTCTTCTCGATAAGAGGCATAACGGCCTCCATTCTTTGCAACAAGGACGTCATCAAGCCATAAAGAAATCTTATTGGCATCCAAGTCATCGATACGAGAGTTTCCGACTGCAGCCAAAATTCTTCCGAGGTTAGGATCGGAAGCAAAGAAGGCAGTTTTGACTAAAGGAGAATGAGCAATAGCGTAAGCCACTTTAAGAGCTTCTGCTTCGTTCTTCGCACCGTCTACAGTAATCGTAATGAATTTTGTAGCACCCTCTCCGTCTCTAATCATGGACTGAGACAATTTCTGAGCCACTTCAATTAAAGAATCAAGAAGATCGTTATATCTAGGATCTTCATCGCTTTCAATCGGAGGGCAATCCGCGCGTCCGGTCGCGATAAGAATAAAAGAGTCATTCGTTGAAGTATCGCCGTCCACTGTGATGCGGTTGAATGAAGCATCTGCAACGGCACGAACTGTATCTTGAACGAGCTCAGCAGACATTCCGATATCTGTGGCGATAAAGCCTAGCATCGTTGCCATGTTCGGTTCAATCATTCCTGAACCTTTGCTGATGCCGGTAACGGTAATGTCAACCCCATCCAGCTCAACTCTCTTGGAAGCAGCCTTTGGCACCGTATCCGTTGTCATGATTGCTCTGGCAGCATCAATCCAATTGTTTCTGCCCATATTCTGAGCTGCTTTAGGGATGCCTGCCAAAAGTTTTGTCATGGGCAGCGGTTCCATAATCACGCCTGTTGAGAAAGGAAGAACCTTAATCGGAAGCGTGTTAAAGATATCAGCCACGGCCTGGCAGGTTTCTTCTGCATCGTGCAAACCGGTCAACCCGGTACCGGCATTAGCGCATCCTGTGTTAACTACAATTGCTCGGATGTCATTAGTCTCAAGCAAGTGCTCTCTGCAAATCTGTACCGGAGCTGCTGCAAATCGGTTCTTTGTAAAGACCCCAGCCACCTTTGATCCGGGAGCTAGTTCCATCAACATTAAATCTTTTCTGCCGACTTTCTTGATGCCAGCTTCAGCGGTTCCTAGAACAACCCCGGAGACCGGGAGAATGTCTTCAGCGACGGGAGCCTTAAGATTGACTGCCATGTTTTTTCCTTTTTAAAGTGATCTTTTTATTGTATAAAAAGAAAACCGACCATAAGGCCGGCTTCTTAAAGAAAAACCATTATTTCAGTTTTCCGTGGCAGTCTTTGAACTTCTTGCCGCTTCCGCACGGACAAGGATCATTTCTGCCTACATGAGCAAATTTCTCTGCTTCATCAGCTTCTTGTTCGAACATCGGTCCTTTCAGCTGACCTTCGGACTCATCAACATGAGCTTCCTGAGCCTGCATAGCCTGCTGCTGGGCCTGTTCTTCAGGAGTCGGCTGGCGGATCTGAACGTTCATCAGAACTCTTGTGACGTCCTCACCGACAGTCTGGAGAAGCGCACTGAACAATTCGAAAGCTTCGCGCTTGTATTCCTGCTTAGGCTGCTTCTGAGCGTAGCCGCGCAAATGAATGCCTTGACGAAGCATATCGAGCTGGCTGAGATGTTCTCTCCAATGCTGATCCAAGAACTGAAGAAGAACGTTTCTTTCGAATTCTTGCCAAGCCTCTTTGCCAACCAAAGCAACTTTACCGTCATAGGCCTCATTGGAAGCCTTAATAACCATATCCAAAAGTTCTTGATCGTCGGAACTTTCAGATTTTTCAAGAGTAGCTTTCAGCGGAAGATCAAGGTTCCATTCTTCTTTAAGCACTTTTTCAAGACCGTCGAGATCCCATTGCTCTTCAACTGTGTCTTCCGGGACATAGCTGCGGAACAAAGAAGTGAAGAAGCCGTCCCTGAGTTCTTTAACCGGGCCGGATACATCTTTGTTTTCAAGAATTTCATTTCTCAAAACATAGATTTCGCGGCGCTGATCATTGGCAACGTCATCGTATTCAAGAAGCTGCTTACGAATATCGAAGTTTCTGGATTCAACCTTACGCTGGGCGCTTTCGATAGAACGAGAAACAATACCGGCTTCAATAGCTTCGCCTTCAGGGAGACGAAGCTTGTTCATCAAAGCCTGCATCTTTTCACCGGCGAAGATTCTCAAGAGAGGATCTTCCATAGAAAGATAGAATCTGGAGCTTCCCGGGTCGCCTTGACGGCCGGAACGGCCTCTGAGCTGGTTATCAATACGTCTTGATTCGTGACGCTCGGAACCAATAATTCTCAAACCGCCCAGGGCAACTACTTTCTCATGATCCAACTGCCATTGATTCTTGATGGCATCAATCTGAGCTTTCTTTTCGTCAGCAGTGAGATTCGGGTTGTTTTCTACTTCGGAAACAGCTTTGCTGATACCGCCGCCAAGCACGATATCGGTACCGCGGCCAGCCATATTAGTAGCAATAGTGACCATGCCGGGACGACCGGCTTCCAACACGATCTGAGCTTCTTTTTCATGCTGCTTAGCATTCAGAACATTGTGCGGAATGCCCTCTTTGTCAAGCATGTGGCTGATGAGCTCGGAATTCTCAATGGATGTAGTACCTACAAGAACCGGCTGTCCGCGTTTGTAGCAGTCTTTGACGTCATCGAGAATAGCTTTATATTTCTCAGCTGCAGTTCTGTAAACCTTATCCTGTTGGTCATCACGAATCATCTGGCGGTGAGTCGGAATAACAACAGTTTCCAAGCCGTAAATTTCCTGGAATTCGTATGCTTCCGTATCAGCAGTACCGGTCATGCCGGAGAGCTTTTCGTACATACGGAAGTAGTTCTGGAAAGTAATGGAGGCAAAAGTTTGGTTTTCCTGCTGGATCTTCACGCCTTCCTTAGCTTCAACCGCCTGGTGAAGACCGTCGGACCATCTTCTGCCCTGCATCAAACGGCCGGTAAATTCGTCAACAATAATGACTTCACCGTTCTGAACAACGTAGTGCTGATCCTTGATAAAGATTGTATGAGCTCTCAATGCTGCATTGAGATAGTGGAGAAGCATGATGTTCTGAGGAGAATACAAGCTTTGTCCTTCAGGAAGAAGGCCCATTCTGCTCATAATTGCTTCAACTTTTTCGTGACCGGCTTCAGACAACTGAACGGTATGAGCCTTCTCATCCACCCAATAATCGCCCTCGCCTTTTTCTTCTTTCTGTCGAGTCAGCTGATCCGGAATCTTATCGATCTGGACATAAACGTCTGTCTTGCCTTCGGCAGGACCGGAAATAATCAAGGGTGTTCTTGCCTCGTCGATCAAGATGGAGTCCACTTCGTCGACGATTGCAAAGAAGAGACCTCTTTGGCGTCTGGCGTTGACGTCATATTCCATGTTGTCGCGCAGATAATCGAAACCATATTCATTATTGGTTCCGTAAGTAATATCTGCTTGATAAGCGGCCTGTTTTTCTGCATTCGGCTGGTTAGAGAGAATGGTACCGACCGACATGCCCAAGAAGTTATAAACCTTGCCCATCCATTCAGCGTCACGCTTTGCCAAATAGTCGTTAACTGTAACGACGTGTGCGCCTTTGCCGGGCAAAGCATTCAAATAGACGGCTAGAGTGGCGGTCAGAGTCTTACCTTCGCCGGTTCTCATTTCAGCAATTTTGCCGTCATTCAAAACCATACCGCCGATGAGCTGTACGTCAAAATGTCTCATTCCCAGAACGCGCCAGCTGGCCTCTCTTACTACAGCAAAGGCTTCAGGCAAAAGCTTGTCTAAGGTTTCACCGTCAGCGAGTCTCTTTCTGAACTCAACGGTCTTGGCCTTTAATTCTTCGTCACTCAGAGCCTTAATTGAAGGTTCGAGCTTGTTAATTTCTTCAACTTTACGGCGATATTGTTTGATAAGTCTGTCGTTGCGACTTCCAAAAATCTTCGTCAGAAAACTAGCCATTCAGTATTCTCTTTTAATTGAGGGCGTCAATATAGAACCCTGACACCCGATTTCTCACATATAAACTTGGTGATTTTACACTCTATCTTGGTACTTCTTGTCGGTAAATGTGAATTTAACTATTATTGATAAAACGTGTTGAAAAAATCTTTTCTAACTATTTCCGTAACGCAATGATTCCATTTGCAAAAAGAAAAATTTCTGCCTATGACAGATTGAAGAGAACTCCTATTGGAGTTGCGGTCATGAATGCTGAATTAGCCGACAGAATCGCGCGCATTATCAACCCTATTTGCAAACGAATGAATTTGGGTATGGAGATCACCGGAGCACAGTGTTTTTTGACTCGGGAGACGGTTAGAAAAAAAGATAATAACCCGTACGATATCGACCCAAACGAGGATCCGAACTTCGCTTATGAAAACGTTCTCGTTTTAAATCTTCTTTTTCCTCACCCTGCTTATCTCGCGAAATTTGCGTCAATTAAGCCGGAGGTAGAAAACGCTTTAATACTAAACGGAATTACAACGTTAAAAGTCGTAGGCAAAGTTGTCCAGCCTCAGCAGTGAAAGTCACCGCCTTGGCTTCTGATTCTTAAAAATCAAGACAAAAATCCAAAGGAATGCTTTTTGCGATTGACAACAGTAAAAGCAAAACGCTCTGCGGGATGAAAAGATTCTGAGGCCGTTATTGTATTTCCTTCGCGGTCCAAATAGCATCGAACAATTTTCAAAGCCGGTTCTCCCGGTTTCGAATTGAAGTGTTCAGCCACATCCGGGCTCATATGCACGGCCGAAAAAGTTTGTCTTACTTCAGCACATTCAATGTCGAGAAGTCCTTCGATCAAAGACACGATCAGTTCTCTCGGATGTCTTCTCGCTTCCTCAGCCACGTAGGCTATGCTTTTTCTGACGTAGACATAAGTTACAACCACCGGCTCATTTAAGTTTTTATCAGCAACGCGAATATTTTTAAATCTGACCCACGGCTCATTTTCAGTCAAACAGAGCTGTTCGGAGAGCTCTTTTGTTACGAGCACATCCTCCGTCGCCTCTATAAGCCGCGGGAATTGATTGCCGTAGTAGTCAATGGCACGGATGTCAGAGAGTTCATGGAGAAATTTGCCGTTCTGGACTTTGCTTTTAACACGCGTTCCAATATGAGGACGTCTTTCAACAAACTCTGCCTTCACCATGGCATCCAGCGCCTTTCTAACCGTATCTCGACTGACGGAGAGCTGCTCGGCCAGTTCAATTTCTCCCGGGATAAGTGAGCCTACGGGCCAATCGCCGCTTGTAATCTTCGCAACGAGCTTTTCCGAGACTTCCTGCCACAACTTTTTTCTCATGCTTCCTCTTTTGTTGGGATGAAATAGACACAAAACCAAATTCATTTTCTTGTGAACTCACTGGGAATAAGGCTTCTTCTATTTGTTGCCTACATAATATGTCTTATTTGTTTGCCAACATATCACAACTATTTAATTTTTAAAAAGAATATAAACCCTAACCCCGAAAAAGTTTGATCGGCATCAAAACAAATTCATTCTTTTGTACGTACATATCTTCTCTCCAGCACAATGACAACAACCTATTCATTGTTAAGTTTCTTAAGGAGATTAAAGTGCCTTCAACCGCTATCGACAGCCAAATCCACGGATGCATGTTCAGCACCGACGAAATGAGAAAAACTCTGAGTGACGAAGCGTGGGTCCAAAAATGGCTTGACACCGAAGCCGCTCTTGCTAAAGCTCAAGGCGAACTCGGAATTATTCCAAAAGACAAAGCTGACACCATTCAGAAATATGCCAAAGCTGAACTTCTGGATATTCCTTCAATCGGAGAGTTCTACAAAAGTTCCATCACCATTGTTCCTTTGCTGAAAGCCTTCAAGAAGGTCCTTCCTGACAATGCAGGCGAGTTCGTTCACTGGGGTGCCACCAGCCAGGACATTGTTGATACAGGTATTGTTCTTCTTGAAAGAGATGCCTATGAAATCATCCTTCGTGATATAAAGCTTTGCCAAGAATATTGTTTGGACCTTGCCAAAAAGCACCGCAACACCGTTATGTCCGGGAGAACCCACGTTGTACACGCTCTCCCGATTACTTTCGGCTACAAGGCCGCTATCTGGGCCGATGAGCTCGGTCGTGACATCGAACGCTTAGAACAGATCAAAGAGCGAGTTTTTGTCGGTGAAATGGCCGGCGCGGTTGGAACTTTAGCTTCCCAGCCCGAACACGGGCTTGCCGTGCAGAAGAGAATGATGGAAATTCTCGGTCTCAATGTTCCCACAATTGCATGGCACGTTGCTCGTGATAATCAGGCAGAGTTTGTTTCCGTTTTAGCTCTTTGTGCCGGAACCCTCGGCCGCATCATCCATGAGATTCTGACTCTCCAGAGAACAGAAATTCTTGAACTTGAAGAGCCTTTCTTCATGGGCAAAGTCGGTTCTTCCACGATGCCCCACAAGCGCAACCCTGCCGTTCTTGAAAACGTTTTAGCTCTTCTTCGCAACGTCCGTTCTATTGCACCATCCATCGTTGAATCGATGATTAGCGAAAACGAAAGAGACTGGGGATGCTTCCTTTCTGAATGGGAAGCCATTCCGCGCGCTTGCCACATGATGGCTGCAGCCCTCGAAAAATCCAAGAACATTCTCAAAAACTTGATTGTTTATGAGAAGCACATGGAACGAAATCTTTTCAAACAAAAAGGCCTCATGATGAGTGAATGCGTCATGATGCATATGGCTCCACGTCTTGGCCGAATGACGGCACATGAAATCATCTACAAAGGTGCCATGGAAGCTTACGAAAAAGAAATTCCATTCAAAGATGTGCTGATGAATACTCCGGCAGTCAAGGAAGAGTTTACGGAAGAGGAAATTGATCACATGCTCAATCCTCACTCCTACATCGGATTGGCTCCTGAATTCGTCGATCGAGTTCTTGCCAAGTATTCCAAATAATTTCTTTTCATCCGGCTGCTTTACCAGCAGCCGAACCTCAATTCAAAGGTATTTGTATGCCTCAACGTTCAATCAAGCTGTGGCAGGCAGTTGTTCCTGTCCTCGTGTGTTTACTCATATGGCTATATCCGGTGCCGGAAGGCCTAAAGCCTGAAGCTTGGCACATGTTTGCCATCTTCGTTGCAACCATTGTCGGTATTCTTTGCGCTCCGCTTCCGTCAGGCGCCATTATGTTCATTTCTTTGGCGGTCTGTATTTTTACAAATACGCTGACCTTTAAAGCGGCTTTATCCGGTTTTGCCTCCGGCACAGTATGGATGATTTTTGCCGCTTATGTTCTGTCTCTAGGCTTTGTCCAGTCCGGACTCGGCCGGCGCATTGCTTACAAGACACTTTCTTTATTCGGCGGTTCTTCACTTGGCATCGCGTACTCTCTAGGCCTAGCAGATTTGTTCTTAGCACCTGCTATGCCGAGCGTGACAGCTCGTTCCGGCGGCATCATTCTGCCGATTTCAAAGTCTATCAACCAAGTGCTCGACAGTGAACCGGGTCCAAAGCAGAAACGGCTTGGCGAGTTCTTAACCATGACCTGCTTTCAGTTCACACCGATCACCGGCGCTATGTTCATGACCGGTATGGCTGCAAATCCATTGTGCGCGACACTTGCTAAAGAAGGTCTGGGCCTTGAGCTCTCTTGGATTGGCTGGTTCTGGGCTGCGGTTGTCCCATCCATGATTTGTTTCTTCCTGATGCCTCTTCTTTCTTACAAGATTCTCAACCCCGGCTTGAAGAAAACTCCCGAAGCCAAAGTCATGGGAAAAGAACAACTTCTTGCAATGGGTCCGATGTCCTCGCAAGAAAAGAAAGTAGCTCTCGGTTTTATCATCGCGTTATTAGGCTGGGGGACCACAATGTGGACCGGTTATAACGCCAATGCCATCGCTATCGCTCTTGCTGCTTTCTTGTTTGCAACCGGCGCAGTTAATTGGAAAGACGTCTTGAATGATAAGGCAGCTTGGGATACCGTAGTTTGGTTCGGCATCATTATTTCCTTAGCTACCGGCCTCACCTCTTTAGGGTTCATTAAATGGATGAGTGCAGGATTTGCTTCCATGCTCACAGGCATGGACTGGATGGTCGCGTTCGTCCTTCTCGGCTTCCTGTACATCTACCTTCACTATGTCTTTGCCACAGCCTCCGGCCATGTTGCAGCCATGTACGTTCCGTTCTCTATGGTTGCGATCGGCGCAGGAGCTCCTCCGATGATGGTTGCAATCTGTTTTGCAATCTTCTCGAACTTTATGTGGGGAATCACGGAATACGCCGGCGGACCAGGCCCGATCTATTACGGCCAGGGCTACTTCGAAAGACCTCGGTTCTACGGAATCAACTTTGTACTGGTAACCATTAACGTTCTGATTGTTTTTGCCAGCGGTATGCTTTGGTGGAAACTTATCGGCCTCTATTAAGCCTAGAGCAATCTTGAAAACACAGAGGATGCCATCAGGCATCCTCTATGTTTTTGGCGTCTAAAGTTCTTTTGAAAAGTATCAGAAGAACAAATGATCAGATATTTGGAATAACAAGTGCATTGGTAAAGGCAGGAGGGGCCTTTGAGCTGTCTTCAAAAGTCACGAATTCCCAGCTGTCCGGTTCGGACAATAGTTTCCTGAGAAGCTTATTGTTCAAATCATGACCGGACTTGAAGGCCTTGTAATGAGCAACGAGAGGATGTCCTAAAACATACAGGTCTCCCATGGCGTCAAGGAGCTTATGTTTGGCAAATTCGTCATTGGAGCGAAGACCGTCCGGGTTAAGAACGTGGTAATCATCCATCACAACGGCGTTATCTAATGTACCGCCCTGGGCCAAGCCGTACGAGCGAAGCATCTCCAAATCATTGACGAAACCAAAAGTACGGGCTTTGGCGACATCGTTGATATAGGTATGGTTGTCAAAGTCAACTTCGACAAACTGTGCTGTTGCATCAATAGCGGGATGACCGAAATCAATGGCGAAGGACAGCTTATAACCGTTAAACGGTTCTAAGGATGCCCACTTATCACCAGCGTGAATTTCAATTGGCTTTTTAACGCGAACAAATTTTCTTGGTGCGTCTTGTTCTTCAACGCCTGCCGCTTTAATCAAGAAAACAAAGGATGCACCGGAACCGTCCATGATTGGAATCTCAGCACCGTCAACTTCAACGTAGCAGTTGTCAATGCCAAGTCCGGATAAAGCACTCATCAGATGCTCAATCGTTGCAATCTTGGCTTGGCCTTTATCCAGAGTCGTTGCCATACGGGTATCGTTAACTCTTTCAGGTTCGGCTTTAATTGCAACCGGCGGATTCATGTCGATTCTTCGGAAAACAATCCCGGTATCGACCGGGGCAGGACGCAAGGCTAATTTAACTTTGCGTCCGGAATGCAAACCGATACCGACAGTTTCAAAAGCTTTTTTAATCGTTCTCTGTCTAATCACTGAATTAAGTTCCTTGGATTAGTTCTTCTTTCTAAGAAAGGCCGGAATTTCATGTTCGAACTGCGGCTTTTCTTCTTCCTGCTGGGCCTGTTCGGCAGTGTTAGGAACAGAAGCATTGTTGGACCATAGTCCGCTGCCTTGTCCATTGCGAGGATTCAAACTGGCGAAACCTCCTTGGTTGAAGCCCATACCGCTGTTCATCATGCCGAAAATAGTATTGTCTTTGCGTGCTGGAGGCACTTGGAAGCTGTCATCGGGTTGTGCGATTGGTCTTGAAAATGCTCCAGCCGCCCCAAAAGGGCTATGAGCTCCTTGATCCTGCTGAGGATGTTGAGGAGGACGCGGTTCAGCTGCTCTCTGAACTTGCGGTTCCGGCTGAACCGGCTGAGAAGCAGGAGCCTGAGTCTGGGAGAATTGAGAAACAAAGCTCGGTGCATTGGACTGAGGAGCAGCTGCAGGCTGCTGAACAGGCTGAACAACTTGCTTCGGCTCCGGCATAACATTGACTCTGACTTCAGCAATTTCTTCTACCTGTACAGGTGCCGGCTGTTGAACCGGTTCTCTGGGTTCAGAAGCGGGGAAGGGGGCTGCAGTCTGCTGTTTTAACGGGTTAGAAAATCCGGTTGGATTTCTGATTTCGAACGGGTTAACCGGAGGTTCTTGAACTGCCGGCTGGGGTTCTCTAGCCGGTTTTGCAGGCTTGTCCGGCTGACCAAAGAGGTCAACTCCCATCGCTGCAGGAGGAATCGGATCAGTATGGGCCTGAGGCTTCCATAAACCGGCAGCCTGACTCTGAGGAGCAGCAGTCGGTTGAGGTGTCGGAATGGTGTAGCTGGGATCGATTGAATCTTGATCCAAGCCTGTCGCAATAACGGTAACGCGAATCTTATCACCGAGGGTATCGTCATACACACTGCCGAATACAATATTGGCGTCCGGGTCAGCGAAGTTGCGCACAGTTTCCATAGCCATACGGATTTCAGACATCTTAATGGCCTCGCTGCCCGAAATATTGACCAATACACCGCGTGCACCCTTAACATCAAATTCTTCAAGCAGAGGGCAGCTGATGGCTTGAGAAGCTGCCTGCAATGCTCTGTCTTGGCCCTCAGCTTCTGCAGATCCCATCATGGCGGTACCGCGTTCGCTCATCACTGTACGAACGTCTTCGAAGTCTGCATTGACCAAGCCCGGAGCCTGAATAATTTCGGAAATACCTGCTACGGCGTTGTACAGAACTTCGTCGGCACGGGCAAAACATTCACCGATCGTGGCATCCTCGCCAAGCTCCATTTCGAGCTTGTCATTGAGAATAATGATCAAAGAATGAACTCGAGCCTTCAAAGCTTTGATGCCGGCCTCCGCATTTCTCATGCGGCGGTTGCCTTCAAAAGAGAACGGCTTGGTAACAACGGCAACGGTAAGAATGCCCAATTCCTGGGCGACTTCGGCCACGATTGAAGCTGCTCCGGTTCCTGTACCGCCGCCCATCCCGGCTGTAATGAAAACCATGTTTGCCCCACGCAATGCGTCGGCAATTTCTTCGCGAGCTTCATTGGCTGCTTGCTGGCCGACTTCCGGTTTACTGCCGGCGCCTAAGCCAGTGTGCCCAAGCTGGATTTGTATTTCTGCTTCACTTTGGGATAAGGCCTGTCGATCCGTATTAGCAGCAATGAACACCACATTGCCTTTGACCTGTTTACGGATCATATTGTTAATTACATTGCCACCGGCTCCGCCGACACCAATTACCTTAATCAGTGCACCGCTTTCGCCGTTTTCCATCATTTCAAACGCCATCTGCTACTCCAAATTTATGCGGCTTTACCCACATTAAAACTTCTTAATTCTATTAGGAAAATGAATTTCCTAAAAGTTTCCTGTAAACCAGCTTTTCAACATATTTTTTACCGTTGTAAGGCCGCCCTTCTTTCGTGGCGCTCCGCCTCCTCCGTAGTATCTGGCAGTTTCGTCGGCCAGGTAACCGAATAAGGTTGCATACTCGGGAGAGGAAACTCCCGCTAGTTTCTCAGGCAGTGTCTCCGTTGAGAATTTATTAGGTGAATAAAAAATATTTGTTTCATACTCGATAATCGGATAACCGATACGAACGTTGATATATCCCCCGGCCATATATCCGCTGAATACTTCTCTTACCAGCCTTTCTATACCCTTGAGCTGTGCACCGCCGCCGGTTAGAACCACGCCGTAAGAAATCAAGTGACGAAGGTTCTTATCGCGCAGACGGTTGTAAATCGCCTCAAGAATGTCGCGCAGCTTCATATCAATAATTCCCGAGAGGGCTTGTCTTGTCAAGACTCGGTTATGTTCATGCGCAAACCCTGCGTAAGACGGTAAATCATAAGAATCGTTTTTGTCGCAATGCGGATCAAAACGGACATGTCCCATAGAAACTTTGAGATTTTCGGCATCGATTTTAGACAATTGCGTCTTGATAGAAATCTCATTAGTCAAAGACTCTCCGCCTCCCGGGAATACCGCCGTGTACTGAACAGCATTGCCGTAATAAACCGCAACCTCAGTTAATTCAGCCCCAAGGTCGATCAAAATTACACCAAGATTCTTTTCTTCTTGCGTAAGAACGGCAGAAGCCGAACTCAGCGGATTAAAGTTCAAACGGCTTTCGATCAGCTCAAGACCGCTTCTTCGAATAGCTTTACCAATGTTCTGACAAGGAGATGTCTGAGCCGTGATTACATGCAGTTTGGCATCCAAGCGGTTTCCGTCCATACCGACCGGATGATGGTATCCCCATTTAAAATCAATAGCATACTCCTCAGCCAGAACTTGGAGATACCGCATTGACGGCGGCAAACTAGTTTGCTGAACGTTTCTGAAGATTTCATCCACATCAGACTGTTCAATCTCTCCTCTGCGAGTCACGACCGTCATATGAACATTGTCTGACATGATATGGGTGCCTGAAATGCCCGCGGCCACCCTGGATATATTCACATCGGCAGACTTTTCAGCTTCTTCTACGGTTTGTCGAATAGCATCGACCAAAGGATTGATTTCAACTACTACACCTTCTCTTACGCCGACACTGCCGCACACTCCCATCCCGACAATGCGATAAGTTCTGTCGGATAACGGTTGGGCAATTGCACAGGCAATCTTAGAAGAACCTATGTCCAACGCGGCTATTAAGTCATCTGCCTTACTTGGCATCTTTTATCTCCGTTTCCAATACGTCTGAATCGTCCGGTTCAGGTTCTATTTCCGGACGTTGAACAGCTACGCCTTTTGTATACCTTGCGTCAATTTTTCGCGGATGCGCCCCCAAATGGTCCTTCATCTGAGGCATCATATTCAATACTCTTTCCAGCCTCAAACTCATAGCCTGATTTGTATCGCTCCCTTTAAAAACAACTTCAACATTCTTGTCTTCGGAATTTTTGAAAACAAGATACCAACCGCTCATCGGAGTCAGTGTCAGAGACACAATCTTCAATCCTCTCGGTTGGCAGATTTTGTCGAAATCTAAATACTGCTGGTAAATTTTTGCACTTAGTTCAGGCGGTCCGTAGATATGGGGAAGTTCCCCTTCGCTTTCGGCCACCGCCTGGTTTTCTTCAAAAATTACACCGTCTTGCGACAAAACCTCTTGCTCTCCCCACAGCGCTACCGGCTTATGAAGATACAAGAAGATCTTCAGCCGATTCGGCCACTCTCTCTTTACCGAAACATCCTTTACCCATGGAATCTCTTTCAAGGTATCTCGGATCTTCGAGATATCAACCGTAAAGAAAGTTCCGCTGATCTTGCCTTTTAATTTTTCTGCAACAACGGGGGCCGTAATGGCTTCTTGATTGCCGTGAACCACAACATCGATTCCCTTTAACCAAAAAACCGGTTTCTGGATTGCCCACCAGACAGCAAAAACCAGCAGTACGAGGATGATTAAAATCGAGACGAAATCCGTCAGGAAATTAAAAGTTTTATCACTCCACTTGGACATCCACTAACCCTTTAGTGCAGCCCCTTCTGCCACAAGGCAGACCAGTTCCTGATAGCTGAGACCGACGGTCTTAGCGGCTAAAGGCACAAGTGAGTGCGGCGTCATGCCCGGTGCCGTATTGATCTCTAAAAGAACAAAACTGCCGTCAGGTCTAAGCATAACGTCTACTCTTGACCATCCTTGAATTCCTAAGACTGCAGCTGCTTTTTCTACTGCGGCTAAAATAGCGTCTCTGACATCATCTCTGACTGCGGCAGGGCAGATATACTGAGTTTCATCCGAGAAGTACTTATGTTCGTAGTCGTAGTCTCCCTTAGGGGCCACGATTTCAATAATCGGCAGCGCCTTAAGGCCTTGACCGTCATGTTTATCCAACACGGCAACGGTCAGCTCTCTGCCGACCACCAGCTCTTCGACCATTACCTGCATGCCGTCTTCCGTAGCTTTTCTAACGGCTTCCAAAAGAGATTCAGGAGTGGCGTCGTTAATACGATAAAGACCAATGCTGGAGCCTTCTTTGCTAGGCTTCACAATCAAGTTTTTGCCGAGCAGACGAATAATTTCAGCCATATTGCTGTCAGCAGTGACGGTCGTTCCGCGGGGGACAGGGAGACCAACGGACTCCCAGACCTTCTTAGTCATGACTTTATCAATACTGATAGCTGAAGCAAATACGCCGCTGCCTGTGTACGGGAGTTTGATGTATTCCATTAAGCCTTGGATTACACCGTCCTCTCCTCCCTTTCCGTGAAGAATAAGAAATGCTCTGTCATAATCCTTGCTGACGAGCTCTTCTATGTCCTGTTCCTGAGGGTCAAAAACCTCTGCATCAACATTAGCATCACGCAATGCTTTGAGTACGCCCGAACCACTCATCAAGGAGACTTCTCTTTCGGCCGAAGTTCCGCCCATCACAACGGCAACTCTGCCTAATTTTTTTTCTTTACTTGCCATAATTCTTTCCTTTAGCCATTAATTTAGACGGAATACCTCCGATACTGCCGGCACCCATCACTAGCAAAACGCTGTCATCGGACACATGCAATTCAATTTGTTCTTCTACTTCTTCAAGATTGGCGGCAAAAATAGGTTCCACCTTCCCTGCCAGTCTGATTGCTCTGCAAAGACTGCGGCTGTCAGCTCCGACAATCGGTTCTTCCCCTGCCGGATAAACTTCACACAAAATCAGCTTATCGACCGTAGAAAGCACTCTTACCAGATCTTCGAAACAATCGCGTGTACGAGAATAGCGATGCGGCTGGAATGCCAAAATAATTTCTTTATCCGGATAGGCTCCGCGCGCAGCCTTAATTGTGGCAGCCATCTCCGCCGGGTGATGACCGTAGTCATCAACCACCAAATATTTCTTCCCTTCTTTTGTCTGGGCTTGGCCCCAGATAGAAAATCTTCGTCCAACACCCGTGAATTCCGTCAGGGCCTGTTGAATCGCCTCAACCGGAGCTTCCACCGAAAGGGAAACGCCGATTGCTGCAAGAGCATTTAAAACGTTATGCATTCCGGGAAGATTCAATACAATTTCAAACGGTTTCACAGGGAACTTAGAAGTCTCCACTGTAAATTTCATCTGAGTACCTTCGGCACGAATATTGGTCGCTCGAATCTGCGCATCTTGTCCGAATCCGTATGTAATAACCGGTTTGGAAATCTTCGGCAAAATAGAGCGGACATTTTCGTTCTCAATACAGACGACCGCTTTTCCATAGAAGGGTAGACGCATTGTGAAATCAATGAACGCCTGCTTCAGTTTATTGATGTCGTGGCCGTAAGTATCCATATGGTCGGCATCAATGTTGGTTACAACAGCCACTACAGGGGTCAGATACAGGAAGGAAGCGTCGGACTCGTCTGCCTCCGCCACAATAAATTGACCTTTTCCTAATTTTGCATTGGAGCCGGCGGCATTTAACCTTCCGCCAATCACAAAAGTCGGATCAAATCCTGCAGTCTTCAGAATGGAAGTAACCAAAGAAGTCGTTGTCGTCTTTCCATGCGTTCCCGCAATAGCAATGCCGTTCCGCAGTCTCATCAGCTCGGCAAGCATGATTGCACGGGGAACTACCGGGATGTTATTTTCCTTAGCGTAGACAACTTCCGGGTTGTCTCCGTGCACGGCGCTGGAAATCACAACTACATCGGCATCGCCAACATGCTCTCCCGAATGGTTATAGAAAATACGCGCGCCTAACCTTTCCAGACGTTCCGTCGCAGCATTGGCCTTCAAATCTGATCCGGAAACTTCATAACCAAGGTTTAACAAAACCTCAGCAATACCGTTCATGCCGGTTCCACCAATGCCAACAAAATGTAGCCGTTTGACTGCAAACATGCTTTTTCCTAATCCGTAATGTGTTCAATAAAATCCGCAACTGTAGTTGCAGCGTTGGGCTTTCCGAGCCCTTTGGCTTTCTTCGCCATTTCCAATAACTTTTCTCTGTCGAGACTTCCTATAATTTCAGCCAGTTTCGGCGGCGTCAATTCTGTTTGCGGCAAGTAAATGGATGCACCGGCATCCTGCATGTACTTGGCATTTCCGACTTGATGAGAAGTAGTTTTAACCACAAGGGGCACTAATATAGCAGGAACACCGGCTACCATTAACTCAGAGACGGAAATTGCACCGGCTCTGGCCAGCACTACGTCTGCTTTCATGTAGGCTGCTGCCATATCATCGATAAAAGGAACGACTTCAGCTTCGACACCGAGCTCCTTATAAAGATTTTTGACCTTTTCCAAGTCGTTTACACCGCACTGGTGGACGATCGCCGGTCTTACCTCTTCCGGAATCAGAGCAATTGCCTTCGGGGCATTTTCATTGAAAACGCGCGCGCCTAAAGAGCCTCCGAAGATCAATAGATTCAGCTTGCCGCTTCTGCCGGCATATCTTTCTTCCGGAGAAGGCAAAGATACAATCTCTTTTCTGACAGGATTACCCGTCACGACAGCGCGTTTGCCGGCTTCCTTAGCGGCTTTTCCGTCGAAACCGCACATCACGCCGCTGGCATTTCCCTGAATCATCTTGATGCTCAACAGCGGATCCGCATCACTGTTCATCAAAACGTAGGGAATGCCTTTAAGGCCTGCCCCTAAACACACTGGTACGGCAATATACCCGCCGGTAGAGAAAACCGCATCTGCTTTAACTTCAGTCAAATACTTTTTGGATTGGAAGATCGATGAAAGAAGTTTAAATCCGCCGAATAAAAGAGTTTTAAGACCTTTTCCTCTTAAACCTTCAAAGTCCAATGCGGTAAAAGGTATTCCGTGTCTTTCCACGAGACGTTTTTCCATACCGGCCTTTGTGCCAACCCATGAAACATCCCAACCGCGTGAGATCATGATTTTAGCCACTGCAATACCGGGCATCACGTGACCACCGGTACCGGCCGCTGCTATAACTAAATGCTTCTTCATACCATTCCCCCACGCATAGTAAGTTTATTTTCGTAATCGACCCGAAGCAGCAAGGCTGCAGCCGCTAAACACGCCAGAAGCGCCGATCCTCCGTAACTGACAAACGGAAGAGTCAACCCTTTCGTCGGGAGCAAACCGCTGGCTACGCCGACATTGATAAAGGCTTGCACACCAAACCAAATGGCTATACCTTGAGCGACAAGTCCTGAGAAAAAGTGTTTCAACAAAATAGCCTTTCGGCCGATTTCGAAGGCTCTCTTAACGAGCCAAAGGAAAAGAGCAAGAACTACTAAAACACCGACGAAACCCAGTTCCTCTCCGATAATGGCCAAGATAAAGTCCGTGTGAGCTTCAGGCAGATAATTTTGTTTTTCAATAGCGTCTCCCAGACCCACTCCGAATATCTCTCCTCGACCGAAAGCTATCAATGAGTGAGAAAGCTGGTAAGACTTACCTAGCGCATGATCGGCTGACCAAGGATCCAAGTAGGCAAAGATGCGGGCCATACGCCATGGAGACGTCAAAATAACGCCGATAAAAATACTTATCAGCACCACAAAAATGCCGATAAAGATCCCGAAATTGATTCCTCCTAAAAAGAGGATGCCCATCGAGATACAGACAATCATAATCAGCGCACCAAGGTCAGGCTCCAACAGCACAAGCAAACCAACCAAACCGATAACGATTCCCATCGGCAGGAAACCTTTCTTGAAGCTGTGCATAAAGTTCTGCTTTCGCACCGTAAAATTCGCTGCAAACAACAGGGCCGCCACTTTCATGAATTCCGTTGCCTGAAGCTGGAAAGGTCCGACTTGAATCCAGCGATAAGAACCATTGACGTTCTTACCAATCCCCGGGATGAGCACGGCAATCAGCAACACAAAACCTAAGAAGAAAATAAGAGGCGAGAACTGCTTCCAAACTTTCATCGGGATTGTACTGACTATCACCGCAACCACGGCAGCAACCCCTAACGAAATGGCGTGCTTGACAAGGAATGCATCGACGGCAACTTTGTACTTGGGAGAATCAGACAAAGAGATTGACGCTGAAAAAACCATCAGCGTTCCGATTAGCACTAAGCTGAAGACAACAAAAAGCACTCCCCAATCAGGAGAAATCCCTGTCATTGATCGGCTCGGCGCATAGGGAATCGCGGCCTCGCTGGCGTCTCCCACCGTTGTGTTGATCTGGAGATCGCCTTCTCCTTTTCTAAAATACTTCAGCACAAAGTTCCTTCATCTTCTGCAATTTGCTTGGCGCAATCAATAAATTGCTGCGAACGATCGGCGTAATCTCTGAACATATCCCAGCTAGCACAGGCCGGAGACAACAGAATCACATCCCCTTCTTTAGCATTTTGACGGCATGCCGCTACTGCTTCTTTCATATCCTTGGCGTGAATCTTGGGAATATCCACATCAGCCAGCACCTCTTCAATTTGAGGGGCATCTCTTCCAATCAAAACAACTGCACGACAATGTTCTTGGATCGGTTTTTTCAGCGGAGTGAAATCCTGACCTTTTCCGTCCCCGCCGAGAATAATGACGACTTTTCTGCCTTCAAATCCTTCTAAAGCAGCCGCAGTAGCGCCGACATTCGTACCTTTTGAATCATCAATATATTCAATGTCTCTGGAAGTCAAAACCGTCTGGACTCGATGAGGTTCTCCTCGGTAGGTCAGCAGTGCCTTCTGAAGATCCGAGAGTTCAATACCCGTAGACAAAGTTAAAGCAGCCGCAGCCAACGCATTGGCCTTATTGTGATTTCCTCGAATCAGGAGAGAATTAGCCGGAACGATGTTGAAATCTTCTCCGTCTTCGTCCACATAGGAGAGCCAGGGGAAGGCGCCTACTTGTTCAACACCGAAGTCGCCTTTATTTTCCGGGGCGTTTAAGCCGAAAGTACGGACTAAAGCAGGGTTTACTGCCTGTGCAAAACTAATCGACACCGCATCTTCACGGTTTAAAACGCGAATCGTATCTTCTGAAAAGATCTTAGCTTTGGCAGCAGCATAAGCTGCCATCGATCCGTGCCAATCCAAGTGGTCTTCCGGTACGTTCAAAAGCGCTGCTGCATCACATCTCAAGGAAGAAGTTGTCTCGAGCTGGAAACTGGAGAGTTCTAATACCCAATAGTCCGGCAGCTTCTGCTCTTTTTCCAAGCGAGTAACCTCGGCCAGAGCGTTAGGACCGACATTGCCTGCAAAGCACACGCTATGGCCGCTTTCCCCGACAATATGGGAACTCAGCATGGTCGTCGTAGTCTTACCGTTAGTTCCGGTAATTCCAATTACCTTAGGGGCGTAACCGGTTTCCTCTTTAAGTTTTGCCAAATGACGGGCAAAGAGTTCAATTTCTCCGACAACACCAATTTCTTTGGCTTTCGCAGCGGACACCAGCGGAGCGATTGCAGAAAAGTACGGGGAAATACCCGGCGAAAGAACAAGCAGTGACTCGTCAGTTAACTGAATATCGTCCAAGTCTCCGCCGATAAACTTGACCTGCGGAAATTCTGTCTGCAGGACTTTTAAATTTGGCGGACATTCTCGAGTATCCAACGCAGTTACGTTCCAGCCGTTTGACACCAAGTATCTTACGACTGTCATTCCGGAGGCTCCAAGGCCAACTACTATTGCCTTTTCTTGCTGCATAGCAATCCTAACGAATCTTCAAAGTTGAAAGACCAATTAATACCAATACAATCGTGATAATCCAGAAACGGACTACCACCTGAGTTTCTTTCCACCCCTTCATTTCGAAATGGTGGTGAAGAGGCGCCATTAAGAAAATTCTTTTACCGTGAGTAAGTTTGAAATAACCGACCTGCAAAATCACAGACAAGGTTTCCATCACAAATATGCCGCCCATGATGAAGAGCACCAATTCTTGTCTGGTGATGATAGCCATGGTTCCTAATGCACCGCCTAAAGCCAAAGCTCCGACATCGCCCATAAATACTTGGGCAGGATAGGCATTGAACCAAAGGAAGGCCAAGCCGGCTCCGATCAAAGCTGCTCCTACCACAACAACTTCACCGGCTCCCGGAACATAGGGGAAAAGTAAATAGTTGGCGTAGTCCACACGGCCGACCACATAGGCAAAGATACCAAGAGCAACGCCTACCAGAGCGCTCGGCAGAATTGCTAAACCATCCAGACCGTCAGTTAAATTAACGGCATTGCTTGTTCCCACAATGACAAAATAACTGAGAATAATGAAGCCCCAAATTCCAATAGGAATCGAAACTCCCTTCAGGAACGGAATTAACAATCCGCTTCTATCCGGAAGCTGAATAGAACCGAACCCATTTGCAATCCAGTCTCCAACCAGAGACCAAATACTTGAAGTATCAGGTGCGGCCACTGCAAAGGCCAAGTAAACGGAAGCGATTATTGCGATAAGGGACTGCCAGAAATACTTCTCTCTTGATTTCATTCCCTCCGGATTGTGATGAACAACTTTTCTGTAGTCATCTACCCATCCGACGGCTCCGAGCCCGAGGGTCACGAATAGAACAACCCAAACGAATCGGTTGCTAAGATCCATCCACAAAATCGTAGACAATCCGACGGCAATCAAAATAATGATGCCGCCCATTGTCGGTGTGCCGTCTTTAACCAAATGAGTTTTAGGCCCGTATTCGCGGACGGCTTGTCCAACTTTCAGAATTCTTAGTTCCTGAATGACTTTCGGCCCGATAGCAAGTCCGATAAAAAAAGCGGTAAGAGCTGCAAAAACTGCTCTTAAAGTCAAATAGTTAAAGACTCTTAGCCATCCCCATCCACATGTGTCAGCCAACCACTGAAACAAAGCTAATAACATGTTTATTCCTTTCCAACCTTTTCTTCTAGTTTTGCAGCGATGTTATAAAGTTTCATGAAATTTGAAGCTTTTATAAGGATTGCGTGAGGACCGCTGTTTAAAAGTTCTAATACTGCTTCAAGCAGTTCTTCTTTATTTTCGAAATGCTTTGCGCCGGGACCGAAGCTTTCAACTGCATCGATCATTCGATTACCGGTACAGAACAAAGTTTGTATACCGACGTCTGCGGCATACTTACCAATTTCTTTATGACAATCGACGCTTTGGACCCCGAGTTCTCCCATATCTCCCAAAATCGCCAGGGTGGGCATTTCATTTGCTGCCAACATTTTTAAAGCAGCAATCATAGAGTCAGGGTTCGCGTTATAACTGTCATCAATCAGAAGACTTCCGTCTTTCAGCTTGAAAGTTTCGCCTCGATGAGCAACGGGTCTGAAATTTTCCAACCCCTTCTTAATATCACAAAGGTCTCGGCCGACTGCATACTCAACGGCAGCAGCACAAACGGCATTAACAATATTGTGATCTCCCAAAACATTCAATGCGATATCGATTTCTCCCGATGGTGTAATCAAGCGGAAACCTTTATCGATTTTTTCACCGGAGACATCGCTGCATGGAGTCCCGAAAGAAACAATTCTTCTGGGACCGGCTTGTTCATGCCAAAGATTGCAGTACGGATCGGCTTCGTTAATAACGGCCACCCCGTTAGGAGGAAGCATTTCATAGACCAATCCATTTTCTCTCGCGGTATCTTCCATTGACAAGAGGAACTCTTGATGGTCGCGCATCGTATTGGTGACCACGGAAACTGTCGGTGCCACTGCTTTAACGAGCGCTTTCATCTCCCCAACATGGTTCATACCAATCTCAAAAGCGGCCACTTGGTGATGTGAACGCAGACGCCATAACATCAGAGCCACGCCCATGTCGTTGTTAAGATTGCCCAATGTGCCAATCCATTGTGCTGGTTCATAGCGGTTGCTGATGATGGACAAAATCATTTGAGTTGTCGTGGTTTTACCGTTGCTGCCGGCTACAGCAATTACCGGCAGAGAAAAACGCTTTCTCCATAGACTAGCCGATTCCAAAAGGGCTTTTCTCGTGTCGGGCACTACCACCTGCGGGATGGAAACGGGGACGATATGAGAAACCACAGCAGCCGCTGCACCATTATCGGCAGCGTCCTGAACAAAATCATGTCCGTCTCTTTCGCCTTCGATGGCAAAAAACAGCCCGTTAGGCTGAACTTTTCTTGAATCAATTTCTACAGAGGAGAATTTAATTCCCGAGGCTCCTTTGACGGATGCTTCCGGACCTAAAGCCTGGGCCAACTCACCAATCGTCATTAGGGGTTCACTCATTCAAATTTTCCTTTCTATTCTTTAAGTTTTTACGCGCTTCTTCCACATCTGAGAAATGATGTTTAATTCCATTTACCTCTTGATAATCCTCATGCCCTTTACCGGCGATAAGAATGACATCCTCAGGAGCAGCGTTCTTTATTGCAAAGCGGATAGCTTCTGCGCGATCAGGAATTCTGGTCACTTTCTCCGCACCGGAAGCCACTTGCTCAATAATTTTTAGCGGATCTTCACTTCTTGGATTGTCGCTGGTGATGATGGGTTCATCGGCCGTGGCTGCTACCCGTCCCATCAAAGGACGTTTACCGGGATCGCGATCTCCTCCGGCACCAACCAGTACCCAAAGTTTGCCTTTGCGCTGGGTTTTTACTTCCTGCAATGTTTCAATCGCTTTTTCCAGCGCATCGGGAGTATGAGAGTAATCGACAACCACTAACGGATTGACTCCGACTTCTGCTATCTGCATACGTCCCGGCGGCGGGACCAACTTTTGAGAGGCTTCGCAGACCTTCTCAAAATCAATTCCTGCGGCTAGAGCACAACCAACGGCAGCAAGATAGTTTTCGACATTAAAGTTTCCGACAAAGTTGCACTGAATGCTTTTAACTTTATCTTGCCAATGCAGGTCGAATGCTATTCCATGCTCCGTGTGACATAGATTAGAAGCGTATAGATCCGCTTCTTTCTTGCGGCTATAGATAATCCGAGTCACATCGCGGTTTCTGATCTGCTGGATATAACGTTGTGAATACTCATCATCGAGATTAATCACTGCACTTTCCAACTCAGGCCAGTCAAACAAAATTCCCTTGGCGGCCGCATAGTTTTCCATCGTCTCGTGATAGTCGAGATGGTCACGAGTCAGATTTGTAAAGGCGGCAATTTTGATGCTCAAGCCTTCCATGCGCCCCTGTTCCAGACCGATGGAACTTGCTTCCATCGCAAACGCCTGACACCCTTCATCTCTGAGCTGAGAAAGTGTTGATTCCAGAGTCAGAATGTCCGGTGTTGTCAGCGAAACAGTCGGTATCTTTTTACCTTCGAAATAGCATCCGATGGTTCCCAGAACGGCACAAGGCACTCCGCAGGAACTTAGCAAGTAAGAAATCCAGTGAGTCGTTGTGGTTTTGCCGTTTGTTCCGGTTACGGCAATCCCTGTCATGGATCGTGACGGATTACCGAAATAAGCTGCGGATATTTCAGGGAGCATCTCTCTGAGATTGCTGACTTCCAGCTGATTATCAGGAAGTTCCAAATCTCCTAGACCTTCCCGTACAACACAGGAAGCACCGTTTTTTAAAGCGATTTCAATAAAATCTCGGCCGTCATGGGCTCCTCCCGTGACGGCAAAAAACACATCGCCGGGCTTAACCCTTCTGCTGTCAAGGCACAGTTTGGATTCAGCCCGCGCGTATCTAGTTATAAAGTCCAATATATCTGAAAGGTCAGGCACCGCCAGTCTCCTTCTTCAGTCCTTTGCCCACGTCGTTAGAGGCGCGAATTCTCGGCGGCTTCTTAACCGGCGCAGTTTTATTACTTACAGGCTGCGGCGCAGCCTTTTTAGCTTTGCCTTGGGCAACCGCCTTAAGCGATTTGTCCTTCCCCTGCTGTTTAGCATCATTCTTTACGTAGGTTGTCTTGGGTGTGACGGCCTTATCCGGGTTGACAGCCATAATTCTTAAAGTTCCCGCAACAATCTGGGAAAACAGCGGTGCCGCTGCAGTTGAACCCCAGTGTTTGCCCTTCATCGGCTCATCAATCATTACACCAACGACAATTCTCGGGTTAGAGGCGGGAGCATAACCGGTAAAGCTAGCCACGTATTTCTTCACATACTGACCGCCCTCAAGCTTATAAGCAGTTCCGGTTTTGCCGGCAACGCTGAATCCTTCAACCTGAGCTCGAGTACCGGTTCCGCCTTTTTCGACTACGCTGGCAAGCATAGCTTTCATTTGATTCGCCGTTTTCGGACTGTACACAACCTGAGGCTGTGCCGGCTCTCTATCTTTCATGATAGAAAGAGGCACCATATCGCCCTCTCTGGCAATAGCGGTATAAGCTTGGACCAGCTGAAGCAAAGAAACCGTCACGCCGTGTCCGTAGGACATCGTCGCCTGTTCAATCGGACGCCAGCTCTTGGCCGGTCTCAATCTGCCCGGAACCGCTCCCGGGAAACCGATATTGGGAGCCTTGCCGAAGCCTAACTTGTCATAGTATGACCACATTGTTTGCGGCGACATCAGCAAAGCAACCTTTGAAGTTCCTATGTTGCTTGACTGCTGAATGATTCCGGCAACGGTTAGTTCTTTACTGTAGTGAGAGTCCCCAATGCTTCGCCGTCCGAAAGTCATGCGATGACCGATTTGGAATAATGTATTGGGCGTAACTTTCTTTTCTTCCAGGCCGGCAGCTACCGAGAACGGCTTCATCGTCGAGCCCGGTTCATACGTATCGGTGATCGCTCTGTTGCGGATAGCCTGACGGCCAATCTTTCTTCTAACATTGGGGTCAAAGCTTGGATAATTAGCCAAAGCCAATATATCTCCCGTCTGTGTATCAGCAACGACGACGGCTCCCGCTTTAGCGTTTAAATCCTTGACTTGTTTCTCGAGTGCTGAATAAACCAAGTACTGAATTCTGGTATCGATCGTCAGTCTTATATCCTCGCCATTTTGAGGTTCTCTGATCCATACGTCATCGATAATTCTCCCGAGGCGATCTTTCATCACACGGCGGGAGCCTGTTGTCCCTGTCAGAAGCTTATCGGCCGAAAGTTCGACACCTTCGACTCCGTTCCCGTCTATGCCGGTTAAACCGACAATCTGAGCAGCAATGACGCCGTCCGGGTATTGTCTTAAGTATTCACGGGTGGAATGAAGTCCTGCAATATTCAATGCAAGAACTTCATTGGCTACATCATTAGGAACCTGACGCTTCAAATAAACGAAAGTTCTCTTTGAAGAAAACTTCTTCTTAAGCTCTTGCTTAGGAACTTTCAGCAATGAGGAAAGTTTTTTAAGCTGTTCTTCCGTAATATCAGTGTCCTGCGGAATAATCCACAAACCTTTTCCGGGAACGCTGGAGGCCAGAACGGCGCCGTTTCTATCCAATATTCTTCCGCGCACGGCAGAGACGTCTAAAGTTCTCTGAAAACGCATCTCTCCCTGTTTTTGAAGAAATTCGGTATTGAATCCGAGCTGAAGGTAAGCTAAACGACCAATCAGAACCAAAAAAGAAAGGACGATGATGAAATACAGAAACCTAACGCGTCCGGCAGGTACACGAATAGACAACAGATCCTGAACGCTGTCGTTAGCGCCTCTGATTTCCTCGGGAGAAGAAGATATCCAACCTTTGATTTTATTAATTATTTTCATGGTGCGGCAGCCTCCTTAGTTGGCTTGACACCGGCTGCCCCGCTGGAAGATGGATTTTTAAGCGACGGGGTCGGGTGGATGATGACTACCTCGTTATTGTTAACAGGGGCAAGTCCTTGGAACTTCGCCGATGACACAATGTTTGACGGCTGTTCCAAAGAGGCGAGTTCTACTTTTGCTCGATTCAACTCATCGATCAGGGAATGATAAGTCTGCTGCTCTCTCTCGAGCTGAATAAACATCGTTCTATAGGTATGGCGGTTGTAGACAATACGAAGCCCGCAGGCGAAAATGCCTACTTCGATCAAGATGATTACAAACACCAAAAACCTGAACTCTTTCATTATGCTAACTCCAGTCCCTTCCAAGGAGTACTTGTTCTGGATGCAAAGCGAAGAATTGAACTTCGAGCTCTAGGATTGATTTCTAACTCTTCTTTTGAAGGCACGACTTTCTTGCCTTTGCTGAATAAAGGCTGAGGAAGCTGCTCTGCACGCAGCGGCAATCTAGGATCAATTCCTTTGTCAGGATTTGCGCACATATCAAAGAAGTGTTTAACAATGCGATCTTCCAAAGAATGGAAGCTGATAACTTCTAGAATTCCTTCGGGCTGCAGCAGAGAACCGGCAGCATTGAGAGCTTGTCTCAACTGTCCTAGTTCATCGTTAATAAAAATACGGATACCTTGGAAGGAACGCGTTGCAGGGTGCTGATCACGATCCTTCTTATTTCTCGGTACTACCGATGCAATCAAATCTGCCAAAGCCTTGGTTGTAGTAAAAGGCTCTTTAGCTCTTTTTTCACAAATAGCGGCCGCGATCCTGGAAGAGAATTTTTCTTCTCCGTAAAGCTTTAAGACGGAGGCTATTTCCTCAGCAGCTGCTTGATTGATCCATTCGGCTGCCGTCATTCCGGTACTTGTATCCATGCGCATATCGAGAGGGCCGTCAAATCTGAATGAGAAACCTCTTTCTGCATCATCGATTTGCGGACTTGAGACACCGATATCTAGGAGGATGCCGTTGACAGAAGTAATGCCAAGCTCGACGAGCTTTTCTTCCATTTCTGCAAAAGGAGCATGAATGATCCGGAAGCGAGGATCCGTTATCTCTTCGGCCGCTTTGACAGCAGTCTCATCTCTGTCAAACGCGTACAGCTTCCCCTCGGGAGAGAGTTTTTCAAGAATTAGTCTTGAATGTCCTCCTCTTCCGAAAGTGCCGTCTACGTATATGCCTGAAGGATCTCTAACCAGAATGTCAGGAACCTCTTTAGCCAGCACAGGAATGTGTTTGAAATTCTTTGCGATGTCCAAAGCCAATCCTTAAAAATTAAATGCAGCTGCTATTTCGGACAGATTCTCTGACTTTGCTTGTTCTTCGCTCTCTTCCAATTTCTGGGCATCCCATAGTTCGAAATGCTGACCCAAACCGACTAAAACAACCTCTTTACGGTTTAGGCTGCAGCTGCTTCGGATCTCTTGCGGAATCAGCAGGCGACCGTTAGCATCCATCTCAACATCTATAGCCGAACCCATAACAATTCTTTGGAATGCGCGGGCAGCAAAAGGAAGGGCCATTAACTCTTCTTTCTTTTTCTGCCACACAGGACGAGGGTAAAGAAGTGCGCATCCATCAGGGTGTCTTGTAAAAGTAAGTTGTCCGGAGCACAACTCCTCCAGGGCCTTGCGAAACCTCGCAGGCACTGAGAATCTCCCTTTGGAATCGAGAGTAATGTGAGGAGAGCCTTGGAACAATTTTTATTTCCGAAACATTAATACACCATGGACCTCTAATTTTATCCACTTTTTAGCCACTTTTTTCCACTTTTTAGCGCTCTGCCCTATCGGTAGGACGCTAATATAGATTGAGAGATAAAACTTTGTTCCCAAAATGATTTTTCTTTAACGTAAAAAAATTATTTTTTCCACTGGGTGAACTTTGTTTTCAAAAAACGAAACAAAACGTGAAGAAGAGGAGAGAAAAGAAGAAAAAGTTTGCCGTAAGCCGGATTCTGTCCGCAATAAATTGCGCGATGATCATTCATCTAGAATATAAGTCGCCTTATATTTCGAGCCACCTACCCACAGTCTCGCCGGACAGGGTCAATAACTGTCTATTTGGTGTTGCTCCGCGTAGAGATTGCCCGTTTCAACCGGACTTAACCGGCTCGTCTCTGTTGCTCTAATCCTCGCCTCACGGCGGAGAGGTGTTACCTCCTACGCTGTCCTATGGAGTCCGGACTTTCCTCAGAGCTAACGCCCTACGATCATCCGGCAAACTTCAGGCGCTACTTTAGTTGCTTTTTACAAAAATTTCAAATGGCCAACATCGAGTAACTACTCACTTCAAAATCTCGGGATACATTTTCATTTTCTTTTAACAACTTATTGACGATCTAGAAACACGGCCTTCCGCCCGTTTAAGAAAATCGTGCTAAATCGCAATAGAATTGAACCGTAGAAAAATCATATAAATTTGTTGGGAATCAAGTGAAAACAAAAACAAAGGCTCTTCTGGCACTTCTACCTCTTGTTGCGTTTCCTTCGATTGCTTTTAGTGCGGGATGGGATTCTTTTTGGTCGGCAATCGGTGAGACGCTTCCGGCGTCTGTCAGCGACAGTGATGAAGGTTATTTTTCTAAAACCTGGGACGGTTTAAAAACCATCATGCGGGATGGGAACACCGGCCTTTTAGTGCCTGCTTATACTATTCATCCGGCGTGGGACTATCCAAACAGGCGTCAGGAAAACGGCTACACATGGGGCGGCGGCATCTCCAGCAACTACATTGATGCTCGCGGCAACCGCCGAATTCTTTATGCGATGGCGTTTTCCGATTCCCACAATATTATTGAACCTTTCATGGGCTACGCGTGGTTGGCTCGATGGAAGCTCGGCTCAAGTCCTCTGCATCTGGAGACGGGATACACCCTCGGTTTAACGGCTCGTGCCGATTACCGATGGATCCCGATTCCTGCACCCCTGCCTCTGCTAGGAGTTGGAACCGACAACTTAACTTTCTACGGAACTTATGTTCCCGGAGCCAACATTTTCTTTTTCTTCGGCAACTTAGTCTTTTCCGACAAGAGCTTCAGCTATTCCGAGCTTCCCGAAGAATCTAAATTCAATAACAAAGTTATGCTTTACGGAGGGGGCGGTTGGCAGAAAACAGATATGAACGGCCTCGGAGGGGCGAGCATATCTTCGAATCCTGCTTGGACAGCTGGTGCTCGTGTATTTCTAACCAAAAACTGGGCAATTGACGCCAATGTCATCCAAAGCAAACATAATGTTAAATATTTCGGTCAAAAAATAGGTTCTTACAAATTGACCGGATATTCTTTGGCGCTTCAATATCATTTCTTAGCATCAAAAGACGTTTCTTTATATGCCGGCATCGGCGCAGGATTCTTCCGGCTGAACAATCTACAGCAGAACCCCGGCTGGCACTCTCGGAAGAACGCCTTTTCGCCGGTTATTCAGATAGGCACAACCTTTGCTTTGAGCAAACACATTCAATTAACCGGCGGTTTGGATATGGCATTTCCGCGATACAAAGGACGAAATTCCTACGGGGAAACATACTCTTTGAGGCCTTCTCCTGCCACGTTCAAGGCAGCAATCGGCATTACATTTTAAGGTTTGAATTAAGTTTTCGGATTAGTATAGCGTCCTTACTAGGACGCTTATTTTATTAATCGGAGTCAACATGGATCGCAATGAAGCTCTTTTTGACAGAGCCCAAGAATCAATTCCCGGAGGCGTGAACTCTCCTGTTCGTGCATTTAAGTCAGTTGGCGGAGTTCCTCCTTTTATCAAAAAAGCTTTAGGCCCTCATCTTTATGATGAAGAAGGCAAAAAATATATCGACTACGTTGGCTCCTGGGGTCCGATGATTCTCGGCCACAACAATCCCGCAGTTATTCAAGCCGTCAAGGAAGCCGTTGACAACGGTTTGAGCTTCGGTGCTCCGACTCAAGGAGAAGTTTTAATCGCTGAAGAAATCAAGAAGATTATTCCTTCCATTGATGAAGTCCGCCTTGTTTCCTCCGGCACAGAAGCAGGCATGAGCGCCATCCGCCTAGCCAGAGGCTACACCGGACGCAACAAGATTATTAAGTTTGAAGGCTGCTACCACGGTCACAGCGATGCTCTTTTAGTCAAAGCCGGATCAGGCTTACTGACTTTCGGCACACCAAGTTCTGCAGGTGTCCCGGCCGACGTGACTAAAGACACCATTGTTTTGGAATACAACAATTGCGACATGCTTGAAGAAACCTTCGAAAAAGAAGGTGACCAAATCGCCTGCGTTACCGTAGAAGCAATCGCAGGCAACATGAACATGGTTCCTGCTACTCGCGAATTCATCACCAAGATGCGCGAACTGACAGCAAAACACGGAACCGTGATGATTGTAGACGAAGTGATGACAGGCTTCCGAGTCGCTTTGCACGGCGCACAATCCTTATACGGCGTAACTCCTGATCTGACTATGTTCGGCAAAGTCATCGGCGGAGGCATGCCTGTTGCAGCCTTCGGCGGCAAAAAAGAAATTATGGACTGCATTGCACCGCTCGGCCCTGTCTATCAGGCCGGCACGCTCTCCGGCAACCCGGTTGCCGTTGCCTGCGGTCTTGCTACGTTGAAGGCCATTCAAGAACCGGGCTTCTACGACAGACTGTCCGTTCAAACAACCAAACTCATCAGCGGCTTGGTGCAAATTGCTAAAGAAGAAGGCGTTGCTTTCTCCGGACAATGTACCGGCGGTATGTTCGGCATTTACTTCCGTCCGACTTGTCCTGCCAGCTTCAAAGAAGTTATGGAATGCGACACCGATAAATTCAAGACTTTCTTCCATGCCATGCTTGATAACGGTGTTTACCTTGCTCCAAGTACTTTCGAAGCCGGCTTTGTCTCTATCACTCACGACGACTCCGTCCTGAGCAAGACTTTTGAAGCTGCACGAAAGGCCTTTAAAGAAGTTAGAAAGGTTCACGGATAATGAGAAGTTCTCTGCTTTTTCGCATATTCTTTATTTTTATTTTTCTTTTTGGCATTCAAATTCAGGCCGCTCCTTGGGCGCCAAAAACCAAAAGCAATTTCGTAAAAGCAGAGCTTATCTCTTCTATGGCCGAAGCCACGCCTGGCTCGACCATAGAAGTCGGCCTGAAACTAACTCACGATCCTCATTGGCATACTTATTGGAAAGCCACCGGCGACAGCGGCCTTCCCACAGAGATCCAATGGACGCTCCCGGACGGATGGAAAGCCGGCGACATTCAGTGGCCGATTCCCAAAGTATTTAAGCTCGGGACGCTTATCAATTACGGTTATGACGGAGAAGTCCTTCTTCCCGTACAGATCACTATTCCCGCCGACCAGCCTCTTGGCTCCTCAGCCTCATTGAAAGCGGAGGTTTCTTGGCTCATGTGTGCGGAACAATGCGTTCCGGGTAGAGCCTCTCTTTCCTTAGATATTAAAGTTGGACCAAAGTCCGTTCCCTCTGACGCCTACGACATCTTCCAAGAAACACTCAAGGACATCCCATCCGACAGCATCCCCGTTACTGCAAAAATTGACCATTCAAAGAAACTTATTGAGTTGTCTTTTCCGGATAAAGGAGCATTAGAGAACGTCTACATCTTTGCCCAAACGGCAGATTCCATCTCTTATGGAGCACCGCAAGAGATTGTCCCAATGGCTAATGGTTTTTCCGTTTTCCTACACGCCACCGAATTTATTAATACAGGGGACACTTTCGAGGGATTAATTCTGGTTAACGACGGCAAGGAATCTCAAGGCGGCTGGGCTAAAAACTTCAGTGCACCGTTAAAAGAAGCCTCCTTAACGATTCCGGTTAAATCAGAGCAACTGAATTTGTCTCAAGGCTCATTACTGATTTCAGCCTTCTTTGCCTTCCTCGGCGGCTTAATTCTGAATTTAATGCCTTGTGTCTTCCCTGTTCTTTCTTTGAAGATAATCGGCATCGTTGAAAACCGAGGCACTAAGAACTTGTTGCCTCACGGATTCGGATTCTTAGCAGGCATTTTGCTCACAATGCTTGTTCTGTCCAGCCTGCTTATTGCGGTTAAGTCGACCGGTGCAATGATCGGTTGGGGCTTCCAACTCCAATCTCCTTTCTTTGTCTGCGCTTTAGCAGCCTTATTTATTGTTCTCTCGGTAAACCTTCTCGGATTTTTTGAATTTAGTTTTACTCCAAGAATTTCAGGAGCCGGGGCAGCGAAAAAACGTTCTCCTTTTCTGGAGAGCTTCCTCACCGGAGTTCTTGCGGTTTTTGTTGCATCCCCCTGCACTGCTCCTTTCATGGGGGCTGCTCTGGGCTATGCGTTAAGTGCCTCTTATATTGAAACTTTGTTCATCTTCTTAGCCTTAGGCTTAGGCATGGCTCTGCCTTGGTTTTTACTCACCGTTTTCCCGTGGCTTACACGCTGGCTTCCTAAGCCGGGGCAATGGATGATCACATTCAAAAAGTGGATGGCTTTGCCTATGGGGTTGACAGCCCTTTGGCTCCTTTGGGTTTTATCTCAACAAATCAGTATTCTTGCGTTTGCCTGCATTTGTACAGGTCTTCTCTGGTGCTGCGCTGCCCTCTATTTTTACGGAAAGTTCCAATTCGGCAAGCTTTCGGCGAAACCCGTTGCCGCCGTTCTTGCTGCCGCAACATTATTTTTCGTAGGAGGAGGCTTAACGCTCTCAGCCATCTCTCCGGTACAAGAAGTCTACCAAGGAGCAGACAGTTGGTCCCCGCAAAAGGTGGACGATGCCCTCAAACAAGGAAAACGAGTATTTGTGGACTTCACGGCATCTTGGTGCTTAACATGTCAGGCCAACAAATTAGCCGTTCTGCGCACCTCTGAAGTCCAAAAAGCTTTCAAAGACAATGACTTTGTCGTGCTTGAAGCCGATTGGACGAACTACGATGAAAGAATCACAAAAGTCCTGGAACATTTCGGCAGAAGCGGAGTTCCTCTATATGTCGTTTATGAACCGGATGGGTCTACGGAAATTCTTCCGGAACTGCTGACACAAGAAATTGTTCTCAAGGCCATCAAAAAGAATACGAAATAATCGCCTGCTGATGAGTTCAACATGGAAAAAGGATGAGGAGGAGATAGATGCTTCTCCTTATTGTTTGTCCTCATGCGTTAACAAGTTCATAGTTCAAAACTCTAAATTCGAGGAGGAAGCCTGTAACATTCCTTACAGTTAAAATAAAAAGAAGATTCAATCATGGCTGTCGCATCCTCCTGGACATCTCGCTTAGGCTTCATTCTCGCCAGCGCCGGTTCTGCCGTGGGCTTGGGAGCAATTTGGAAATTCCCGTACTTAGCCGGAAACAACGGCGGTTCCGTTTTCCTTTTATCGTACTTATTATTCACCTTTACCGTTGGTGTAGCCATGCTCATCAGCGAGTATGTTGTCGGAAGAGCCGGGCGTGCCGGCCCTATCGGTTCCCTTACTAAAGTAGCAGGAAAGGGATGGAGAATTTTCGGTGCGATCGGAGTTCTGACGGCTTTCTTGATTCTGTGCTTTTACTCTTGTGTCGGCGGTTGGTGCATTAAGTACTTCATTGACGCATTATTCGGAAACGGGTTAGTTTCCAATGCCGATGAACTCAATAAAAATTTCGGCAATTTCGTCAGCAACGGCGTAGTCGCCTATCTCTACCAGTTGGTATTCTTAGCCATCAACGCGTGGATAGTATCTCGCGGAGTCCAGAAAGGAATTGAACGTTTGGCAAAAGTTTTAATGCCGGTTCTTTTCGTACTCATGTTAATTCTTATTGTCAGAGGATTAACCCTTCCGGGTGCGATACAAGGTCTGGAGTACTTATTTAAACCTAATTTCTCAGCTTTCACAACTGAAGCCGTCTTCAATGCGATGGGATTCACATTTTTCTCTCTATCGCTTGGCGCAGCTGTCATGGTCACCTATGCCGGCTATCTCTCGGAAAAAGTTAACCTAGTCTCTTCGACTGCTTGGATTGCATTTTTAGCGATCTTATCTGCAGTCCTAGGCGGCTTAATGGTCATGCCCGCAGTGTTTGCTTTCAATCTCAGTCCGACAGCAGGCCCCGGTTTAACATTTGTCACGATGCCGGCCATTTTTTCCCAGATGCCTTTCGGCGCATTCTTTGCTGCCTTGTTTTATTTCTGCTTGGTTGTAGCTGCCATTACCAGCTCCATCTCAATGTTGGAAGCCGTAGTGGCTGCCGTTCTAACTTCCAGAGGAACTGACAACCGCTCAATTATTACTTGGATTATTACCGCTGCAGCTGCCATCATCGGACTTTTCTGCACGTTAAGTTTCGGATCTCTGGCGGACTTTAAGATCTTCGGCAAGAACGTTTTCGATCTTCTCGATTTCCTAACAAGCAACGTCGGCATGCCGATTTCTGAGATCGGCTTCAGTCTAGTTGCCGCTTGGATTGCTTGGGAAGTCACTGCTAAACAGCTTACGAGTGCCAAACCTGTAAACAAGACTCTTCTCTGGGTTATCAGAATTGGTATCGGCGTTTTAGCACCGTTGCTCATCATCACAGTAGTCCTCACCGGCATCTTTTAATAGCTTTTCATCAAGTTCCTTCTACGCCTATAACCGCAGAAGGAACTTTTTATTATTCACAATGAAATTATTTAACCCAGCAATGGGGATTTCTGTATGCGTGAGAGTGGAAAATTCCGCTTGTTTCGTTAATAATCAGTGATAAGAAGGCTCGTACATTTGTTCCTTAACCCAGGCTTTTATATCAACTGGAAGCGTTATGGAGCAACGGCCGTTTCTTTGCGCGTTGCTAATAATGTTAGCGGCTATTGAGCAACATACCTCCCTTACCTTTTCAAATGGAGGGTAGAGAGCTCCGCTGGCCATATCTTCCTTAGTCACCATATCGGCTACGGTAAGGGAGGCAATAAGGAAGTCTTCGTCTTCTATTGTCGCAAGCTTCCCTAGGAGAGCTGCAAGACCAATAGCCGGATAAATGTAGGCATTGTTTCCTTGGCGCGGAGTTAATGTTTTGTCTTTAAAACTCCATTGGGGAAATGGAGAACCGGTTGCTACCAAGGCTCTACCTTCGGTTGCCCTATACGCTTCTTCCGGAGAACATTCAGATTTACTGTTTGGATTGGAAAGAGGAAAAATGATGGGCTGTTTGTTGAGTTTTCCCATCTCTCGGAGAACTTCCTCCGTAAAGGCACCCCCTGCAGTTGAAAGGCCAATAAGAGCGGTCGGTCTGATGGTACGAATACACTTTAGCAAATCCTGTTCCGCGGCCATCGATTTAGCATAAGGAGCATGGCCGTGGCCACAATTAACACGATCTGAAGTAACAAGTCCATCTACATCGAAAAGGTACATTTGGCTTCGGGCCTTCTCCAAAGAGGTGCCGTCAATGACATTCATAGCAGTGCAGAGCTGATCCGCAGATCCTGTTCCTGCCTCTCCTGCTCCGAAAAAAAGAACTCGTTCATCCGAAAGTTTCGAACCTTTTGCGCGTGCCGCTGCAATAAGGCCGGCTACTACTATACTGCCTGTTCCTTGGATATCATCGCTAAAACAACTGTAACGGTGTCTGAAGCGGGAAAGGAGAGCGAAAGCGTTTGCGTTGCCAAAGTCTTCGAACTGGATAACAGCACCAGGCCAGCGCTTTTTAATGTTGTCAACGATCTCTTCTAAGAACAAGAAATAGTCTTTTCCAGAGATCCGATGATGCCGATGACCGAGATAAAGCGGATCCTTGAGATAAGCCTCATTGTTTGTTCCCACGTCAATTGTTATCGGCAGCGTGCGCGATGGGTCAACACCTGCAAATGCAGTATAGAGGCCCAGTTTTCCTGCTGGGATTGGCATTCCGTTGATGCCGAGATCTCCAAGTCCCAGAATGCGCTCTCCGTCGGTCATTACGATCATGTCTACTTTTTTCTGACGAACATTGGCGAGAATTTCATCTATGCGACCTCGTTCCTCCCAACTCAAAAACAACCCCTTAGGAAACCTCCAGCAATGTGAATAGTTCAAGCAAAGTTCAGCTACAGCTGGTGTATAGGCGATAGGAAGTATTTGGGAAACATGATTAATGAGAAGATAGAAAAAAAGTGTTTCGTTACTTGCATGGATTGTCTGAAGAAATAGAGCCTTTTGAAAAGGTGTATCGCATAACTCCAGTGTGTTAAGGACGGCCTGGGCTTGAAGCTGCAGTGTAGTAGGCACAGGAGGCAGAAGTCCCTCCAGATTGAGTTGGTGGCGAGCTTTCATCGTATACGCCGTGGAATGTGTGTTAGCCGAATCTAATAGTAAGTCAAACCCTGTTTTCATATCTTTCTCCTTTGGTGAAGACTGTGATTCTGACGTCCACTATAGGGAGTTGCATTGTTCTTGAAAATGGAAGATTAGAAACTTAAACTTGCAAAAACTACAACAAAGAATTGAGAAGAAATCCCGATGAAACCTTCAGAAAATATTCAAAACTGGCGCTTGTTGCATGCTCTAAATAAAAAAGGAACACTATCATCTGCTGCCGAGGTGCTTGGAATTGAACTGTCGGAAGCCTCACGGAGAATTTCAAGTTTGGAGAAAGAGTGTCAAACGATTTTTTTAGATCGTAATAGTCGTCCCGCAAAAATCACTCTCGAGGCTAAGCGTCTAGACGTTCAGGCAGGGCGTATCGCTCGAGCTTATAACGCTGCTTTATTGCAACTCGAGGAAATTCAGAAAGAGCAAACCGGTCGAAAACAAATACGAAATATCCGCATTAGCCTTCCGGCAAATTTTGATAAAGTACCGTTGCTTTCTGCTTTGTACGAATACGAGCAGAAGCATTCCGACCTTCATTTGGAATTTTCCGCTGACAGCGGAATTGAAGCACTCCTCGAACATTTAACCGACATCTCTATGGCTGGATATCTCTGGCAAAGAAAAGGAGTATATGCGCTCCCGATCGCCCAATGTTTTAATTTCATAATGGCTTCAACTCATTATCTTAGACGCTGGGGAGAGCCTCAAACCATTGATGAACTGCTCTCGGGCAAGCATCGCATTCTTATGCGCAATCGTAACAATCGCTTCTTTTCGGATAAACTCACAAACGGTCAACGTACCGTCTACGTCCCTTCCACGACCGACATTTTTTACGGAGATGCAGCGGCTTGCCGTGAAATGTTGCTTTCAGGTTCAGGCATAGCCACCGATCTGAGTATTGGCTATGTGAGCGAATACATTGCGCAAGGGCTAGTTAAACCGATCCTGGTGGGTTGGCACCGTGAGCCCTGGACTTTTTATGTGTATTGCCGCGCTGAGGATTCAGAAAGCAGCCTTATCCGCACAATAATGGCCCAAATAACTCAAAAGGCTTTTAGCCAGATTTCTAATCAATGGGAATTTTGGTACGAAAGATTAGGTCTTCCTCGGCCTCCAGAGTTATCTCGGGCGACAGACAAGAACGTAAGGATTACCAAATAACTTCTCAGTTATGTTGAGAAAAATTTCATAGTTTCGGCAAGAATACCTGAGTACAAACTAGAAGGGTTGCCTCCAGCCACTCGAGTTGTTCTCTGGAACTCAGGAATTTTGCATCTCGAGGCGAGTCCAATTTCTGAGATAAGAATGTTTTCGACCTTTCCGCCTTCTGACAACAACGTTGGATTAAGTGGAACGTTTACTTGAGAAATTGCATCTTCTCTAGGAAATTAGGATTGGCATCGGCGTTTTAGCACCGCTGCTCATCATCACAGTAGTCCTCACCGGCATCTTTTAATAGTTTTTCATCAAGCTCCTTTTTGCGTTCTACGCCTATAACCGCAGAAGAAACTTTTTATTATTTAATATTAAATTATTTAAAGTTAAATAATTTAAAGTTAAATAATTTAAAGTTAAATTATTTAATTTATAATCATTAAGAACCGATAATTTAAGCCTTATGCATCATGTTTCTTACAAATCCTTTCGTCATTGGAGCCTACATCTCCGAAGAATACTTTTGTGATCGAGAAGAAGAAAAAGAGAAATTAATCGGTCATCTCAGAAATGGAAGAAATGTAGTTTTGTTCTCTGAGAGGAGAATGGGCAAAACTGGACTCATTCAACATGTATTTCACAACAAACAAATTCAAAAAGACTATAACTGTTTGTATTTCGATGCGTACGCTTGCGGGAACATCCAAGAGTTTACTTACGAGCTAACCAATTGTATTTTTAATAACTTAAAGGAGACCGGCTCATTCTTAGAAAAAATAACAGCCATATTCAGATCAATCCAACTCTCTCTCGAAATAGATCCGATGACAGGGAAACCGGAAGTTGGGATAAGCTTAGGAGAAATTAAACAACCAGAAAGAACCCTGCAAGAAGCATTTAGTGTTCTGAATACTCTTGAGAAACCCGTCATCCTAGCGATCGATGAATTTCAGCAGATCCTTTCCTTTAAGGACTTTAATACAGCTGCCTTCCTAAGAGGACTCGTACAAACTTCGTCGAACGTGAAGATGATCTATGCAGGAAGCGAAGCTCATTTGCTGTCTAATCTATTTCTTCAAAGCAGCAGTCCTTTCTATCAGACTTCAACGATGATGCGCTTAGAGGCAATTCCAGCAAACAAGTACTTTTTATTTGCAAAAGAAAAATTCGAAAAAGAGGATAAAACCATCACAGAGGCTGTCTTTTATGAAATCTACGAAGAGTTCCAAGGCTGCACGTGGTTTGTTCAATCGGCTTTAAATCGTATTTATGCCAATACACTTCCGGGGGAGAAGGTCCCTGCGGATGCTCTGGAAAAGACTGTAAGGACTCTATTACAAGAGCAGGATGTTTTTTATCGTACTCTTCTGTCTACTTTATCAATGGCTCAAAAAGCGTTGCTGTTTGCTGTTGCCAAGGAGGAAACGGTGTCGAATCCTTCTTCTACAGAATTCGTCAAAAAGTACAGCCTTTCCTCCGTAAGCTCGACTCAATCAGCTTCACGCTCTTTGATTGAAAAAGGAATCTTGAGAAAAACGGATAAAGGTTTATCGATTTATGACTTCCTGTTTAATGCCTGGATCAAAAAACACTACGTTTAAACAAAACCAACTTGCGGCCTCTTAATTGCTGTTTATGCAGGTTGTCTGCAGGCCGTCTGTATGTTTTTCAGAGTGCACCAACCGCTACGTCGTAAAAAATGTCGGAAATAGTAAAATCTAGCCAATCCAAGGAGTTTTTATGAAAGCCCAAACCTTATACGACAAAATAATTGAGCTTCACACTATTGAGAACTTAACAGCCGATGGCAGGGAGAGACTTGTGTACATTGACAGGACGGTAGTCAATGAATACACCAGTCCGCAAGCCTTCTCTCTCTTACGGGAAAACAAACTTCAAGTTTGGCGTCCCTGCGCCACACTCGGCACGGTAGATCACGTTAATTCAAGCGCTCCTAATCGAACCGAATTTCCTTCAGAAGAGAATTCATGCACCCAAGTTAAATATCTTCTGAAAAACGGAGCAGATTTTAATTTTGAAGTCCTCAATAACGGCAACCCAAAGCAAGGCATTGAACATGTCGTCATGGTGGAACGAGGAAAAGTTCTTCCAGGAATGCTTATCGGTGCAGGCGACAGCCATACCGCCATGTACGGTGCTCTCGGAGCAGTTGCATATGGAATCGGAACCTCCGATATTTATCATTACCTTGCAACTTCTACCCTTCGCTATAAAAAGCTCAAGAATATGAGGGTCTGCGTTACCGGCAAGAGAGGCGCAGAAGTTTCTGCCAAAGACATTATTCTTTTCATTGTCAAAAAACTCGGAGCCGGCGGATGTACAGGTCACTGCGTTGAATTCTGCGGTCCGGTCATCAGCGACTTAACGGCAGAAGAAAGACTTACTCTATGCAATATGGCGGTCGAATGCGCAGCTCGTTCTTCAGTCATCGCCCCGGATGAAAAAGTATTCGAATATCTGAAAGGCAAGGAATGCAGTCCCACCGGCAAACTTTGGGACGAAGCCGTCAGCTTTTGGAGAACTTTAAGATCCGATTCCGACGCCGCTTTTGATAAGGAAGAAACTATTGACATCACAGGCTTAGAGCCCTCTGTTACCTGGGGCACTAGTCCCGATCAGAATTGTTTTATTTCCGAGGCTATTCCAAATCCGGAAGAAATCGAAGATCCTAAAGTTAGAGCCGATTTCGAAAGAGCCCTCTCGTATATGGGATTGAAAGCCGGACAAAAAATTAAAGGCTTGCCGATTACTCATGCGTTCATTGGTTCCTGCACAAATTCAAGAATCGAAGATCTTCGAGCTGCTGCCGCTGTCTTAAAAGGCAAGAAACTTGCCCCGGGCGTCTGGGCAATGGTCGTACCGGGCAGCACACAAGTCCGTGCTCAAGCTGAACGGGAAGGAATCGACAAAATTTTCAAAGATGCCGGTTGGGAATGGAGAAATTCCGGCTGCTCTCTTTGTTTGGCAATGAACGGGGATATTCTCGACGCCCAAGATCGTTGTATCTCGGCGACCAATCGCAACTTCGAGGGACGGCAGGGAGTTCAAACCAGGACTCACTTAGCCAGTCCTCAAATGGTCGCTCTAGCCAGTGTTAAGGGTTTTATTGCCGACATTCGGGAGGAATAGTTCATGTCTCAATTCACACAACTGACAGCTGTCGCTGCACCGATGCCGGCATCCAATATTGATACTGACATCATCATGCCCAAAGCCTTCTTAAAAAGAATTGATAAAGAAGGCCTCCTCGATGGGCTTTTCCATGACGTCCGCTTAAACAAAGACGGGAGCGAAAGAAAAGATTTCGTTCTCAATCAAGAAGGATTTCGAAACGCTGAGATTCTGGTGACGGGTCCTAATTTCGGATGCGGTTCTTCTCGTGAACATGCCGTATGGGGTCTTCAAAAGAGAGGTATTAAATGTCTTATCGGATCCTCATTTGCCGGTATTTTCTTTGACAACTGCGCTAATAACGGCATCTTAGCTATCGTTGTCGAACCGGAGCGCACGTCCTCTTTGATGCAAGAGCTGTCCACAAACGAATCAAAGAGTATTACCATAGACTTGGAGGCACAGACTATAAAAGCGCCTTCGGGAACCGTCATTGCTTTCGACATTGAACCTTCAAGGAAAGAAAAACTGCTTAAAGGCTTGGATCCTGTGGGTTTAACGCTGAAATCTAAAGACAAAATAAAAAGATTTGAAGAAAAATACTTTAAGCAATTCCCTTGGCTTGCTTGATAAAGAATGACTCTCTCGCATCATTTAGTGTTGAGGTTTGAATGAACTGGAAGATTTCGCTTGGAATTCTGACAACTTGTACGGTTCTCATGTCGATGAGCTATACCATGCTCATTCCTTTCCTACCCATGTATCTCATTCAAGATTTGGGAGTGGCCAAAGCAGATGTAGACATGTGGTCGGGCCTTATCTTTTCGGTTACCTTTCTTATCAGCGGCATCATGGCTCCTATTTGGGGGGCTCTTGCCGATAAGAAGAGCAGAAAGTTAATGGCTTTGCGCGCAGGGTTCTGTTTAGCGATAACTTATTTCCTCGGCGGTATTGTTACAAATCCTTGGGAACTATTCGGCGTTCGATTCATTCAAGGCCTTTCTGCCGGCTTATGGCCTGCTCTTCTAGCTATTATCTCGGCAAGTTCGCCAAAACTGAAACTTGGATTTTGTTTAGGCGTGATGCAAGGCGGTATGACTGCCGGAGGCGTTCTCGGACCCCTATTCGGCGGTTTGTTGGCTGACCAGTTCGGGATGCGCGCCTCCTTCTTTATCGCCGGGGGCGCACTCTTCATTATTTCCTGCGTCATCCTTTTCTACATTAAAGAAGAACCAAGAAAGCCAAACCCGAACGCCAAGCCTGTCAAAGTTTGGGACTTCTCATTGCTAAAGATTCCTGCCGTCAAACGTATGCTGATCTGCGCCGGAATCGTTCAAATGAGTATTTTGCTTACCCAGCCAATCATGCCGTTATACGTTGCAGAACTCCAGGGCTCAATGGATAAAATCGTTCTGGTTTCCGGAATTGTGTTTTCCATCGTTGGTGTTTCAGGCGTCATTGCCTCTCCTATTTGGGGCATTCTGGGTCAGAACTGGGGCTATCGCCAAGTGCTTTACTTGGCTCTTTTCGGCTCGGCAATTTTCGGCATTGTTCAAGTCTTTCCGTCTTCTTTAGAGGGATTTACTATTTGGCGTTTCATCGGCGGATTAACTTTTGCCGGAATTTTCCCTGCTATTAATGCAGTTCTCACCATTTCGACATCTCCCGCTGACAAAGGCCGTGTTTTCGGGTTATCTTACTTAGCCCAGCAGATCGGTTCAGTGATGGGACCAATTTTCGGCGGTATGCTCGCCGCGGCTTTCTCCTACAAGATTATTATCGGAGTCTCCGGTGCTATTCTTCTGCCGTTAGTGTTTTATCTCTGGATTAATCGACCGAAAGAGAAAGTCATGGCAACCGGCACACCTCTGGAAAAAGACCACTAAACTCAATTTTTACGAAAGAACATTATGAAATTCAGTCAGATGCTTAGCTCCTGTTGGGAGAAAAATGATTCCTTACTGTGCATCGGTTTGGATCCGACGCCGGCAAGATTTCCGGAAAAGTTTAAAACTTCCTCTCGCCCGATCTTCGATTTCTGCACTGAAATCGTAGATGCGACAGCAGATTTAGTCTGTGCTTTTAAGCCTCAAATTGCCTACTTCTCGTCATCGAGCGCCGAACAGGAACTCATTGACATTATTGACTGGATCCACACTAACCACCCCGGCATCCCTGTCATTCTCGACGCAAAAAGAGGAGATATCGGAAGCACGGCGGCTCATTACGCTAAAGAAGTTTTTGAACGCTTTAAAGCTGACTGCGTTACTCTGTCACCGTACATGGGCAAAGACTCTGTTGAACCTTACCTTGAATACGCTGAGAAGGGAGAATTTGTTCTTTGCCGAACCAGCAACAAAGGCGGCGATGACTTCCAGATGCTTGATGTCGGAGGAGTCCCTCTCTACATCAAGGTTGCTGAGAAAGTCGCCGAATGGAATACCAATGGTCAGATGGGTTTAGTCATCGGTGCCACTTATCCTGAAGAACTAAAAAAAGCCCGTGCAGTCGTTCCTGACCTTACATTCTTGGTCCCCGGCATCGGCGCACAAGGCGGCGACATTAACGCTGCAGTAAAAGCCGGGATGAACAAGGATAAGACAGGTCTAGTCATCAACTCCAGCCGTGCCATCCTCTACGCCTCAAAAGAGGCGGATTTTGCCGAAAAAGCCAGAGCTGAAGCGCTAAAGACAAGGGACGCAATCAATAAAGCACGCGGTTAAACTTCCCGCGTCACAGTCTCTCTAGGGGGCTCCCAGTAGGGACGGACTATATCTTCTTTCTGAGAAAAGAATTTCTTCAGTCTGTCCCGGAACCACTCCATAAAGATCCGATGACGCCGCACTCTCCAGTGAGAAGTCGACGTTATGATAAAACATTCATGAGGCGGATTCACCCAACCGGGAAGGATGGGAATCAGCTTCCCTGCGGCAATTTCTTCCGCACAATGAATTAACGGCAGATCGACGGCTAGACCCATTCCATCAAGCACGGACCTTCTGATTGCCAGGATATTAGCGACATTTCATAATGTTGCCGCAAACCACTTCTTCTTCGATCCCGTTCTTCACGAGAACCTTCGTCGGGTTTCTAACGGTTCCCGAATAAAGCAAAACGCGGTGGTTTACCAAATCTCTCGGATGCAGCGGCATCCCGTACTTTTTGATGTATTCCGGTGAAGCAACCGGGACGTAGACGTTTCTTCCGCGGGAGAAACTAACGATTCTCGCGTCCTTAGGCTTGTAGGTAACCACGGCAATATCAGAACGGTATTGAAGAATATCTTGGATTGCTCCGCCCCCTCCGACTTCAAAGCTGATATCCGGATACATCACGTTAAATTCCATCAGCATCGGCATCATGAATCGAGTAACGAACCCAGGAGCTAAGGAAAGCCGGATTTTGCCGCTAAGTTGAGAAGAGCCCTGCTGCAAATCTGAAATCATCTCGTTGTGCATTTGAAGCAAAGGAACGATATGACTCCTGACTCTTTCGCCGACTTGCGTTAACTGCAAAGGCCGAGAATTACGCGAAAAAAGATCCTGACCAAGGGCTTTTTCCAGCCCTCCGATTGAACGCGAAACCGTAGAGACGTCAATGTCAAAATCGGCGGCAGTATCGGAGAAACTTCCAGTCCTGCAAAGGCTCACGAAAATTCTCCAGGCGTTGAGATCGTTTAACTTAGTCATTGGGATTCCTTTTTCGCAGAGTCTAATTACCTCTTGCAATTTCAACAATAACTTTGCATTTCACGCAAAACCGCCTTGCAGAAATCGCCAGATGTGGTGAGAGAAAACCTCAATACCAAAACAAGGGATATTTTATTTAAGCAATTTAAGTTAGAGGTTTATATTTCGGGATCTCACTGATTTTTAAAGGGGTATCCCTATTAGAGATACCGAGGATTTAAAAACCTTCGTCCCCGCATCTTTCTTTTATTCTAGGTAAAAAGAATCCGGCTTTGCGCCAACAATTTGCATTCTCCGCAAAGTGCTTTTGAAGAACTTGCCTAGTCTTTTCTCTGAATCAAAGGCAATATAAAAAAACAAAAATATTCATACTTTTCCACGGAGTTTCTATGGCAGTAAGAGACGAATTCTTTTGGTTAAGCAAGGTTAACCAAGCCACAATAGTTATCAACAGCAAGCTCGGCCTTCTTCCTAAGCCAATCGCAATTGAAGCGGCCAGAGCTCTCAGAGAAGTTATCGCCGACGGCGAAAAAGATCCCGCTCTTCGTCCTAAGACTTACATCACCTTTGAGCCAAAGATGATTGCAAAAAGCGGCCCTGAAATCACGATTATGCATGCAGGCAGATCCAGCCAAGACATTCATGCTACCTACCGAGCAGCCACTCTTCGTGAAAAGGCCCTTGAAGTTGCCGACGGTCTTCTTACCGTCATTAAAACAATCGAAAAACTGGCTATAAAACACAGAGATGTTGTATTGCCCAACTACACCAACGGTGTTGCCGCTCAGCCCAACGCCTACAGCCATTACTTGATCGCTTTCTTGTACGGATTCCTGAGAGATTTCGCCCGTTTGGAAGAATTCTACGAAAGACTTAATGTCTGCCCGATGGGTTCAACCGTATTAAACGGTACTTGCTGGCCTCTGGACAGAAGAGAAATGGCCAAGAGACTCGGTTTCTCCGGCATTGCCTACAATGCTTTTGACGCCACTCAGGTTGCTCAATCCGATTTGCCTGTTGAATTCTCTTCCATTGTTACCGCTATTGCCATCCATATCACTTCTTTCCTAACAGACTTGATGGTGCAGTACGCCCAACCTCGTCCTTGGATCCTTTTACAGGAAGGCGGAGACAATACTTACGTTTCTTCCGCAATGCCTCAGAAACGCAACCCCGGCTTGGTCAACAACTGCCGCACGGAAGCCAGCGAAGTTATCGGACAAGCACAAGGCGTGGTATTCCGCGCCCACAACCTTGAAACCGGTATGCTGGATCCGAAAAAACAAGATCTCCATGCTGCTTTAGGCAATCGTGCCGTCAATATGCTCAAGCTGTTCAACAAGGTCCTCAATGCCCTTGTCGTTGATAAAGAACGTGCTCTTGAAGAACTTAATAACGACTGGACCGCGAGCCAGGAAGTCGCTGATGTCTTAATGCACGAATTCGGTCTTCCGTTCCGCGTAGGCCATCACGTTGCCAGCCGGATGGTCAGCTTCGCCCGTGCCAACAAGATTCTTCCTCTGGACTTCCCTTATGAAGAAATGAAGAGAATCTACAAAGAAGTCATTGAAAAAGAATATCCGACTGCCAGTTCAGAGCTTCCGATGTCTCTGGAAAGATTTAAGGCTGCCTTGGATCCCGTTGCCATCATCAACAACCGCAAAACCGAGGGTGGTCCTCAGCCGGCTGAAATTGAGAAGATGCTTCAGGATGTCAAAGATAAAAACGAAAAACGCACACAATGGCTTGAAAAACAAGTCACTCAAATTAATCAATCCCTTCAAAACCTTGAATCTGAATTTAATCAAATAGGAGAATAACCATGTTAATGCTTATGCCATGGTTTGCTTTAATTGTCACGATTATTACCGGGTGGCTGATTATCAAACGCTATCCGACGGCAATGGTCTTATTATTTGCCGGTTTAGCAATGTTTGTTTTCGCCGTTCTTTGCGGAGTTCACGGCTTTCTTCCGAAAGGCGTAAAACCCTCCGGCTTCATCTGGTTCGATATCTTTGATTTATTAAGAACAATTGCCACCAAACAAGCTTCAGGCATCGGCTTCCTGATTATGGTCGCCGGCGGCTTCGCAGCTTATATGGATAAGATTGGCGCTGCCAGAGCTTTGGTTAATGTCTGCATTAAGCCATTAAAAGCTCTTTCTTCTCCCTATCTTGTTTTAGTTCTCGGCTATTTCATCGGCCAGACTTTGGTTCTCGTTATTCCGAGCGCCGCAGGTCTTGCCATGCTGCTCTTAGTAGCTCTTTTCCCGATTCTTCTCGGTGTCGGCGTCTCTCCGGCGGCAGCAGCCTCTGTCATCGGTACAACAGCAGGCATGGTTCTCGGGCCAGCAGGCGGAACTGCAAACCTTGCCGCTAAAACAGCGGGCTTAGATCCGATTATCTACTTTGTAGAATGCCAGCTTCCGGTTGCTATTCCAACATTGATTGTTGTCGGCATTGCCCACTACATTGTTCAGAAATACTACGACAAGAAGAATGACGATGTTTACACTCAGGCCATTCTTACTCAAAAAGAAGATGTTCGCGATGTTCCTAACTGGTATGCCATCCTTCCATGCCTGCCAATCGCTTTGATGATCATCTTCAGCAAACTCGTTTATTCCGCAATCAAACTCAATACTATTTCTGCCCTGCTTTTGGTTTGGATCCTCACTGTCATCATCGAATTAATCAGAAGAAGACAACCTAAGGAAGTATTGAAAGACGGTCAGTTCATCTTCAAATCCATGGGCGGAATGTTTGCTTCCATCGTTGCCTTGATTATCTGCGCCGAGTTCTTTGCCAACGGTCTTAAAGTTACCGGACTGATTGATGCTCTCATTTCTCACGCTCAGCATTTAGGTCTTGGTTTGAACGGTATGACCATTGTTCTTACAGGCGTTGTCGGTCTCGTCACATTCCTTACCGGTTCCGGTGTAGGCGCCTTCTCAAGCTTTGCCGCATTAGCTCCTGACGTTGCCGGCGGCTTAGGCGGAACAGCAGCTGCTTTCGTTACCCCGATGCAATTTGCTTCCGGTATGCTTCGTGCCATGTCCCCGGTTGCCGGCGTGATCATTGCGGTGGCCGGTGCTGCGGGTGTCTCCCCGATGGCAATCGTCAGAAGAAACTGGATCCCTATGATGGCCGGCATGATCTCCGTGATCATCTGCAACTATATCTTCTTGGGATAACAATCGTTCTCTAAGACGCAAAAACCGCCGAAAGGCGGTTTTTGTTTGTCAACATAATTTGGAATCCGTACGGCTATTACACACCGTCAGGACTAGTCCAATTTGGTTCCTGCAGAGGCATCTTCGGGCTCTTCAAGGCCGACTCAGGGAAGTCCAATCTTTCAGGCAGCTTCTTTTCTTTGGCAATTGCCAAATGAAGTACGCTCAAAGCAATAGAAGGCCAAATATCAAACACCCATTGAGGAGGCTCGGCCTGAAGTTTGGCTTCATAGTCCTTAACGGCAGACTTCACACCTTTCTTTGTATTGTCTGATTCGTAGCCCATCTGATGCATAAAAGCCAAAACCAAAGCGTCAAAATCCGCATTGGGATCTTGTGAGGGCGGCACTTTAAACGTCAAAATAGTCTCCTTTTTTCTGTTAAAGCTAAATAGACAGGTCTTAGCTTACAGTCTTAATCAGTTATTGCTGAGCACTCGGGGCATTTTGAGCAGAAGGAGCTCCTTGCTGGAACTGTCCCGGTTGAACAGGAACCAAGATTTCTTCCTGAGGAAGCGGCTGCGGAGCTATTTGCATTTGGGAAGGCTGTTGTACCTGAGGAGCTTGTTCGCTCGGCTGTACTTGCGGTGCCGGCTGAGCAGTCTGTGGTTCTACAGACGGAGCAGGCATTACTTCAGGGGGCAATGGTGTTACAGCCTGAGGAACCATTTCAGCTGCTTGCTTCTGGATGTCCATGAATGTAGCCAAAGAACCGGCTATATAACCCATACCGACCAAAGCCTCGTCGCGAGTTACTTCTACGCCCTCTGCTTTAGCTTTGTTCATTAAAAATTCTGTGGCTTTGTCCAACTCTTCCTGAGTGACAGGGAATTTGCCGCTGTTTTGCATAGTAACAAGTTTATTGATGACTACAGCAGCAGGACCAAATTGATTTGCATTTTCAAATTGATTTGCACTTTGAGCTGCCGGGGCTTCAGCTTGCGGCGCAGAAATTGGGGCCTGTGCTTGCTGAGCGAAAGCAGTAGAACCAAAAGCGAGCGCCGCTGCAAGAGAAACAGCTACTAATTTGAAACCTTTCATTTGTGTCTCCTAAAACACATTCGGATGCGGGTCAATATACTCTTTGGCCTGAAAAACGATCACCTCCAGGGGCCTTATATTTCCCGAATTGGTATTTAATTTTTAAGGAAAAATCCTCGAAAAGCCACACCGCAAAAGAGTTCCGAGCCTCATGAAATTCACTGCTCCAAAAAGTAACGTTTGTTTCAAAGTTTCTCTTTCTGGGATCTTGGAAAAATCCTTTAAAAACGTTTGAAAGAGAAGAGACAACGATATTTTTCCAACCTGAGCGGCACTGTTTAAATTTTCAAATTGCTTATTTTAGTGGGTATTTCTACTTATTTTCTAAGGGTTGTCCATAATCGAAAGAAACAGGAATATTTTTTGTTAATTAACTAACTATACGCATAAGGTTCACTATGATTACTATCCAAGATGTATTAAGCCCGCGTACAGAATCGAAATGCTCCCGCCTTAGAGGAGCCAAAGTTGGTTCAACTCTCTGCCAATACTGCGCAGTCGGTTGTTCTCAGTTGGCCTTCTTCCAAGACAAAACGTTGGTGGACATTGAAGGAGATCCCCGAAGTCAGGTAAACCAAGGCAGACTCTGTCCTAAAGGCGGTTCAACATATGCTCTTGTGGACAATCCCTATCGTGTTACGAAGCCGTTGTACCGAGCTCCGGGATCCGACAAGTGGCAGGAAGTCACCCTTGATTGGATTCTTGATGAAGTTGCCAAGAGAATTTGGGACAGCCGAGCAAAAGGATTCATTGAGAAAGACGAAAACGGACTTACCGTCAACCAAGTTCCGAATATTGGTTTTATCGGCGGTTCTGCAAACGATAACGAGGAATGCTATTTATTCCGTAAGCTGTTTACCGGCGGCTTAGGCCTCATGCCGGTTGAGAACTCCGCCCGCTATTGCCACTCGACAACTGTTGCGGCTTTGTCGCCTACTTTCGGCTTCGGCGCATGCACTAATCCCCCAAGAGACTTGCTCAACAGTGACTGTATCGTCATCATGGGCTCCAATATGTCTGAAGCTCACCCGGTTGCCTTTTACTGGCCTATGCAGGCCAAAAAGAAAGGTGCGGCTACGATTCACATTGATCCTCGCTACACGAGAACAAGCGCAGCCTGCGACCATCACGTTCATATCCGCCCGGCCACTGACATTGCCTTCATTTACGCAGTTATCAAATACATTCTGGACAACGACTTATGGTTCCATGAATATGTATTGAACTATACGAACGCAGCCACCCTAATTAATCCGGGATTTAAATTTGACCAGGTCACCGGCATGTTTAACGGCTGGAATCCTGAAACCAATTCTTATTCTCTGGAACCTGATTCTTGGGATTATCAGTACGAAATCAATCCTGACGGCACTAAAGGAAAACCAAAAACCGACCCGACGCTTCAAGATCCGAACTGCGTGTTCCAGCTGCTGAAGAAACAAGTTGAGAAATACACGCCGGAGGCCGTAGCGGATACGTGCGGATGCCGCCCTGCAGACATTATCAAGGTCGCAGAATTGATGGCCCGCAATTCCGGCCGCGATAAGACAACTGCTTTCTGTTATGCCACAGGCTTTACTCAGCACAGTGACGGCACGCAGATTATTCGCTCAGTAGCCATTCTCCAGCTTCTGCTTGGAAATATCGGACGTCCGGGCGGCGGCATTCTTGCCCTGCGCGGTCACTCGAACGTGCAAGGCGCTACAGATATTCCGACTCTCTTCGCAGCACTTCCGAACTACATTCCTATGCCGGAAGCAAAACCGGGGAATGCCACTCTCAAAGATTATCTAGCAAACGGCCATGCTTTCTGCGATGCACGCGATAAATCCAAGGGTATGTGGAAATTGGAAACCGAAAGAGGATCTTGGGCTTCTTTGCCGAACTACATGATCAGTCTTCTTAAGGCTTGGTACGGGGACGGAGCAACCAAAGAAAATGAATACGGCTACCAGCATCTGCCGAAACTTCCCGGAGATGAGTCGTTAACAATCACAATGGAACGAGCCCTAGAAGGAAAAGTCGACGGTTTGATTGTTTTTGGTCAGAACATTGCAGTAACCAACCCGAATACGGGCTGGAGCCGTGACGCCATAAGAAACCTGAAATGGCTTGTCGTCTGCGATATGTTTGAAAACGAGACGGCCTCCGTTTGGTATGCCGATCCTGATGCTCCTGATCCATCAAAATGCAAGACGGAAGTCTTCCTCCTGCCGACCAATGCTCTGATTGAAAAAGACGGCTCTGCCAACAATACAGAGCGTTTGATGCAATGGCACGACAGAGTTAAAGAAGCTCCGGGAGACTGCAGATCTGATGCTTGGTGGATTTACCAGCTCGGTCTTCGTTTCAAGAAGATGGCAGAACAGTCAATGCTGCCGCGTGATGAAGGTATGAGGACGCTGACCTGGAATTACGGCATGGCGCCAAATGCTGTTAACGTTATGGGACTGCCTGCCGTCGAAGGAGACGCAGATATCAACGCCGTGGCTCTTGAAATGAACGGCGTCAATTTGGAAACCAAGGAACCGATTCAATCCAGCGGCGAACTAAAAGCTGACGGCACTACTATTTGCGGATGCCGTTTGCTAGCCGGCTTTATCGATAAGGAAGGCAACAACCTGATGAAGAGAAGAGAGCCCGGGGAAGTTGATCATGAACTTGATCTGACCTACCGTGTTTCTTGGCCTACAAATACTCGAATCCTTTACAACCGCTGCTCAGCAGATCCGGAAGGGAAGCCCTGGTCAGAAAATAAGAAGCTGATTTGGTGGGATGAGCTTCAAAAGAAGTGGGTTGGATATGACAAACCTAACTTCGATGAAACCAAAGCCCCGGACTATGTACCTCCGGAAGGAGCCAAAGGCGGAGCTGCGTTAGCCGGCACCGAACCATTTACCGTCCATTCCGACGGCAAAGCCTGGCTCTTTGTACCTTATGGAATTAAAGAAGGTCCGTTCCCAGTCTTCTACGAACCTGCAGAATCCCCGTACAAAGACGCTTTCTTCAAGAATAGCAAGACTCCGGGAATAATCACTATGGATAGCGATTTGAACAAGCTCGCTCCTCAGGGCGATCCTATGTTCCCGACAGCCATGACAACCTATCACATGACTGAACATTGGCTAAGCGGCGCAATGACAAGACATGTTCCATGGCTTGTCCAGCTGCAGCCGCAAACCTTTATCGAAATTTCTCCAGAAATGGCAGAAGAAATCGGTATTCAATCCGGCAGCTATGTGACGGTTAAAAACCTGAGAAATTCTCTTCAGGTTAAAGCCCTGGTAACACCGCGACTCAGAAGCGGCATCGTTCACGGCAAACCCTCAAGCATCGTCGGCTCCTTTGTCTGCTCAGGCTACAAGGGCAATATGGTCAGTGCCATTACCAACGACTTAAGCCCGGCTATCGAAGCTCCTGACGGCTTAATCCCGGCATCTAAAGGCTTTGTGGTGAAAGTTGAAAAAGGCGATCCGGCTAAAGTTGAAAAACTCGTTCCGGAAAAGATTCAATATCCGGAAGCGATGATTGCGCCGATTCCTAATACTCCGTGGGCCTCTCAGCCAGAAGGGAGGAGCTAATCATGAAATTAAAAGAAAGCAACATTTTTAATCTTATCAGCAAGGCCTTCCCTGCCGGTTCTCCCAAGAAGGAAGGAAGATTCGCTCCGATTTACGGCCTTTTTAAACGTCGTGAGCCAAGACCTACTCAGACTGAAATGGCGTTCTTTACCGATACTTCCATCTGTACCGGATGTAAATCCTGTGAAGTGGCTTGCAAACAGTGGAATCAGTTAAAGGCTCCCACACCCAAGTGGTCCGGGGACAGCTACGACAATACTCAGGATCTTTCCTATCTGAACTGGCGTCACGTTAAATTCATCGAAAGATTCCCGGAAAAGAATGAGGTTAATCATCCCGCTCCGAAGAATATCGACAATTTACTGGCTGAAAAGAAAACCGGTGAATGGCTCTTTATGGCAGATCAGTGCAAGCACTGCCGACAGTCTCCATGCCATCAAGCCTGTCCGACCGGCGCCATTATGCGCAACGAATTCGGCGGAGTGTACTATCAAACCGATATCTGCATGGGCTGCGGAATGTGTATTGCAGCTTGTCCTTTCGGCGTTCCGGAAATCAATCCGGAAACCGGCCACTCCGTCAAGTGCGCTGAGTGCTATGACCGTTTGCGCGACGGCTTGAGACCCGCTTGCGTAACTGCCTGCACCACCGGTGCCATTGATTTCGGCCCGCGTGAAGTCATGGTTGAAAAAGCCCGAGCAAGACTGAAATTCCTACACGAACATGGTCACCCGGAAGCCAACCTCTACGGATGCGATGACTTCGAGCATTACAGTTCGTTAAATTCCTTCTACTTGCTTATGGACAAACCGTCTGTCTATGGCCTTCCTGAGAATCCGGTTACACCGACTGAACATATGCCGATGGACTATCTTAGAGCAGCGGCAACACTGATTTTGTGCAGTGCCGTCGTGGTTGGAACTTTAATGTAAGGGAGAGGAATAATGAAAGAAAAGACTTGGGTTAGCGGTTCATTATCGCCCTACCAGCTGCACGATATTACTCACCGCCCTGACTGGGAAAACCTCATTGTTTGGGATGCCTATCTCAACAATATGACTTCCGGCTTCATGGTCATCACAGGACTTGCGTGGATGGCGGGTCCGGGTTATTTCACAGCACTCTTACCATGGGCCATTACGGTTGCCCTGGCAATCGTGGTATTGGATTTGCTCTTGTTGATTTTTGACTTAGGAGATCCTTTCCGCTTCACAAACGCTATGCGAGTGATGAGATTTACCTCTCCTCTTTCGGTTGGCGTATGGGGACTTGCCAGCTATGCCACCTGTGTTGGGTTTGCCGTCGGTCTTTATTGGCTGTCATACATTTCGGCTCATACCACAGACTTCTTGAATCCGTATATCGACGTTTTGGATATGTTGACAAGGATGTTTGTGATACTGGCTTTCTTAGGTGCTCTGGTGGTTATCTGCTACAAAGGCGTAGCCTTCAGCTGCACTTCTCAGCCGGGAGTTAAAAATGCAAGATGGCTGACAAGCTTCATGGTTGCTGATGCCATGCTGATGGGGTTAGGCGTCTATTCCATTATGGCTGCTATTCTGCAGGCTCCTGAAGCCATCGCCTATTTAATGCTTCCGACACTGATCCTGATCATTGCCAGATGCATCGCCTTCTACTTGCTCAGCTTAGATCTCAACCCGAGAGCCAAGCTGACCAACAGCAAGACGGAAAACTTCTGGGTTAAGTTTTCAGTTTATATTCTCGGCGGCGTAATCGCCTTCGGATGCTGCTTCATCGGCCCGTTGGGAGTTACCGTTGCCGGCGTAATAGCACTGGTGGTAGGTCTTATTGAAAGATATTGGATTATCAGCACCACCAAGAGAATCTAATTTAATCAGATGAGAGATAAAGCGGTCTTCGGGCCGCTTTTTCATTGCTCATCGGTCTTTTTGCCGGTGATAAGACGAAATATTGAGAGCCAGCCTTTAACAAAAATCCCGACACAAACGGCCGAGATAATCGTTCCTTCTCGAATTCCGTGTAATTCTTTGAAGAAAAAGTAACTCAGCAAGATCGCCAAAACCACTAGCATCACATCATTGAACACTTTTACTTTCGGGAATGGTTTCCCTGAAAATAAAGCCATTGCCACGACTAGCCCCTCTCCCGGTAGCACCGCAGCTTTGGAATAGATTTCTAAAGAAACACCAAGAGCGAGGACCGCGTTGCCAAGCATACTGAATGCGATTTTGTGCCAGTAAGTTGCAAGCTCGATTGTCTGAACCCAACTCATCGAGAAATCGATGAGGACTGAGAAGAAGTAAGTCATCGGCAGCTGAAGCAAAAGCACAAGCCATTTGACGTTTTTGCGCAGCAGTATCAACTGGCCCAGAATCATTGCCAGGTTAATAATCAAAGTTGTCTGGCCGAAGGTTAAACCTGAGATATAAGAAGAAACTAGAGGCAATGCGCTAATAGGAGTGGTTCCCAAGCCGGCAACAGTAACGATGCTGATGCCAAGACTCATAACAGAGAGTCCTAAAAGAAAAAAAGCCCAATTTATAACGTGTGTGTTCAATCCTTTCTCCGAAGAAGATTGAATTTTACTATATGAAAAATATTTTCACATAAAGATAACCCCACAGCATATTCAGACCTTATTCTGCCGTTTTACTCACATTGGGACTAAATGAAAATAGATTTTCTTTTTACAAGTGATAACGTAAGATCCTATTAAAAAAGTTACAGGGTCCGTTAATTTTTTTGGAGACGCCATGATTAAATTTCCAGCTCTTTTTGCCGCACTTATTTTTTCCGCCTCTGCTTCCGCCCATTTCGGCAGCGTTCTCCCCGACAAACAAATTGTGGAAAATCAAAAAGATAATGTGTTGACATTAACTGCCGCCTTTAATCATCCGATGGAACAAACCGGCATGACCATGGACAAGCCGCAAAAATTCAGCGTTTTTAAAGATAATCAGGCTCAAGACTTAACTTCAACATTAAAGCCGGCTACCGTGCTTGGAAAAGATGCCTGGACAACACAATACAAAATCTCCCGGCCCGGCTTGTACCAGTTCCTTCTTGAGCCCGCTCCTTACTGGGAACCAGCCGAAGATAAGTTCATCATCCACTACTCTAAGTTATATGTTCCGGCTTATGGTGTAGAAGAAGGCTGGGAAAATCCTTTGGGCGTTAAAACTGAAATTGTTCCTCTGACTCGTCCATTCGGCAACTATGTCGGCAATCTTTTCCGAGGCAAGGTTCTAGTTGACGGGAAACCTGCCGCCAACACCCCGGTTGAAGTTGAGTTCTACAACAAAGGAAAAACTGCCGAAGCACCTAATGATATTTTTGTCACTCAAACTGTGATGACCGACGAACAAGGAATATTCAGTTACTCCGTCCCTTGGGCCGGTTGGTGGGGCTTTGCCGCTTTGACGGATGCCGACTACCAGATGAAAAAAGACGGTGCCGACAAAGATGTGGAACTTGGTGCTGTATTATGGACGGAATTTGTCTCTCCCAAGTTAAAGAAATAAATGCATATTGCTGAAGGAGTTCTATCTGCACCCGTACTGATTACGGGCGCAGTGGTTGCTGCGGCCGGTGTCGCATATGGATTGAAAAAGATACCTGCCAATCATTTAATGCTGGCAAGCTTATTAGGTTCTGCTTTTTTTGTGGCCAGCTTAATTCACGTTCCGATTGGTTTTTCCAGTGCGCATCTTATTCTCAATGGCCTCATCGGAGCCATCTTGGGAGCCGCATCTTTTCCTATCATTTTCGTTGCATTGCTCCTGCAAGCCGTTCTTTTTCAGTTCGGCGGATTCACTGTCTTAGGAGTAAATACAGCGACTATGGGAATTGGCGCCTGGGCTGCGGGATTAATTTTCCGTTGGCTAGCGGGCCCGGCAACTAGCAAGAATTTAAAAATAGCAGGATTTGCGGCAGGGTTCAGCGGAGTTTTTATCTCAGGCCTCCTCACAGCACTTGCGCTAGCTTTTTCGAATGAAGGCTTCGTTGCGGCGGCTTGGACGATTTTCTTAAGCAACCTGCCCATCATGTTTATCGAAGGCATCCTCACAGCGATCGTCGTGGTGTACATTAAACGCACAGATGCAGGAGTTTTTGATGCAAAAACAAGCTAAGGTCATCCTTTCCCTTTTGGTTCCCCTTCTTTCTTTGTCTGCAGGGAGCGCAGCGTTTGCTCATCGGTTAAATGTATTTGCATACCCGTCCGGATCAGAGATTTGTGTGGAAGCATCCTTTGCGGGAGGAAATCCTGCAAGGAATGCTGACATCAAAATTATCGATGAGCAGGGAAAAGTCGTTTTGACATCTAAGACATCCAAAGACGGCAAAAACTGTGCAGCAGTCCCCCCTGACTTTAAGCCCGTTTCCTTAACAGTTATAGTCAACGCAGGTGAGGGGCATCAGAATCAATGGACCATTGAGAAATCTGAATTCGACGGAATTTCTACACCTGTTGCTTCAGTTTCTCCTTCACCTGCTGCAATAGGTCCGCAGGCAGATAATAAGCTTCCGAAGTCCGGAGCCAAACTCTTTTCCCAGCAAGAGATGAACGAAGCAATCCAGGCTGCTAAACGCGATATTGAAGTTACCGTAATAGCGCCTCTAAGAAAGCAGCTTGCAGAAGCTCAGCAGCCAAAAACAACCTTCAAAGATATCATCGGAGGAATCGGCTGGCTGGTGGGCATTGCAGGGTTGATTGCCTGGTTTACCACCAGAAGAAAACAGAAATAACTCATTTTGTCCGGCCGCTCTTCGATGAATATTTCTTCCTTTACTCCCGCCTCAAAAATACTAAGCGCACTAGTGTTTGCGGCAGTGGCGGCCATCCTTCCGACAATTCCGTCGGCTTGTCTGGCCTTTCTTTGCGGCCTTATCGTCCTCTGCATATTTCCTCCTCCTTGGAATTCTTTTCTTAAAAGAACCGCAATGATCAATATTTTTGTCTTGTTTATATGGTTCTTTACTCCGTGGACCACACCGGGGGTGCCTCTGTGGGCAGGGAGCTGGTTAACAAAAGAAGGTGTTGAGTTGTCTTTGCTGGTGACCCTCAAAGTCAATGCTCTATTTTGTATTTTCTATACCTTAGTCAGCTCCATGAGTTTCAGCCAGCTGGCTGCAGGGCTCAATCAGCTTGGATTTCCAGACAAACTTGTGGCGATAATTCTTTTCTGTGCCCGCGGAATTACGATTTTTGAAAAAGAGTATGCGAACTTAACGGAAGCCGCTAAGTTAAGAGGCTTTTACATGAAAACTGACCTTCGGACTTATCGAACGGTCGGTGCTATGGTCGCTTTGTTGTTCTCGAAAGCTTTCCGGAAAGGGAGAATCTTGGAACAAAGTATGATTCTGCGAGGCTTTAATGGCAAAATCAGAACATTAACCAAGTATCAATGGACAGGGAAAGACATTGCGCTGGTGGGTGCCTTTTCCATCGTTTCTTTCTGTTTGAGCATAAGCGGATGGATGCTGTAAAGAACAATATGTCAGAACAAGAGTTATTGCTGGAGCTTAAGGGCATTAGTTTTGGATTCCCGGAAAAAGAACCCCTTTATCTCCAAACCGGACTTTCACTGCGTAAAGGTCAGAACATCGGATTTTGGAGTCCGAATGGCAGTGGCAAAACAACTCTTTTCAAGATCATTACGGGACTAATCCAGCCTCAGGAAGGAGAAATATTCTTAAAAGGCAAGCCTATTAGCTCCGAGTCCGATTTCAGAGAACTTCGTTCAAAAGTTGGTTTTGTTCTTCAGCATTCCGATGACCAATTATTTTTTCCGGAAGTCATCGATGATGTCTCTTTCGGACCTTTAAATCTAGGCTTTTCTGAAGAGGAAGCTTTATCCGCCTCTATGAATGCTTTGGAACGCCTTGGAATTTCCTCTCTGGCCCACTCTTTAAGCTTTGAATTATCGGGCGGACAAAAGAAATTAGTTACTCTTGCGGCTGTCCTCTCCATGAATCCGGAAATTCTGCTTCTTGACGAACCCTCGAACGGATTAGATGAAAAAAGCCGTCATCTTCTCATCTCCCAAATCAACTCACTGGACTGCGCCAAAATCATTATCAGTCACGAACCCGAGCTGTTGATTGAGACATGTGACAGCTTCATCATCATTCAGGATAAGAAGATAGTTCCAGTACCTGCACCCACCATACACGAGCACAGACACGCCCATTTCTTTGGCGGTACAGCGCATACGCACGGCTCTTAAAACTCGCGTGCGGCTCTAAAGATCGAGTATGGTTCAGTCCAAGATAATCTCAAAAATCAGAACCGCACTTTTTTGGATTTGCTGTGTACAAAGCGCTTATCCGCTTCGTCTCTCCTCGATTTCCTAGATATATTTCAAGAAAGACAACAAAAGGACAGTCAGCACACCTGCCATCAAAGGAACCCAAGTTCTCTTCACTAACACCAGCGGATTAACTTTGATAGAGGCCGAGACAATAATTACCACAGCGGCAACCGGCGACATTGAGCGGAACAAGTTGGACATACATTGCATCGGAAGAGCAACCATGATTGGGTCCAAACCTGCTTTTTCAGCAATCTGCGGAATTATTTCGATAAAGCTATAAAAGGCAGCATTACCGGAACCGCTGATGAAGGTAATCAAACCGGTAATTGCAGAAAATGCCAGCATAAGACCTGCTTTGGCGTTTTCAAAGTCAGACACAGAGCGAGAAATTGCATCTATGAGTCCGAGTGCGCGAAGGCCTGCAACCATTGTGGCGGCAGCAACGATTAATACGACTACCTTTGAAAAGCCGTCTCCCATTCCATTGAAGAAAAGTCTCAAATCCTTCATTGTTTCTTTGGCATTCTTATTTCGAACAAGTTCGCTAATCACGGCAGGAACTAAAGAGAAGAGAGTTATCTCAACTAAACCTACTTTTGCTTTGCGAAAGAATATCCAGAAAAAGATGACAAGAAACAACGGTAAAACCGGAAAAATCGAATACCAAATCGGTGTATTTTTTTCAGGGCGATTCTGTTCAATCATCGACTCCTGATTTAAGACCTCAAGTTCTTTTCCTTGGCGTTTGTCTAAGTAGGTTTGCCAGAAATAATGAACTATTCCCATAACAAACAAAGCAGGAATGGTAATTGGTGCGCAGTGATAGAACACATAATCGACAACATTCTCAAAACCAAGAACACGAGCAGCTACCACGTTATCTCCGCCTAGCGGAGTCGGAACAATCGTCGCGGTGGTAGCAATAAGAGCGGCAGCAGTCAGAGTCGAAAGACCTGCGGCACGAAGGACCGGATAAAGTGTGGCCATTAAGATTACTGCTAGAGAAGCCGCACTTGGGATAATAATTTGCAAGCAAGTGCCAATCCAGAAAACCAACGGGATCAATAATGCCGGATGTTTAATCTTGGAAAGTGGCTTTGTTAAAACTTTAATGACCATATCATTTGCGCCGATATGAGACATATAGGCTGCAAAACCGAAGAGCGTAAGGATGATTAAACCTGCATTACTGAATTGCCTTACAAACTGATCCTTAATCACCTTGAATGGATCGGCCCACGCCAGTCCTGATGTAGCTTTTGCTCCGAGAACATCGTGTCCGCTGATGAGTGCTAGGTAAAGCATCACTAGGCCGGCGGCAAATAGAACAACCTTTGCATCATAGTTCTTAGCGATCGCCCAACCTGTAATTACAAGAATAATGACCGCAAGGATGCAATCAATCATTTTTGGTCTCCGGGATTTTATTTAAGAATCTTTTAATTTTAATGAGCCTCGCCATTCGGAGCATTTCGGAATGAACCTTACGGGTTAAGACTATGGGTGATAACTACTTGTTTTAACGGCAAAATTAGAGGAAACCCTATGAAATGAGACGAATAAGAACTTGAAAGATGTATATTCCTTTTGACTAATCTCACGGAGCCCAAAATGCGAAAAGACAATCCTGGTTTTGTACCCGACTCTCCTTTTCAAAGAGTCCTGCCTAAAGAATGGACAGACTTCTTCAGCTCTTTCCCAAAAGTTGAGCTTCACTGCCATTTGCTTGGTACAACAGGAAAGGAAACTTTTGAGGATTTGGTTAAAGAATCAGGTGCCGACATTCCTCAGTCCACAATAGATGAGTTTTATACACGCGGGGATAAACCAGTTGGTGTTCTGAGAATTTTCCGATCACTGGAATCTCAGATCCTTTCAAAGCCGGAATTCTTAAAAAGAATCACCTTTGAACATATGAAACGCGTGGCGGACCAAGGTGTTCGTTACATCGAGTTCTATTGGAATTGGACCGGTCTTAAGCATTTCATGACCTTTGAGAAGGCTCAAAAAGCCATTGTAGAAGGCTTAGAAGACGGCGAGCGTGAATTCGGTGTGATTGGAAGGTCCATTCCCGCAATTGACCGTGAGGCGTCTGCCGAAGATGCCGTTGAACTAGTCCAGGAAATGATTGCCCATCGCGATCCTAAAACAATCGGATTGGGCATCGACTACCGTGAAACCAATCATGAGCCGGAAAACTTCTGGAAAGCATTCAAGTTAGCTAAAGATGCCGGTTTTAAGATCACAATTCATGCCGGGGAGTTCGGCGAACATTGGCGAAACGTTGAGACCTCACTGACGCTGCTTGGAGCTGACCGCATCGATCATGGCTACACAATTATCGACAATCCGGACCTCGTCCAAGAAGCTCGTAATAACGATGTCCATTTTGCCGTGGTTCCCACCAACTCTTACTACCTCAGAACTTTCTCAGATGAAGAATGGGCACACAAGCATCCTGTGAGAAAAATGGCTGAATTGGGCCTGAAGATTTTTCCAAATAGTGACGACCCCACCATGCATCAGGTATCTATTTCTGAATCGTGGCTGCTGATGTTCAACTTTCTAGGATTCTCTTTGGAAGATTTGAGAAAGATGCTTGAAAACAGTATTGAAGCAGCTTGGGTTGATGAAGCAACCAAAAAGGAATGGAAAATAGATTGGCTCCCAGAGTTTGACAGATTAGCGGAAGGACTTCCTATTCTTGCTTAGCATCCTTTGAGTATTGCTTTCCAAACTAATTAACAATTTCATAAGTAAAACAAAACCTCCGAGAGGCTTGAAACTTCATCGGAGGTTTTCTTTTGAACTAGATGTCTATTACATCATGCCAGGCATTCCGCCCATTCCGCCCATTGGAGGAACTTCAGGTTTGTCTTCCGGCAAATCAGCAATCATGCACTCAGTTGTGAGGATGAGGCTGGAGACAGAAGCGGCATTCTGAAGGGCTGTACGAGTAACCTTAGTCGGATCCAAAACGCCCATTTCAATCATGTCGCCATATTCGCCTGTCTGAGCATTGAAACCGAAGTTTCCTTTGCCGTTAGCAACGCGATCTACTACAACACTTGGCTCATCACCGGCATTGCGAACGATCTGGCGCATTGGTTCTTCCATAGCGCGCAAAACGATCTTGATACCGGCGTCTTGTTCAGGATTGTCACCCTTAAGATCTTTGATAGCCTGTTTAGCACGGATAAGAGCAACACCGCCGCCGGCAACAACGCCTTCTTCAACAGCAGCACGTGTGGCATGCAGAGCATCTTCAACACGAGCTTTCTTTTCTTTCATTTCAACTTCAGTAGCAGCACCGACCTTAATCAAGGCAACACCGCCTGCCAACTTGGCAACACGTTCCTGAAGTTTTTCACGATCGTAATCGCTGGAAGTTTCTTCAATCTGCTTACGAATCTGTTTAACTCTGGCTTCGATCTGGTCTTCCTTACCGGCGCCGTCGATGATAGTTGTGCTTTCTTTGTTAACTTCGACTTTCTTAGCAGAGCCAAGTTCGTTCAAAGTTGCTTTGTCGAGGCTCAAGCCGACATCGCTGCTGATGACTGTACCGCCTGTGAGGATAGCGATATCTTCGAGCATGGCTTTACGGCGGTCACCGAAGCCAGGAGCCTTAACGGCAACTGTCTTCAATACACCGCGGATGCTGTTGACAACCAATGTTGCAAGAGCTTCGCCGTCGATGTCTTCAGCAATGATGAGCAATGGCTTGCCAGCCTTAGCAACCTGTTCAAGGATTGGGAGAAGATCGCGAATGTTGCTGATCTTCTTTTCAACCAACAGGATGTATGGGTTGTCTAACAAAGCGACTTGCTTGTCAGGATTGTTGATGAAGTACGGAGAGAGGTAGCCGCGATCAAACTGCATACCTTCGACAACTTCAAGTTCATTGTGGAGGCTCTTGCCGTCTTCAACGGTAATAACGCCTTCCTTACCAACCTTGTCCATTGCTTCAGCAATGATGTCGCCGATTTCGTGATCGGAGTTAGCAGAAATAGCACCAACCTGTGCGATTTCTTTGCTGGTTGTTGTTGGTTTGCTGAGTTTATGGAGTTCTGCGATAGCAGCGGCGACAGCCTTGTCGATACCGCGCTTCAAGTCCATTGGGCTCATACCGGCAGCAACAAACTTCATACCTTCGTCAACGATAGCTTGTGCCAAAACGGTAGCTGTTGTTGTACCGTCACCGGCGTTGTCGCTGGTCTTGGAAGCAACTTCCTTAACCATCTGAGCGCCCATATTTTCAAATTTGTCTTTGAGCTCTACTTCTTTGGCAACGGAAACACCGTCTTTAGTGATTGTAGGACCGCCGAAAGCGCGTTCCAAAACAACGTTGCGGCCCTTAGGTCCTAAAGTAACCTTAACGGCGTCAGCCAAAACGTTTACGCCGCGAACCATGCGGGTACGTGCATCATTGCCAAACAAAACTTGCTTAGAAGCCATTTTGAAAAGTTCTCCTATTCCTAAATTATTTATTCTTTGCCGCTTATTCCAAGACACCCATGATGTCTTCTTCGCGCATTACAAGATATTCTTCTCCGCCAACTTTAACGGTCTGTCCGGAGTACTTGCCGAACAAGACACGATCGCCGACCTTAACGTCCATAGGAATCAATTTTCCTGCGTCATCGCGCTTGCCAGGACCAACTGCTAAAACTTCACCTTGATCTGGTTTTTCGCCGGCAGCATCAGGAATGTAGAGGCCGGAAGCAGTACGGGTTTCTGGTTCAACGCGCTTGACGATCACGCGGTCGTGCAAGGGACGAATATTCATCTTATAACTCCTTATCTTTTAAAAATCTAAGTCACGCTATTGTGCTAGTGACTATGTGGGGACCATCTTTTATTTTTCAAGTCCCCTCGTGTGACTAGGTATAAATACTAACAACATCCAAAATGGGTTGGGTGTTATTTCTCGACAATCTGTAAGAAATATCAAATTTTATACCGTGGAAATTTTATTCAAGTGCCCAAAAAAGGTTTATCTTCCAAGCTTAGAACTAGAAAGAAAATGAATCTGTGTTAAACCACATCAGTTCCCAGAGCGCACTAAGTTAGAAGAAGAAGCGATGAAGAGTAAATTTGTTCAATATCTATGCTTGTCGGCATTCGCAATAACCTGTTCCTTGGGAGGGTTTGCGAACGCTTCTGCTCCCTCTAAAGAGCCGCAAAAAACTAAAACCGTTGCCAAGAAGACAGCAACCCCTAAAAAAGCAGCCGTGCCGAAGAAAGCTGTGCGTCCGGCCAAGAAAACCGTTAAGAAGAATACCGCAAGAACGGCTTTGACTAAAGCAAAAAAGGCGGTTGTCCCAATATCCGCGGCGGCAGTCCCTTCTGCTTTGGCTCTTTCATCCGGAAGTGCCTCGGGGACAGTTTCAGAATTGCCTTCTGAAATTTCTCATGCAATGTTAAGGGCCCGCGTAGATAAAAACGATCTTTCTATCGCGGTGATTCCGCTTGGCTCTGAAGGCAAGAAACTTTTGGTTAATGCCAACCAGCCGAGAATTCCCGCTTCTGTAGAAAAAATAGTCACCTCTGCCGCAGCTCTGGATTTACTTGGTCCTTCAAAGGTTTGGTCAACTTTCATTGCTTCCGAGGCCGAGCCGGAAAACGGCACGCTGAAAGGAGACTTATATTTGATTGGTTCCGGTGACCCGTATCTAACAATCGAGAGGTTTTGGCTGCTGTTGGATAACCTCCGAGCCAGAGGAATCAAAACCATTGACGGCGACATAATCCTGGATCGAAGCTCTTTTCAAGTGCCGGCACATGATCCGTTTGCTTTCGATGGAGAAGGCAACCGACCATATAACCTCGGCCCTGACGCTCTGCTCATTAACTCTCGCTCCTTAATCATTAGATTCAGACCGGATCCGAAAAAAGGGGTTGCTTATCTTTATCCCGAACCTAACCTTGAAGGCATCAAGCTTCCTGAAAGTATTCCGCTCAGCAAAGAAGTATGCGGAGCCTGGCGAAAGCAAATTAACCCGGACTACTCCAATCCTTACCATCCGGTCTTCAAGGGTAAATATCCTTCCAGCTGCGGTGCTAAAAATTTGATGTATACCGCCTTTGCTCAAAACGAATATGTGAATGCGGTTTTCTCTTCTATGTGGAAACAGATGGGAGGAGAATGGAAAGGAACGGTCAAGAACGGAAAAGCTCCGGAAGAACGCACAGTCCTCGCCAGTTCTTATTCTGACCCGCTTACTAAGCTTGCTTACAACATGAACAAGTACAGCAATAATTTAATTGCTCGGCAATTGTTCTTAGCCTTAGGTAAGACTGCAAAAGACGAGCCCAAGAATTTGGCTAGCAGCCGCGAAACAATGAAAGAATGGGCGCAGACATTAAAAATCTCTCCGCGAGAACTCTATCTGGATAATGGATCAGGTTTATCTAGGAACTCTCAGCTTTCAGCAGCCGCTGCTGCCAGAGTGCTTGAGTATATGTGGAACCATAAAGCCATGGCCGAGTATATGGCCTCCATGCCGATTTCCGGAATTGATGGAACCATGAAAAAACGACCCGTTGCCAAGGGGCAAGCACATATAAAGACTGGATATATTTCGGGCGTCCGCTCCATCGCCGGATACGTGCTGACTGCCTCCGGCAAGCGCTATGCGGTAGCGGCCATAATCAATGGAAACGCAGCTATCAACGCAATACCCGTAATGGACGCAATTATCGACTGGGTATACTCCGAGTGCTAGACTTTTTACAGTTATATAAGGAGATCTACACCCATGAGCGACAGAGTAGAAAACATAATTCGTGACAATGTCAATGAAGCTTTGGAACAAGCAGATGAGCTTCTTAAGAAAGCTGCAAACGCATCGGATGAAAATGCAAAAGAATTGCAGGAACAAGCTAAGAAGAAATTGCGCATGGCTCGCGAAACTCTTGCTGATTTTTATCAGAACGCGTCCTCTCAAGGTAAGGAAATTGCTGACGATATCAATTCATGCGTCCATGAAAATCCGTGGCGTGCTGTCGGTATTGCTGCAGCAGCCGGCGTCCTCCTTGGCTTACTTATCGCAAAGAAGTAAATAAATGACAAAGTCCGTTCCACCGAAGAATGATGCTTCGCTGAGATCTATTCTCGACTTGTTCGTTGAAGGCTTGGCCACGCGCGCTCAGATTTTCGGTCTTGAGCTCTCGGTGGCTAAGGACAACACGGCGAAAAGCGCCCTCAATATGGTGTTAGCCGCATTGTTCGGCATTTTCGCCTTAGTCTTCATCTCAGTAGCTTTATTGGTTATCTTCTGGGATGACCACAGAATATTTGTTGCATGCTGTCTGGCAGGCTTTTACACGGTGATGTTTCTTTTTTTTCTCGCAAGAGCAAAAAATTTGGCATCCAATCTTCCATATGCCTTTACAGAGTCCAAGCAGATTATTTCTAACGACTTAGAAGCTCTGCGCCGTTCATTAAACACTCCGACTCATAAAGATCAGGAGGAGAAATAAGATGCAAGCCAATGAAGATGTCGCCAAGAAGCTAGCTGACCTCACCATGAAAGCAAAGCTCGAGAGAGCTGAGCTTCAGCAGGAAATATACGAAATCCGCAATAAACCTCGCTCTTTGGCAAATGTCGGAGTTGCGGCCTATAAGACGGCCCGCACGATAGGTTTGGATGAAATGAAAGTTATCCTTCCTATTGCCAAGACGGTACTTCTTCCTGCAGGAATTGCTCTCGGAAGAATTCTTGCTGAGAAAAGCAGCCCTAAAAGAGTAGCTGGTGTTGCAGGGATAGTCCTAGGAGCCTTTGGTATTTTAAAAGGCATCCAATACGACAAGAATCGCAGAGCTCGCAAAGAGGAAGAAAAAGAATATCTTCCTGAAGTGATTGAAGAGCCATCCCAAAAAAGTAAATAGCTTTTGACCGCTATGCCGAAAAGACGCTGTTATGGCGTCTTTTCGGCATTTAAATTAAAGAGAGTATTCTCTTGCTTGCGTCTTGCATGGATTGCCATCCGTCAAATACAGCTTCTTGTCTGTAACATCAACAACCATCGACCACAAAGACCGATGTCGGTGATACACGGCAACTGTTTCGTCATCATGACGGCAGACGCCTTCAGGATGTCCTGCGTGATCCGACAAGACTCGGAAAAGGCTTTCGACAGTCATTTTTCCTTCTTGTTTAACCAACCTTCTGGCTCGGTCCAAACGGATGAACGTTGAATTGTAGGAATAATTAGTTGCTTCTCCTCCCAAAATCATCTTCATTGAAACCCAATGGTTGGAGTGGCAAATTGTTTCACCATCAGACAGCAGAATATCCATATCAATTGGTGCATATTCAATGAAGAGAAGCAGACCGTCCGAGCTCGCCAATCCGACACATCCGCTTCCTGCGCGTTTGGCTTTTGCAATGGCATCGATGGCTTTAGGAATAGTTCGGCAAGACAAAGCGCCTCTTAAAAGTACTATTGCCGGAACACCAATCCTTCCATTCCGCGCGGATAAAGCATTAAGAGACAGCGCGATCCCGTTTTCATTCAAGCCTTTTCCGCCTACCAAACCTGCTTCGGTAATAATAAGTGCTTTGGGATAAGGAGCTTGCTCTACCTCCACAATTACAGTAGTGCCTTCACCGATGGACCACCAGTCCCAATTCTGAGCTAGGTAGGTATGACCGCTTGCGCTTGCCTCCGGGGGAACGCCGATAGCTGTACAGGCATCTTCGCCTAATTTAGCCTTGGCAAACATTATCTCGGAGCGGCAATTCAAAGTTAGGATTGTGACAAAGTCAACACCCGCACCGTCTGCAATGCCTTGCATTTCCTCTATCAAATCCGGACGATAGTCTTCTATTTCTTTCCGAAACGGTTCGGATAGCTTAAGAGCCTTGTCCCAATTGATAAAAGCTTCTTTTTCGAAAAGAACTTTATATTCTTCAATAACCTTAAAAATTCTTTCCTTTGCTTGGCTTCCGTACTGGAAACCTCTTTCATACGGAGAGCCGGAAATCTTTATGAACTGATGCATCTATTCATTCCTTTTTCTCTAGAGTTAGCCGTTCGCATTCAAGTAGCCGCAAACTGAAGATTACGAATTGACGGCGATGCTTTGTTCGCTACATTGTAGAGATTAAGTTTGGCTTTTGCTTCTGAGTTCACTCAAGAACTTCTGGAAATCACCTGTTAACTACAAGTGTTCCCAGAAAAAAGGATGACAGCTAAGCTGGACCTCTCACAAGGTTTATTCCAGGTCGAGAAGTTCCAGCTTGCAGTTCTGATTAGGCACTCGGCAGCCAAGAGTCTCTTTGACGAGTGTGGCGCGGAGCTAAATGTTGAATCAGTTTAATCTTGTACATTGGGTCAGGATTTCCGCTTACAAGTTTGAAGTACATTGAATCGGGCACCATGGAACCGGCACGGTGAGCAGTTTCCTTAGCAATAGCACTAATCATTGCATTCCAGTCAACGAGAAGCACTGAATTCTCTTCGGCTTTCTCATCACGTTTCCATGAAAGAGCATTTCTCAAAGGAATTAAAGGAGAAAGAAAAACGTAGGCCGAAATCATAAAGAGCACAAAAGCCGTACCATATGCCGATTTATCCAAGCCATTGACGCCAAGCCCTTCGTAAAACCATGGCTTAGAAACGACCTCACCAAGAACCCAGAAGAAAAGGAAAGAGACAATAAGCAAAGCCGTCCAAGTCATAATGCTATGACTTTGCTTGTACTGACAGACCTTATTAGCGATGAGTGCCTCAATTTCAAGCGGTGAAAGGTGCTCAAGAACGTACTTGCTGAGAATAATCTTCTTATTGAATCCGTATCCAACAATTTGGACGCCTTCAGAGTTTTTTGCATCCTTTTCTTCATCCACAAAAAGTTTTGCTGATTCAAAACGGATTCGTCGTTGGAAAGCCTGCAACCGCTCTTTCAGGTCGCCGTTAGTCATTGGACGTACAGCAGCTCCATTAAAAGAGAAGCCAAAATGTACGGCAAGACCAATTCCAAAAACAGCTAAAGTAGCCCAGAACCACCACAAACCAGAACCGGACATCCAAATCGGGAGTACTGCTAACGGAACAAGTGTGCAGAAGACTAAGCGCTTCAAGAAACTGCTTTGTCCGGGAACTGCAAGCTTATTTTGACCAAAAGCAGAGAAGACCAAGTCGATAGCGGCAAAAACAGCTAATACGCCGAATACGATGAAATATTGCGTTAGCAACCCGTTACCGAAATTAGCAAGCAATGTCGAACTAAACCAGCCTAAAACTCCTCCATATGTCAGAAGAAGGATTGCCACCAAGTTTGTAATTCTATGAATTTCAGACACTTTCGCTTCATGAAGGCACAAATCGGAGGTTTTCTGATGCTCAGACAAACTTACGTAATCCGAAAAGACATGAGGGACAGTGTCTCGGTGTAGTTTGACTGAACGAACTTGCCTTACATAAAAATAAAAAATCAATAAGGCGTTTCCAAATAAGAACAGTAAAAAAAGAATTTCAAAAGCCATTACCTCACCCATCTTTTTTGTATTTTTTAGGATCTTAGGAATTACCAGTACAAAGATAGATGAGCGTAACGCTTTAGGTGCATAGAACGCACCATTAGGAGCGATCCAATTTGTAACGGAGCCTTAACTTTCGGCTAGCCGATTACATCTGGAAGCGCTTTTGTTTTATTTATGCAAAATATTTTTGGAAATGCCTAGATCAGGTTGACTGCTATCAGTAAGAAGGGCAGAACAACAATCATTCCAACGGTAGAAGCTCCTATAGCTTCTGAGGCAAATTCTTCATCTCCTCCGTACCCTTTGGACAAGACTGCAATCACGGAAGAAACCGGCAAAGCTGAAGCAAGGATGAAACACTTCCGCATAAGGGGATCCATATCCAGCGGCATTGTGCATAAGTACATCACCAGCGGCCGTATCACAAAGCAGGACAGAAGAACAAGCCAAACCTCTCTCGGCATCTTTCTTAACTTATCCACTCCAATTTGGTGAATAGTAATGCCTACAAAGATAAGGGCTAACGGTGTCGTCAGCTGGCCTAAGTAGCGAGTCGAAACTTGGATGAAATTTGGAACCGTTATTGAAGAAAGAACCACTGCGAGACCTAAAAGGAACGCCAATAATGGAGGAGACAAAAGCATCCTCAAACCTTTAAGCGAAATAATTTTAGGAGCAACTCCCGTTCCTTTACGCACTCCGTCCATCTGTATATTAAAAAGGCCAACCGTCCAAATAAACACGCAGTTGGCAAAGAAGTACACCAATAAGTACGGAATACCGTCTGAACCATACATCGTCGACACTAAAGGCACGCCGACAAATAAAACGGTTGCCGCCGAAAAAGCCGCGATAAAAGTCCCTTTCAAATGAGGTCTTACCCAACCTAAGCGGATAAAGAGCAGAGAAATAAAATAATTAATAGCAACGGTTAGAAACGGGACTCCCGCAAAAGTCAAAAGATTCAGTAACTCATCGTGAGAAAATTTTGAAATTACCGAATAGAACAGAAAGCATGGAATTGAAGTGTTTACTAACTTCGAAACAGTTGCGCGACTAGACGGCGAATCAAAATATCTTTTTCTGGACAGCCAGACTCCAAAGCCAATAATGGTCAGTAAAACAAAAAGCGCGGAGATGGACTGTAATATCGTTGAGGCTAGCATTCTTATTTTTCTCCTAAGGCTATCTTAGTTTACCTTGCCTTAAGTCCTCTCTATCTCTTAAGGAAAATCTTTTTCCGTGTTCTCGTGGAGATTTGCACGGTTCTTATTCATAGATTCATTGCTTGAAGCATCGGATTTTGCATGACGCAATGACTTTAGAAGATGTCCGTTCGTTCTGCCTCGCAATCAAAAGAACAATCTTGCTTGATGCAAAGGAAAAGCTGCAGGAACCTCCATTTTTGTAGAAATTCTCTGCAGCTTTGTGCTCTCTTACGAGTAATTTAGGATGATTTCTCAGAAGAATTCTCTTCCGGAAGCTTAGAAATCAAGATTCTGTCAAGGCGCCGTCCGTCCATTTCTAAAACATAGAACTCCCAGCCATCCCATTTGACCTTGTCTCCCTGTCGAGGAATTCTTTCGAGCAGGAACATCACCATACCTCCAACGGTGGTGTAATGGTCTTCCTCTTCTTCCGGAACTTCATCAATATCAAGCAAGTCCTTCAACTCCGGAATAGGAAGCAAGCCATCAACTTCGAAAGAGTTCTCGCCTTTTTTGATAATTTGAGCATCTTCCGGAGTAGTCGGAGTAAATTCTCCGGCAATAGCTTCCAGCACATCATGAGGAGTCACCAAGCCGAGAATTGCACCGTATTCATCGACCACAAAAGCTAAGGAAGCAGAATTCTTTCTAAAATTCTCCAACAGCTCCATGCCGGTTAAAGATTCCGGTACGAAAACCAGCGGTTCATATTGATCCTGAGCCTTGAAGTTAGGCTTTCCGGTCTGAACCATTTGCTTAAGAAGCTGGCGTGTTGTCACAATGCCCTTAACTTCATCCAAACCGCCGTTGCAGACCGGTAGACGAGAATAAGGAGAATTCAAAATCTTCTCCATATTAACTTCTCTGCTGTCCTGCAGATCGATAAATTCCACTTCACTTCTTGGAATCATTAAAGAGGCGACTAGTCTGTCATCCAGACGGAATACATTTCTGACCATCGTGTGCTCTTGAGCATCCAACACTCCGGTTTCGCCGCCTTCTTCAATCATTGAATGAATTTCTTCTTCTGTCAGCTGCTGACTGTTATTTTGAATACCAAGTAACTTCAGTAAAGACTCAGTAGAAACAGATAGCAATTTGACAAATGGAAGCGCAATGAAAGCCAACCAATGAATTGGTTTAGCTACAAATCTTGCGATGGCATCAGCTGCAATCTGACCAACTCTCTTAGGAACAAGTTCGCCGATGACGATAGAGAAATAAGTAATACCGATTACCACACAAGCCATGGCTAAGCCGCGGGCAGTCGCTTCGTTAAGCGGAAAAGCTTCGGTCAGGACTTTAGAGAGAGGATCGACAAGTGCAGACTCACCGACAATACCGGACAAAATCCCGATAGAAGTAATGCCCACTTGAATTGTCGATAAAGCCCTTGTCGGATTTTCAGAGAGCATAAGAGCCAACTTGGCCCCCGGTGCATCATCTTCAGCAAGCATTTGTAGTTTGGTACGCCGGGCTGTCACAATGGCAATTTCGCTCATGGCAAAAAAGCCATTCAGACAAATCAATAAGAATAAACAGCCGACATCTATCCAGACGCTCATTTATTAACCTTTCAGTAAATCCAATAACCCATTGACAGCTTCTTCAACACACTGCTCTCTGACTTGCTGTCTGTCGCCTTCAAAATGGAAGCGAATAATATTCGGCATTTCGTCTTTGAGACCCCAACCTAGGAAAACGGTTCCCACAGGCTTGCCCGGTTCTTCACCGCCGGGGCCTGCAATGCCGCTGACTGCTACTGCAACTTGAGCATTAGAGTTCTTTAAAGCTCCTACTACCATTTGAGCAACACAGTCGTTGCTGACGGCGCCATACTTTTCCAAGATGCTCTGAGACACTCCCAACATTTCATGCTTTGCTGTGTTGTTATAAGTCACAAAGCCTCTATCAAACCAGTCGCTGGCTCCCGGAAGATCGGTCAAAGCTGCAGCAATCATACCGCCGGTGCAAGACTCGGCAGTTGCGACTTTCAAATTACGGTCTTTTAATACATCTGCCAGGTCGGCAATCTTTGCTTTTAATTCGTTTTTCATTAGAAAACCTTCCACATTAGTTCTGCATTAAGGAAATACACAAGCAGCCATGCGACCCCGTTGACAACCAAAAGCGTATACAAAGCTGCAAAAACATCATCAATCATCACTGTCCAGCCTGATTGAGGACCATTATCAAGTCCGGCTGCAGGCGGCAATTTAACAATGTCAAAAAATCTAAACACCAGTACTCCGGCCAATTGCCAAAACAAACCGGTCGGACAAAGAAGAAGCACCAACCAAACGGCAACCACTTCGTCGATCACGATTGAACCGTGATCCATTTTTTTTAACACGGCCTCGCACTTCGGAATGGCAATGACTCCGACAATAAAACACAGAATCGTCAGAATCCACATCAGCCCTCTTCCGACCAAAGGCTCCAAAATAAGAAAGGCCAACCATGCTGCAAACGACCCCCACGTTCCGGGCCCCGGTGTTAAACAGCCCGCTCCGAAAAAAGTCGTAAATATAAGCCACGGGTTCTTGCAAACCTCTTTAATACTTGGCGCAGTGACAGAATAATCTTTCATAGTTATGCAAAGTGATTAAAACTTTTCGAAAGCTCAATGGACTTTCCGTCTTGATCCAATACTTTCAGAGGTTCAGCCGCTGGGACAATTTTTCCTATTCTCGTCACTTTGACGGCTCCTCCCTCATTAAGGTTCTCGATCTGAGCTCGTTTATTCTTCGGTGCCGTAAACAGAAGTTCGTAATCATCGCCGCCCGAAAGGACACATCTTCTTTGGACTTCCTCAGGGAGCCGTTTCATTGGCTCTGAACGCGGAAAATCTTTCCAGTACAAAATTGCTGAAACCTTTGATCTCTCAAGAATATGTCCCAAATCTCCAACCAGACCGTCGGAAATATCACAACAGGCCGTCGCCACGCTTTTTAATTTTTGTCCAAGCTCAACTCTCGGCGTCGGCGTATCCATGCGTGCTTTGAAATAAGAGAAATCGTTTACGGGAACTTCAAACTGACCCCAGATTGAACCCAAGGCCGCGTAGGCATCTCCCGGAGTTCCCGAGACCCAAATGTCATCGCCCGGTTTAGCCCCTCCGCGGGTCATATAAGTATCACCTTCAACTTCTCCCATAGCGCAGATAGAAATGCAAGTCTTTCCCGGCAAACCGTTAACGGATGCTGTTTTGGTTGTGTCTCCGCCGCGCAAAGGACAATGAAATCTCTCAGCTTCCTCAAAAAGGCCTTCAGAAAAACCTTTTAGCCACACAGGGTCGGCTTCAGGAAGTGCAATAGAGAGGAAAAAAGCTTTTGGAGAGGCTCCGGCCGCCGCCAAATCTGACAAATTAACGGCCAAAGCTTTTCTGCCGACCGTATAAGGATCGGCATCATCAAGAAAATGAGTGCCTAAAGCCATCATATCTGCGGTGACAGCTAACTTCACGGCCCCAATAGTAAGGATGGCGCAATCGTCTCCGATCGAAGAGGAAGGCCAAGCGCCCGCACCTATCTCCGGACGAACAAAGAATCTCTTGATCAAAGAAAATTCGTCAAGAGATCCCTGGCCCTCCGAGATACTACACGGACTGTCGTCTGCATCTGCCGGCATTATCTAGCTTCGTGCGGACGAAGTTCCGGAACCAATTTATCCAGAACGCCGTTGACATAACGGAAACCGTCCGTACCGCCAAAGCTCTTAGCAAGCTCGACACCTTCGTTAATGACAACACGATAAGGTGTAGTGGTATGCTTCAACTCATAGGTACCAATCAAAAGAATAGCTCTTTCGACCGGAGAAAGGCTCTTGGTTTCGCGATCCAAATGTTTTTGGTAAACCTCTTCAAGTCCGGCAAAGTCTTCAACGGCACCGTGAAACAATTCGCGATAAAAATCAGAATCGGTTTCAGAGAAACCTTCCATCTCGTAAATGTTGAGATCGATACCGTCCGGATCATTTCCGGTTAAAAGCCATTGATAAATGCCTTGAAGAGCAAACTCTCTTGCACGTCTGCGTGCACTTCTGCCGCCGCGTTTCTTGGCAACAGGAGAGTCAGATTGCTGTGATGCCATCTTCGTTATTCCTTGTTTACTACTCGGCTTGTCCGTAGCCAAGCAGTTTGTCAGTTCTTACTTTTAAGTTACCCATTTCTACGGCAACATTAGCAGCGTCCGTACCTTTTTCTACAACTCTTGCTTTTGCCTGTTCTTCGTTTTCAACAGTCAGAATGCAGTTAGCAATAGAAATGGCTTCGGCGCCAATCATGTCGGTAATGCCTCTGGAGGATTCGTTAGCAACTAATTCGAAATGATAAGTTTCGCCTCTGATAACACAGCCAATTGCGACCAGGGCTTCCAATTCTGTGGATTCGTAAAGCTGGTAAAGTGCAAACGGGATCTCGAGAGCGCCGGGAACTGTCACGACAGTGATGTTTTCTTCCTTAACTCCAAGCTTCTTCAATTGAGCAAGACAAGCTTCGAGCATGGCGTTGCAGGCCCACTCGTTAAATCTTGCAACAACGATACCGACCCTTAATGCGCTTCCGTCTTTATTTGGTTCAATGAAATTAATAGCCACAACTGACTCCTAGAAAAGAGATTTTTTGATTCTAACAAAGCGGTGCTTAGAAGGTATCTTCTTCGCACCTTCTTAAGCACCCAGAATATTTAATTTTTAAAAATAATTAGCAATGTGACAATGAGTACATACGCTCAATGTAGCGAGCCACGGTATCAACCTCAACATTAACAAGGTCACGCTTCTTGGTGTACTTGAAAGAAGTGTGTTCAAAAGTATGAGGAATCAAGTTAATGGAAACTCTTGTTCCGGCAGGAGTATCTTCAACAGAATTAATTGTCAAAGAGACGCCGTTGATGGTGATTGATCCTTTGTATGCCAGGAATTTTGCGAGCTTCATCGGGCATCTGACAACCAAATGCCAAGATTCCGCCTTCTGTTCCATCACTTCAACTTCGCCGACACCGTCAACATGGCCGCTGACGATATGGCCGTCAAGGCGATCGCCGAGTCTCATGGCTTTCTCAAGGTTTACGTAGCCCCAGCCGTCAAGACCGGCGGTCTTCTCTAAGGACTCGGCCGAAACGTCAACTTTGAATCGTTTTTCATCGACCTCAACTACGGTCATGCATGCGCCGTTGATAGCGATAGAGTCTCCGATCTTCACACTGTCGAGTCCCAAATCCGGAGCTTCTACGTGAATTCTCAATCCATCACCAATCTCTTCGTTGTCACGAATTCGGCCGACAGCCTGAATAATTCCTGTAAACATCTTCTTCCTTTCTAAAGTTAATCTTCTTATTTTAACGGTCTAAGCTGAAATCTGACATCTTCGCCGACTTTCTGCATCGATTTGAATTCCAGTTGAGGGACTTCCTCCAAATTATGAAACGACGGCAAACGGAAAGCACGCATTCCCCCTCCCAAAAGCTTAGGAGCCATGTAAATCAGATACTCGTCAATAAGACCTAGTTCAGTCAAAGCACCGTTTAATTTCGGGCCCGCTTCAACATGAATCTCATTGATTTCGCGCCTAGCAAGTTCTTTGATCAAAGCCTGTAAGTCTACTTTGCCGTCCGGAGCCGGTAGTTCCAGAACCTCAACACCCATGTCGTCGAACACTTGAGCACGGACTATATCGTACCTAGCACATACTAAAAGCACAGGCCCCGTCTCAAAAATCCTAAGCTCAGGATTAAGCGTTAAATGAGAATCAACTATGACTCTCAAAGGCTGTCTCTGAACATCAGGGAGTCTTACGTTCAACTGCGGATTATCAACTGCAACAGTGCTTGAACCCGTCAAGATGGCGCCTGCACGAGCTCTCCACATCTGCCCGTCTTCTCGGGCAAGTTTGCCGGTAATCCATTTACTTTGGCCATTGCTTAACGCAATGTCGCCGTCCAAACTCATTGCAATTTTGCTTCGGACGAAAGGAAGCCCGGTTCTCATCCGTTTTAAGAAACCGATGTTCATTTCTTCGGCCTCTTCTGCACAAATACCGGATTCAACCTGCACACCATTCTCTTCGAGCATCTTTAAGCCTCTTCCCGCAACGGCAGGATTCGGGTCTTTCAAAGCTGCAACTACGCGCCCGACTTTGGCGTTAATTAACGCCAAAGCACAGGGAGGAGTCCGTCCATAATGCGAACAAGGTTCCAACGAGACATAGACCGTTGCTCCTTCAACGCTCTCGCCTCTGGATTGAGCGTCTCGAAGCGCCATTACTTCAGCGTGAGCCTCCCCCGTTTTCTGGGTGAATCCCTCGCCGATAATTTTGCGGTCTTTTACAATCACACAGCCGACGGCCGGATTCGGAGGGCAGTTCGGGAGGGCGTTTTCAGCAAGAGCTAACGCCCTCTTCATGAAACTGATATCAGAAAAACTCATTTGCTTTTCTCCCTTTCGAGAACGTCTCCGAGTTTTTTCAAAGCCTCAGTGAAGTCCTCAGGCTTGGAGTAATTGAAGTAGACTGAAGCAAAGCGAAGATAAGCGACCGAGTCGAGTTTTCTTAACTCGCTCATCACCAACTTTCCGACTTCCTTGGTCGAAATTTCTTTCTCTTTTCTCAGCTTCAGGTTTCTCTCGATCCTATCAATCGCCTCTTCAAGAAGGTCTGCTTTAACCGGTCTTTTCCTTAGAGCCAATTGCATTGAATTTCTCAACTTTTCTTGGCTGTAAGGCACTCGGGTCAAACCGTCTTTTTTAATTAAGACGGGAATGCACAAAGCAACCTTCTCGTAGGTCGTAAATCTGCTGTCACATTTAGGACACTTGCGTCTTCTTCGAACGGTTGTTCCCTCATCGCTAGTTCGGGAATCAATCACCTGAGTATCCTCGTACCCGCAGTATGGACAATTCATCACTCTCTCGACTTCTATGGTTCTCTGTAGACCGGGAAGCGAGCAACAAGGCTCTGCACTCTTTCTTTAACGTTCTTCAGTACCGCCTCGTCGTGAGGAGCATCTAAAACGTCGGCAATTAAGGAAGCAATTTCACGTGCTTCTTCTTCCTTCATGCCTCTTGTTGTCATAGCAGGGGAACCGATTCTGATGCCGCTCGTGACAAATGGTTTTTGCGGATCATTAGGAATGGAGTTTTTATTTACGGTAATACCGACATCGTGAAGAACGGTTTCTGCTTCTTTACCGGTAATGTTCTTTGAACGGAGGTCAACCAACATGACATGGCTTTGAGTTCCGCCGGAAACAATTCGCAATCCTCTCTTCTGCAATTCATCGGCGAAGACAGCTGCGTTTTTGATAACCTGCTTTTGATATTCCTTGTATTCAGGCTGCAAGGCTTCATGCAAGGCGATGGCCTTACCGGCAATGACGTGCATTAACGGACCACCCTGAATACCCGGGAACATAGCAGTATTAATTTGTTTTTCCAATTCCGGCTTGCAGAAAATCATGCCGCCTCTTGGCCCTCTCAATGTCTTGTGAGTTGTAGTTGTGACAATATCGGCATAAGGGAAAGGAGAAGGGTAAACACCGGCTGCAATCAAGCCGGCGTAGTGCGCCATATCCACCATGAAATAAGCGCCAACTTTCTTAGCAATTTCTGCAAAGCGCTTGAAGTCGATATGCAATGAATAAGCAGAGGCGCCGGCAATGATGAGTTTCGGCTTATGTTCGAGAGCCAGCTTTTCCAAAGCGTCGTAGTCGATAGCTTCTTTTTCATTCAGACCATAACTGACGGCGTTGAACCACTTGCCGGACATGTTAAGTTTCATGCCGTGGGAAAGGTGACCGCCTTCTGCCAAGGACATTCCCATGACGGTGTCGCCGGGATTAAGCAATGCAAAAAACACTCCCATATTGGCCTGTGCACCGGAGTGAGGCTGTACATTCACAGCCATTTCAACGCCGCATGGTTCGCAGAAAAGCTTCTTAGCGCGTTCTTTAGCCAGTGTTTCAACTTCGTCAACGTATTCACAACCGCCGTAATATCTTTTTCCGGGGTAGCCCTCAGCATACTTATTTGTCAGAATACTGCCCTGTGCCTGAAGAACGGCAGGGGATGTGTAGTTTTCGGATGCGATCAGTTCAATCTGTTCTTCCTGTCGCTGGCTTTCTCTTTGGATGCTTGCCCATACTTCTGGATCAGTCTTTTCGATGGTGTTGTCCTTACTAAACACGGTTACCCTCCGGAATTGTTAAAGATAGTCACCAAATTATAGTGGTGACATGGGACAATCTCAGCTTCTTCCGAGAGTTATGTACAGAATTCCGAGAAAAGATTGTTATTTTTTGAATATTCTTTCTTTTTTACCTTGACGACTTCCATATAATTATCAACAACTAATTATCTTTTAAGGAATAAAAGAAATGGCAGATAATACTCAAACAAACGCTGAAGAAATCAAGCTTCCGGATCCAATCATTTTTACTGATGCTGCCAGCCTCAAAGTTAAAGAATTGATTGAAGAAGAAGGAAACCCTGATCTGAAATTAAGAGTTTTCGTCCAAGGCGGCGGATGCTCCGGTTTCCAATATGGCTTCACATTCGATGAAGAAATCAACGAAGACGATGCCACAATGGTAAAAAACGGCGTTACATTGCTCATCGACTCTATGAGCTATCAGTATCTTGTCGGCGCTGAAATCGACTACAAGGAAGACTTGGAAGGTGCTCAGTTCGTTATCAAGAACCCGAACGCCACCACAACTTGCAGCTGCGGCTCCAGCTTCTCCGTATAGTAGAGTTCAGAATTCACTTCAATCCCGTTCAATACACGTTGGACGGGATTTTTCTTTGCTTCCCCGGCTCTCTCTAGTGCGGATAAAGAGCTCCCAGAATTCTCGGTCCTTTTGCTCCCGTAACAGACGGCAAGTTGCCGGGCAATCTTTCCACGAATTGCTTTGCCAGCCATGCAAATGCCGCACCTTCAACATCTTGTGTACTAAGTCCAAGAATATCCGTTGGCTGTACGATTTTACCCGGCAGATACTTTTGCAAGTATTCCATTAAGAGCGGATTTCTGGCGCCTCCTCCGCAGGTAAAAACTTCCTTAGTCTCCGGCTGATATTTTTCGATGTCTTTTGCCACCGCTAACGCCGACAGAGCAGTTAAAGTGTGCTGCACGTCTTCCGGTTTCATTCCGGCACGAAGGTGCTTATTGAGCCATTTGAGGTTAAACAACTCTCGACCCGTACTTTTCGGACAAGATTGGCTGAAGTAAGGCTCCGAACTGTAAAGATAGCTGAGCCAACCTTCATCTAAGACCCCGGTTCTAGCCCATTTAGCATCTTTGTCATACGTAAAGCCTAAATTCTCTTTAACCCAAGCATCTAAAAGGATATTAGCCGGTCCGCAGTCAAAACCGAAAGTCTTCTCTTCTTCCCCTCTTCTTCTCAGGAAAGTGACATTGGCAATGCCTCCGAAATTTACAATTGCTCGAGGCTCATCAGAAGCAAAAACAGATGCATGAAAAGCCGGTACAAGCGGAGCGCCCTGTCCTCCCGCTGCAATATCCCGATTTCGAAAATCGATGATCGTGTCAATTTGCGTTAGTTCCGCCAGCAAAGCGCCGTTGATAAGCTGAGTTGTGGCTCCGTTTTGCGGGTTATGGCGGACGGTCTGTCCATGAGCCCCAATCGCTATTATATGGGACGCAGACAAGTCCAAATCTTTCAGAAGAGCATGACAAGTCTCGGCGTAGATTTGTGCCAACTGATTGCCGGCAATTTGGCTGCGATTAATTTCATCCGGACCGGAAAAGCAAAGTGACAGCAAGAGCGTGCGCAGCTCTTCCGAGAGGTTCATTGACTTAGAACCGAGAACTTCAAGCCCCGTGTTCGATTCGAACCGTACGGCTACGGCATCCACTCCGTCCAGACTGGTGCCCGACATCATCCCGATATAAATGCTCATAAAAAACGAGACCTCCAAACGGAGGCCTTTATTAACTTTGACTCTTACTCTATAGAAACTGAAGAATTGGTGTTATGCGCCAAATGGAATTTTCCCAAGAGTGCCAGCTGACGTTTAATAGGAGAAATAGCCAAGTCGAACTCTTGCTTCACGGCTCCTTTGAGAGGCTCGCCCGTACGCAGATCAGCAGTCAAAGGATTAATCTGCTGTCCGTTGTGCTTAAGCTCATAGTGGAGATGAGAACCGGTAACCATTCCTGTTCTTCCCACGTAGCCGATGAGCTGACCTTTCTTAACTTGAACTCCTTCCTTCATACCGGGAGCATACTTGCTCATGTGCGCATAAATTGAAGAGTATCCGGATCCGTGATCAATCTCTAACCAGTAGCCGTAGCCTCTTCTTTGATAGCGCTTGGTAACGATCTTGCCGTCGCTGGAAGCATAAATTGGGGTTCCTGTCGGAGCTGCCAAATCAATTCCCCAGTGAGGACGAAGACGACCAGTCACGGGGTGCTTTCTAACACGGTTGAAAGTTGAAGTTAAACGAGCTTCGCAAGGCATGCGGAGGAATGTTTTTTCAACGCTTTCTCCATCTGCATTGAAGTAGCCTTTAAAGTTATCATTTTCAAACCAGTAGGCTTCAACCGTCTTGTCTTTTCCGAAGAATTCAAGAGCAAGCAGACGTCCCGGGCCTAAATCAGCCCCGTCAAGCTGTCTTCTTTCATAAATAACATTGAAAGAATCGCCGTTAGCAACCTTCTTAACATCAAAGGAGTCGCCCAACTGTTCTTTGACCTGCTTCATAACCCCGGCAGGAATCTTCGCAGACTGAGCGGCACCGTCTAATGTACGTTCTACATAAGCGGAGGCAGCAACCGGCAAAGTCGTAAAAGCGCTGGTCTTGTTTTCATGAACAAACTTTGACTTGCCTGTGTTAGAACGGCTAATCTGAAAATAGGTAATATCTTCAGAAAGTGTGTCAATCGGTTTGAATAATTTAATTGCGATAACTTCACCCTTCGGAGTCAGTCTTGCCTGAATCAATCTTCCGGGGACTAATCTTGCGAAAGGATTTTCTTTAGGTTTGATGGAATTAACGTAACGTTTAAAAGCGTTATCTTTAATTCCTAATCTTTCAAAAATCTTGTTGCTGTTGTCTTTATTTCTAATGACAGTTTCAGCATAAACATGGTCCATCTCTCCGGCCCACTCTTGAATGAGGGCGCCGAGATCCACTTCTCCGGCCTTTTCAACAACTTTAGATGGTTGTGCAGTTTCTGCGGATATAGCCGAATGGGATGAATAAACCGTACAAGCTAAGACTAAACAGCTTGTTCCTAACGCTTTCATCAGCATCTTAAAATTCATCATCACGGCTTATTCACTCACTAACAATTAATAAAAAATAACTCCCTTCCCTAGCCAGCAAATAGTAGACTTTTGTCAGATAAAATTACGGTTCGGATTGGAATAGGCCTGCTTCGAATTGAAGCGTCGCAATTATAGTAAATAATCGTTTTCCAGTCCCTTATAGATTACCTTAGCTTTTTTCAGGATGTTTCCGACAATGACTGATACAGTTCAAGAGAAAAAATTACCGGTCTCTCCTAAAGTCAAGAGCGCCATGGCCTTGATTAAGAGAGGAATTGACACGATGTTAATTGAGGAAGAGTTGGAACAAAAACTCGCCAGATCCGAGCTTACGGGAAAACCCCTGCGCATCAAATTAGGGTTAGATCCAACTGCTCCGGATATCCATATTGGGCACACAGTTGTTTTAAACAAACTTCGTCAATTCCAAGATCTTGGTCACACCGTTATTTTCTTGATCGGTGACTTTACAAGTGCTATCGGCGATCCCTCCGGCAGAAACACGACTCGTCCGCCACTCACACGCGAACAAATCGAAACTAATGCTAAGACTTATTTAGATCAGGCAACTTTGGTTTTGGATAAAAGCAAGACTGAGGTTCGATACAACTCCGAATGGACAAACAAACTCGGTGCCGACGGACTCATTAAATTAGCATCCCGCTACACCTTGGCTCGTCTTTTGGAGCGTGATGATTTTGCTAAGCGCTATGCAGAAAATGCCCCTATCGCCATGCATGAACTCATCTATCCATTGATGCAAGGTTATGACTCCGTTGCCTTGGAATCCGATGTTGAGCTTGGCGGTTCCGATCAGAGATTCAATCTTTTAGTCGGCCGTGAACTCCAGCGCCAATACGGTCAGGAACCGCAATGCATCATCACAATGCCTCTTCTTGTCGGTCTTGACGGCGTCAACAAGATGAGTAAGTCCAAACATAACTACATCGGCATTACCGACGAACCGAATGAAATGTTCGGCAAGATGATGTCTGTCTCCGATGATTTGATGTGGAATTGGTACGATCTTCTTTCTTTGAGAAGCAACGAAGAAATCGCTCAGTTCAAGAAAGAATGCGAAGAAGGCAGAAACCCCAGAGACATCAAAGTCCTCTTAGCCAAGGAAATCGTTGAACGCTTCCACAGCAAAGAAGCTGCTGATGCCGCAGAACAAGAATTTATCAACCGCTTCAAGAAAGGCGCCGCTCCGGCCGACATGCCGGAAGTAACCGTCACAACCGATGCGGATGAAACCTTTTTAGCCAAAGTGCTTAAAGAAGCCGGTTTGGTCCCGACTTCTTCCGAAGGCTACAGAAATATTGAACAAGGCGGCGTACACATTAACGGTGAAAAGATTGCCGACAAGACCTACAAACTTAAACCCGGTCAGTACACCGTTCAGGTAGGCAAGCGCAAATGGGCCAAAATCACTTTGACTAAGGCCTAAGATGATTGCCCTTCTTCAGCGCGTGCTGGAAAGCAGCGTCAAAGTTGACGGCCAAACCACGGGAAGCATTGGAAAAGGCCTGCTTCTTCTTGTCTGCGCACAAAAGGGCGATACTGCGGCAAATGCTAAAGCACTTGCGCAGAAAGTCCTTAAATTCCGAGTCTTCGAAGACGAAGCCGGCAAGATGAATTTAAGTGCTCTTGATACAAAAGCAGAAATTCTCGTGGTTTCTCAGTTCACGTTAGCCGCCGACACAAACAGCGGCAACCGTGCGAGCTTTACTCCCGCTGCCGAACCGGCCTTGGCAAAGGAACTCTATGATCTCTTTACTGAAGAGGTCAGAGCTTCCGGATTAAAGACAGAAACTGGAATTTTTGGTGCAGACATGAAAGTTTCTCTGATCAACGACGGTCCCGTAACTTTCTGGCTGCAGATTCCAAAAAACAAATAATGGGAGACAAAATGGAAAGTATTTTTAGAGTTTGGAGCGATTCCTTCCCTGATGGGCAGAGAATCCCTGAAGGTTTCGCCTTTGCCAAAATTTCTAGCACTCCCGGCGAACACACCGTACCCGCAGGCAACCGGAATCCGCAAATCGCTTGGTCTAACGCACCTGCAGGTACTAAGTCGTTAATCCTTCTTTGCACGGATCACGATGTCCCTGCCGATTTTTCATCGGCGAATAAAGAAGGTTGCACTATTCCGGCAGATGCCCCGAGAACAGACTTCCACCACTGGATTTTGGTTGACATCTCTCCTGAGGAGTCCTGCATCGATCCAGGGACATTGTCCAAGGGGTTCGTTCCACACGGAAAGAAAGGGCCGGCTTGCGCAAATGGGATGCGGCAAGGTCTTAATGACTATACCCAAGCCTTTGCCGATGATCCGGAGATGAGAGGCAAGTATTACGGATACGACGGTCCATGTCCTCCGTGGAATGATCTGCGCCCGCACGGCTATGTCTTTACGGTCTATGCCGTAGACTTTCCACTTTTACCATTGTCCGGTCCCTTCACAGCGGAAGACGTCCTCGAAGTCATGAAAGGCCACATCCTTGCCGCCGGCTCCGTTACCGGAATGTATTCTTTGAATCCGGAAGTGGCTCACAAGCTTTAAGAAAAGAAATTGTTCAAAAAAGCCGAGCAATATTGTCTCGGCTTTTTTGTGTCTGCACAAGATTAAGGAGCCAGAGCTATCTGTTCTAATCCGGTTGTTTCCGGCAATCCAAACAGAATATTCATTGCTTGAACTGCTTGGCCTGAAGAGCCTTTTACCAAGTTGTCTTCAACAACAAGGACAACCAATAAGTTCGGTTCTTTACGGTAAAGAGCAATACGAACGTAGTTAGAGCCTCTTACCATGCGTGTCTCAGGCAACGCCCCCTTAGGCATCACATCAACAAACGGTTCGTTAGCGTAGCGTTCTTCATAGAGCTTTTGAAAATCTTGCTCCATGCCCTTCTCGGTCAGTTGGACATAAATAGTGGAAAAGATTCCGCGAATCGTCGGAAGTAAGTGGGGAATAAAGGTCAAAGAGACTTTTTCGCCGGCGAATTCACTTAACTGCTGAACAATCTCAGGAGAATGGCGGTGACCGCCTACTCCATAAGCCTTAAAGTTATCCGTTGCTTCTGCACAGAGCAAATTAACGGCTGCTTTTCTTCCTGCCCCGCTGATGCCGGATTTACTGTCGGCAATGATTGTTTGTTTAATATCAACTATATTGCCGACTTTCTTGTGAAGTTCAAGCAAAGGCAGCAATCCTAATTGGATGGAAGTCGGATAGCAGCCTGCCATGCCCAATACCATTGCGTCTTTCATTTTGTCGCGCATGGTTTCGGGTTGCCCGTAAACGGCTTTTTTCAAAATATCCGGACAAGTGTGCTCCATCTTGTACCACTTCTTAAACTCTTCCGTATCCTTGAGTCTGAAATCAGCTGCCAAATCGATGACCTTCACTCCGTTTTTGGTCAGCTCTTCAGCCATGGACATAGCAACCCCATGCGGTGTGGCAAAAAATACGACATCACATTCTTTAAGAGGTGCTTCCCTCGGATCCTGGAAAACTAAGTCAACTCTTCCTCGAAGAGAGGGATACATATCTTCAACGCGGGTCCCAGCTTCTCCTCGGCTGGTGATGGTGACAATTTCTGCGTTCGGATGTTGCGTCAAGAGTCTGAGCAACTCAATGCCTGTGTAACCGCTTCCGCCGACGATACCGACTTTAATTTTCTTCATTTTTGTTTACCGAATAAGTTAGAGAGGATTTCAAATTGAGGACTGCCAAGAAATAAGTGTGAAGCAGCCTGGCCTTTTTTGCAAAAAATCCCGGGAAAACCTTGAGCCTCCCGGGATCTCGTTTAGAAGAATTTTACTTCTGAACAATGCCTTTTAATTCTCTTCTGAGAATCTTTCCTACAGGTGTCTTAGGAATTGAATCCACGAAGACGATTTCTTTCGGCATCTTGTAACCGGTCAGATTCTGGCGGCAATAAGCAATAACCTGTTCCTTAGTCAAAGAAGGATCCTGCTTAACAATGACAGCCTTAACCATTTCACCGGATTTTTCGCTTGGTACGCCGACAACGCCGCATTCAAGCACGCCGGGCATGCCTTGAAGGACAGATTCAATTTCGTTCGGATAAACGTTAAATCCGGAAACAAGAATCATGTCTTTCTGACGGTCCGTAATCGTAATTCGACCGTTGGAATCCATATTACCGATATCGCCTGTTCGCAGCCAGCCGTCGCGAATAGTAGCGGCGGTTTCATCCGGTCTGTTCCAGTACCCTTTCATAACCTGCGGACCGCGAACGCAAATCTCACCGGTATGTTCTTGAATCTCGTTAGGTGTTGTCCAAGTTCCCAAATCTCTAAATCCCTCACCGCGGATAGAGACTTCAGTTGATGGGAATGGAAAGCCGACAGAGCCGTTCCATGGTGTGTACATCGGATTAGCAGATACGCCCGGAGAAGCTTCGGTTAAGCCATAAGCTTCAATAATATGACCTTTTGTTGAGTCAAACCACGCTTCAGCTACCGGCTTCTGAACCTGAGTTCCGCCGCCGACGGTTAACTTCAGCATTGAGAAGTCAAGATTCTTGAATTCCGGCACTCGCAGAAGACCGTTAAATAAGGTGTTGACGCCGCAGATAACGGTAAATTTGTTCTTTGCCCATTCTTTGACTAATCCCTTCATGTCTCGCGGATTAGTGATGAGAACGCACTTGGCACCCCATTGAAGGAAACTGCACATCGCGGTTAAGGAGAAAATGTGATAGAGCGGAAGAGCGACCATCACAACTTCTTCTCTCTTCTTAAATTCTTTGGAGATCCAGATTCCGGTCTGCATCATGTTGGCCAGCACATTGCGGTGTGTCAGCATGGCGCCTTTAGAGACGCCTGTAGTCCCGCCGGTGTACTGAAGGAAGGCAACATCGTCAGATTTAATTTCAACCGGTTTATATCCTTTGGAAGCCCCGATGCTCAAAGCCTGGTTGAATTCCACCGCATCCGGAAGGTTAAACGGAGGAATCATCTTCTTAATGTTCTTCAGAACAAAGTTGATGATTTGTTTTTTCGGGAAAGATAAAAGGTCACCAACCTTGGTAGTAACGACATGCTTAACAGGACTGTCGGAAGCAATTTTTTCGAAAGTCTTAGCGAAGTTCTCGATGATGACAAGAACTTTAGCACCGGAGTCTTTTAAGGTGCCGTTTAACTCTCTGGCTGTATAGAGCGGATTGACATTAACAACAATCATTCCGGCTTTCAAAATACCGAACAAAGTGACAGGATACTGCATCAGATTCGGCATCATGACGGCAACTCTGTCACCTTTTTCGACTCCTTCTAAGCTCTGAAGATAAGCTGCAAAAGCAGAACTTTTTTCATCGAGCTCTTTATAAGACATAGTGCAGCCGAAATTTTGAAATGCAGGGGTATTGCCATACTCTTCAGCAATTTTTTCTTCAAAATCGGGCAAAGAAGAATAAATATCGGGATTGATCGTCGCCGGTACCCCTTCAGGATAGTTTTTGATCCAAGGGAACTCTTTTTGTTCTGTCATATCAAATCCAAAAATAAAAACGAAAACTCATTAAATTAAAAACCTTTGGCTTTTTCAGGCACAAAGGTTTCTCTTCTTCTACGACTGTTCTGCCAATTTACCGATATGCTCAGCATATCTCTTGACATCGTCCCAATCCGTAAAGTCAATACACATTGTCGGATCTGTCGGCCCATTAGTAATCTTCATAATGAGCTGAATACATTTCTTATCAAAGAAATTGAGATTCGGATAGTCAATCTTGCCGGCAAAGCACTTCAGATCTTTAGGACGCCAAGGAGAGCGCGTCAAAAAGTTCTGCATGTATCTATTGCCTTCAACCGTTGCTTTAAACGGAGAGCGTGCAACTACAGTCACGTTAAACATCGCATTCGGTTTTCTGTCCAGACGGGTGCAGTTATTTCGGACAAATTCATAAACGTTCGGGTGGTAAGTGCCGTAGAGGACTGGGAAGCCGCAAAGCACAAAATCGTATTTGTCCCAATCTACTCCTTCCAAAAGCGCCTCGCTAACGGGCATTACCGTCACGTTGTGACCCATTTCTTTCAAATGGTCTTCTATAGTTCTGACCATCCTTGCGGTATGACCTTTACGAGAGTAGTAGACAATCAATATATTTTTCATTTAATTCTCCGAAAGGGAGCGATGTTTCGTCAGCTAAAAGAAAACTGAATCAGCTAATAATAAGCCGTCATCCGCAGTTTTTCTTCAATTTCCAATCAACAATTTTAGCAAGAATGTTTTTTTTGAGCTCTCCAATTCTTAAAAAGAGTAAAAGTGTGCAGGAATCAAGCATTTGTGGAGTACAATCCACTAACTTTATTTATAGGACTACAAGCTTAATTTATGGCAAAAGAAGATTTACTTGAAATGATTGGTGTCATCACGGAAGTTCTCCCTGATGCTCGTTATCGTGTGACACTTGAAAATGGTCACGAACTCATCGGTTATGCAAACGGTAAGATGAGAAAACACCACATCCGTATCCTTGCCGGCGACAAATTATCTGTAGAAATGTCCCCATATGATTTGACTAAAGGCCGAATCACTTACCGCTATATTGAAGGCCGTCCGCAATCAATAACTTCTGCTACTTCTAAGAAGAAATAAGATTCTCTTAGAAAGCGAATCGACAAAAGCCTGCCGTTTGTGAGCAGGCTTTTTTCATATGAAAAAAGCCTTACGGAAAATTGAATCCGTAAGGCGTATTAACAGGAAATGAAAGGAAAGGAAAACTACTAGACAATAAACCGCATAATCAACATACCGATGACAGACATCAAAATGCTGTTAAGCATAAGAAGCGGCCAATACTTTTTAGGCACTTCAGCAACGCCTAACAGACGGCCCATGTACTGAATCTGGGAAGCCATCAACAGAAGAGCCGGAGACATAATAGTGATGGCGGTACCGTCCAAAGTCCCGGAAGCAAGCAAGCTCGCGGCAACACCGACACCGGCACCGCAGGACAACCAAGTGGCGCAAAGTACGGTAATTGCTTGACCGGGGAGATCAAAGATACCCATAACGGGACCGCAAACCTTGCCTAAAAAGGCCATAACACCGAATAAATCTAAGATGTAGGCCAATACGAAAGCCATTAAAACATTGGGCAGGAGGTTGTTAATAGCAACGTTGAACCCTTTTCTCAATCCGACGATAAAAATATCAAACGGATTCTTTGTCTGGACTGTTGGCATTGCGTTACTCATTTTGGAAATCCTTCTTATAGAAAGTTGTAAGACAAATTCTGACAAAGACACCGCCGACAAATTTCAGGCAGAACATCACAACAAGCGGAATCCAGACAGGGACAAGGAAGGCAAAGAACAAAGCGGAAGCGATAGAGAAGTAGTTGTTAACCAACCCTGCACCGGCGTACTGCCATGCACTCATCACAACCAAATTCTTCTTATCGATCTTGCCGGTATCCAACAAACCTTTTGTTAAAGCAGCCCCGGCATCAGTACTTTGCAAGTCAGTAATCAAAGCCAAACCGGTAACGCCGGGAACGCCAAGAATAGGCTTGAGCAGAGGCGTCATCAATTTTTGAGCAGCTTTTAAGGCTCCGTAGTAAGAAAGAACTTCCAGAAGGCCTAACGCGAGCATCACACCCGGCACCAAAGAGAGAGCAAAAAGGAAACCGGCACGAGCACTCACGCCGCCGCTGCCGACAAAGGAGGAAGCTCCGGAAATAGAGCCAAATTTGCCGATCAACGTTGTGAAGTCAAATGCTCCTAGCCAGCGATAGGCTTCAGGCATTTTGTAGAAAACTCCTGAAAAGAAACAGACCGCAAAAAAGAGAGAAACGTATGCGCCGACTCCGACTTTTTCTTCTTCCAAAGTGGCTTGTTCCTGTTGTTCAGGCACTTGGGGAGTTGAAAGAACATTAGAAACCATTTGATAAACCTGTAAAGATTTGTTAATCACAAATTCATTATATTTGTAAATAATTTGTAATTTTTAATTTTTATTTAAGTATCAACCCTGATATAGGAAACGATTATTTAGTTTTTGATCTATTTGTTAATTTTTATGTCATTATAAATATGTAGTTGATAACCCTAATTGATTTCTGAATATCAGGAGAAAATCATGCAAGTCCTCATTAATGAAACTGGTGAAAGACGCTCTCTCAACATGATTGACTGGATGGACGAGAAAGACTATTCAGAAGCTCTGACCATGGCTGTTTCCAGCCCCGGCACCTTCGTCTTTGACCCGGAGCAAAATCTTTATTGCTGCTCAAGAGCCACCTGGGAGTGGTGGAGAAGTTTCCTCTCTGGCCACACCCGTTATCCAGAAGCTAAAGCCGCTCTCTCTGCTTAAGCTTCATACTGATTAAGCCAGCCTCGGCTGAAGTTCTCTCTCTTCGGCCGAGCTCGTTTCGTCTTTTAGCATTTTTGTACTGACGCTCTTACGAGCTATTTCAACCACAACAAACAAACCATATCTCAACGCAAACCAACTTCATTTTTCCTTCAAGGAGCAACAGATAACAAGGCATTAAAGACTTCGTTATTTCGATTTTTATGCCGATTTTGAATGTTTTAAATTAGGCCGTTACTGGAAAACTTCTAATCTGTACCAGTCTTATGGGGGAGTGAATATCGGACTTATGCTGATGCTTGTTCTAAGCCTAATGCCAGCCGGATACCTCCAGCTTTGGGACGTATTCAGCAACGGTTACTGGCACGCTAGAAGTGTGGAATTCACAAATTCCGGACTTCTTTCCTTCTTCGGCTACTTCAGAATGCCGGGCGACTTAGTCTTCATTTTCTTCGGAGCTATCCCATTCTTTGTGGCGAGCTGGAAGGTCTGGAAAGGCAACGCTCGAACTTCTACAAACTAGTTTTTTTCGTCAAAATCAAACGGTCCGAACATTTCTGCTGGACCGTTGGATTTGACGTTCTGTCAAAAATCAACCGGCCACGAAGGCCGGTCAAATCACTCTTCTATCTTATTAGATAAGTGTTAAGAAGCGAGAGATCATGCGGATACGTTCTTCAACTGTATCCAATCTCAAGTATTCTCTGTCGCAGTGGAATTCAGCACCGGCTGGGCCGCATCCGTCGATAACAGGAATATTCATTTCAGCCATGTGGTTGCCGTCGGAAGCTCCGCCTGCATCAACCCACTTAACGTCGACACCTTCGAGCTTGCCGGCTTCAGTAATCTGGCTAACCAATTCTTTGGTGTTTTCAGACAACGGCATAGCAGGAATATGGCTGACGCGTACGAGTTCTTGAGTAACTCTCGGAGCCCATGTGCATTTAGCCATGTTATTGAGAGCGTCATCAATGAGTTTGTCGCATTCCGGATTCCAGTAACGAACGTCGAGCTTAACAACGCATTTATCAGAAATAACGTTGGAAGCAGAACCGCCCTGGATCACGCCTGGGTTAACTGTAGTACCGACTTCATAATCAGCCAGACCGTAAGCAGCTAAAGCAAATCTCATTGCAGCAACGTTAGCGTTTGCGCCTTTGTACGGTGCGTTGCCGGCATGTGAACCAACACCGTGGAATGTAACTTCGTAAGTAGCGGAACCCTTTCTGGAGCGAACTAATTCGCCGCCTGCACGAGCCGCTTCGAAAACGAGTGCGCGTTTGGACTTAGCAGCCAAAGAAGCAAGCCACTTAGCGGAGTTCTTAGAACCTGTTTCTTCGTCGGGGTTCAAAGCAACGGCGATAGCCAATCTTTGAAGATCTTCCGGTCTTGCATTCTTTAAAGCATAGAAGATAGCCAAAACACCGCTCTTGCAGTCAGAGCATCCTGGACCGTAGGCTGTGTCGCCTTTCATGGAGAAGGGACGTGCGGCAGCTGTTCCGTCAGGGAATACTGTGTCCATGTGAGCATTCATAAGAACATCGTATTCTTTTGCATCAGGTTTGTTTGTTGCAAAAAGACCTTTACCGGCGTTAGGACCGAGATCTACTAGTTCTGCATGGAATCCGATGGATTCATAATGCTTCTTCATCATTTCGGCAATAGCTGTGACGCCAGCGACATTGCTTGTACCGCAATCGATGTTAACAAGAGGCTTTAAATCTTCGATAAAGGATTCAAGGACTGTCATGAAAATCTTCCTGTTAAAAGATATTGAGAAGCGAGAATAATTCTTGGTCATTCCCGAAAATTGCCCAAAATTGTAGGAGGCTCCTCAAGAATAAGATATAAGTACTAACACGAACAACAGATCAGTCCTCGTACTCAAGTTATCTCAGTGAATCACTGCTGACTGTCTCAATACCTTTGTCCTTCCACTGATGCTTAGCAGCCTCCATGGAACCGCCGACATTAATACCGCGGCAAGCATCTTCGATAATAAAAGTTTTAAAACCCTCTTTAACGGCATCCAAAGCGGACCAAGAAACACAGAAATCGGTTGCCAAACCGCATAAGAAAACTTCCGTAATACCCTGCTCTTTCAGCCAATCGGCAAGAATGGTTTTTGATTTGCCGTCTGCCTCAAAAAATGCGGAATAACTATCCACTTCCGGGTTGGTACCTTTACGAACATTGAATTCAGTGCCTTTGACCGCAAGGGTTTCGGCAAGTTCTGCCCCTTTGCTATTCTGTACACAATGAACAGGCCACAGCACTTGCTGCCCGTAAGGCATCGTCGTCACATCATACGGTTTTTTGTCTTCGTGATTTGAAGCAAAGGATTTGTGCTCGGCCGGATGCCAATCTTGGGTTAAAACAACCGTTTGAAATAACGGCATCACTTTATTGATAACAGGAATTACTTTGGACCCCTCCGGGACAGGAAGAGAGCCTGTTTCCAGAAAATCATTCTGAACATCAACAACAATGAGAGCTTGATTTTTATTCATTCCCAATCCATCCATATATCTGATCAACAACGCCTTTTACAGAACCGCTCTTGACTTGATAAGCACTCTGTCCGAATTCGATGTATGCCAAATCCATGCTGCCGGATTCTTCCGCTTTTTTAAATATATCTTTGAGAGCAAACCACTGATAAGGAAAGTCCAGAACCGGAAGTTCGTTTTCTTGGATAGCTTCTAAAATTCCTGTGTACAAACTTCTTGCAGGTCTTCCCATCGCAAAAGAATTTACTTCAGAGGCGCCGTCAGAAAAATAAGAAAGCGGAATTCTCCAAGATTGGGGAAATGTAGATTCAGCTGTATTGATAAGACCGTCTGAAATCACGATGCCTGAGGCCCCCAACTGCAGGGCAGCTTTAACCGCATCTTCGGAAAGTAGAGATGCATCCGCTACAAATGGAATTTTTAAAGCGCGGTTCAATTCCGAAAAGTAAGTCAAAGAGTCAATTGCCGAAGCACCGGCAGAAGATTCGCAAAAGGATCGAAGACCCGGAGCAGCCCACCCTTGGGCCAAGATAGTTTTAACACCGCTGGCAACTAAAACCTTAGAGTCTTTTAAATTGGATGCTACTCCGTAAATCCTGACGTCCTTCTCTTCTAAGGCTTCCATATACGGTTCACGTAGTCCTCCAAGACAGACCCCTAAGATTTTGACATCTAAATCCAAGATCTTTTTGAACTGGGCCTCAAAATCAATTCCTTTCGGAACTTCAGGATCCTCGAGTCCCAGATCTTCTCTGACCGGTCTCAGCGCCTTATTAAGGAGCTTGAACTTCTTTTCATCAAAAGCCGTTTTCTGTTCCGGGAATATTTCCACTGCAAAAGGCTTATCCGTAAGCTTCCTGATCCTTCCGACGTTTTCTTCTAATTCTTCAGGAGTCATCAAGCCTGCAGATAACACACCTAACGCACCGCTGTTGCTCGCCTGAGCAATAAGTTCCGGAGTTTGCCAGCAAAAACTCGGACGGCAAAAAATAGGCTTTTCTATTCCGAAGTACCACTGAACTCTTTCGATCTGGTTTTGGTGAATTTGAGAACTCAATTGATCCTCTGCGTAATGGTTTTCAAAAAATGAAAATATAACTCGAATCCTTGTCCTAGAACTTAACAAGGCATCTTTACACACCATAAAGTAAAAGACGCCGAGTGTCTTAAATTGAGGATTAAGATTGTTATGGAGAGACTGAATATAAGAAAATTACAATTGCATTTTTGGGCTTAAGAAAGCAACGGCATGGCAGCAAAAAACAAAAAACTTTATTTCATCATCGGTACGACAGTGATGACTCTGATCATCCTCTCGCTGATTGCGGTGGCCATTATTGCCAGCCCTAATTTCTTTCGGCCTAAAACCTATGCCGAGACCTACTTTACGGAATCCGTCAACGGGTTAGACGTGGGAGCCCCCGTTAAATTCAGAGGCGTTCCGGTAGGAAAGGTCACAGAAATCGATTTATCTTCGACTGTTTATCCTGAGAATCATATCTTTTTATTTTCTAAGAATAAGTCTGTGGCCGTCGTTAAGATGCTTCTCTATTTTGATGAAGGGCAAGTAAAACAGGATCTGCACAAATATATTGAAGAAGGGTTAAGAGCTCAAACTCAATTATCCGGACTGACGGGCACTCTTTACATATCTCTGGATTTTCTTAATCCTAAAGAATTTCCTGCCCCGGACAAACCTCCCGTCTGGGAAGCCAACTATTTGGTGATTCCCTCCGCACCAAGTCTTACTACTCAAATTACAGAAAGCGTTAGTTCATTCTTGTCTCGCTTAGACAAGATCCATCCGGATCAAAAAATTATGGAAACGATTCCTAATGCAAAGGAATTAATTGCTAACTTGGATAGAATTGCCGATGGTTTGAATGCTCATACGCTCAATCTTGTTTTAACGAACTTCGATAAGCTGCTTAAAACCGCATCCAATAAAATCTCTGATTTAGACGTCAAAACTCTGAAATCTCTCATTGCTCAGCTCGATTCCACGGCGGCCGATCTTGATAAACAAGTAGGTACATCCAATATTGATAAGTTAATGAACGATATTAATTCGCTTTCGGCTAAGTTCGATGCAATGGCCAAAAACAATCAGTACGACGTACGAGCTTTAATGCTGTCTCTGCTTCAAGTAACGCAGAACCTTGATCAATTAACCGGTCAATTGGCCACCGACCCGTCTAGTCTTGTCAGACCTAGACCCGGCGTTCCACGTGTGGAGTAAAAAAATAGCCGATCGTGGAGACGACCGGCGTAATAACCCATTTCAACTACCAAGCTACGTTATTCTCAAAAACAATAACAACTTTATGCCTGTAGCGTTGGTGTAATTTTGCTATATTTCCATCAATTCGTAAATTGCAATTATGCCCTTTTGGGTTGCACAAAATGGAAATAAAAGTTAAGTCAATCAAGCTATTTTGCTCCATCGTTGAAACTGGCTCACTCATTGCAGCTGCAAATAAAAATTTATTATCAGCTCCGGCAGCCAGCCGGGTTCTTTCTCAATTGGAAGATAGGCTCGGGTTCAAACTTTTTCACCGCACCAACCGTAATTTATCTTTAACCGAAGAAGGCGCTGACTTTTACCGTATCGCCATGGAGTCGGTGCGTGCCTGGAAACATTTGGAAGACTATCCGATAAGACGAAGCCACCATAAGAGAATACTGCGTGTTGCTCTTTTAGCAAGACATACCAGCGACGTGACTCTGCCGGCTGTTGTCAAAATTTTAAAGAAGCATGAGGAGCATCTCAGGGTCACGATTGACGTCCATGCAAGCCGGGACATCTATTATTCCAAATACTCTCATCCCTTTGATGTGGGGTTTGGGATTCTTTTATCCGACCATGACGACTTGGTCAAAGTAAATTTGGCAAACCTTCCTTTCTGTCTGGTTATGTCTAAAGAGAATCCTTTAAGCAACCGCAAAATTTTGAAACCTGCCGATTTTGCAAGAGAACGTTTTATTGTTTTGTCCCGCGATATTAAAGAAAGAAATGCCTGCGGACCCCTCCTCGGGAACATTGACGAAAATCAAATCGTCGGCGAAGTATCCTCCACACAAGTTGCTATTCGAATGACACGCAAAAACGTGGGAGTTCACTTAACGGATGTTTTAGCCGCCGTTAAAGTCAGTGACGACTGTGCCGCCATTCCGGTAGCCGATCCGCTGACAATTCCTTTCAGCGTTTTCTGGCCGAAAAGCTCCACTGCTCTCTCCCCCGAAGCCATCGAATGCATTGCTGAAATCGTCAATAACATTCAGCAGTTGGGCATTGAAGTTACGGAAGACGGGCAGAGCTTTTTACAAGGAAAAGTACCCGAAAAATATCTGGAAGCGACTCAATAAACCTATCCAACGTTTGGAATTCTATAATTCAAAATTTGTGTACTTAGAACAAAGTTGAGGAGAGATCATTGACTGCAAACCGAGTAGTTGTTGGGTTATCCGGAGGCGTAGACTCGTCGGTGACAGCTTACCTTCTTAAACAGCAAGGATATGAAGTCATCGGTCTTTTCATGAAAAACTGGGAAGACGATGATGACAGCGAATACTGTTCATCCAGACAGGATCTTATCGATGCCGCTGCGGCAGCCGATGTCATCGGAATCGAACTAGAGGCTGTTAATTTCGCCAAAGAGTACAAAGAAAGAGTGTTCTCCATTTTCTTAGAGGAATACAAAGCCGGCCGTACACCTAACCCCGATATTCTGTGCAACTCAGAAATCAAATTCAAATCTTTCTTGGATTACGCCCTGAAGATGGGTGCAGAAAAGATTGCAACCGGCCACTACGCTCGAGTCAGAGAAAATAACGGTCTTTTCGAATTACTCAAAGGAGTAGATCCGGCAAAAGATCAAAGCTATTTTCTCCACAGGCTCAACCAGCATCAACTCTCCAAATCTTTATTCCCAATCGGCGGCTACTGCAAGACTGAGATTCGCAAAATCGCCGCGGAAATCGGACTGCCGAACGCCCGTAAAAAAGACAGCACGGGTATCTGTTTTATCGGGGAAAGGCCCTTCCGCGAGTTCCTTCACCGTTATTTGAGCAACAAACCGGGCCCAATTAAAACCCCGGACGGAAAGGTTGTGGGAGAGCATATCGGTTTGTCCTACTACACCCTTGGTCAAAGAAAAGGAATTGGAATCGGCGGTACAAAAGATTCCAATGGAGAACCTTGGTTTGCAGCGAGAAAAGACATCAAGGAAAACACGCTTTATGTAGTTCAGGGTCATGACCATCCTTGGCTACAATCCATGACTTTAAAGGCGAGCGATCCGAACTGGATTCTCGGCACGCCCCCTGCTGCAGAAAGTCAGCTCTCTGTTAAAACACGCTACAGAATGCCCGATGAGCCCTGCGAAATTATTTCAGCAGATGAAAATTCTTTGTTCTTAGCCAGTAAAGAACCGATGTGGGCCGTCACCCCAGGTCAGAGCGCGGTTCTCTATGACGGGGATGTATGCTTAGGCGGGGCAGTAATCGACAAGTAATTGCCGTCTATGTCAAAAAAAGCTCCGTGATCAGCGGAGCTTTTTATTTACCGGAAGGTCTTATCCAGACGTCTTTTTACTGTTTTTTAGCCTTGCGATGATAAATCCCACCACAACAACAAAGACGGCTCCGGCAATTCCCCCCTCAACGTGAAGGTTCGGCAGATTCGGGAAATGCGGAGAAATTCCCGGATCATCAACCATCAGCGTACCGGCAATCCAACCAAGCAAAGCGCCGCCGGCATAAACAATAATCGGGAATCGATCGATTACCTTCAAGATAATCTGGCTTCCGCCAAGAATAAACGGGATACTGACAAGAAGACCGAAGATAACCAACCACATCTGATGGTGTCCCGGAGCCTGTTCAGCAGCACCGGCGATAGCAATAACGTTATCAATACTCATCACCAAGTCAGCAATAATAATGGTCTTGACGGCACCCCAAAGTTTCTTACTGGCGTGAATTTCCTTTTCTTCTTCATCGTGAGGAATAAGAAGCTTAATACCGATCCAAAGAAGCAGAATACCGCCGCAGAATTTCAGGAACGGAACCTTCATAATCGAGACGGCGAAAGCTACCAAAATAACGCGCAGGAGAATAGCACCGCCAGCTCCGTAAAGGATGCCTTTACCTCTCATGTGAGGGTCTAAGTTTCGGCAAGCCAACGCGATTACAACTGCATTGTCTCCGCCGAGCAGGATGTCAATAATGATGATCTGGAGTACAGCACCCCAATGTATGTCAGCAAATACCTCTAAAAAATATTCCACAATTTATCCTTTCAATTGGAAGAGTTCAAAACCTCTTTCAATAGACTTCCGATTTCAGACGGATTGCGTGTAGTTCTTATTCCGCATTCTTCCATAGTGCGAAGTTTTCCTTCAGCAGTCCCTTTGCCTCCTGAAATAATCGCACCGGCATGCCCCATTCGTTTACCAGCAGGAGCAGTCACGCCGGCAATAAATCCTACTACCGGCTTGCTCATGTGTTCTTTTGCCCACAGAGCTGCCTCTTCCTCATCGGAGCCTCCGATTTCTCCAATCATGACGACAGCGTCAGTATCCGGATCCTCGTCGAAGAGCTTCAAAATATCCTTATGTTTTAAACCATTTATCGGATCGCCGCCAATTCCAACAGCAGTAGACTGGCCCAATCCGAGCTCAGAGAGCTGAGCAACCGCTTCATAAGTCAAAGTTCCGGAGCGGGAGACTACCCCAATTCTTCCCTTCTTATGAATATGAGCAGGCATAATACCTACTTTAATTTCACCCGGTGTCACAAGACCCGGACAATTCGGTCCCAGGAGCAAGCTCTTAGACCCGGTTTTGCGCATATGCTCTCTGACCTGAATCATATCAAGAACAGGAATTCCCTCTGTGATGCAAATAATGAGGCCCATTCCTGCATCAGACGCTTCCATAATGGCAGAAGCTGCGCCGGCCGGCGGAACATAAATCACAGAGACATTGGCCCCGGTCGCTTTTTTAGCTTCTTGGACCGTACCAAAAATGGGAAGACCTTCCCAAGTTTGTCCTGCTTTTTTAGGATTTACGCCTCCCACGAAACATTCTTTGCCGAATCCATACTCTCTGCAGGCAGCCGTATGGAACTGGCCGGTTTTACCGGTCATTCCTTGAGTAATTACTCTTGAATCTTTATTAACCAAAATACTCATCTTATTGCTCCTTAGCCAGAGAAACCGCTTTAAGGGCTGCTTCTCCAAGAGTCTCAGCAGTAATGATCGGCAAGCCGCTATCTTTGAGAATCTGTTTACCTAAATCTTCGTGAGTTCCCTTCATGCGAACGACAAGCGGAACGGTCAAGGAAACAACTTTGCAAGCCTCGACAATTCCTTCAGCAATAGTGTCGCACTTCATAATGCCGCCGAAGATATTGACTAAGATGACTTTAACTTCCGGCTTGGACAGCATGATTTCAAAAGCAGCCGTCACCTTTTCTACGGATGCGCCTCCGCCGATATCCAAGAAGTTTGCAGGTTCTCCCCCGAAAAGCTTAATGGTGTCCATAGTTGCCATTGCTAATCCGGCGCCGTTGACCAAACAAGCAATATTGCCGTCGAGCTGGATATAAGGCAGTCCAGCCTCATGTGCCTTTAATTCGGTTTCGTCTTCTTGGGACGGATCAATAAACGCTTCTAATTCGGGATGGCGATAAAGAGCATTATCGTCAAAAGTCATTTTGGCATCGAGAGGGAAGACTTCTCCTTCTTTGGTAACGATTAACGGATTAATTTCCAGAAGAGAACAGTCTTTTTCTTTAAAGGCTTTCCAAAGACCCAATAAAACTTTCTCAGCCTTTCCACGGACTTTTTCATCCATGTTGAGCTTGACAACTACATCTTTCGCTTGTTCTTTAGTTAATCCAACGGAGCTGTCGATATATTCTTTAACGATTTTCTCAGGAAAATCCGCGGCTACTTTCTCGATTTCCATGCCGCCTTCCGAAGAAGCCAAAAGAGCAGAAGATTGTTTGACTCTGTCAATAAGGAAGCCGACGTAATATTCGGAGACGATGTTTACGCCTTGCTGAATCAGAACCTTGCTGACCAATGCTCCGCCCGGTCCCGTTTGCTTGGTAACCAATCTCATCCCGATCATGGCTTTTGCAAGTTCTTCGACCTGTTCTAAATTTCTGGCTAATTTGACGCCGCCGCCTTTACCTCTTCCGCCAGCGTGAACTTGAGCCTTGACTGCCCAAACATTACCTCCGAGCTGTTCTGCGATTTCTCGGGCCTGTGAAGGAGTTTCTGCAACTTTTCCGGCAGGAATTGGGACGTCAAAGTCTTGCAATATTTCTCTGGCTTGATACTCGTGAATTTTCATGGTGATTTTTGAAAATGTGCCAAAATGTGAAGTATAGCAAGCTCATCTTTTACTCGAACTCGTCCCAATCACCTTTAATAATTTGATTGATAGTTTTGAAAGAAAATCCTCTTGAGGCTAAGAACCTAAATTGTCTTGCTCTTTCTTTTTGATCTTCGGGAAGTTCACCGAATTTTCTTTCCCAGAGTGTCTTTGCGCGTTCGAATTCCGACTCTTCAAACTCTTCCATAACAGAGTTAATCGTTTCAGAGTTGACGCCCTGGCATCGAAGTTCCCACTTAAGCCGCTGATCTCCGAATCGTGATGCCTTGGTTACCAAAGAAGCGCGAGCAAAGCGTTCATCGGAAAGATAGCCTTTACCTTCCAACTCATCGAGGCAGGCATCGATTATCGGCAAATCTTCCGGTTCAGAAAATTTTTCTTTTAATTTGTTGCGGAGAATAAAACGAGAGCGCTCCCTGACAGCAAGGAGCGCCACAGCTTTTTGTTTTATTGACCGAACTCTGTCGTCATCATCAAGCATTAGCTGTATCTTCGTAAGTTTCTTCCATTAGGGTTTCTTCATCGTCATCGTTGTTCAAACCGGAGTTCTCAGCAATCTTCGCTTTGATTTGCTCTTCGATAGCCTTCATTTCTTCCGGATGAGCGTGGAGCCAATCTCTGGCGGCTGTCTTACCTTGGCCAATCTTGTTGCCTTGGTAAGAGTACCAAGCGCCGGACTTACCGAAGATATCCATCTCGGTTCCAAGGTCGATAATTTCACCTTCTCTGGAAATACCCTTACCGTAGATGATTTCGAATTCAGCGGACTTAAACGGAGGAGCAACTTTATTCTTAACGACTTTGACTCTTGTTTCGTTACCTAAAACATCGTCACCTTTCTTGACGCCGCCCGTTCTACGAATTTCCATACGAATAGTAGAGTAGAACTTCAATGCGTTACCGCCTGTCGTCGTTTCTGACGGACCGTACATGACGCCGATCTTCTGGCGGACCTGGTTAATAAAGACGACTAAAGCGTTGGATTTCTTGATGCTGGAGGTAAGCTTTCTAAGGGCCTGGCTCATCAAACGAGCCTGAAGACCAGGAAGGGCTTCGCCCATCTCGCCTTCAATTTCTGATTTTGGTGTTAAGGCAGCTACAGAGTCGATAACGACGAGGTCAACCGCACCGGAACGGACCAAAGCATCGGTAATTTCAAGAGCTTGTTCACCACTGTCCGGCTGAGAAAGAAGAAGATCGTCTACATTTACGCCCAAATCTTTAGCGTATTTGATATCTAAAGCGTGCTCAGCGTCGATGAAGGCACATGTTCCGCCCAATTTCTGCATTTCAGCCAAAATATGGAGAGTCAGCGTGGTTTTACCGGAAGATTCTGCACCGTAGATTTCGACAATTCTTCCGCGGGGAAGACCGCCGACACCAAGAGCCATATCCAAGGTAAAGGAACCGGTGGAAACAACTTCCAGATCCTCCTGGACGGTTTTTTGTCCCATCGGCATAATTGCTTCTTTACCGAACTGTTTTGCAATCTGATCAAGAGCGACCTTAAGGGCTTTTTTACGTGCTTCCGGGTCAACTACCTGCACCACCTGCGGTTTTGCTTTTTTCTTTTCTGCCATTTCTTTTTCCTAACTTTTTCTTATTTATAAACTGATTCTGTAAATACTAATTGGAATGGTTTTTCTTTGCAAAAGATTTATTTTTTCCAATCTTTTATGGGAATTATTCCTCTATATGCGTCAATTTATGTCTTTTACTTAACTTTTTTTAGACTTTTTGGAAAAAAACAACAAATTTAATAAAAAATCGTACAGATCGTTTGACGGATAAAAAAAAGGGATGTATAGTTCGACTCCTGGATTGATTCAACACGAATCAAACGGGTTGTTAGCTCAGTTGGTAGAGCAGTGGACTTTTAATCCATTGGTCGCAGGTTCGAGTCCTGCACAGCCCACCAGAAGGGAGCATAGCTCAGTTGGTAGAGCAGCGGACTCTTAATCCGTAGGTCCCGGGTTCGAATCCCTGTGCTCCCACCAGAATACCACCCGTGACTCGACATAAGAGCACGGGTTTTTTCCTGTCAAGCTGTTATTGCGATTTTCACCCCCTGAACTTTTCTTACCTAGATATAAAACTACTAAGACAAATATCCCCTCTGGCAACGGTACTCTTGCAAATTTGTAGTCGTCCCGTTGCTTCCTGAACTTTACTAACTAAGATATATTTCTCAAAATCTTTTGGCAGAATCCTTACCTTTTTAAGGAGCCGAAAGAATCATAGAAGCGATATAGCCAGAGCGAGTGGCACCTGCCCTTTTGGCCTGATTGTCCAATTTCCTAAGCACACGGGCGGGCAACGTAATGTTTACTCTTTCTGTCTTATCGGAAAGTTCATCAATCGAGAAATCAACAAACAGCCATAAACAATCTTGATAATCTGGATTATTTAAATACTTGTCGACATAAGAGGGCTTGGGAATAGCTTTATTCTCATCAAGAACGCATTCTATCCACCCGAAGGCCGCCTCTTTAACGGAGCTTTCTAATTCCTCAATAGAATTAGCCTCAGTAATAACGCCTGGCAAATCGGGAACTTCAGCTGAATAAACGCCTTCGGTATTCCAAACGGCAACGGGATATCTCATATATTCACCTGTTATAAAAATGATGGAAGTGCTTGCAATCCATCCACACCGACCAACTAATGCCTAAGATGTAACCCGCTTTGTCTCTCAATACTCTTAAGAGTAGGAAGCGCCATATCTTTTCTGGGGTGAGGGACCGTAACATGGCCTCCTTTTTCAGAATGAGTAAAAATGTGATGACTTCCTTTTATACGATTTAGAACCCATCCATTTAACTTAAGCATGTCGATCACTTCTTGACTAGTCATAATGAATCCTGGAAGAGGTGCGACAATGTGTATTATACACACTTTCTATAAATTGTGTCCGTAACTCAACGTGAGCGTTTTTCACCACAATTTTCTAATGAATCAACAATTCTTCACTTTTTTAAAATAGTAGAAAAGTCTCTTCAGAAATGGTAAAAAAAGAGGCAGAAGACTCAATCCTCTACCTCCTTAATCAGATCAGATGTTACTTCCTTCGGCGAAGTTCTCTCACAGTTACTCCTCCAATGCCATAACTATCCATAGGTACTTCTTCAATGATGACGCAGAGATTGTGGGTGTTTTTGTGTAGAACCTCACCAATTACGTTAGTTATTTTGGAGATTAGCTGTTTTTTTGATTCAGCACCTGGAGATTCCTCATCTCCGGTGATTTTAATAGTGACGATAGGCATGCACTAACCTTTGTTCTTGCCAAAGTACAAGTGCTTATTACGAGATTTTCCGGAAATCTTTGTCGGAGTAACCTCCCAAACAGCAATCCCCTTTCCGCCCTTATCGAAATATGCTTCAGCAGCCTTTGCACCGGCCTCGGGAGCATGAATCTTACAAATTTCCAATTGAATTTTTCTGAGCTCTTGCGGATCAGTGATCTCCTTGGCCGTGCCGGCAACAACCACAGAAGCGAAATCAACGGCGAATTCCTTTTGATTGATATCATCTTTACCGATGAAGCACAAAGAAACTCTTTCATTTTGTCGCAGGTTGTCAACCTTTCTTCCGCCCGCTTTAGAGCAATGGAAATAGAGTTTGCCATTCAAAAGGATAGGTGTGACAGGAACGCCGTATGGAGTTCCAGAGTTGTCTGTTGTGGAAAGCACGGCATGAGGAGTATGACGGATCAAATAAAAGCATTCTTCTTCCGTTAATTGCCGATCCTTGCGACGCATTTCTCTTTCCGTACTTGTTCCAGAGGCAAATGCGAAAGGTGCAACAGTAGCAGCAAAGCTAGATACGAGGATTGAACGACGTGAGAGGTTCATTTTTTTCTCCTTTAGAGTTAAGCCATTAAGACCAAGCCTTTCATGTTCAGCTTGTGAGCTCACTCTATTGGAATTTAGAAAAATCAGCCTTCTGAGGTTGATATTTCCTGCACTGCATTTAGCACATCAGGAAGTCTTTTTTGCTTTCCACTCTGTGGCACTTACACCAAAATGACTTTTGAAAGAACGGCAAAAATTTTCAAAACTTCCAAATCCGCACAGCTCTGAAATCTCCCGGACTGAACGTTTTTGGTAGCGGTGTTCGCGGAGTTTTCTTGCCGCCTCAGAAAGCCTTAGCTCCTTTAAACGAGCCATTACTGTGGTTCCGCTCGGACTATAAATATTGGTCAATTGACGGCTGGAAATTGAAAAGAATGAGGCAATATCCGTGGCCGTCAGTTCCTTATTTTTAAGATTTTCTTTGAGATAGCTCTCAACCTTTTGCCTCAATATTTCTCGTTTTGTCAGCGTTCCATCTAATCCTTTGGCTTGACGACGGAATTGAGCAATAAGCGGCATAAAGATGTAGAGAAAGCCGATACACATACTTTCGAGCTCAAGGGGATGCGCCTTCTTTAACATCCGGCGAACGGCTCTTAGTGTGTCCAAGCTTGTTTTTCCTAGGTTGTTTTGGAGAGAAATACGGACTCCTAACAGTTGAGAGGGCCGATATACCATGTGGCTCGACCATACAGAAGATGAGATGAGCAAAAGATAAAAATTACTGTCTTCCACAAAATCGAGACAAAAGTCTTCAGATGGATCTAAAAAAAAGACCGACTGGCTGGGAACCTCTCTTTGATTACCTTTCTGCTGGATAAACAAGTGTCCTTGCTGCAAAAAGATAAGTGCCAACTGGTAACTGTCATCCTTTTGAAAGACGCAAGAGCCTTTAACATTCTGAGCATAAAACAGAAGAAAATTATCGGACTGCGACATTTCTGACTGAGGTAAGTTAAGCAAGCCCATTGGACTACCCGAAGCGCCCCTTATTTCATCCGGAAACTTCCCGTTCATGTCCCCTTCCCTATGCGTATCATTAAATTGATTATTTCAGAGATCTATTTGATGAAAAAGGAATATTGGTACAAACGACAATCACACATGTGAGACCTCATCCGTAGAAGTAGTCGTCAGAGAAATTCCGACTTCAAGGCATACTTTCTTCATCTGGCTTTCCACTTCTTCATACAATAGAACAGTTCTCTATCTACTTCCTTTGACTTCTCAACTTCATACTTCCTAAGACTTCTTTTTCTTATCCTAAGCAAGACTCTTGCGTGATGGAATCGCCAGAATCTGCTAAGGCAATCCATCGAGCCTTCTGTTCTGCTTGCAATCTTTCACCAATAGCTTTTCCCAGAAAAATGTGTAAAACTTTTCCAGATGAACACGGCATTTCTCAAACAGAAGTTACTTCTTCTTTGCTTTCTATTCCTTGCTTCTATCGCACAAGCAAAAGAAGAAATCACTATTGGCCTCATTGATACGTTTGATCCCGATTTTTATCTCGAGACTTTTGTACCAACTGTCGAGCATTTGCAAAAAGAGCTGCCTAACTACAAACTAAAAATCATTGAGATATCGCCGAAAAACATCATTGAAGAGACTGAGAAACTTAAACCCCAATTCCTTATAGCGTCAGCGGGCGACTTCTCTACCTTAATGAGCTTAAAAGGTGCCCAGCAGATAGCAACAGTAAAACGTCCTCAAGCCATCAACGCTGAAAAAGCCGTTTTTGCAGCTTTTGTCGTCAAAAATGATCGGAAAGACCTTCAGACTCTCCGAGATCTAGAAAATAAAACCGCAGCTGCAGCTACCGAAACTGACTTTGAAGGCTGGCTCGTTCCTCTCGGTGAAATTGCCGATGCCGGTTTCAATCCGGAAAAATTCTTTAAAAATGTTAAGTTCACGGAACATCAGTTCCCGGATGTCCTGACTCATCTAAAAGTAGGAAATGTTGACGTAGGAATTTTTGGTCCATGCCAATTAGAACGACTGGCAGAAAACGGAGAAATTAATAAATCAGATTTCCGAGTGATAGGACTTAAGGATCCGAAAGAGTTATGTGCGCGGTCCACGAAGATGTATCCGGACGTCGTGTTTTGTTCGATGGACGGCGCTCCTTCTCAAGCAGTGAAAGCCATTACGCTTTCCCTACTCTCTTTTCCTCCTCAGCAAAATAATTTTGAATGGATTCCGGCAAGCAGTTTTTATCAGGTTTTTGAATTGCTGAAATCTTTAAAGCTCGGTCCGTACCGGCATTTACGAGAAACTACCGTTAAAGACTTTCTGGCTGCGCATAAACTCGAAATCGGACTCTTTTTTGCGCTGGTAATTGCAGTACTGATTCACATCGTCCGCGTCAATATGCTAGTTCGTCTGCGGACGGAAGAACTTAAAGCTTCTATTGCCGAACAGCATTTAATCGAGTCACGAGCATTAGAAAACCGTGAACGGCTGGAAATGCTGGAAAAAAGCCGCGTAATCTCTCAGCTAAGCTCCATGTTTGCTCATGAAGTCAAACAGCCAATTACCAATATCCTTTATTACACCAGCGGCTTGAAAGTTCTTCTTGAAAAACTAAAAATAAAAGATAACCAAGTAGAAATGGTGCTGGATAAGCTCAGAGAACAGGCCCTGCGGACCGCCGATATTGTTGACCACGTAAGAAGCTACGCCAAACACAGACCTTCTAAAGAAGTTGAGTTCGATTTAATCCCAACCGTCCTGCGTGCTTTGAAAAGTATTAAAGAGCAAGAAAGAAAAGGCGTAGAAGTTAGAACTGTTTTTCCTAGCGAAAGCATTTCAGCTAAAGGAGACCCTTTTGAGATTGAATTGGTAGTCCTTAACCTTCTCAAGAATGCCCTGAGTGCTGTCAAGGACGTACCATCCCCGGAAGTCACTATTACGATTACAGAAAATGAAGATAAGATCCGCGTTCATATTGCCGACAACGGCCCTGCTCTTTCTGATGAACAGTTTAAAAAACTAGGAAAACCCATCCAAAGTAAGAAATCCGACGGGTTAGGTATCGGCCTCTCAATTGCTCTTAGCATTATCGAAAGCCACGGAGGTCACTTGACCTTTTCCAGAAACCAACCTAACGGCTTGATCGTAAGCTTCTCTGTAGAATACGCTGCGAATAAGGAGAACCACAATGGCTAACCTAACACCTCTCGTCCGTATCGTTGATGATGATCCAACTATTTGTGACTCTCAGTCTTTCTTCTTGCAGTTAGCCGGGTGGCAAACCGTAACCTACCAGGATCCCGTAACTTTTTTGGAACGAGACGATTGGGATCGGCCGGGATGCATTATCTTGGATGTGAGAATGCCCTCCCTTTCCGGATTGGAAGTGCAGCAGGAATTGAATAAACGCGGCGTTGATTTGCCGATCATTTTCCTCTCGGCCCACGGTGACATTGAGATGGCGATGAATTGCGTGGAACAAGGAGCTTTCAATTTTCTAGTTAAACCTCCTATTCCGGAGAAACTTAAGGATTTAGTTGAGAAAGCCATCAAGCTGAACAAGTCTCAAAGAAAAATAAAAAAGGAAACCGAAGAGCTGCAGAAACTTTTCAATCAGCTTACTTCGACCGAACAAATGGTAGCGCGCCAGGTAGCCAAAGGCTTAACCAACAAGACGATCGGCGAAGTATTGGATATGTCGGAAAGGACCGTTCAATCACATCGGAGTAAAGTTTTTGCAAAGCTAGACGTGGGAAATGCGGTAGAGCTTTTTCAATTCTTGACCGATATGGAGAATTCCTCGAGCCTTTAACTGAGATGACAATGAAACGCCGTGCACTAAACTCTTTGCTCGCCTTCTTTAGCTTAGGCTTCGGTTTTTCCCCTTCTATTGCCGAAGCTGCCGTTACTTCCTGCGATGTTCTTGTAGTTGGCTCAGGGGCTGCCGGTCTTTCGGCTGCTTTGGAAGCCGCTGACGCCGGATGCAAAGTTATCCTGTTAGAAAAAGAAGCTTTCGTCGGCGGAGACACTCTGCGTTCAGGCGGGTTTTACAATGCTCCCGATCCAAAAATCCAAGAGCTCATTCATGTGACCGACAGTCCGGAATTCTTCTATCAACAACTTGAAGAATCAGCCAATGGAAAGGGCGATCCGGCCTTACGCAAAATACTTGCTTATAACTCAGTTGACACCTTGGAGTGGCTGAAGCAACAAGGTGTGGTCTTTGAAGAAAGAGTATTTCAAATTTACGGTTCTAAACACCCGAGAAGCCACAAACCAAGCCTCATCAGCGGCACTTCATATATCCAAAAATTATCGGAAGCCTGCCTTCAGCGCGGGGTTAAGATAATGACAGGATCCTACTTCTCAGACTTTATTGTCGAAGGTTCAAATGTTATTGGTGCTTTTGTAGAGCACCAAGGCATGCGCCAGCAGATTTATGCCAAAACAATTGTATTGGCAGCGGGCGGATTCGGAAACAATCCGGAAATGGTCAAACGGTATGTTCCAAGCCTTAAATTCGTATTTTCTGATTCCCGCGGCCACGGGAGCGTCCTGCAGAAAGCCATTGATCTCGGCTTAAAGGCAGAAAATATGGATATCGTGGAATGCGTCCCGGAAGGATCATTTCTCGATCAGTTCTCAGCCCGTATTTATGTTTTTGTGAAGAACACGCTTTTCGTAAATGAAAACGGTGAGAGATTCGTCGATGAAGCCGCTCAGCGCAATGTCATCAGCAAAGCGCTTATCGCACAAGGCGACAAAAGATGCTACACAATCGTAGGATCGGAAAACATTTCGAAGATGGGCAAAGACTTGAGAAAAAACCTTTACCGAGCCTATTTCGCCGGGCAAGTTTGGAAGGCCAACACATTGGAAGAATTGTGCGAAATCATTGAAATTCCGTTTGCACCAATCAAAGCCTATGTTGAACAGGGAGACAGCTCAAAAACTCCGTCAGAGGCACCTTTCTGGGCTGTGCGTATGTATCCCTGGATTCACTATACTTTAGGCGGCCTCTCTATCAATACGGACGCCAACTGTCTTACAACATCCGGTCAACCGGTTCCCAATTTATTTGCTGCCGGTCAGATAACCGGGAACGTTCACGGAGAAAATAGACTTGGCGGATGCGGACTGACCGATGCTTTTGTTTTTGGAAGAATCGCGGGACAAAACGCTGCAAAATTTGCAAAATCTTTACCACACTAAAAATAAAAAATCAATAGATCTTCAACGGACGACTTGGGAAACGTAAAAAATTAAGATTTCTCCATACTTTCGATAAGTAGATTGAAACAAGGAGAAAAAATGAACACTTCCAGACGTTCTTTTTTGAAAGGCGGAATCATTGCATCAATGGCAACCGGCTTTGCAGCCATGCCGGCCATGGCTTCTGCTGCAGAAGAAACAAAGTTTCCTCAACATACTTATGATCTCGTTATCGCAGGTTTAGGCATCGGCGGTATCGTCACCGCTATCCGCGCTGCAGAAAACGGTTTGAAGCCCGTTGTTTTGGAAAAGATGGGTTCTGCTGCCGGCAATACTGTTTACTCCGCAGGTTTCATGCTTGGCGTCAACACAAAGATGCAGCAAGAAAAAGGTTTGAAGACCGGCGACACGACTGAAAAATTCTACGAAGACATGATGAAGGTCTCTCAAGGCAGAGGCGATCCAGCTCTTACACGTCTTGTCGCAGAAAATGCAGATGACACATTGAACTGGCTTCACGACTACGTCGGCGTTAAATACGGTGTTGGTGCCAAATTGGTTTGGCCGATGCTGCAGAGAGCTCACTTGACAATCGGCGAAGAAAAGCCAGGCGGAAAACAGTTGATGAGCTATCTCTTGAAAAAAGCAAAAGAGCTGAATATTCCTATCATCTATAACGCCAAAGTCGTTGAGCTTCTCGACAATCCTAAGAACGGTGCCGTTACCGGCGTCAAGGTTAAGACTGCCAAAGGTTTTGAAGAATACATCGGTAAACTCGGTGTTGTCATGGCAACCGGCGGTTATTCTGCCAACAAGATGATGCTGACAATGATGGCAGGTGTTCCGGCAGCCAACATGCCGGTCCGCGGTTCCAACACCGTTACCGGCGAAAGCATCCTCCTGACAGCTCCTTACTTCCCGCGCGTTGTCAACGTTGATCAATACCACTGCGGTCCTATCCACGGTCCAACAGGTGCAAATCCGCTGAACATCGTCAATACCGGTATCGCCGTTTCTAAGGAAACCAAGAGATATACCAACGAAGGCCACACCTACGTTGAAATGTCCCGCGACACAGCCGCTAAGACAAAAGACAACTGGGGGTTCATGATTGTTGACGAAGATACTCACAATCTTCCGATGCTCAAGAACGACTGGTTCTCTTATGCGTCTAAGAAAGCTCCTGTTTATAAGGCTGACACTATCGAAGGTCTTGCAAAAGAAGCCGGCTTAAACCCTGAAGAATTGAAGAAGATTGTTGATGAATACAACACAGCTTTGAAGGAAGGCAAGCTTGATCAGCTCACTCCTCCGAACACACACAAGAATCCGCGTCCAATTCTTAAAGCACCTTTCTATGCCGTTCCGTTCCAGGGCGGTATGACAGCTACATTCGGCGGTCCGCTTATTAATACTAAGGGACAAGTCCTGGATACAGAAGGCAAACCGATCAAGGGCTTGTATGCAGTCGGCAACGCCGCTGGCGGTCTTTTCTACGACAACTATGTCGGCGGTGCTCAGCTGACTTCTGCTTCCGTTATCGGCAGAGCTATTGCTGATCACATGAAAGCCTTAATGCAATAGGAGTTCATTGAATGAATGTCAGAATTTTTCAGGCTCTGTGCGTATCCGGCTTGCTGATCTTTTCCTGGAATGCATCGGCGCAGGTTCAGCTCCATGGAAAACATGCACAGATGAATATGCAGTGTGACACTTGTCACGGTCAAACCAGACCTAGAGAAGTTCCCGATGAATCAGTTTGTCTTACATGTCATGTCAGCAGGGACGCCGTCAAGCAAAAAACTGCCGGACTCAAGCCTAATCCACATTACGGCCACAGCGAGTCTCAGCCCTGCGGTGACTGCCACAAGCAGCATGAGCCATCGGTTTTGACATGCGATCAATGCCACAAGTTCGGTTATAAGACTCCTTAGTATCTTTTAGGATGGGGCAGCCACTTTGGCTGCCTCCGCGAGATCCTCCTTGCCGCCATTATGGCGGTTCTTTTTTGCGGAAAGCATAAGCAAAAGAAAAGGCTGTAAGACTCTTTCGATCAGAGGCCTACAGCCCTATAAGCCAGAAGCGGCTACATTACCTATCCGGAATATTTTTCATACACTTCCGAGATAATATCCTCTACTAGTTTTCCGGCTTTCTCTAAGTCCTCAACGATGATTTGTTCAGCGTTAGTATGGTTCTTTGAATATCCCAGAGCCAGTACAACTGTTGGGATTCCATGACGGTTATAGTGATTTCCATCGCTGCCTCCGCCGCCTTTCTGACAGAATCCTTCAATATCTTGTTTCTTCAGAGCTTTCTTCACAGTTTCAATCACTTCTGAATCTTCAGGAACATTAAAGGTGTGATAAAGCGTTGTAATGGATACATCAATCGTAGTATTAAATTTTTGAGCTGTCTCTTCGAACACTTTACGCACTTGCTGCAAGTATTCTTCCAGCTCTTTATCATCGGTTCCTCGAGCCTCTCCGGTAATAACGACTTCATCACATACGACATTGGTACCCGAACCGCCTTTAATCATGCCGAAATTAGAAGTGACGTTAGAAGAAATCCTTCCTTCTGGCACCTGAGCTAAGGCATGAGCAGCTACTTTAATAGCATTCAAGCCTTTCTCAGGTTCATTACCTGCGTGAGCCTTAATCCCTTTGACCGTCACGATAATTTTGCATTTCGTTGGAGCCTGCTTAACAATGCGGCCAATTCTTCCGGGACAATCGAGAACATAACCGAATTTAGCCTTGAGTTCCGGGAAATTCAGCTCTTTAGCACCGATTACAGCCATTTCTTCACAAACGGAAAACACTACTTCTAAGTCGCCGTGAGGTTTGCCGGATGCTTTCAGTCTTCTTACTCCGTCCATAATAGAAACTAGACCGGAAACATCATCTGCAGCAAGGATAGTGGTTCCATCACTCTTGATCACGCCATTTTCCTCATCAAAAACAGGCGTGATTTTTCCTGGATTGCGGACTCTATCCAAATGCGCTGAGAAGAGCACTGTAGGAACATTCGGTTTTCCTGGCAGACGAGCGATGAGATTGCCTGTATTACCTCCGACCTTTTCAGCTGTGCCATCTTCAACCACGGAGAATCCAATCTCTTCGAGTTTTTTCTTCACGACGTCAGCAATGATTCTTTCGTCTTTTGAATGAACCGGCAGCTTAACTAGTTCTAAAAATTCTTGAACAATAGGTGTATTTTGCATTCGTATTCTCCAATTTAAAGAACATAGAGAATGAAAGTTGCTGTTGCCAAAGCGCAAAGCATTGGGATGCAAATCCAGCGAGTAACCGCGATTGGAGAAACCTTAGCGATTCCTGCACAAATAATCATGGCACCTGCAACCGGAGAAAGAGAACGACCGATACCACCGGACAAAACTGTCATAGCACCCATATTCATGATTTCCAAACCGAATTGAGGAGCATGTGCACTTACAGCATTGTTGAAGGCGATGGAAGCTGCTTCACCAGAACCTGACAGTACAGCGACGAAGAACGGACCGACTACGGAAGCAGCTTTGGCAATCATTGGAGAACCAGACATGTAATCAATCAGAGCCTTGATGATGCCGCAAGATTTCAAACCGGCAACGAAGATATTAGCTGCGATGATGATGCCGAAGATAGATCCGAATGCATCGCCCATGCCTTTAAAGAAAGCCTTTGTAATGCTGCCGGGGCCGGTTCTTGTTGCCAGCATGGCAATAACAGCACCAATAATCATGGCATGGGAAACAGGCATCTTAAGGAACTTAACGTAGCCAAAGTTACCAAGCATAAGGATTGCCAAAGGAAGAAGGGGAACGATGGCCAAGAAGATGTTAGGCTTGAAATCAGCTGGGAGTTCTCCCGCGCCTTCTTCTAACTCTGCATCCTGATAAAGCCCTTTCTTTCTCATGTAGTAAGAAAGACCAATCAAAACACAAGAGGCAACAACTACTGAAGAAATCAATGGGAAGTAAACCAGAGAAACGAAGTCAACACTGGTCTTTCCTGCCAGCTCGGCCACAATGGTCGGATGAACATGACCCGGGTTCAAGTTACCGCCATATAAACCAGCCATAATAGTCGCAGCGGCAATTGGCGCTGGAACCCTTGCAGCCAGCAAAAGAGGAATCAATATTGTGCCCACTGCTGCGGAAGTACCTGCGGCCGAAGGAATAGCACTATTAACTACCATTGTTGCTAAGGCAGCACCAACGATAACGAATGGACCAGCCTTTTTAAGGACTTTTACGAAGAAAGCGATAAGATGATTGTGGCATCCTGTCAGCTTGATGACTGCTGCAAAGCCCATACAAGAAATAATGACTTCAAAAATCTTTGCTTGCTTCATAGAAGCGGAAAAGGATTTAAGTGGTTCCAGCGGATCAGCTGCAAGGCAAGCAAGCGCCAGGCCGCCTGCGATAAGAACCATTCTAGTTTCATATTTTTTAATCAGTGCCCAGACCATCACGGCGACGATCACGGCAGCAATCAACATAGTCATGAAAATCTCCTTTTTGAGGTTGATTTGTAATTGGATTCGCCGGCCCTCCAATGACTGTCGTAGGACAGCAGATCTTTACCGCAATGTCGCTGGGATGATTGGATTACGGTCTTAGATCTTGGAAAGAACTGGCAAAACTTTAACGTTTCAAAATTAGCTTCCGAAGAGGCTAAAGCCAGACCTGTAATACCTGTTGTCTGATGTTGCCAGTATCAATATTTAGCTTGTTTCAATCAATATCCTGGGTCACCTTTTTATTACGTTTTAAGTAATGAATTAGAAATACAAATAGTTGCTAAACCATCAACAACATCTTGATTTTTATAAACTAGACGAATAAATGAGAAAACTTATTAAGAAAGGTTAAGCATTTAAAAACAGAAAAAACATTAACTTCTCTTTAAGTGTTTTCCTGCCTCGAGAAAACACTTCATTTACTTAAAAATGTTCTGCACTGTCGCATATATACAAAGAAGCAGTTCTCAGAACTCGCTATTAGGAAAAGGCTTTTTGAAAACCTGATATTAAGGTCTGCCTAAAGGAATTTGGATCCAATCCATAAGTGCTTGTCGAAATGCCTTTAAAAGAAGAAAACCAGATGAACAAGGAATTGCGGTTCATCAAAGAAACTATGGAAGAAAGGCGATAAAAAATCCGGTGAAGAGAATTCAAAATCATCGTCTTCACCGGATTAAGCAAGGAAGATATGGAATTTGCTTTTTTTAACTCTACAAAGAGATCTTATATTTACGACTTACAAAACAAGATAGCCTTTTCCGTCTTTAATCTCTATTTTTGTTCCGTAAGGTTCGGAGAGTTTTTGAATGTGCTTCAAGGTTTCCTCTGATCCGGACAGAGAAGGGATTCCACGTTGTGATCTCGTTCCCTTCTGAGCTAAATCG